>Ga0207689_10000350_pt1 | contig 43132 bp, 37 predicted proteins | sample KBSMisM52_FD_184312 | JGI IMG/M metagenome (GOLD analysis project Ga0207689, IMG submission 184312) | Miscanthus rhizosphere microbial communities from Kellogg Biological Station, Michigan, USA - KBS Miscanthus M5-2 (SPAdes) (version 2) | ecosystem: Host-associated > Plants > Roots >...
ACGTGCCGGAGCGCAACATCATCACCATCGAGGACCCGGTCGAGTACCAGATCCCGGGCCTCACCCAGGTGCAGGTCAACCTGAAGGCCGGCCTCACATTCGCCTCCGGGCTGCGCTCCATCGTGCGCTCGGACCCCGACGTGATCATGGTGGGTGAGATCCGCGACTTGGAGACGGCGCAGATCGCCATCCAGGCGTCGCTCACCGGCCACTTGGTGCTTTCGACCCTCCACACCAACGACGCGCCCGGCGCGGTCACTCGTCTCGTGGACATGGGCGTGGAGCCCTTCCTGATTGCTTCCTCGCTTGAAGCCGTGCTCGCCCAGCGTCTCGTGCGTCGAATCTGCAAGAGCTGCCGCACGCCTTATGAACCGCCGGCGGCTCTCCTGCACCAGCTCGGCATCGATCCGGTGGACATCGGCAACCGCGAGTTCTTCTACGGCAAGGGCTGCGAACATTGCAGCAATTCCGGCTATAAGGGCCGCATGGGCGTCTATGAATGGCTGCGCATGAGCGAGTCCGTCCGCGATCTCGTCGTGCAGCGCGCGTCTACGATGATCATCAAGCAAAAGGCCCTCGAACAAGGCATGCGCACGTTGCGTGACGACGGCCTGCGCGCCATTTTCGACGGAGCCACCTCGATCGAGGAAATCATCAAATACACCTGATCCCTCGGGTCTTTTCCATCACCGGCCCGGGCGTCGGTCACTTTTACCACCTATCCCCATACCCTTACCCTATGCCAAAGTTCACCTATAGCGCCATCGAGTCGGCCTCGGGCAAAGAAAAAAAAGGCGTCGTTGAAAGCGCCACGTCCGAACAAGCCGCCGCCGAATTGAAGGCGATGGGCCTTATCCCCATGTCCCTCGCCGCCGAGGGTTCCTCGTCCAAGCCCGCCTCCGGCGTCAAAAAGGATGTCCGCAAGGCTCCGGCCGAGGCCGGCCCGCTGCGCGCCAAAAAGAAGAAGGGGTCGATCAGTTTCGGCCGCATCATCAACAACGCCGGTCTCACGGTCTTCACCCGCCAGCTTGCCACGCTGGTCAACGCGGGCATGCCGATCATGCGCAGCCTGGAAACGCTAGCCCGCCAGGAAAAGAACCCGCTCTTCAAGGAGGTCATCGACTCCCTGGTCGAGAACATCCGTTCCGGCGGTAATTTCTCCGACGGTCTCCTCCAGCATCCCAAGGTGTTCGACCGCCTCTACGTCAACATGGTGAAGGCCGGCGAGGCCGGCGGCGTACTCGGCACCGTGCTCGAGCGTCTCGCCCGTTTCATGGAGAAGGCCGAGAAGATCAAGGGCAAGGTGAAGTCCGCCATGACCTACCCGGTCATCATCGTGTTTGTCGCCGTCGCCATCGTGGGCGCGCTCATGGTGTTCGTGATCCCCCAGTTCGAGAAGATTTTCTCCGGCATGCTCAAGGGCCAGTCCATGCCCGCGCTCACGCTGGCGGTGTTGTCGGTGAGTAATTTCATCAAGAACCACATCCTGGTCACCGCTGGTATTTTGTTCGTCGGCTATTTCGCCTTCAAGGCCTGGCACAAGACCCGCATGGGCACTCGCACGGTGGATTGGGTGCTGCTCCATGCGCCCGGAGTCGGTCCGCTCTTCCTGAAGTCGTCGATCAGCCGCTTCACCCGCACGCTCGGCACCTTGCTCGCCTCGGGCGTGCCGATCCTTCAGGCTCTGCACATCACCCGTGACACCTCCGGCAATGTCCACGTCGCCGACGCGCTCAACCTGGTTCACGACCGCGTGAAGGAGGGTGACAACGTCGCCCGTCCGCTCGACTCCACCAAGGTGTTTCCGACCATGGTCACGTCCATGATCGAGGTCGGCGAGGAAACCGGCGCGCTTCCCGAGATGCTCAACCGCGTGGCCGACACTTATGACGACGAGGTGGACAACTCGGTGGCCGGCCTCACCTCGATCATCGAGCCGGTCATGATCGTCTTCATGGCCGTGGTGGTCGGCACCATCGTCATCGCGCTGTTCCTCCCGATCATCAAGATCATCCAGAGCCTTCAGTAACCGGTCCACGCCCCGCGCGGATTCGAAAATAAAAAGGGCCGCCCGGAATTTTCCGGGCGGCCCTTTTCGTTTTTCCACCGTGGTCTCAGTGAGCGAGGCGGAACGGATGACTCAGGCTTTCGGCGGCAGCGGTTTGGTCAGCAGCACGGTGTTGAGTCCCATGAGACGCTCGGAGAACTCGTCGTGGTCGTTGGCCTGGCGGAGGGCTCGCTGGACCATGCCCATCTTGGCGTCGAGGTTGTCGATCATCGAGACGAACACGGCCTCGGGCGTGGCGGCGTAAACCGCCGCGCCCCATTCGGGTTCGCCTTGGTGGCTGAGGACGATGTGTTCGAGTCGCTCGAGTCGCTCTGCGTCGAGGCGGGCTTTAATGCCGTGTTTGCGGGCCAGTTGGTAACCGAGCACCACGTGGCCCTGGAGAATGCCCTTGCGGCTTCGCTTGGTGGCGAGGGTGCCTTCGTATTCGGTGGTCTTGCCGGTGTCGTGGAGAAGGATGCCGGCCATCGCGAGGTCGGCGTCCACCTCGGGATAAAGCGGAAGCAGGGCCTTGCATGCGCGAGCCATGTGGACGGTGTGCTCCAGCAGTCCGTGGCGGTAGGCGTGGTGCATGGAGACCGCGGCCGGAGTCCACTTGAAGGCGTCGCCGATTTCCTCGAACACGCCGCGCACGGTCATGCGCAGCTCGTCATGGCCGATGCCGTCGATGAAGGCCTGGAACTCGTCCCAAAGCCCCTGCGCGGGCTCCGGGGCGACCTCGACGAGGTTGTCGATCAGCCCGGGCACGGCGAGCTCCTCCTCGGAAAGCGGCGCGACCTTGAGAAGTTTCGGCGAGAGGCGGCCTTGGTAATAATCGATGCGGCCCTCGACGCGCAGCACGCCGCCTTCACCGGCGTTTTTCACGGTGTCGAACACCGCGCCGTCGCTGAACAAAGTGCAACCGAACGAACCGGTGCGGTCGCCGAGATCGAGCGTGAGGAAGGGATTGCCGTTGGACGCGGTCTTGGTCGCGAGTTTTTTCACGACCAGCACGCTGGCGAAAGGACGGCCGGAAGCGTCTTCGAGCGCCTTGAGTTCACGGACGGAGAGCAGGGCGGGAACGTCGGACATGGCGGAGGAAATGGATCGATGGTTGGCTTGTAGGAGCGGCTTTACGCCGCGATGGCGCCAAAGCGCGACTCCGGAATCGCGGCGTAAAGCCGCTCCTACGGGAATGGAAGGGATGTCAGGTGTATTTTTTGACGAGCTGGGTGAAGCTCTTGAAGAACGGATGGCCGGCGTCGTGCAGAAGCGCGTAAAACACGGTTTCAGAGGGCAACAGGTGGACGCCGGAACGGGCGAGGGCACCCGCGCAGATGGCGGCGTCGTCCGGCCGGCGCGCGCCGATGGCGTCGCTGAGCACGGTGACCTGCAGGTTGGCGTCCAACGCGCCGAGCGCGGTTTGATAGATGCAAATCGGGGTTTCGATGCCGCAGAGGATGATATGCTCGATGTCGAGTGAGCGCAGCGCGTCGTGGATGCCGTCGTCGTTAAAGACCGAGAAGGTGCTTTTCGCATGCACATCCGCGCCGGGGGCGAGCGCGAGCAGGTCGGGCGCGGTGCCGCCGAGTTTGCGAGGGAGCTGCTCGGTGAAGGCGATGCGCATACCCAGGCCGACGGCGGCCTCGATGGCGAAGGCGCAGCGTTTTTGGACGGCGTCGGAGTCGTGGATCACCTTGAGAAAGGCGGGTTGCAGATCGACGCAGAGCAGAAGGACGCCGGCGAGTGGGTGAGGAGTGGCCATGAGGGTTTAGGGATAGTAACGACGGCGGGCCTTCACCTGCACGAACCGTTTTTCGGGAAGAATGTAGGCGGTGAGGCAGCCGCCCATCACGCAGGCGGTATCGATACCGACGGACCACTTGAGTTTGTAAACCTCGGGGCGGGGCGTGTGGCCATAGACCACGAAAGGCGGGCCGCTCCACAGATCCGCCCACGGCGGGGCGTCGGGCGCTTCGGCGCGTTTGCAAGGGCGGCCCTGGCTGTCGATGGACTGGATGCGGGTGATGACCTCGGCCGGTTGGCGTTGCCACGGTTCGCCCGGCAGAAAGCCGCCGTGCACGAACACGGTGTTCAACTCTTCGACATGGTGGGTGAGCTGCATCGATTCGAGGTAGGCCCAGTCCTCGAAGCGCAGCTTTTGAAACGTGTCGGCATCGGTCTCGCGCGAGATCTCGGCGACGGGCGTTTTGTTTTTCCTGTAGGCGAGCAGGCGCAGCTCGTGATTGCCCAGAAGCGAGATGGCGCGGAACTGCCGGGCGAGATCGATGACCTTGCCGCTGTCGGGGCCCCGGTTGATCAGGTCACCCACGAGGATCAGACGGTCGTCCTTGGTGAGTTCGAGGCGTTCGAGCAGCTCGGAAAACTCTTGGTGGCAACCATGGATGTCGCCGATGGCGATGATACGGCCGTTCATTCGTGCGGGTGCGCAAATTTGCTAGCGTCCACCCCCCGTGGAAGTAAACAAGAAAGCCTATGGAATTGAACCTGCAGCCCCTCGCGACGTCCTGCTTTGTCACCGGCAAACCGTTCGGTGAGGGCGACCGGGTGCTCAGTTTTCTGGTGCGCAACGCGACGTCCGAGGAGGTCATCCGCTACGACGTGCTGGAATCGGCCCGTGCGGAGTTCACGATCCCCGGCGAAGTCGCCTGCAGTTGGGTGCATGTGTTCAAGCCGCGCAAAACCAACGAAAATCCCGAGCGCGAGCTGAAGCTCACCGCGGAAAACCTCTTTGTGACGCTGGCCGATCCGACCGTTGAACTCGCGCCCGAGAACGAGCGCCTGGTGCAGTTCCTCGCGCTGATGCTGGAGCGCAAAAAACTCCTGCGCCCCAAGGGTCGCGCGGCCGACGGCGTGCGCAATCTCTTCGAGCACGCCAAGACGAAGCAGATCTACGCCGTGCCGGCGGGCGAACTCAGCCCCGAGTTCTTCATGGCGATCCAGGAGCAGCTCAGCGTGCTGGTGGGCGGACCCAAAAAGCCGGCCGACGAAGCGACGCCGGCCGCGCAGGCACCTACGGCATAAACATCGCCAAGGCCGCCCGCACCGCAGCCGTGTGCGTGGCGATGCGTTGTTCCAACGGCGCGCTGGAAGGTGTTTCGAGCGTATAGCCTAGCCGGCAATGGTGCCGGAGCAGGTAGATCGCCTCGGGCCACAGGTCGCGGAGTAGCGGATCGCTTTCCGGTCGGATGATACCGGGCGCGGCGGCCTTGCGTCCGTCGATCACGGCGTCGGTTTCGATTGGGCCATGCTGGCGCGCGGCGGTGATCATCGCATCTGCTAGGGTGGGGCGGTGATCGGGATTGAGTTCGTAGAGATAAAATCCCCGGGCCTCCCAGTCCTCGTGAAGGCAGAAGGTCAGATCGAATCCCGGCTGCCGGCGCAACCACCGCACATGCGCGCGAATCTCGGCGCTTTCGGCTTCACGGTAGTCGCGATTGAGATCGCGCCCGGTTTCGTCCTCGCGCGTGGCCCGCACGAAGCCAGTGGGGTTGAGCAACGGGCAGAGGAACCACGTAGCCCGGTCGTCGAACACGCCTTGCTCCAGCATCGTCAGCAAGGCCAGCGGTGCGGCCGGCTCGTCGCCGTGGATGCCGCTGGACAGGTAGATGCGCGGACGCCGGCCGGAGGTGCGTTTCGTGTAGGCGACGATGGGCACACCGGCGATTTCGATGAGCGGCTCGGCGCGAAAGCCGGCGGCTTTCGCCGCTTCGGCGAAGCGGCGGGCGAACGCGGACGGGTCGAGCGCGGAGGCTTTGACAGCAACCATGGGATGTTGCTTGCTCACTTTTTACACGCTCACAAGCCGCAAGCTCATTTCTTCCGCCATGTCCCAAGTTCGCGTTCGTTTCGCCCCCAGTCCGACCGGTTTTTTCCACATCGGCAGCGCCCGTACCGCGCTGTTCAACTGGCTTTACGCCCGGCACACCGGCGGCGTGTTTGTCCTCCGCATCGAGGACACCGACCAGGCGCGCAACAGCGAGGAGTTCCTCAACGTCATCTACGACAGCCTCACCTGGCTGGGCATGAACTGGGACGAGGGTCCGAAGGTGGGCGGCGCCTATGGTCCGTATCGCCAGAGCGAACGCGCCCACATCTACAAGGAATACCTCCAAAAACTCCTCGACGCCGGCCGCGCCTACGAGAAGGACGGCGCCATCTGGTTCAAGTTGCTGGGCGAGCGCTCCGAGGTGTTTGACGATCACCGCAAGAAGACCGTGACCAAGGTAGCCAACACGCCGGCCGTCATCGACGACCAGATCCGCGGACGTGTCGAGCGCCTCGAGGACGAGGACTTCGTGATCTTCCGTTCCGACGGCAATCCCGTGTTTCACTTCGTCAACGTGGTCGATGACATCGCCATGAAGATCACCCACGTGATTCGCGGCGAGGACCACCTCTCGAACACCAGCAAGCACGTGGAGCTCTTCAAGGCCTTTGGCGCGCCGATGCCGAAGTTCGCGCACATTCCGCTCATCCTGAAGCAAAACGGTCCGGGCAAGATGTCGAAGCGCGACCAAGGTGCGCTTATCGAGGAATACCAGAAGCGCGGCTATCTGCCCGAGGCGCTGGTCAACTTCCTCTCGCTGCTGGGCTGGTCGCCGAAGGACGACCGCGAGAAGATGGCCATCGCGGACATCATCGCGCTCTTCGACTTCCCGGGTATCAACCAGAGCAACGCGCGTTTCGACGACAAGAAACTCGCGCACATGAACATGGCCTACCTGCTGGAGCTGCCGGCCGATACTTTCGTGGCCAAGGCTCGCGCCTACTTCGAAAAGCAGGGCACGCCGGTTGCCGCGGCGGCGCTCGCGGCGGATCCGGCGTATTTCCGCGAGGTCATGCTGATCAGTCAGCCGAAGATCAAAGGCTTGGAGGAACTGCCGGCCTACACCGCGTATTTTTTCAGTGAAGAGTTCGCCATCGATGCCAAGGTGCGCGACAAAGTCATGGGCAAGGGCGAGCCGAAGGCCCGCCTTGCCGAGCTGACCGAGGCGATGGCGACGGCCGATTTCTCCAGCGACACCGCCATCGAGGAGGCGATCAAGGCGCTCGCTACGGCGAAGGCCTTGGGCTTCGGCGATTATCAGTCCGTCGCGCGTCTGGCCGTGAGCGGCACCAACGTGGGCCCGAGCCTCACGGGCATGTTCCGCGTGCTCGGACGCGAGCGCGTGCTGGCGCGCTTTGCACGACTGGCGGCGGCGTGAAGTCCTGATCGGATTTTTTAACGCAAAGACGCTAAGAGGACGCAAAGGTCGCAAAGATAGAATCTCTAGACTTTGCGTTCTTCGGATCGACCTTTGCGACTTTGCGTTAAAGTCCGAACCCGTGCGAAGCCGATGATTACTTTTTCGGAGTCCAGGCGTCCTTCAGCGAGATCGTGCGATTGAACACGAGCTTGCCGGGAGCGCTGTCCTTGCTGTCCAAGGCGAAGTAGCCCACGCGCTCGAATTGGAACCGGTCTTCGAGCTTCGCGTCGGCGAGCGAGGACTCGAGGCGGGCGGTGACGATTTCGAGCGACTGCGGGTTCACGACCTTGAGGAAATCCTCCTCGGAGCCCGGCTCGGGCACGGTGAAGAGGCGGTCATACAGGCGCACCTCGGCGGCGATGCTCTGCGTGGCGCTGACCCAGTGGATGGTGCCCTTGACCTTTTTGTCGCAGTTGGGACCGCCGGCGCGCGTGGTGAGATCGGCGGTGCAACGCAGTTCGGTGATGGCGCCGGAGACATCCTTGATGATCTCGTCGAGCTTGATGATGCAGGCGTATTTGAGGCGCACTTCGCCGCCCGGCTTGAGGCGGAAATACTTTGGAGGCGGAACCTCGGCGAAGTCGTCGCTCTCGATGAACACCTCGCGGGTGAGGGCGATCTTGCGGGTGGTGGGATATTCGTCCTGGGGGTTGTTGGTGGCGTCGCACTCGATGACCTCGCCCTCGGCGATGTTGGTAAGCACGAGTTTGATCGGACGCAGCACGCCGAGACGGCGGACGGCGATCGCGTTGAGGTCTTCGCGCACGACGTGTTCCATCACGGCGATGTCGGTGAGCGCGTCGAACTTGGTGACGCCGGCGCCGATCACGAATTTGCGTAGGGCGGCGGCAGTGATGCCGCGGCGGCGCAGGCCGGAGATCGTGGGCATGCGCGGATCGTCCCAGCCGTGGACGATGTTGTTGTCCACGAGCTGAAGCAGCTTGCGCTTCGAGACGATCATGTAGCCCGGGATGAGTTTGGAGAACTCATACTGGTGCGGCAGGGCCCTGGGCAGATCGAGGTTTTCGAGGACCCAGTCGTAGAGCGGACGGTGATCGACGAACTCAAGCGTGCAGATGCTGTGGGTGATGCCTTCGAGGTAGTCGCTCAGGCAGTGCGCGTAGTCGTAGAGCGGGTAGATGCACCACTTGTCGCCGGCGTGGTGGTGGGGGACATGGCGGATGCGATAGAGCAGGGGATCGCGCAGCCACATGTTGGGCGCGGCCATGTCGATCTTGGCACGGAGGGAGCGGGCGCCATTGGGAAAATCGCCGGCGCGCATGCGCTGGAAGAGGTCGAGGTTCTCGTCGACGGAGCGGTTGCGGAACGGGCTGTCTTTGCCGGCTTTGTCGGGCGAGCCGCGGTAGGCTTCGGTGTCCTCGGCGTTGAGGTCGCAGACGTAGGCCTTGCCGCGTTTGATGAGCTCGATCGCGTAACCGTAGAGCTCCTCGAAGTAATCGCTGGCGAAAAACGCCTCGCTGCCTGGGTTGGGGGCGACGGGCGCGAGATAATGGTCGGGACGGCCGTTGACGGTTTGCGCGGCGGGGTGGCTTCCCTTCGGTTTAAAGCCGAGGCAGTGATCGGCCCAGCCGGCGATGAGCCACTGCACGTCGGTCGTGATGGATTCGACGTATTCGATGTCCTCCTTCGCGGGGTTGGTGTCGTCGAAGCGGAGGTTGCACTGGCCGTTGTTTTCGCGGGCGATGCCGAAGTTCAGGCAGATCGACTTGGCGTGGCCGATGTGGAGGTAGCCGTTGGGCTCCGGGGGGAAACGCGTGACGATTTTTTGGTGACGACCGGAGGCGAGGTCGGCCGCGACGATGTCGCGGATAAAATCGGAAGGCGTGGCGGGCGCGGGAGCGGCGTTGTTCTCAACGGTCATAAAACGGGCAACTTGTCGCGCGCACACGTGCGCGGCAACGCTACAATTGCAATGTCCGGCCGGATGCGACGGGAACCGCGGCTCCGGGGTTTATTACGCGGCCGGTTTGTCGAACGGGCCGGAGGCGCTGCCCGGCGCCGGCATGACCCCGTAGGTGTGCATTTCCTTGAGAATGCCGCCGATGTAGGGGATGAGCTGCTTCTTGCGGCTCACGATGCCCGGCATGTCGAAGATCTCGTCTTTCTGCACCGACGGGTAACTGATGCGGTTGATGAACTCTTCCTCGCCTTTGACGAGTAGGAGGGAGTTTTGCGTGTTGATGTCGGTGATGAGCACGCAGGCGAAAAGGAGGCCTTCCTCGTTGCGCAGGTTTTGGAGGGCCTTGGAGAGGTCGCGGGAGTGCTGCCAGAAGTTGCCGAAACCAAGCTCCTCGATTTGCGAGACCGCGAAGCGGACGCCGTCCTCCTCGTAGATCTTGAAATCGGAACGGATGACCTTGTCGGGCGGGTTGGCGAGGATGACGGAGCCGGAACTGAAGATTTCGTTGGCCAGTTCGCGCGAGTTGACCGAAGCGATCTTGGACAGCCAGTTCAGCATGACGCCGTCTTTTTCCGTGGTCGTGGGGCTGTTGAGGTGGAGCGTGTCCGAGATGATGCCGCTCATCATGATGCCGGCGATGTCGGGCGAGGGGACGAGGCCCTCGCGACGGAAGAGATCGGCGATGATGGTGCAGGTGGAGCCGACGGGTTCGTTGATGAACAGGATGGGCTGCTGGGTGTTGAGCGAGCCTAGTCGGTGGTGGTCGATGATCTCGGCGATCGTGACCTGGTCGGCGCCGCTGACGGCCTGACTCATCTCGTTGTGGTCGACGAGCACGAGGCGGGTTTTGATCGGCTTGAGGACGTCGGTCTTTGAGAGAATACCGAGGAGCTTGCCCTCGTCGTTGACGACCATGTAGGCGGCGACGGTGGAGGTGGCCAGTTTCTTGCGCAGGTCGCCGAGACGGATGTCGGCGCTGAGCGAGGCGAATTTGCGATCGACCAGGCGTTCAAGCGTGGTGGCGCTGCGGATGACCCAGGCGGTGGTGGCCGAGTCGAGCGGGCTGACCATGACGGACACGCCGGCGCGTTTGGCGGCCTGCACGATTTCCTCGTCGATGGGCAGGTTGCCGGTGACGACCAGGGCGCGCACGCCCAGTTCGATGGAGCGAATCTGGATGTCACGGCGATCACCGACGATGATGATGGTTTTTTCGAGGGGCACTCCTTCGCCGGCGGAGACTTTTCCGAAGGATTTCACATCCATGGCGCCGACGCGCACGAAGAGCTCCTCTGCGTGGTCCGCACGCTCCATGTGGATGGTGCGGGCCTTGAGCGCGCGAGAGATATGGGCGAGGCTGCTGAACACCTTGCGCATCTCGCGGGGCTCGCGCATGTGGGGCACGAAAAAGCTGCCCAGTTGGAAAATGGAGACGGAGCCGATCACACGATGGTCTTCGCTCAACACGGGCAGGATGCGCACATCGTGCTCGTCGATCAGTTCCAGAGCCTCGGCGCAAGTGGCTGTTTGGCAGACGGAAATCACGTCACGCACCATGACGTCACGCACGCGCGGGGTGACGTCGCTCAGGTAGATCGGCAGGGGCTGGTGAAAACGGGTGAGAATCGTGTCGATGCGGGCATTGGAGTTGCCGCAGCGGGCGGGAGCATAGCCGAGTTCGCCCTTGGCCTCCTTGAGGGCGGCGTAGGCGATGGCGGAGCAAATGGCGTCCGCGTCGGGGTTTTTATGACCGATGATATAAGTGGGAGTGGGGGGAATCGAAATGGGGGTGCTCATATCTGGCGAACCACTCAAGACGGGAGGCTTGTTTGGCGGTGTCTGGCGTTGGAGCTCATTTGATATCATCACCAGTTCAATATTTTATTAAGTGGGTAAAAAAAAGCCCGACCATAGTTTGGTCGGGCTGGAGTGTGGAGAAGATCGGGGATCAGGATCCGCTGGGTTGCAGCGAGGTGCCTTGGGCTCCCGAATTGTTTTCTTCGATAAAACGCACCGAGGTCTTGGTGGATCTGATGGTGTTGCGGATATTGTTGGTGGGCTTGCCGTTGGAATTCACCAGTTCGCCCGCGGTATCGGTGACCCCCAGGTTCTTGTAGAAGGTGACGTTGCCGCCGATAAACACGATATGGCCGCCGTCCGATTTGTAGGTGCCGGAGTCTTCGCTCCACTTACCGTTCGTGGATTGGGTAATACCGCGAGTGAAGGCGACCGGGGTGCTGGCGGGATAGTTGGTGTTGAGTCCGACAATATAGCCGAAGGCGAGATTGGCGTTGTTGAAGCCTTCATCCAAGTCGGTTTTGGCTTGGTTCAGGATTACGGTGACATTTGCGTTTTCGTTTTCCTTCGAGGTGGTGTCGTCGGCGCGCGAAACCCACATCTTGGCGACGTCAAGACCGCCTCCGACAGCCAAGGCGGCGGCGACGAGTTTGACGTTGGCGGCGGTGCCATTCGAGCTGACGTTCTGGCCGAACGCCGAGCCTGTGCCCAAGTTGTTGGAGGGGAGCTGATCCTTGTAGGCTTGGGCGTAGATCAGCGACGACTGGCCGATCTGGCGGAGATTGGAGGCGTCGGCCGTGCGGCGGGCGGTTTGCTGAACCTTGCCGACGGTCGGAATAATGATGGAGGCAAGAATACCGATGATCGCGATCACGGTCAGAAGCTCGATCAGGGTAAAACCTGCGTGGGAACGACGGGTGTATTTAGTCATGGGGAAAGAGAGGCGGGGGTAGTGCCAAGGGTATGACAAACAGTTGCCTTCAGTATTTGCCAAACTCAAGAAGAAAGTCCCTCCTGAGCTGGACAAAATCGGGGGCGGCTTCCTACGCTGATCGGGAATGAAAATTTACCTCGATGGGAAGTTTGTCGATGAGTCCGAAGCCAAGGTCTCCGTGTTCGATCACGGCCTTCTTTATGGCGACGGCGTGTTCGAGGGCATCCGTCTTTACCAAGGCAATGTTTTCCGGCTGGAAGAGCATCTGGAGCGTTTGGAATATTCCGCCAAGGCCTTGCTTCTCAAGATGCCGTGGTCGCGCAAGGAGATCTCCGACGCCACCTTGGAAACCTGCCGCCAGAACGGCCTCACCGATGGCTACATCCGTCTCGTGGTGACCCGTGGTGTGGGTGATCTCGGCCTGTCTCCCTGGCTGTGCCCGAAGCCCTCGATTTTCATTATCGCGAGCAAGATCGCGCTGTATCCCGCCGAACATTACACGACGGGCCTTTCCATCGTCACGGTGCCCACCCGCCGCATCAACTCGGCTGCCCTGCCGCCTGCGGTCAAATCGCTCAACTACCTCAATAACATCCTCGCCAAGATCGAGGCCCGCCAGGCCGGCGCGCTGGAGGCGATCATGCTCAACGATCAGGGCTACGTCGCCGAGTGCACGGGTGACAACATCTTCATCGTCCACAAGGGCGCGATCATCACCCCCGCCGCCTCGCAAGGGGCGCTCAAGGGCATCACCCGCTCTTCGATCATCGATATCGCCGCCGAGTTGAATATCCCCCTGCAAGAGGCCGATATGACCCGCTACGACGTGTGGAACGCCGACGAGTGTTTCCTGACGGGCACAGCCGCCGAGGTGATCCCGGTGGTGAAGCTCGACGGTCGCGAGATCGGCGACGCCAAGCCCGGTCCGGTCACGAAGCGCGTGCTGGAGGCCTTCCGCCGCCGCGTGCTGGTCGAGGGCACCCGCCTTTGAGGATTTCCTGCGTTAATCGGATTCGATACCTCGCCGCCGGAGCAGGTGGGACATTGTCGCCCACCCGCCCGGTGGCCGCGCGCCATCCGGTCGCTCGCATCCGCCGGACGATTTTGCGCGTTCCACCGCTGAGGCCTTGCCATGTCGGTCGCGCGCCGGTTGGCATGGTCAGTGCAAAGAGAACGTAACGCCTCGCCTCCTCCACAATTCTCGCGCGTCCAGTCGAAGTTTCACTTTTGACGTGATAATCTAACTCATATGGCCAGTCCGCTTAAATGTGATCTTTGCAGTAATCCCGCCACGGTGCATCTCACGCAAATTGTAAACAACAAGGTGCACAAGGTGGACCTGTGCGAAGCGTGCGCCCAAGCCAAGGGCGTGACCGATCCCAGCGGTTTCTCGTTGGCGGATTTGTTGTTAAAGGCCTCGCTCAATCCCGAGGCTCCGACTTCGGCGGTGCGTTGCGAACAGTGCGGGTTCACGCAGAACGACTTTAAGAAGCATGGCCGCTTCGGCTGTCCGCATTGCTACGAGACTTTTTCCAGCTTGGTCGAGCCGATGCTCGACAACATGCACAAGGGCACCGCCCACACCGGCAAGGTTCCGGAAAAGGCACTGGAGCGCAAATCTCTGCAAGACCGTCTCGGCGATCTCGAGTCCAAGCTTGAGGATGCGGTGAAAACCGAACGTTACGAGGAAGCCGCCCGTTACCGCGATGAAATCAACCAGCTCAAACAAGCCTTCGAGCAGCCGAAGGGCGTCCGCTAATCCGATGACCATCTCGTCATTGCTGGCCACCCCGTCCGAGCTCACCGACAGCGCGAGCAGCAAGTCTGCGATCGTGTTGATGACGCGCATCCGTCTCGCGCGTAATCTCGCCGGCAAGCCGTTCCCGGGCTGGGCGCGCGAGGCGCAGCGTTCCGAGGTGCTGGCGGTGTGTCGCGAAGCCCTCGGCGCCACGACCGCGTTGAAGCGCAACGCCAGCGCCGCGGTCTCTGAGCTCACCGACTTGGAAAAGCAGATGCTCGTCGAGCGCCATTTGATTTCCCGCGAACTCAGCGGCTCGGCCGCCGGCTCCGGCGTGGTCATTAACAAGGACCAGACGGTCTCCGTGATGATCAACGAGGAGGATCATCTGCGCATCCAGGTGCTCCGCGCCGGCTTCCAGCTCAAGAAGGCTTGGAACATCATCAACGCCCTCGACACCGAACTCGAAGGACGCCTCGACTACGCCTTCTCGCCGCGCCTCGGCTACCTGACCGCCTGCCCGACGAATCTAGGCACGGGCCTGCGTGCGTCCGCGATGATGCACCTGCCGGCCTTGGTGATCGCCGGCCAGATGGAAAAGGTCGTCCGCGCCGTCAACCAGCTCGGCATGGTGGTGCGCGGCCTGTTCGGCGAGGGATCCGATGCCAGCGGCAGCATTTTCCAGATTTCCAACCAGACGACGCTCGGCGAGTCCGAGGAGGCCATCATCAAGCGTCTCGGCAGTGTGCTGGAGTCCATCATCGAGCATGAACTCAACGCCCGCGCCAAGCTGATGGAGGCCGACGCGACCAAGGTTTTCGACAAGATCGGCCGCGCCTACGGCATTCTGCAGAACAGCCACCAGCTCACCTCGACCGAGTCGATGAACCTGCTGTCGCTGCTGCGCCTGGGCGTGGATCTCGGGATTTTTCCGGAGGACAGCCGCGCGCTGATCGACCGGCTTTTTATCGAGGCCCAGCCCGGGCACATTCAGAATTCCGCCCATCACGATTTGGAGTCGAATCAGCGGGATATTCTCCGCGCCAGCCGGCTGCGCACGGAGTTTGCTACGTTTGCAAAACCGAATTTCACGATCAACGGTCAGAACTAACCCATAATTACCCACGCCGCCTATGGAACCGATGAACAACTTTACGCCTCGCGCCCAGCAAGTCCTGGCCTTGGCTCGCAAGGAAGCCGACCGCTTCCATCACAACTACGTCGGCACCGAGCACATCCTCCTTGGATTGATCAAGCTCGGCCAGGGCGTGGCCGTGAGCGTGCTCCAGAAGATGGGCCTCGATCTTGAGACCGTGCGCAACGCCGTCGAAAAACAGGTCGGCACCGGTCAGGAGACCAAGACCCAGGGCAGCATCCCCTACACGCCGCGCGTGAAGAAGGTCCTCGCCCTCGCCGGCAAGGAGGCCAAGGCGCTTAATCACTCTTATGTCGGCACCGAGCACATCCTCCTCGGCCTCCTCCGCGAAGGCGAGGGCGTGGCCGCCCGTGTGCTCAAGTCGCTCGACATCGACATCGAGCGCACCCGTAACGAAATCCTTCGCGAACTCGATCCGCAGTTCTCCGGCGGCGAAGGCGGCGGCGGTGGTGGCGAAGAAGCCTCCGCCGGCAGCCCCCCGCGCGGCAGCGCCGGCGCGGTCCCTGGCGAAGAAAGCGGCAACAAGAAGGAAGTGAAGACGCCCGCGCTCAAGGCGTTTGGTCGCGACCTCACCGAACTCGCCCGCAAGGGCGAACTCGACCCGGTCGTGGGTCGTAAGAACGAGATCCGCCGCGTCATCCAGATTCTCTGCCGTCGCACCAAGAACAATCCCGTCCTCATCGGTGAGGCCGGCGTGGGCAAGACCGCCATCGCCGAGGGTCTCGCGCAGGAAATCGCCAGCGGCATCGTTCCGGAAATCCTTCTGGACAAAAAGGTCATCACCCTCGATCTCGCCCTCATGGTCGCCGGCACCAAATACCGCGGCCAGTTCGAGGAGCGCATCAAGGCCGTGATGGATGAGATCAAGCGCGCCAAGAACGTCATCATCTTCATCGACGAGATGCACACCATCGTCGGCGCCGGCGCTGCCGAGGGCGCGATGGACGCGTCCAACATCTTCAAACCCGCCCTCAGCCGCGGCGAGCTCCAGTGCATCGGCGCGACCACCCTCAACGAATACCGCAAGTATATCGAGAAGGACTCCGCCCTCGACCGCCGCTTCCAGTCTGTGAAGGTCGAGCCGCCGTCCGTCGAGGACACGGTTACCATCCTGAAGGGCATCCGCCCGAAGTATGAGGACCACCACAAGGCCATCTTCACCGACAAGTCGCTCGAGACCGCCGCCAAGCTCTCCGATCGTTACATCACCGGCCGCTTCCTGCCCGACAAGGCTATCGACGTGATGGACGAGGCCGGCTCGCGCGCCCGCATCTCCTCGCTCAGCCGTCCGACCGACATCGAGGACCTCTCCAAGGAAATCGAACAGGTCTGCGCGCAGAAGGAAGAGGCCATCGCCAAGCAGCACTTCGAGGAAGCCGCGAAATATCGCGACACCGAGAAGCAGCTCCGCGCCAAGCAGGAGCAGGCCACCGAGGCGTGGAAGAAGGCCCGTGACGAGCAGCGCATCACCATCGACGAGGACCTCATGATGCAGGTCGTCGCCGACTGGACCGGCATTCCGCTCTCCCGCATGGAAAAGAAGGAGAGCGAAAAACTTCTCGGTCTCGAAAAGGAAATCCAGCGCGCCGTCATCGGCCAGGAACTCGCCGCGAGCGCCATCGCCCGCGCGCTCCGCCGCTCGCGCGCCGACTTGAAGGATCCGCGCCGCCCGATCGGCTCGTTCCTCTTCGTCGGTCCGACCGGCGTCGGCAAGACCGAGACCGCCAAGCAGCTCGCCGTGCAGATGTTCGGCAACCAGGAAGCGCTCATCCAGATCGACATGAGCGAATACATGGAAAAGTTCGCCGTCTCCCGCATGGTCGGCTCGCCTCCCGGCTATGTCGGCTATGACGAGGGCGGCCAGCTCACCGAGGCCGTGCGGCGCAAGCCCTACGCCGTGATCCTGTTCGACGAAATCGAGAAGGCCCACCCCGACGTGCTGCAGATTCTCCTGCAGATCCTCGAGGACGGCCGCCTGACCGATTCGCTCGGCCGCGTGGTCGATTTCCGCAATACGATCATCATCATGACCTCGAACGTCGGTGCGCAGCTCCTGCAGCGCCAGACCTCGATGGGCTTCGCCGCCGCGGCCACGAGCTTCAGCGACAACGAAAAGATGCGCGAGAAGGTGCTCGAAGAGGCCAAGCGCGTCTTCAAGCCCGAGTTCCTCAATCGTATCTCCGACATCGTGTTCTTCCGCCCCTTGGAGAAGACCGACCTCGTCAAGATCGTGGAACTCGAGGTCGTGAAGTTCGCGAAGCGTCTCACCGAGCGCAAAATCGAGCTTCAGTTCACCGACGAGGCCAAGCTGCTCCTCATCGACAAGGGCTACGACGAGAAATACGGCGCGCGTCCGCTGCGCCGGGCCGTCGAGCACTACCTCGAGGATCCGCTGGCCGAAGCCATCCTGCGCGGCGACGTGAAGGACGGCGAGACGGTCTTGGTGGTGCGTGACGGCGAGAAGCTCGCGTTCCAGCAGAAAAATCCGTCCGCGCCGTCGCCGGACACCGGCGTCGCTTCCTGATCCTATCGTGTTTTAGAATTCACGCCCCGCAGACCCAACGGCTGCGGGGCGTTTTTTTGCTCGTTCACCGTCGGCCGTTCCCGCCACGTTTTTCCCTGATGTTCCGTTTTTCGTTTTGGCTATGCCTGTGCCTCGTCTGGATCGCCGCGGTTGTGCCGATGCGGGCGGCTGTCGAGGAGCAGTTGCCCGAGGACTGGTTCACGCGAGCGCCGACACCGGAGCGAATCAAGGCCGTGCAGGCGGCGGCGGAGTCCGAAGGCTGGTCGCCGGTGGCCGTGCGTTTGTTTGCAGGGGCGGTGCATGCGTATGAGCTGCGTCAGGAGGATGCCGCTTCGGCTTGGTATCTGGTGGCGCGCTGGTGTGACTTGCTGGGCAAGTCCCAGGCGCGTGCGGGAAGGCAGTGGTTGGAGACGTTGTCCAAGGCCGGTGGGTTGACCGAAAATATCAATCGGGAGGCGATCCTGGCGTTGCCCGATGAGCCCATCGCGAAGCTCCTGACCGCCGAGACGGGGGCTTGGTTGCTGGGAGATCGTGGGTTCTCAGAGTCGTTTTTTAATCTGATCACGCCCTATGACTGCTCGCCGCGGGTGATGGGAATCCTGCAACAATTGCGCGAGGCCAATGCGCGCCGGTTCACGACCTACGCGCAGTTGGCGCTGGCCATCGCACTTGTTTACGATGCCCCGCCGCCGCCGCAGTGGCCGCACTGGCAGGTTTCGGAGGCGCTTTTGCCGCGCCGGCTGCCCAAGCCGCAGGATGCGTTTAAATTTTTGACGGATGCGGATATGTCCGGCGCGACGCTGCATCATCTGGCGGCGATCCCGGCCGCGGAGTTGAAGTTCGTCGTCGATCTGGTCGCGCCGTTTCCCGAGCTCGTGTGGGCGCAGAAGTCGGTGAAGTTTCCGCTGGTGAATCTCGCGAAAAGTTACGACGCCGTGCGCTACCGCACGGATCGCATCGAGTCGCAGCAGTATGTCTGGCCCGGCGAGCGCTATGCGTTGCCCGACATCTACGGCGAGGGCGGCATCTGTGTGGACCAGGCCTATTTCGCGACGCAGGCGGGCAAGGCGAGGGGAGTGCCCACGCTGTTATTCTCGGGCGCGGGACGGGATGGACGGCATGCCTGGTTCGGCTTTCTGGGATCGAACCAGAAGTGGGTGCTCGATGCCGGCCGGTATCAGGAACAGCGTTACGTGACCGGAGTGGCGCTGGATCCGCAGACTTGGGGCCAGCTGTCGGACCATGAACTGAGTTTTTTGAGCGAGGGTTTCCGCAGGCTGCCGCCTTACCGGCAATCGCGTCAGCACCAGGTGTTCGCGGAACTCTACCTGAAGTTGAAGCAGAAGCCCGCCGCGGCTGCGGCGGCGCGCAAGGCGGTCAACTACGAGCGGCGCAACGTCGACGCGTGGGAGCTGTTGGTGGAGGCGAACGACGAGGCGACTCCGTCCGTGCGCGAGGCGATCCTGCGGGAGGCTGCGCAGGCGTTGCAGCGTTATCCGGACCTCAACGCCCCGTTTGTGCGCGCCCTTGCGTTGAGCTTGCGAGCCCGCGGCGAGGTGAGCGCGGCGGAGTTCGAAGAACGCTCGCTGGCGCGACGCGGACAAATGGGCGGACGCAGTGATTTGGGAGTGGATCAAGCCGTCTCCGTCATGACGGCGGCCGCTCCCGCCGACCAACTGCGGCTCTACAAACAGGTGCTTCAACAATACGGGCGCGACGCCGGCGTCGATTTCTACGACCGGGTGACTAAACCGCTGCTCGTCCAGATGCTGGACGCCAAGCGCCGTGGTGAAATGATGCAGGTGCTTCTGCAAACCCGCGCCACACTCAAGCCCGAGACCGACAGCCAGCTCGATCGCGAGCTGTCCGCTTGGACCGACAAGGCGAAGTGATCACGCGTCGCCGACGGCGACCGACAAAAATGCCGCGAGGGCCGGATCCAGTTGCGGCGACGACTTCCATCCGATGACCAGCCGGCTCTCCGGCGCGGGCCCGTCGATCGGACGGAAAACCACCTCGGGCGGGAGTTGCTGGGCCTCGGACGGACACATGAAGGTCGCGCCGATGCCCGCGCGAACGAAGCCGACGCCGTTGGCGCGCGGCCAGACTTCCTCGGCGATATGCGGAGTCACGCCCGCTTGCGCAAACGCCGCCAGCACGCGGTCGTAGAAACCGGGATTGTAGGCGCGGGGGAACAACACGAACGGCGTGGCCGCGAGGTCGCGCAGGTGCAGCGAGGCCTGCGACGCCAGCGCATGGTCGGCGGGAAGCAGCACGCCGTTTTTTTCGCGCAGGAGGAGTTTGGTTTTAAAGCCCGGGGTGGGCGTGGACTCAGGGTGGAAAAAACCGCACGCCAGCTCGCCCGCTTGCAATGCCGTCAACTGCGCCGAGGTCGGCGATTCGTTTAGCTCAAGCCGGATGCCGGGAAACTTGCGGTGAAACTCACGCAGGATCGCCGGCAGCACGGTGGCCATGGCCAGGCCGGTGAACGCCGCCTTGATGTGACCGCTGCCACCCTCGGCGAGCGTCTGGAGTTCGGCTGGGACTTTGGACAACGCCCGCAATACAGGCTCGACCCGTTCCGCCAGCGCCCGGCCGGCCGGGGTTAACTCAACCTTGCGGCGCGAGCGCACAAAAAGCGGTGTGCCCAACGCGGTCTCCAGTTGCGCAATCTGTCGGCTGAGTGCGGGTTGAGCGATGGCCAGGGTCTCGGCGGCCTTGCGGAAATGCAACTGGCGGGCGACCTCGCAGAAGTAAACGAGGTGGCGCAACTCAAAGTTAAATTGATACTCACGAGGCATCACTGGTGACTGAACAAGTATTTCTCAGGTATGCAAGAATCTGGTAATCTCAGTGTCTTGTTTGACCACGGGAGCGCCCGCTTCCGACAACCTCGACCACCCTGAACATGGCTAAATCTCTCTTCCAAAAAGTCTGGGACGCGCACTCCGTCCGCAAGCTGGCCAACGGCCAGACCCAGCTCCTCATCGGCACGCACCTCATCCACGAGGTGACCTCGCCCCAAGCCTTCGGCATGCTGCGCGATCTCGGCCTGAAGGTTGCGTTCCCGCACCGCACGTTCGCGACGGTGGACCACATCATCCCCACCAACGAATTGGTCGAGCCCTACGCCGATCCGCTCGCCCAGGCCATGATGGACGAGATCCGCAAGAACTGTAAGGAATTCGGCATCACCTTCTTTGACCGCGCTTCCGGCAAGCAGGGTGTCGTGCACATCGTCGGCCCCGAGCAGGGCATCACCCAGCCGGGCACCACCATCGCTTGCGGCGACTCCCACACCTCCACCCACGGCGCGTTCGGCGCGATCGCGTTCGGCATCGGCACTTCGCAGGTCCGTGACGTGCTCGCCACCCAGACGATGGCCCTCGGCGCCCTCAAGGTCCGCCGCATCGAGGTCAACGGCAAGCTGCGCCCCGGCGTTTACGCCAAGGACGTCATTCTCCACATCATCCGTCTCACCGGCGTGAACGGCGGCACCGGCTACGCCTACGAGTATGCCGGCTCCACCTTCGACGCCTTCACCATGGAGGAGCGCATGACCGTGTGTAACATGTCCATCGAGGGCGGTGCTCGCGTCGGTTATGTCAACCCCGACCAGACCACCTTCGATTACCTGAAGGGCCGTCCCTACTCGCCGAAGGGCGCTGCGTGGGATGCCGCCGTCGAGCGCTGGAAGTCGTTCGCGTCCGACGCGGGTGCGCACTACGACGATGTCATGAAGATCGACGCCGCCGACATCGCGCCGACCGTCACGTGGGGCATCAATCCCGGCCAGGGCATCGCCATCAACGAGAACATCCCCAGCCCGGAGACCGCCAAGTCCGCCGACGAGAAGGCCGGTATCATCGAGGCGCTCGAATACATGAAGCTGCCCGCCGGCGCTCCCATCAAGGGCACCAAGATCAACGTCGCATTCCTCGGCTCCTGCACCAACGGCCGCCTCTCCGACTTCCGCGAGGTCGCCAAATACGTGAAGGGCAAGAAGGTCGCCGCCGGAGTGAAGGCCATCGCCGTCCCCGGTTCCCAGATCGTCGCGCTCCAGTGCGAGAAGGAAGGCATCGACAAGGTCCTCGCCGAGGCCGGTTTCGAGTGGCGCGCTGCCGGTTGCTCCATGTGCCTCGCGATGAATCCCGACAAGCTCATCGGCGACCAGCTCTGCGCTTCGTCCTCCAACCGCAACTTCAAGGGCCGCCAGGGCTCCATCACCGGTCGCACGATCCTGATGAGCCCGGTCATGGTCGCGGCCGCCGCCGTCACCGGCGTGGTCTCCGACGCCCGCGAGGTCTTCGCGGTCAACTGACGTTGCCGAAGTAGCGAGTAGTGGGTAGCGAGTAGCGAGCATTCGCTAGACGCCGCCCATCTACCGCTACCTCTTCTACTCACTACTCGCTACCCGCTACTCACTACTTTTAAAACCATGGCTCTCGAAAAAATCACCTCCGTCACCGGCCGCGCGGTCAACGTCCCCGGCAACGACATCGACACCGACCGCATCATTCCGGCGCGCTTCATGAAGTGCGTCACATTCGACGGTCTCGGCGAATTCGTTTTCTTTGACGTCCGCCACGATCCGCAGGGCAACAAGATCGACCACCCGATCGACCGTCCCCAGCACAAGGGCGCGACGATCCTTCTCTCCGGCGCGAACTTCGGCTGCGGTTCCTCCCGCGAACACGCCCCGCAGGCCATCTCCAAGGCCGGCTTCAAGGCGATCGTCGCCGAGAACTTCGCCGAGATCTTCTTCGGCAACAGCACCACGCTCGGTATGCCCTGCGTGACCGCCAGCCGCGAAGACATCGCCAAGATCGCCGCCGCCGTGGAGAAGGACCCGCAGACCGAGGTCACCATCGATCTCGTGAAGCTGGAAGCCCGCTTCGCCGGCCAGTCCGTTAAGATCGCCCAGCGCGAGTCCGCCCGCGACGCGCTGGTGAACGGTCGCTGGGACGCCATCGGCGAACTCATCGACGGTCTTCCCGACGTCAAGGTGACCGCCGCCAAGCTGCCCTACATGGCCGCCTGAGCGAGGCGGACGCATTCGTCGGCTGCGTTTGCGACGCAGGCCCGAGCTTGCGCCTTTCAACCGGCGGGTCTTCGTTGATCCGCCGGTTTTTTGCGACTTCCGTCTCCGGGCGGTGTCGCACCCGACTTCCTTCATTCATGATTCTCGCCGCCATCGATATTTTAAAAGGAGCCGACCTCCTTGTTTACCCGCTTGCCGTGTGCTCCGTCGTCCTGGTGTTCATCCTGGCCGAACGCAGCTACGCGCTGCGCCGCTCCGCGATTCTCCCCGACGATCTGGTCGATGCGGTGGTCGGCGGACGCCCGATCGCGGGCGGGCAATTTTCCGTGCTCTCCCGCATCGTGAGTTTCTCCGAGCAGCATCCGAACGATCCCGACGCGGTGAAGGCCTTTGCACGGCTGGAGATCGTTCGCATGGAACGCGGCATCCCGTATCTCGACGTGATCTACGCCGGTGCGCCGCTCATCGGACTCACCGGCACGGTCTGGTCGCTCATCCGCGTGTTTTCCAGCATCTCGGGAGAGAGCGGCATGCCGGATCCGGCCAAGTTCACCAGCGGTGTGTCGCTCGCGTTGTCGGCGACCGTGCTGGGCCTGCTGATCGCGGTGCCGGCGCTGGTGGGCGGCGGCATCCTGCAGCGTCGCGTTGAAAAATACGCCGCGCAGCTCGACGTGTTGCTCGAGCGCATCCTGGCCCGCGCCAACGCGAAGTAACCGCGCCCACCATGAGCGGACTCTATCAACGCCGTCGCAAGCGCCCCGAGCTCAACCTCGTGCCGTTGATCGACGTGCTGGTCATGCTGGTTTTCTTTGCGTTCGTGACGATGCAGTTTCGTTCGTCGGCGACGCTCAACATTACGCTGCCGAAGGTCGAGACCGCCGGTAAAAACGAGTTCAAGGGACCGGTCACCATCGGCATCCGCGCCGACGGGGTTCTGTCGTTCAACGGACGCGAGGCCAGCGAGGCGCAGCTGGGCGACTTGCTGCGCCAGGTGCGCGAACTCGACAAGGACACGCCGGTGCTGATTCGCGCCGACGAGAGCACGCCGCTCAAGACCCTGACCTTCGTGATGGATGCTTGCCGCAAGACCGGCCTCAACCGGTTCAGCCTGCAGAGCCGGTAGCCTTCGTGCGTCGGTGCATCCAGGCGCGCACGGCCTCGATCACGATGGGGAGGACGGATACGGCGATGATCGCGAGGATTACCAGGCCGAAGTTTTTTCTCACGGCCGGCAGGTTACCGAAGAAGAAACCCAGGTAGGTGAAGGCGTAGATCCAGAGGAAGCCGCCGATGACATTGAAGGCGAGGAAGCGCCGGTAGGTCATTGCGCCGACGCCGGCCACGAAGGGCACGAACGTCCGCACGATCGGGACGAAGCGGGCGAGGATGATGGCGCGGCCGCCGTATTTTTCGAAAAAGGCGTGGGCGCGCTCGAGGTGCTTTTGGCGCAGCCAGACCGAGTCTTCGCGCTTGAACACGGCGGGGCCGATTTTGCCGCCGATCCAGTAGTTGAGCGAGTCGCCAAGAACCGCGGCCAGAAAGAGCAGAAACGCCATCAGATGCACGCTGAGCCCGGAGGAGGGCAGGGCGGCCAGCGCGCCGGCGGCGAAAAGCAGCGAATCGCCCGGCAGCAGCGGCATCACGACGAGGCCGGTTTCCGCGAAGATGATCAGAAACAGCACGCCGTAGGTCCACACTCCGTAGTCGCGGATGATCTCCGTGAGGTGGGCGTCGATGTGGAGGATAAAGTCGATGAGCTTCTTGAAGAGGTCGATCATGGGATGAGACGGGGCGAGGGGATCGGAAACCGAGCGCAAAAAAAGCAGGCAGCCACGGGGACTGCCTGCTTTTTAAAGCGAACGTAAGAGATAAATCAGACGTCGGGCTTGGTCTTGCGGAGACCGGCGACGCGGTCGCCTTCTTTCCACTGACCGCGCTTCTTGAGGACGGCGACGCGTTCGAAACGCTTGAGGACGTTGCGCTTTACGACGATGCCGGAGGCGCCTTGGAGACTTTTATGCTGTGACATGGTGATTAAAAAGAGAGAGTTTCGACGTGTGAAAAGGTCAGAACTAAGAGTTCGCGCGCGCCCATGACAAGTATTTTTCTGCAACATGTTCGACCTTTACGACCACCCACTCGGGAACTTCGTAGGGATGCCGGGCCTGAACCCACGTTTCCAAGGCCGTGATTTGCTCCGGTAACACTTTGAACGTGAGGCGATATTCCTCGGCTTTGTCCTGAACGCCCGCCCACAGGTAATGGGATGTGACGGGCCCCTCGACCTGCACGCAGGCGGCCAGCCGGGACTGGACGGCCGCCGCCGCGAGGGTGTCGGCGATCTCCTTGGTGGGCACGGTGGTCCAGGCGATTAACATGCCTCCAGCGGAAGCGTCCGCCTCTCGGGGTGCAAGCCTGTGGCGCGCGGGGCAAATAAACCCTTGACCGGCCGAAGCGTGCTCTGTGCTATCGCCCTTTTATCGCCGCCACCCACGCCCGACCATGAGAGACGACTATCTTAAAGAAGCCCACAAAGTCATTCCCGACGCCAACGTGCTCATCAACGTGGTCTCGCGCCGCGTGAAGCAGCTCCGCCGCGGCCAGCGCGCCTTGGTGGAATCCCTCGAAAAGCTCTCCCCCGAGGACATCGCCCTTCGCGAGATCATCGAGGGCAAGATCACTTATCAAGAGGCCGCCAAGTAACGGCCACCGCGGCGGGACCGACCCGCTCGCCCACGGGTCATTCCGTGCCAAGCCCGGAATCGCACGGTCGCCCGATCGGCCGATTGATTCCCCGCTTCGCGCGGAGTGGCTTTTTTTATAGCTTCTCTCCGGGCTTCACCGCCTTTCCCCATGTCCGCCCAAAAAAAAGACACCCATCGCTTCACGGAGGTCCGCAACGCCAAGGCGCTGCGCGATTATCACGTGGAGGAGCGGTTCGAGGCGGGCATCGCCTTGCAGGGCACCGAGGTGAAGGCGATCCGCGCCGGCCGTGCGCAGATCAGCGACGCTTTCGGCAAGTTTGAAAAAGGCGAGCTGTGGCTGTTCAACGCGCACATCGACGAATACGCGTTCGGCAACATCAACAACCACGCCGCCCGCCGCACCCGCAAGCTGCTCCTGCACCGCCACCAGGTTCGCAAGATCGCCCAGGCCATGCAGGTCGGCGGCCGCGTGCTGGTGCCGCTGCGCATGTATTTCAAGGGCTCGCTCGTGAAGGTCGAAGTGGCCCTTTGCATCGGCAAACAGCTCCATGACAAACGCGACGACCTTCGCAAAAAAGCCGAGATGATGGAAGTGACCAAAGCACTCAAAGTCCGCCGCACATGATCCAGACTCCCCCGACCGTGACCGTCCGTGTTCCCGGCAGCACCTCCAATTGCGGCGCCGGGTTCGACACCCTCGGTCTCGCCCTGCAGGTCTACAATCATGTCACGCTCGCCCGCATCGAGGGCGACGCTGCCCGGCCGGTCACGACGGCCGACGGCCGCGCCCAGGCGATGGTGGAGACCACGGCCGCGGCGTTTTTCGCGGCGGCTCACGTCCGCCCTTTCGGATTTTCGTATCAGATAACCGGTGACGTGCCGCCTGCGCGCGGGCTCGGCTCCAGCGTCACCGTGATCGGCGGCGTGCTCGGCGGGTTGAACGCTCTCTCCGGCGTGGCCCTCTCGAAGCATCAACTCGTGGCGATCGCGACCGCGATCGAGGGTCATCCCGACAACGCCGCGGCCGGCATCCTCGGCGGCTTCTGCGTGGCGCGCTGCGACACGATGACCGGTGCGTATGTCGACACGGTGCGCGTCGAACTGCCGGCCGACCTGGTGTTCGTCGCGACCTCGCCCGAGGTGGAGATGCTCACCAAGGAGTCGCGCGGCGTGCTGCCTGCGACGCTGCCGTATTTTGATGCGGTGAAGAGCATCAACAGCGCGGCCTACCTGGTCGCCGCGCTGGTATCTGGTGAATATGAGCGTCTGCGCCATGCGGTCGCCGATTTCATGCACGAACCCTACCGGTTGCCGCGCATACCCGGCGGGCGCGCCGCCATCGCGGCGGGCGTCGCGGCCGGAGGCTATACCGGCTGGTTGAGCGGCAGCGGGTCGACGGTCCTGTGCGTCGCGCCGCGCACGGCGGCGGCCTCCGTGGCGGAGGCGATGAAACGGGCATTTTCCGAGGCCGGCGTCGCGAGCACGGCGCGGGTGTTGGCGGCCGACAACACCGGTTTAACCGTGGAGTGACGCGATGCCTGAGCGCAGCGGTGCGCCGGCATTGTCGGGCCAGTGCTGTTCGATGAGCCGGGCGAGTTGCTGCCAGCGAAACGGTTTGGGCAGCATCGCCTTGAAGTGGGGAGTGGCGGTCATATCGACATCATCCTCGAAGGTGTGGCCGGTGATGAGAATGCTGGGAGGAGGTGTTTGGCTGAGCTCGCCCGCTTTGATGATGAGCTCAAGCCCGTTGATACGGGGCATGTAATAATCGGTCACCAGCATGCCGACATTGATCTCGGGCAGCGCCTTCAGGGCGACGGCGGGATTGCTGAACGTGAGGATGGGACAGTCGAAATGGTCCCCCATCATCTGGACGAGCAGGTCGGTGAAGGGCATTTCGTCATCGACAAGAACAATGGCTTTGGGGCGGGGATCCTCCACGGCGGCGATCATGCGGTCGGGGCGGGCTTGGGCAAACCGCAAATCGGTAGAGCGCAAGATTGCCAATCCCGGCCGGCTCGCGTGGGTTGACGGGTCTCATTGTCATGCTGCATATCGTCCTTTTTCAGCCCGAAATCCCCCAGAACACCGGCAACATCGGACGCATGTGCGCGCTCACCCGGTCGCGGCTGCACCTGATCCACCCGCTGGGCTTTGAGATCACCGACAAGCACCTCAAGCGCGCCGGCATGGACTACTGGCATTCGCTCGATGTTCACCATCACGCCGACTGGGTTGCGTTTAAGAACAGTCCGGCCGGGCCGAAGCGGCTCTGGCTGTTTACTACAAAGACCGAAGCCAGCTACTGGGACGCGGGCTTTGCCGACGAAGACGGGCTCGTGTTCGGCAACGAAGGCCACGGCGCCCCGGAGTGGTTGCACGCGGAATTCGGCGACGACCGGCGGTTGACCATCCCCCACGCCAATCATGAGCTGCGCTCGCTCAACCTCAGCACGGCGGCGGGCATAGCGTGTTACGAAGCCCTGCGTCAGACGAAGCTGCTGGCGTAGGGGCGGGGCTTTGCGCAGACGAAAAGATTCCGGAGCTGGACATGCGCGCGTAGCCGGAGAACAACAAGCCTCCGCCATGCCCGTTTCTCCGCGCGAACTGCCCATCTACGAACTCGAGTCCGCTCTCGTGGAGAGCCTGCGCGCGCAGGGACGGCTCGTCGTGCAGGCGCCGACCGGCTCGGGCAAATCGACTCAACTCCCGCAGATGCTGCGCCAGCACGGTTTCCTGGAGTCGGGCGAGGTGGTCGTCTTGCAGCCTCGCCGGCTGGCGGCGCGCATGCTGGCCAAGCGCGTGGCCGAGGAGATGCGTTGCGACTTGGGCGGCGAGGTCGGTTACCAGATCCGGCTCGAATCACGGGTGTCGGCGAAGACGAAGATCCGCTTCGTCACCGAGGGCATTTTGCTCCGGCAGATGTCGTTTGATCCGATGCTCAAGGGCATCGCCGCGCTCATCTTCGACGAGTTCCATGAGCGCCACCTTTACGGCGACATCTCGCTGGCGCGGGCGTTGCAGATCCAGCAGACGACCCGGCCGGATCTGAAGATCGTGGTCATGTCGGCGACGCTCGATGCGGTCGTGTTGAAGGACTACCTCGCCCCCTGCGACGTGCTGACCTCGCAGGGCCGGAGTTACCCCGTGGCGGTCGAATACCTGCCGAAGGCGGTCAACTTCGAGAAAGACAACGTCTGGGACGTGGCCGCGCGCGAATGCGCCCGCGTGGCCGCGCGCACCTCGGGCGACCTCTTGGTCTTCATGCCCGGCGCCTACGAGATCAGCCGCACGTTGCAGGCGCTCCAGTTTGAGCGCGAACTGCGCGACTTCGTGATCTTCCCGTTGCACGGCGAGCTTCCGCCCGAGCAGCAGGACCGCGCGGTCGCCCGCTCCGAACAGAGGAAGATCATCGTCTCGACCAATGTCGCCGAAACCTCGCTCACCATCGACGGCGTCACCGTGGTCGTGGACTGCGGGCTGGCCCGTGTGGCGCGCTTCGACCCGCACCGCGGCATCAACACGCTGCTTATCGAAAAAATCTCCATCGCCAGCTCCGACCAGCGCGCCGGGCGCGCGGGCCGCACCGCGCCGGGCGTGTGCGTGCGCCTGTGGACCGAGCGCGAGCATTCGCAGCGCGCGCCGCAGGAGCTGCCCGAGGTGAAGCGTCTCGATCTTTCCGAGGTCGTGCTGACCCTGAAGGCCAGCGGCATCGACGACATCGCGGCGTTCCCGTGGCTGGAAAAGCCCGAGCCCAATGCGCTCGAACGCGCCGAGACGCTGCTGGTCGATTTGGGCGCGCTCGCGGGCAAGCGTCGGATCATCACCGACACGGGCCGGCGCATGCTGCGCTTCCCCGTGCATCCACGTTATGCGCGCATGCTGCTCGAGGCCGACGCGCGCGACTGCGTCCGTCCGGTCGCGCTCATGGCGTCGCTCACGCAGGGGCGTTCGTTCCTGATGCGCGGCGTGCCGCGCGACGTGGAAGAGGCGCGCGAGAACACGTTGGGAGACGAAACCGAAAGCGACTTTTTCCTGCTTATGCGCGCGTGGGTGTATGCGGAGAAAAACAGCTATTCGGTGGATGCCTGCCGTCGTCTCGGCATCCATGCGCAGGGCGCGCGCCAGGTGGGGCCGTTGTTCAAGCAGTTCCTCGATGTCGCGGTGAAGGAGGGCCTGGACGTGTCGGAAAAGCCGGTCGACGGCGTGCAGGTGCGCAAGTGCGTGCTGGCCGGATTTTCAGACCAGTTGGCGAAGCGCCTCGACGGCGGCACCCTGCGTTGCGACCTCGTGCACAACCGCCGCGGTGTGCTTGCGCGTGAAAGCGCCTTGCAGCGGGCTCCGCTCTTCGTGGCGGCGGAGATCAGCGAGGTCGAGGGGAGGGGCGGCGAGGTCAACGTGCTGCTCTCGCAGGCGACGGCGATCGAGGAGTCCTGGCTGAAGGAGCTTTTCCCGGCGGACTACCGCGACGCGGTCGGTGTGGTCTACGACGAGCAGGCCCGACGGGTAATCGCGCGGCGCGAGCGGCGTTTTCGCGATCTGGTTTTGGAGGCGAAGCTCACGGCGGAGACTCCGCCCGAGAGCGATGCGGCGTCGCTCCTCGCGCGCGAGGTGATGGCGGGCAACATCACGCTCACCGAGTGGAACGAAAACGTGGATCAGTGGATCGTGCGCGTAAACCGCCTGGCCGAGTGGTTTCCGGAGCTGGAGGTCACGCCGATCACGGAGGCGGACCGGGCCACGCTGATCGAGCAGATCTGCTACGGCAGCTACGGCGCGCGCGAGTTGAAGGACAAGCCGGTCATGCCGGTGCTGCGCGACTGGCTGCGGCCGGAGCAACTCGCGGTGCTCGACGACTACCTGCCGGAGCGGCTGGTGATGGGCAATGGCCGCAAAGCCCGGCTCACCTACAACAAGGAGGGCCCGCCGGTAATGAGCGCGCGCATCCAAGAACTCTACGGCGTCGACGGCCGTTTCACCATCGGCCACGGCCGCGTGGCGGTGAAGTTCGAGGTGCTTGCGCCAAACCAGCGCCCGATTCAGGTCACCGACGACCTGACGAGTTTCTGGCGGGACATGTATCCGAAGGTGAAGGCGGAGCTGTCGCGCCGCTATCCGCGTCACGAGTGGCGTTAGGCCGTGTTTTTGAAATAAACCAGCCCATCGCTGGCGCTCTACGCGGTCAGCGAGAAAGCGCACTGGGCCAGCGTTGTCCTCGGTGGCACGAGCCGATGGCTCGCCTCCACCTCGGCCGCCTTGGCCGAGCACTCTTTCTCACTCACGCTGGGCCGGTTTATTTCAAAAACACGGCCTAAACCGTGACCGCGCCGCGGGCGTGCTCGGCGACGAAACGCTCCAGTTCGGCGACGGCGGTGACGGGACCGTTTTCCGAGAGAAGCTGGGTGCGGACCTCGCGGGCGCGGCGGGCGAAGTCCGGATTGACGGCGAGGCGGTTCAGCGCGGCGTGCAATTGTTCGGGCCAGACGTTCCGCTTCAGGCGGAAGCCGCAGCCGAGGCGTTCGACTTCCATGCCGAAGAAGGTCTGGTCACCGATGTGCGGCACCACGATTTGGGGGACGCCGGCGTGCAACGTGCTGGCGGTGGTGCCGGCGCCGCCGTGATGGATGACGGCGCTCGCGTGTTTGAACAACTGGTCGTGCGAAACCTTGCCGATGACTTTGATGTGCCCGTCGCAACCGAGCTGGGGGAACTGGGCCCATCCGCGTTGAACGATGATTTTCTTGTCGCGGGGCCAGGCGCGGACGAAGCGTTCCATCCAGGCGCCGGGGTTTTCGTAGACCATGCTGCCAAAGGTGAGGACGGGCACGCGTTCGCCGCCCGTAAAGGCGCGCAGTTCGGCATCCACCTCGGCGTTTTCGGGCGACTGCCAGCGGCAATAGCCCACGAACTTGAAACGGGGATCAATCTCCGCGCCGGGCGGACGCAGGAGCGCGTCGGACACGGTCACCAGCACGCGGCCGGCGGGTTTGGAGAAAAAGTTGCGGACCTTCGGGAGCTCCGCGGCGCGCAGTTCGGCGTGGACGCAGTTGTTGATGACGCGGTCGACGACGGCGTTGGCGATCTTCCAGAGCCAGCGATTCCACGCCCGGCGGGTGGCGTCGCCCAGCCAGCGGGGTGACGGGAGGTTTTCCGGCGGATAATCGGGCGAGGGGATGACGTGCGGAGCGAAGGCCAGCGTGGCGAAGGGTACGCCGTGTTTTTCCGCGATGCCGCGGTTCATGGGAAACAGGTAGCTGGAGACGAGCAGGTCGGTCTCGGGCATGATCGCGTCCATGCGGGAGATCATCTCGGGGATGTATTGCTTGGCGCCGACGTAGATCTCGCGCAGCTGGTAGATGGGCGTGCGGATTTTTTGCAGGCGCCCCATCCAGTAACTGAGGTCGGCCTGTTCCCACTTGGGGCAGAGAGGGTAAAACTCCACGCCGGCGGCCTCGATTTCCTCCTTGTAGTGGGGGATGGTGGCGAATCGGACGTGGTGTCCGGCCTTCTGCAACGCGACGGCGAGCGCGATGACCGGATAGATATCGCCCGTGGAGCCGTGAGAAGTGAGAACAACGCGCATAGCTGATGGCAACGTGAGCGAAGCCGGCGGCGGTTGCGAGCGCGGCAGAGTGACTTTTCGGTGACGGCCGGGGCCGGGTTACAGTCCGGCCAGCAAACCGCGCAACTCGGCCTCGGGGTCTTGATGGTCCTGGTCGACCGCGAGCTTCAAAGCTTCCTCCAGCCAAGGCCGGGCCTCGGCGCGGCGGCCGAGGGCGAGCAAGGTTTTGCCGAGCATGATGCGGGGCATCATCCAGTCGGCTTTTTTGCGGGCGCAGGCCTCGAGGTGTTCGAGCGCGTCGGCGCCGCGATCCTCGGCGAGCAGGGCTTGCGCGAGGCTGAAACGGAACAGCTCGTTGTCGGGCTGTTTCGCGACGAGCGCGGAGAAATGAACGGAACGGGCGGGGACGGTCATCAGGCTTCGTCCACGTAAACGAGCACGGCGGTGAGGTTGTCGTGGCCGCCGCGTTTGAGCGCGAGTTCCAGGATGATCTTAAGCATCTCGTCCGGGCTCTCGGGGCCGGAGAGAATGTCGGCCAGCTCGATATCGCTGACCATGCGGCAGATGCCGTCGGTGGTGAAAAAATAGCGGTCGCGCGCGCTGACGATGAATTCTTGAAAATCAACATCGGGGTCGCCTGGCTGGCCGATGCAACGCGTGAGGGCGTTGCGGTTTTCGGGGCTGACCACGATGTCTTCGCCGCGGGCGCGGAGCTTGCGGGCCTCGTTCTCGACGGTGTGATCCTGGGTGAGCTGGAGGAAGTCCCCTTTTTGGAGGACGTAGGCGCGGGAGTCGCCGACGTGGGCGAGTTGGAGCCGGCCGGCCTTGAAGACGCCGAAGGTGAGGGTGGTGCCGATGCCGAAGGGCGGGTTGATCTGCTGGCCGAGCTCGCGGATGCTCGCGCTCACCTGTTGGGTGAGGGTGACGAGATCGGGTTGTTCGCCGTCCCGGCCGAAAATGCGCTGGATTTCCTGAACCGTGTGTTCGGCCGCTTCGCCGCCGCCGGGGAGTCCGCCGATGCCGTCGGCCACGCCGAACAGACCGAGGGCGTCGTCGCGCAGAAAACGATCCTCGTTTTCATAGCGGGTCTTCCCGATGTCGGTGATGGCGGCGGAACGGAGTTTCATGCGGTGGGCGAAGGGAGAAGGTAAACCCGCGGGTTTCAAACAAAAGGCTGAAATCGCTCCAGGCGATTTTCACGGTTCATTCGCACCGCGTTTTTCTGGGGAATGCAGTCGAGGAAGAGGCGGCCGTAGGCCTTTTGGGTGATGCGCGAGTCGAGGATGGTGACGACGCCGCGGTCCTTGGCCGTACGGATGAGGCGGCCGACGCCTTGGCGGAAGGTGATCAGCGCGTCGGGCAGGGTGAGCTCGTTGAAGGGATTGCCGCCGCGTTCGCGGATCCATTCGGTCCGGGCCTCCAGCACGGGGTGGGTGGGCACCTCGAACGGCAGGCGGGTGATGATGACTTGCGACAAGGCGTCGCCGGGCACGTCGATGCCGGTCCAGAAACTGTCGGTTCCGAAAAGGATGCCGTTGCCCGCCTCGCGCAACTGGCGGGCGAGTTCGGTGCGCGAGTAGTCGCGGCCCTGCATGAAAAACGGCCGGCGGGCGCCGTCATAGATCGGCTCCAGCGTCTCGGCCACGCGCTTCATGTCGAAGTAGCTCGTGAACAGCACGAGCGTGCCGCCCTTGGTCCGGCGCGTGCAGAAATCGATGTAATCGGTGAGCACGTCGAGCGCGAGGCGCGCCTCCTGCGGCGTGGGCAGGGGCACGTCGGCGGCGACGAAGACCTTCATGCGTCGCTCGAAATCGAAGGGGGATTGTTCGACCGCGGTTTTTACCTGCTGAGCGCCGATGCGGGCTTGGAACGGCTCGATGCGGCCGCCCATCGCGAGCGTGGCGCTGGTGAACACGATGGAGGTGCCGCGCTGGAGGAGCTGCTCGCGGAGAAACGGGGCGACGTCGATGGGGGCGGTGCGCAGCGCGACGATGGTCTGGCGTTTGCCCATGCGCTCGACCCAGTAAACGGTCTTGTCGGCGTCGGCCACGCCGAGGAATTCGCGCAGGCTGGTCTGGAGGGTTTTCAGTTTGCCGGCCTGGTCGAGGAGTTCGTCGCGGTCCTTGCCGTCGTCCATCTTGTCGGCCTTGGTGCGCACGGCCTTGTGGAGGGCGAGCAACGGGCCGTCCATCCACGGCTCGGCGAAGCCTTCCTCGCGGATGCGAGCGATGGTTTGCTTAGTGAGGAGGCGCTCGTCGATGTGGGCGAAAAACTGGTGGGTGGCCTCAATCGCGTCGACCACGAGCTGCTGCATCTCGGGAGTTCCGTGGCGCACGAGCAGGCCGCGGCCCTTCTTGGGGTTGAAGAGATACTTGAGCATCCGGTCCACGCCGTAGCTGGAGAGCCGCAGGCCGCAGTGGTCGGTGGCGACTTCGGGCACGGTGTGGGCCTCGTCGAGCACCACGAAGTCGTCGGGGAAAAGCACGCCGCGGGCGCCGCCTTTTTCGGCCGCGCCGCCGGCGTTGATGTGGGCGAAGAGGAGCGAGTGGTTGACGATGATGACGTGGGCCGAGCGGATGCGGGCGCGGGCGCGCTGGTAGGGGCACTTTTCGCAGTCGCAATATTTGCGAGCGCAGCCGGAAGAGTCGGCGTTGACCAGTTCCCAGACCTCGGGAAGCGGGGCGGGATTGAGCTCGTGGCGAAGTCCCTCGGCGGTGGTCTCGGCCCAAGCGGCGATGCGCTGAAGGTCGTCGTGCTCGGGCGTGGAGAAAAGCTCGTGCTTGTCGCGCAGCGCGGTGGCCAGGCGCGAGGTGCACAGGTAGTTGCTTTTCCCTACAAGCACGGCGGACTTGAAGGCGGCGTAGGGCTTGGTCTCCTCGGCGGCGGAAAACACGCGGCGGCAGAGCGGCAGGTCCTTCTGGTCGAGCTGCTCCTGCAGCGCGATGGTGTGCGTGGAGACGATCATCTGCCGCGACTGGTCCATCGCGTGGATGATGCCGGGAAGAAGGTAGGCGAGGGATTTGCCGACGCCGGTGCCGGCCTCGAAGAGGAGCGATTCGTCGCCCTTCATGGCGGCGGCCACGGCGCGGGCCATTTTTTCCTGCTGCGGACGGTGTTCGAGCTTGAGGCTGCCCTGGAGCCAGCCGCCCTCCGCGAACAACTTTGCGGCCAGCTCCGGCGCGCGCGAAGGCGGCGGAGGGGGCGGCAGGGCGTCAGAGGTGTCGTTGCGAAGACCGATCATGCAAAGGTTCAGCAGATGCCCAGGGGAGGGGAAGCGCAAGTCGGCAGGTGAACTTGAGGGGAGTTTGCAGCGCACGGTTCTCACAACGGCGGACGATGGGGTCGAGGAGTGCCGCTGATTGTGACGCAGTCTCAGGGGCTAGTGCGTTGCGTCGGAGCGAAAAACGCTTTGTTTTCCCGGATTCATATGCAGCCCTCGTGGACGGACACTCTGGCGGATTTTCTCAAACAAGAGCCCGGCGTCGAAGCCGTGCGGTTGGATCCGGGTTCGCGCAAGGTTTCGGTCGCCACCATCGGCGTCGTTGACCTCAAGCAATTTGAGAAACGGCTGGCCGAGACGCTGGCGGCCATCGAGTCGCAGCTCGCCAAAAGCGCGAAGGCGCCGGTCGGTTTCACCCTGAAGCGCGAGGGCGAGGTCAGCGAACTGGCCGAGGTGAGCTGCGAAACCGCGCCCAAGTTTTGGAAGTGGCGCGAGATCGACTGGCCTGAATTGGAGCCGCCGGTGGACGTCCATGCCGAGGAGTCGGAGTGGAGGGAGCTCACCGTGCTGGCGTCGATTTGCGCGGTGTTCGGCCTGGCGGGTTTTGTGACGGCTCGCATCGGTGCGGGGCCCGCGTGGCTGTCCACGGCGTTTTACACGGTCGCGTTGATCGCCGGCGGTTGGGATGCGGCGATCGATTCCTGGGCTAACATCAAGAAGGCGAAGCTGGACATCCACTTCCTGATGCTGGCGGTCGCGATCGGCGCGGTCTGCATCGGTGCGTGGAGCGAGGCGGTGCTGTTGCTGTTTCTGTTCTCGGCTTCCGGCGCGATGGAAGAGTTCGCGATGGACCGCACGCACCGGGAGGTCAGCGCGCTGCTCAAGTCCGCGCCGAAAAAGGCGACGCTGCTGCTGCCGACGGGCGGCGAACGGGAGGTTTCCATCGAGGAGATCGGCATCGGCGACCTGTTGTTGGTGAAGCCGGGCGAGGCGTTCGCGGCCGACGGCACTGTCGACAAAGGGAAGAGCGCGAGCGACGAGTCTGCGCTCACCGGCGAGGCCGTGCCGGTGGAAAAGGGCGTGGGCGATCCGGTCTTCAGCGGCACGCTCAACCTGTGGGGCGCGGTCGAGTTCAAGGTCACGCGCCTGCCCGCCGAGAGCACGCTGCAAAAGATCATCCGTCTCATCCAGACGGCGCAGAAACTGCGCGCGCCGAGCGAGCGGTTCACCGACAAGTTCGGCGGCACCTATACGCTCGTCGTGCTGGCGGTATGCGCGGCGATGTTCCTCGTGTGGTGGCAGGGCTTTGATCTGCCGCCGTTCCAGAACGTGGACGGCGTGCGCTCGGCGTTCTACCGGTCGATGACGCTGCTCGTGGTGATGAGCCCGTGCGCACTGGTGCTGTCGATTCCGTCGGCGATCCTCGCGGCTATCGCCTGGGGGGCGAAACACGGCGTGTTGTTCCGCGGCGGGGCGGCCATCGAAAAACTCGCGGACATCCGCATCGTGGCGATGGACAAGACCGGCACGCTCACGACCGGAGAACTCGCCGTGGTGGGCTACGAGAGTTTTCCGCCCGGAAGAGACCGGGAGATCATGGAGCTCGCCTACGCGCTGGAGGCCAATTCGCAGCATCCCCTGGCGCGCGCCATCGTGCGCGATGCCAAGGCGCGCGGCGTGCGCGAGCTGGGCCTGGAGGAATTTCAATCGATCACCGGACAGGGCGTGGCGGGACGGCTCGGCGGTTCGCAGGTGCTTTTGGGCCGGCGCGAACTGCTGGAAAAAGGTCCGTTGGCCGACTGGTCGCGGAAACTGCCGGCGGCTCCGGCCGAACTCGCCGAGGTGTGGGTCGTGGGCAAGGACGTGATCGGTCGCGTGCTGTTGCGCGACCAGATCCGCGCCGAGTCACGCGGCGTGCTGGCCGAGTTGAAGCGACTCGGCATCAAGACCATCATGCTCACCGGCGACCGTCGTCAGGCGGCCGAATCGGTGGCGCGCGAGCTGGGCATCGACGAGGTGAAGGCCGGTCTCGCGCCGGAGGAGAAAGTCGCCCTGGTCGAGGCCGAGAAGAAGAGCGGCCACAAGATCGCCATGGTGGGCGACGGCGTGAACGACGCGCCGAGTCTGGCGGCGGCGGACGTGAGCGTGGCGATGGGCGCCTGCGGCAGTGACGCCGCGCTGGAGCAGGCCGAGGTGATCCTGATGCACGACCGCATCGAAAACTTCCTGGCGGCGTTGCGCCTGAGCAAGCGGGCCAAGGCGATCATCCTGCAAAACCTGACGATTTCCCTCGGCGTGGTGGTCGTGATGGCGATCGCGTCGATCTTCGGAATCGTGCCCTTGGGGGTCGGCGTGGCCGCGCACGAAGGCAGCACGGTGGTGGTGTGCCTGAATTCGCTGCGCCTGCTGTTCGGAAAGAATCGATAAACGAAGGGGACCTCCCGGCCCGGGCGATCACTCACGCCGCGTCTGCGGCCGGCGGGGCTTCGGCCGGCGGGGGCGGCAGCGTGAAACGGAAGGTCGCGCCCTGGCCGGGGGCGGCCTCGGGCCAGATACGCCCGCCATGCTTGTTGATGATGCGTTGAACCGTCGCCAGGCCGACGCCGGTGCCGGGAAATTCGCGTTCGCTGTGCAGCCGTTGAAAGGGACCGAACAGGCGGTGGGCCTGCCCCATGTCGAAGCCGGCGCCGTTGTCGCGGACGTAATAGGCGGGGGTTCCGTCGGGCTGGACTTCGACACCAAATTCGATGCGGGCGCGCGGAGTCTTGGCGGTGTATTTCCAGGCGTTGGACAGGAGGTTTTCCATGACCACGCGCAGCAATCCGGGGTCGGCTCCGACGACGAGATTCGGGGCGATGAGCCAGTCGGCCGTCCGGCCGGGCTCCGCGGCTTGCAGTTTCTTCGAGATGTCCGAGGCCAGGAGGGACAGATCGACCGCCATGCGGTGCACCTCGGTGCGCGTGGTGCGGGCGAGACGAAGAAGGTCCTCGATGAGGGCCTGCATGCGGGCAACGCCCTCCCTTACGTGAACGGCGAATCCGCGGCCCTCCTCATCGAGCCGGTCGCCCAGGTTTCCGATCAACAACTGGGTGAATCCGTCGATGGCGCGCAGCGGTGCGCGCAGGTCGTGGGACACGGAGTAGGAAAAGGTTTCGAGTTCCTTGTTGGCGATTTCAAGTTCGCGGGTGCGGATGCGCAGGTGCTGTTGGAGCGTCTCGTTTTCGATTCGCAGCCGGCGCACTGCGAGCGCGCGGGCGAGCACGGGGATGAGCGTGCTGAGTTTGAAAGGCTTGAGGATGTAGTCGAGGGCCCCCTGCTTCATTGCGGCCACGGCGGTATCGATGGTGCCGTGACCGGTCATGACGACGCCGACGAGCCGGGGATCGATTTCCCGGGCGGCGTGCAACAGGGCGATCCCGTCCATCTCGGGCATCATCAGGTCGGTGAGGACGAGGTCGAAGGAGCGATCATGCAGGGTGGCGAGGGTTTCACGGGCCGAGGTAAAACCGGTGACGGCGTAGCCCTGGGAGGTCAGCGTGTCGCAGAGTGCCTTCAGGTGGGGGGCTTCGTCGTCAACGACGAGCAGGCGGGCCTGGGCGGGCGAATTCATGGCGAGGAGCGGATGAGTTGTGCAAAGGCGGCGCGGAGTTCGCGCAGCTTGGGCGGTTTGCCGAGAACCCGGTCCACATGGGGCGGAATGTCCCCTTCATCCACCATGCGCTCGCCCCAGCCGGTGAGCATGATGACCGGGGTGGACGGGGACGCGGCCTTGACCGCGCCGGCGACCTTGCGGCCGTCGATGTAGGGCATGCCGAGGTCGGTGATGACGAGGGAGAAGGGGTGACCGTTCCTATGGCCTGCCAGAAAAGCGGCGATGCCCTCCTGACCGCCGGAGGCGGGGACGACTTCGTGGCCGTCGGATTCCAGGGTGTCGCGCAGGGATTTGATGATGAGCGGGTCGTCGTCCACGATCAGCAGGCGCATCCGGGCCGGCAGGGGAGCCGGAGTGAGGGCGGACGACGGGGATGCGGTGGTCGCGGAGGGAATAGGAAAGAGAATGCGCAGGGTCGTGCCCCGGCCGGGGGCGCTGTCGATTTCGATCTCGGCGTTGTGGCGCTGGACGGTGCCGTAAACCATGGCGAGGCCGAGGCCGGTGCCTCGTTCGCCCTTGGTCGTGAAGAAGGGTTCCATGCAGCGGCGGCGGGTGTCTTCGTCCATGCCCACGCCGGTATCGGCGACCTCAATGGCGACCGTTCCATCGCCGGCGGCGTCGATCCTGCGTGTGCGCAGCGTGAGGACGCCGCCCGCGGGCATGGCGTCGACGGCGTTGAAGATCAGGTTGGTGAGGGCTTCGCGGATCTCGCTTTCGATGCCGAGGATGGCGGGCAGGCCCGGGGCGAGGTCGGTGCGCATCTCGATGACGACGCCGTTTTGGAGGGGCATGTCGCTCCAGCGGACGCGGGTAAGGTTGGCGACCTGGGGGATGAGTAGGTTGAGATCGACGGGGACGAGCGAGAGCTGGGGTTCGCGTTGGCGGTAGAATTCGCGCATGCGGCTGACGGTCTGGGCGACGTCGTCCATTGCGTGCTGGATGGTGGTGAGGTAGTCGTGGGCGCGGGCGCTGAGGCCGGGTTCGTTGGCGAGCAAGGATTCGGTGTAAAGGGTGACGGGGGAGATGGCGTTGTTGATGTCGTGGGCGATGCCGCTGGCCATCTGACCGAGCGCGCGCAGACGCTCCTGCTGCATGGTGCTCTGCTGGCTCTGGCGCAGGTCGTCGTAGGCCTGTTGCAACGCGCCGTAGAGCTGGGCCTGGTGCGCGGCGAGGGCGACGTGTTCGCTGAGTTGCTTGAGGAACTCGCATTCGCCGCTGCTGAAGCTGTTTGGCTGGCGACGGGCGGCGACCAGGACACCGAAGACCTTGCTTTCAACCAGCAGGGGGGCGACGACCAGTGATTGCAGTCCGCCGCGCACCAGCCGTTGGGGGAAGGGGAACTCGACGTGTGTGATGTCGGGTTCGTAAACCAACTGGCCGCGCACGCAGCGGGAAAGCCCGTTGCGGTCGATGGGGATGGGCGAGGATTCGGTCAGGGCCAGCTCGGTGGCCAGCGTCTCGCTGCGGGAGCCCACGCTGGTGACGGTGAGCGTGTGTGCGTCCTGATCGTAGAGGCACATGCAGCTGAAATCGACGGGCAGGTGGTCCTCAAGGCTGCGGATGACGACCTGGAAGATGCTTTTCAAGTCCTGGCGTTCGCCGGTCGCGCGGGTGATCTGGTGGAGCTGGGCGAGGCGGGCAAGCTGGGCCTGCACCTTGGTTTCGGCCAGCTTGCGTTCGGCGATTTCGGCGTGAAGCGCCTCGTTGGACGAGTGGAGGGCGCGTTCCCGTTCTTGGATGCCGGCGACCATTCCGTTGAAGGCGTCGGTGAGATGGCCGACTTCGTTTTTCCCCTGCCGGACGGCGCGGACGGAGTAGTCCTTGTGCTCGGCGATGGCCCGGGCGGTTGCGGCCAGGGCAAGGATGGGGCCCGAGATGGGGCGCTGCAGCCAGGCGGAAAGGCCGAGCGCGACTAGCAGCGAGATGCCGAGGATGAGGGCGGCGAAGGCGGCGAACAGGCGGAGCCGGGCGTAAAGCCCCTCGAGGTCGATCTGGAGGGCGATCGTGCCGATGCGTTTCCCGTTTTGAATCACGGGTTGGAATACAAACAGGTGTCCGTCCCTGAATCGTTGTCCGTCGTCCGTCGGCACCTTGGCAAATCCGGCGAGGGCTCCGGGACGGACGTAGTCGGCGAAGGGGGCGCGGTTCTGATCGTAGATGAGGGCTGCGACGATGTGCTGTTCGGCTTGCAGCGCCTGCAGCGTTTTCCGGGCGGCGGCATCATCGTCAAAGGCGAGGGCGGCCCGGGTGTTCTGCCCGAGGATGTCGGCCAGAACGGTCGAGTCGCGGGCCATGGCATGGCGGAAGTCGAACACCTCATACGTGGCAAGCGCGGCGCAGGCGACCAGCAGCACGGCGGCGCAGGTGAGCAGGATGATTGCGGTGAGCTTGCGACGGATGGGGAGGTTTTGCAGCCAGTCCATGTCAGCGCCCTCCTTCCGAGCCTGTTTCGGCGCCGACGATCCGTCCGAGTTCGAGCAACTGCGAACTGAGTTTCAGATCGGCCCGGCGGGCGGCGCTCATGTTGATCTCAAAGCGGATCTTCCTGCCGTCGGCATACAGGGCGACGATGCCGCCCTGCCGTGCGAAGCCGTTGATCTCGCTCACGGTGAACACGGGGCGGTCGGTCAGGCGGGACAGGATGCCATCGACTCGTCTCTGCTCCGATTTACAGATGAAGAGGAGGTGGCAGGCTTGCAGGTCCTCGGGACGCAGGGAGCGCAGGATCACGAGCCGGCGGCCGTGGACGCTTTCGTCGCGCACGATGGCGTCGAGCGCGGGGCCGAAGGGATCATCGCCGAGGATGCCGATGCTAAGCGGGGAGTCGGCGGCCGGGAAGGTCGCCGCGGGCCATTCGACGAATTGCAGGAAATTGAAGAGGAATGCGGCCTTGACCTGATACTCCTTGGACGCGGTGGTTTCCGCCCGCAGCGCGGCGGAGGGAAGGAGAAGGACGAGCAGATGGACGGCCAGCCAGAGCCCAATGCGGAGCCGGGCGCCGGAGGCGGGGCGGAAGACGGGTTTGACGGGGGCGTTCATCCTTACGAAAGGGGGGCGGGGCGGCGGAATCAGTAGAGCCATGTGACCTTTCCATACGCGCCGCGTTCGATTTCATGGCGTGAGGCGGCGGTGCCGAATTCAGGATGCTGCGGGTCCAGGAGGTTTTGGCCGACGATGGAAATCTCCCAATGCTTGTTTGGTCGCCAGCCGAGGCGCACGTCGAGTTCCTCGTAGGCTGGCACGCCCTGACTGCTGATCTCACCGACGTGGCGCAGGTTGACATCGAGTTCCAGATGCCAGGGCAGGTTGTGGGAGCTGCGCAAAAAGAACTGGTTGTTGGCGTCGTTGGACTCGCTGAGGCCCGTCCCCGGGTCGGTGCTGCCCGGCTTGGCGTGCAAGTGGACGATCAGGCGCGTGTAGCCCGCCTGGAGCCGCCAGTCGTCGGTGACGTGATAGTCCGCCGTCAATTCCGCACCATAGGATCTGCCGGCCAGTCCGTTGCCGATGATTACGGGAACAGGGGCGGGCGGGGCAACTTGTTCGACGCTGCGAAGGTCGTCGTAGTCGTTGTAGAAAGCCGCGATGGCGAGGGAAAGTCGCGAGGTGGGTTGCACGCGGTAGCCCAGTTCGTAGGCCAGCAATTTCTCGGAATCGAAGTCCGGCCCGCCTTGCAGCACGGTGAACGGAGGCGCGGCCGGCGCGAAAAAATCGCGGTCGATGCGCGAAGGTGTCCGCACGGCGCGGGAAACCGCCGACCACACGGTCTGGGTGGAGGTGGGTCTCCAGGCCAGTCGCGCGCTGGGTTGAAGCTCCCATCCGGTGTAGTCGTTGTGCTCGATCTTTGATCCGAGCGTGAGGGTCAGCCGGTTGGGCATCAGGGAGATCTCATCCTGGGCGAAACCGCTGTAGGTCTCATGGGTGACGTCGGGCGGCAGAAAGGCCAGGGTGGCGGGGTTGTCCACGTGATCGTCGGTCAGCCGGTAGCCAAGGCCCCAGACCAGATTGTGGCGGTCGCCCGCGACGAAGTGGTGCTGGAGATCGAGATCGTAGGTCCCGAGATCCTCCTTGATGGAGCGGGGGATGTCGCGATGGGTGCGGTCGTAATACGCCTGCACCTGGAGGTCGGAGTCGGGCGAGAATGTGCGCGTCCACCGGCCGAGCAGGTTGCCGCCGCCGACTTCGGTGGAGTCTGTGCCGGGCTGGTCGATGCTGCCCTGGTAGAGATCGCCTTGGAGCGTGAGGAGATTTTCGGAAGACGGCGACCAATCGAGGCGGAATCCGCTTTGGCCCATGCGCCAGTCGTTGTCGCTGTCGGCGCCGGAGGGGCGGATCGTGTCGTCGCGGTCGGAATATTTGACGTAAATCCTGTAGTGGAGGGTTGGAGACAGTGCGCCGCCGTAGCGCATCCCGCCGAAGTCGCGCAGTTCGGTGCCGCCGCCGCCAAAGAGCAGCAGGCCCTGGGTGTCCTTGGCCTCCTTGGTGGTGATGTTGATCACGCCGTTGACGGCGTTGGCCCCCCAAAGCGTGCCGCCGGGACCGCTGATGACCTCGATGCGGTCGATGTCCTC
>Ga0207689_10000353_pt1 | contig 43010 bp, 36 predicted proteins | sample KBSMisM52_FD_184312 | JGI IMG/M metagenome (GOLD analysis project Ga0207689, IMG submission 184312) | Miscanthus rhizosphere microbial communities from Kellogg Biological Station, Michigan, USA - KBS Miscanthus M5-2 (SPAdes) (version 2) | ecosystem: Host-associated > Plants > Roots >...
TCCAGGATCGCCTGATAGGATTTCGGCAGTTGCTCCCACTGCGTGGTGTTGACGTAGAACGAGATCTGCGCCTGACCTTCCCACCAGCCGGGGTAGTAGTAGTACTTCGCGATCTTGTAGAATCCGAGTTTCTCGTCGTCGTAAGGGCCGACCCATTCCGCGGCGTCGATGGTGCCCTTCTCGAGCGCGGGATAAATGTCGCCGCCGGCGATCTGTTGCGGCACGACGCCGAGCTTCGTCATCACCTGTCCGGCGAAACCGCCGATTCGCATCTTGAGGCCGTTCAGGTCCTGGACGGTCTTGATCTCCTTGCGGAACCACCCGCCCATCTGGGCGCCTGTGTTGCCGCACGGGATGTTCCGCACGTTGTAACCCTTGAAGAAATCGCGCAGCACGTCGAGCCCGCCGCCATGGTACAGCCAGGCGTTCATCTGCCGGCCATTGAGGCCGAACGGCACCGTGCAGTCGAAGGCGAAGGTCGGATCCTTGCCGAAGAAATAGTAGCTCGCGGTATGCGCGCATTCGACGGTGTTGTTCTGCACCGCGTCGAGCACCTGGAGGGCGGGCACGATCTCGCCGGCGGCGAACGGCGTCAGCTGGAACTTCCCGTCGGTCACTATCAATTGCAAGTCGAGGCCAAGACCTTTCAGAAGTACGTGCAGGAAGGCATCACGCTGAGCGTGAATGAGACGGCGACGGTTCCAGTCCACCTGGTGGTTGGTTCCGAGAGTGCAAAAATTCAGGTGATCGCGGATGCGCAGATTATTCAAAGCACTGTGACCGCATTGGGCAAGGTGGTTCAGGAACGCGAGATTCTTGATCTGCCGCTCAACGGGCGAAATTTCACACAGCTCGGCACCTTACAACCGGGTGTCGTGCCATTGACTCCCGGACTTAAAGAGGCGGGATCATCGATTCGCCAAGGCCAGTCTTATGCAGTGAACGGCCAGCGTCCCGAGTCGAATAACTTTTTGATCGATGGTGCCAATAATTTCAATGGCGTCGACGGGGGTTTCGTTCTCAAACCTCCTGTGGATGCGGTCACCGAATTCAGAATTCTTACTCACAACGCCACTGCCGAATTTGGCAGCAGCCTCGGATCTACGACCAACATCATTACGAAATCCGGCACCAACAATTTCCACGGAGCTTTGTATGAATTCCTGCGGAACGACGCTTTTGATGCCACACGCTACTTTGCAACTACAACCGAACCGTTGAAGCAAAACCAGTTCGGCGGGACGGTTGGCGGGCCGATTGTCAAAGATAAAACCTTCTTCTTTTTGTTTTATGAAGGCTTCCGTAATCGCGAGGGTCAAACTCAGGGCTCTACAGTGCCTTCGGTGAAACAGCGCCAGGGAGATTTTTCGGAGCTGTGCGATCCATCTCATGGAGAATCTTTTGACGGTGCCGGCATGTGCAGCAATCCAGATCATCAACTTCTCTTCCTGGTTCCCACACCGTCACCGCTCCCCTTCAACCAGCTGCCGCCTCCTTTCATCAGCACGTTCTCTCAAGGACTTTTACACCTATTTCCGCTCCCCAACACCGGGCTCAATGTATTTACTTCAACCGTCACAAAGCAGGATGACTTCAATCAAGGCGGAGTGCGAATTGATCACTACCTCACGGCGAAAGACAACTTAAATTTCCGCTACATGATTAATGACGGAACGCGCTTCGACCCTCTGTCTCCAGCGGGTGCGAGCGTGCCTGGGTTTCCTGTCACCGAAGACCAACGATCGCAGAATTTTGTTGCCCAGGAATCACATACCTTTTCACCTACCATGATTGGCACGTTGCGTTTTTCCTTCCTGCGGAATAAATTCCTGTTTGGTGAACGCTCAAGTCCTGACACACCGAGTAGCTTGGGTTTTAATTACGATTCCAGTCTGAATATCGCGGCCGGAGTTCCTCACCTTATCGTCAGCAGTTATACGACTGTGGGTGCTCCTATCACCGGACCGCGCCGCAGTTTTGAAAATGCTTACGACTATTCGGGCTCTCTGAGCTGGGTGCGGGGACGTCACGAACTGAAATTCGGCGGCGGATTCCAACATCAACACATCAACATGCTGCAAGGCATCGCTACCAATGGTTTCTTTGTTTTCGCGCCTTTCCCGATCAACGATGCTTTTGCGACTTTCCTGATCGGTCAGCCCGTCTTCTTTCTTCAGGGCAGGGGCGATTTTGGCCGCGGAATCAATGGCAAGTCGTTCAATGGCTATGTGCAGGACAGCTTCAAAGCAACCTCACGGCTTACGCTGAACCTGGGCTTACGCTACGACTTGGTATCGCCATACACTGAGGAAAAGGACCGCATGACGCTGTGGATTCCGGGACGGCAATCCACAGTTGTGCCAGACGCGCCCGAAGGACTGCTGTATCCCGGCGACCAGGGGGTACCACGAGGATTAATTCCAACCTTCAAGAAAGCATTCGCTCCGCGTATTGGCGTGGCATGGGATCCAACCGGGAGCAGCAAGTGGCTGGTTACATCTGCCTACGGAATTTTCTACGAGCCATATTACACGGGCCAGGGTGGACCGTTGCAATCACCGATCAGCGCGCCTCCGTTCTTGCAAACTGAACAAATTAGTTTGACCCCTACATCGCCACTCGCTTTTGACGATCCCTACGGCGGTCCACCACCACCACCCAACACTTTTGCCACACCTTTGACCAATTTAACGCTGGCGCCTGATCTGCCCTTGCCTTACGCGCAGGATTGGGACCTCAACATACAACGATCGTTGGGCAAAGACATGTTGTTGGAAGTCGGTTACGTGGGAACCAAAGGAACTAAACTGCCTCGTTTCATCGAGGCAAACCCGACGGTGTACATCCCCGGGCAGACAACAGTCGATAACGTGGACCAGCGGCGCATTCATTCTGGCTGTGGGCTGAACGATCCTGAAAGCGCTTGCGAATTTGCGTCAACCGGTTTGATTAGCGGTATCGCCAACTCTTCTTACAACGCGCTCGAAGCCAGCCTGAGAAAGCGCTTCAGTCATGGCATTTCCTTTTTGACTTCGTACACCTGGTCGCACGCAATCGATGATGTTTCTTCGTTCAACATCGCTGGTTCCAGTTCCATTCAGGTGGCGGGTGAAAATGACCTAGCGCAGGATCCGAGGAACCTCGCTGCGGAGCGCGGACCGTCATTGTTCGATGCACGGCATCGGCTGGTGTTCAGCTACCAGTGGAGCCTTCCGTTCTTCGAACATCAGCAGGGTATCGCGAAGCAAGTATTGAGTGGATGGCAGCTTAACGGAATTATCACAGCAATGAGTGGAACGCCGTTCACGGTTTTTGACTCCAGAGACAACTCGTTCCAAGGCAGTGCTCCAGAAATTACAGGGTTTTCCGCCAATCGCCCGAACGTGGTGGGCGGACAAGATCCGAATGATGGCCCGCACAAGGTTAGCGCGTGGCTGAATGCGGCCGCTTTCACGCGGGTTCCACAGGATGGGAGTTTACCCACGCAACAATTTGGGAATGCGGGCCGCAACCTCGCGGTGGGGCCCGGTTATGCGAACTGGGACCTTGGTGCATCGAAGAATTTTCGTCTGACCGAAACCAAGGACCTGCAGTTTAGAGCGGAAATCTTTAATATTTTGAACCACGCCAACTTCCACATACCCAACAGCGACATCAACTCACCGACCTTCAATCAGATTTTGGCGGCCGAACCGCCGCGGTTGGTACAATTCGCACTGAAGTTTTTGTTTTAGGAGACAGAGCACTTGCGCTGGCCCAGATTCAAACTGAGTTCTAGAGCGAAAAAGATTCTGCTCAGAGTGGGTATGGGCCTGTTTGCGGTGTACGTCGCAGGCTTCGGGGTAATCTGGTGGGCGATGCATCAGCCGCCGGAGAAGTTTGGCCGCGTCATGATGCGCATGCCCGGACCAGTTCCCTTTCTTCTTTATCCCTTTGAGACTTTGTGGCTGCGAGCCCGTGCCGGGCACCTGAATGCCGGAGAGCGTGCGCCGGATTTTTCTTTGCTCAAAGTGGACAAGAGCGCCCGCATCCAGCTTTCTACTTTGAATCGGAACCAGCCTGTTGTCCTCATTTTCGGCAGCTACACTTGACCACCTTTTCGGCGGGAGGTTCCCGCCCTCAACAAACTGTACGACGAGTACAAAGACCGCGCTGGGTTTCTGGTGGTGTATATCACCGAGGCCCATCCTAGCGATGTGTGGCAGATGCAGAGCAATATTAAAGACAGCGTGGTGTTTGCTTCTCCTAAGAATGAAGAAGAGCGAGCCTATATTGCCGGAGCTTGTGTGCGAAAGCTGGGGATTAAGATTCCGGCTGTGCTGGATGAGTTTGGAAACTCCACTGAGACGGCTTATACCGGGTGGCCGGATCGGCTTTATTTAATTGATGCCGAGGGGCGGCTGGTTTACAAGAGCAAGCCAGGGCCGTTTGGATTTGAACCGGATCAATTGCGGGCGGAACTGGTAAAGACGCTCAAATAAATGGATTGATTTAGGGAGTCTAATCATTCTCCAGACAATCCAAGGCATACAACGGTTCCACTGGTCTGGCTGAGTTAAGCTTTGATTTTTTCCGGGTTGAGCATCCATTTTTGTGCAAGATCTTTGATGGGTGCGGTCAACGCTGGCTGCCCCGAACTATCTGCACGAGAAACATCCGATTGTATTTCGGCGACAACATGAAAGTGATTCAATTTGCTGTCTTGAGAATGCTTCTCCGCAGTTCTGCCTAGCCGTGTCCACCGCTCAGTTCGCGCAAAATGGTACCGACAAATGCCTTCGCGTCCCCGAACAACATAAGCGTCCGGTCGAGGTAATACAAAGGGTTATCGATTCCTGCGAAGCCAGGACTCATGCCTCGCTTGATCACCATTACCGTGCGGGCTTTGTCCACATCCAAGATTGGCATGCCGTAGATTGGGCTAGTCGTGTCGTTGCGGGCGGCTGGATTGGTTACGTCGTTGGCGCCGATGATCAGACCTACATCGGTCTGTGGGAAATCGCCGTTGATTTCGTCCATGTCCATGAGGCGGTCGTAAGGGATGTCGGCTTCGGCCAGCAGGACGTTCATGTGCCCCGGCATGCGTCCAGCTACGGGGTGGATGGCAAAGCGAACGTCGACTCCACGCTTGGATAGCGCGTCGAAGAGTTCGCGGACTTTGTGTTGCGCCTGGGCTACTGCCATGCCGTAGCCGGGGACAATGACTACTTTGTTGGCGGCGGAGAGAATGGCCGCAGCTTCTTCGGCTGTGGCGCTGCGGACTGGCTTGGATTCCTGCTTGCCCGCAACCGTCTGGTCCTGCCCGAATCCGCCAAATAAAACATTGGTGAAAGATCGGTTCATTGCCTTCGACATGATGACCGAGAGGATTAATCCGGAGGAACCGTCTAAGGCGCCGGCGATTATCAGCAGCTTATTGTTCAGGACAAAGCCCATGGCCGAGGCAGAGAGTCCGGCGTATGCATTCAGCAGCGAGATGACTGTGGGCATGTCCGCGCCGCCGATGGGGATTACCAGCAGGACTCCGAAGACTACGGCGATCCCTACGATGATTGGAAAAAGATGCGTGGCTTCTGGGTGCTGAACCAAATACACGGCCAATGCGATAGCAACCGCCAGCATCCCCAGGTTGACGACGTTTTGCCCCTTGTATGTGATGGGGCGCTGGGGCAAGACCTCTTGCAGCTTTCCTGCGGCCATCAAACTTCCGGTGAAAGTCAGGCCTCCGAGAATTACTTCGGCTGAGAGCACCGCCATCGTGAAGCGCGGCACCGTCGGTGCCTGCAAATAATATTCCGCGGTTCCTACCAACGTTACGCACAGCGCACCGAAGGCGTGGCTCAATGCTGTCCGCTGCGGGACTGCGGTCATCTGCACGTAGCCTAGCGGGATGCCAATGCCTGTGCCCAGCACTAATCCGACGAACACCCACTTGTAATCAACGATGCCGTGATGCAGAAGGGTTCCGGCAATCGCGAGCAGCATGCCCAATTCGCCGGCCCACACGCCGTGACGGGCGGTGGTCGGAGAACTCATCCACTTCAGCGACAGGATGAACAGTACGCTGGCGACTAGATAAATGACTTCAATGACGTACTGGCTGCTCAGGAGTTCGCTCATTTTTGTGGGCGGCTGCTTTTGAACATCTTGAGCATGCGGTCGGTGATGAGGAATCCGCCGACGATGTTGCTGGTGGCGGCGACGATGGCTACCGTGCCCAGGATTGTTGCGTAGGTGGTCTTGTGCTCACCGGCCAATACGATCGCTCCTACTACTGCGATGGCGTCGAGCGCGTTGGTCAGCGACATGAGCGGCGTGTGCAGCAGCGGTGAGACGCGGCGGATTACTTCGAATCCGATGAAGCAGGCCAGCATGAAGATGAACAGCAGATCAATCAGGCTCATCGCACCTCCTGCGGTGCAGGCAATGAGAAAAATTCGCGCACTCGCTTGTTCACAATCTCTCCATCGCGCACGATCAGCGTGTCGCGGACGATTTCATCTTCTGGATTCAGTTGCCAATTCTGGTCCTTCACCAAGTGCTGAACGAATGCGGTGATATTGCGGGCATACATCTGGCTGGCGTGATATGGGACGCCGCTCGCCAGGTTAATTTCTCCGATGATGGTTACACCGTGTACGACAACGGTTTCCTCCATCTTGGTGAGCTCGCAGTTGCCGCCGCGCTCGGCTGCCAGGTCGAAGATTACCGAGCCGGGGGCCATTCTTTTCACCATGTCCGCGGTCACCAGAATTGGAGATTTTTTGCCGGGGATTACAGCGGCGGTAATCACAACATCTTGTTCGGCGACAACGTTGCCCAGCAGTTCGCGCTGGCGGTTGTAGAAACTTTCATCCTGGGCGCGCGCGTAGCCGCGTTCATCCTGCGCGTCTTTGGCTTCGATGGGGAGTTCGACGAAGCGGCCTCCAAGACTTTGCACCTGCTCTTTGGCGGCAGGGCGGAGATCGTATGCAGAAACGACTGCTCCCAGGCGGCGCGCGGTGGCGATGGCCTGGAGTCCGGCGACGCCGGCGCCCATGATCAGGACGCGCGCGGGAGTGATGGTTCCGGCGGCGGTGGTCAGCATGGGAAAAATTCTGGGGTGATGGTCGGCAGCGCGCAACACTGCTTTGTATCCGCAGATGGTGCCCATGGAAGAGAGCGCATCCATCGACTGGGCGCGGGTGGTGCGCGGCATCAGCTCGACAGAAAACGCGGTCACTCCGGTAGCGGCGATTTTTTGCATGACTTCCGCGGAGCCCAAGGGCCGGAGAAATCCGATCAGCGTCTGGGCTTTGCGGAACAGCGGGAGATCGGCTTCTCCGTTGACGTCGTTGGAGCCGTAGCAGAGGACCTGGGTGACGATGTCCGCTTTGGCGAAGACGGCGGCGCGGTCGGCGATGGTTGCGCCTTTTTCTGTGTACTGCGCGTCGGGGTAGCCTGCGGCTGTGCCGGCCCCGGCTTCTAAGACAACCTCAAAGCCTGCTTTGCTTAGCGTGGGGATGACGAGTGGGACGAGGGCGACTCGGCGCTCGTTGGGATAGTTTTCTTTGGGGACGCCGATGATCATGGGTTCGGTACTTCTATCACTTTAGCAAACCTTAAGGTAGCAGGCTGAAATCAACGTTGTATGATCGGTGCTTACTCGAATAAGCTCCAACCACCTGTGCACAAGGACTTTTGCATGTTCACTTACACCCTCAGCAGATTTTTGTATTTAGCCACCATCCTAGGGCTCAGTTGCGGTCTTTCTCTTGCTCAAAACACTGACTCGAAGGCACCACCGGTACTTGACGTGCATGTCCACGCGATCAACTTTCCGGATGCGGCGCCTATGTGTCCGAACACTTCGAAGTTCACGGCGTCCGATCCAAAAGGCAAGGAAGAACCATGGGGATGGGTGAAAGAGCAGTGCTCGCCTGCACTTTATCCGTCGGCCCCGGGAGAATATATGAAAGATGTGCTCGCCGAAATGGAGCGCCTCAACGTGACCGCGGTTGTCTTCGGCGATCCAGCGAGCGTGCAGAAATGGAAGGATGCTGCTCCTGCTCGCGTAATTCCGGGCACTGCTTTCAACAATGGAATGGCTCCCGGCCAGCGCGTCTCGCTTGATGAATTGCGCAAAGATTTCACCAGCGGCGGTTTCAAAGTGATGGGCGAAATCGGGCTGCAATACGAAGGCCTTTCGCCCAGCGATATGTCCGTGGACTCCTATTTCGCTCTTGCTGAGGAACTGGATATTCCTGTAGCGATTCATATGGGCACCGGCGGCTCAGGGCGTGCGAACGTAATCATGCCAAAGTTTCGTGGCTCAAAGGGAGATCCACTCCTGCTAGAAGAACTCCTCGCGCGCCATCCGAAACTGCGTGTCCAAGTCATGCACGCTGGGTATCCAATGATCGACAATATGCTCACGCTACTACAGGCAAACTCACACGTTTACGTCGATGTTGCCGGACTCATCTGGAGCTATCCAATCAAGGAAGTAAATCGCTATATCGAGCGGCTGGTTGATGCCGGATTCGAAGACCGCGTGATGTTTGGAACCGACCAACTGATTTGGCCGAAGCTGATGGCTTACTCGATCGGCATCATCCAAAATGCGGATTACCTGACGCCTCAGCAGAAACGCGACATCCTTTACAACAACGCCGCGCGATTTTTGCGGTTGGATGGGCAGAGCAAGTAATGGGTCTCATGTGAAGTAGGAACATCTTTTAAGCTGGCGTTTTTGACGCAGTTAGAAGTGTCGTCCCAGCGAACGGATTTCCCCACCAGAACCTCCACCCTAGTCGACGACGTTCTAGGTTCGATGCGCCGAGCCTGCGCAGGGCGTCTTCGTAAATACGTGTTGCGCGGATGTCTGCGATTGATAGGCGGCCTCCGGGTTTGAGGACGCGGAAGGCTTCGGCGATTGCTTTTTTACGGTCGGCGTTGGAGCTGATGTTGTGGATGGCCAGGCTTGAGACCACTATATCGAAGCTCGCATCGGGAAACGGGAGCTTGCGCATGTCTCCGGTTTCGATCTGTACGCGGTCGCCTACTCCTTCGAGTGACGCATTGCGCAGGGTGACGTCTCTGGCGTTGCCTGACTGGTCCATCGTGCTCCAGATATCGACGCCCGTGACTCTACCCGTCGTTAGCCTACGAGCGACTGCGGTCAGCACCGCGCCTCGACCGCAGCCCATGTCGAGCACGGCTTCGTCGCCGTGAAGATTCAGTCGGTCGAGAATTCGTTCCCACTCGATGAACTTACCGCGCCGGGTGGTGTACCAGAAGCTGCTGGCGTTGGCGGCGAAGAAGAGGCAATAAATCGACATCATCTTTGCGGCGTGCGGTATTTCCTGCCGCAAGAAGATCCCTGCGCCGATCGCAGTCGCCACGGAGGCGAGTGCGAACATAGTTAGCGCATAGGGCGCGTCGTAGCCGTAGTCTCCGTGTTGCATTGGGGAGGGATTGTAAGCTTTGCCTTGGGTCCAGACAACTTTCCAATCGTTGATTTTGATCTCTATTGAGTTTCGTTGTCCGTGGTTGCACCCATTCGCCAATTTAAATCTCGGTGCGAAAGTCTGCTGAAAAAACTCTGCAATTTCTTAAAGATTTTTCGTCTACTTGGCGTATTCGTTCTTTATCACCGCTCCGCCCTTCATGACGAATTTTACGTGCTGCAAAGTAGTTATGTCCTGAAGCGGATCGCCATCTACTGCGATCAGGTCAGCCCATTTGCCCGCGTCGAGTGTCCCGACCTTGTCGGACCATCCTAAAAGATCAGCAGCATTCACAGTTGCGGTCTGAATGGCTTGCAAAGGTGTCATCCCGAGCCTCACATACACCGCAAACTCCCTCGCATTCAGACCGTGAGGATAGACAGCGGCATCGGTACCGAATGCCACTTTGACGCCGCTGGCAAAAGCGCGTTTCAAATTGTTGTCTATGATCGGCATGATTTCCCGTTCCTTTTTCGCGTACATTTCCGGCATCCCGATCTTCTGCATGTTTTCAGCGAGCCAGTCGCCAAGATAGCGCGTAGGGACCAGATAGGTACCGTTTTTCTTCATCTCGGCGATAGCGGCTTCGTTGATATAGGAGCCGTGCTCAACGGAATCTACTCCTGCCTGAGAGGCCCACAGGATACCCTGCGCACCGTGAGCATGAGCGGCAACTCTGCGGCCGAGCCGGTGTGCATCGGCGACCAAGGCCTTCATTTCCTCTAGCGTATATTGCGAGGCCTGCGGGTCATCTCCCTTGGAGAGCACGCCCCCGGTGGCGCAGAATTTGATTACGTCGGCGCCATATTTAATAACTTCGCGTACTTTGCGCTGGACGCCCTCTATGCCATCGGCAACACCTACTTCTTGTGCGTGATATTCAAATGGGAGCAGGTTGTTATCACAATGCCCCCCGGTAATACCGAGCGGCGGCCCGCTAGCAAGTATGCGAGGGCCGGGCACGTCGCCGTCGCTGATGGCGTCGCGAAGCGCGACATCGCTATAGGCGGTTGCACCAACATTGCGGACCGTTGTGAATCCGGCTTCAAGAGTGATGCGTGCATTCTTCGCGCCGATGAGGGCCTCGCGCGGAACAGAAATTCCTAAAACTTCGTAGCCAAACTGCGGATTCGCAGTCAGATGGGTATGGACGTCAATCAGCCCGGGAAGGATGGTGGCCCCTGTGAGGTCGACGATTATATCCGCCGGCATGGGCTTAGCATCCCCACCGACGCTGACAATTTTGTCTCCTTCAATCACGATGGTCTGATTGGTCAGAGTTTTGCCGCTCTTCACATCGAGATACTTTCCTGCGTGCACAATCACACGTTTGGCTGCTTGCGCTGGCGATTGCGCAATTGCTGTGGCACCCAGGAAAGTAAGCAAAGACAAGATCGAGAAGATTGCCAGGTGTCGTTTCATGGAAATCCTTCTTGGGAGAGTCGAAAGAAAGGAATTTTACTTCAGGAGACGAAAAAACGCTTACTTAGTGTTAAAGGACGATCATGTTGGTGCTCCACATCTCGAAAATCGCGAGATGTGGGGCACCTCTCGATTGATTCTTTTTAAAAACCTTTGTAAGCAGTGGTCACGCTTACGCTCTTGCCGTGAGGGACAGTTCCCAGGAAATAGATCATGACGATTGATCCATCCGTCTGGGTTTCCGTTCCCACATTGGCTGGTTGCGTACACGTTGGGCCAGCCGGAGAATTGTGCGAGACGGCTGCGTGTTGGAATGGGGTTGTGCCCACATTCTGAATCTGTATTCCGGAATTGATGACGCCCCAATTGGACGCCTGCCATCCGAACGCAGTTCTTGCGGTCTCGTCGAAACTGTTCAGAAACGTGCCGTCAGCATCAACGTCCGCGTAACGCATGAGGCTTGCAAATCGATCGGTAGTGCTGTTGTTCTTGACCGTCATGGCTACATTGATGGATCCCGTGGATGCAACATCGGTGATGGTTTGCGTCAGCGTCCAGATGCCGTCGGTTGAGGTGCGGGCAATCTTTACGGAGGTAGCGGTCTGATTCAGGAGAGTTGGCGGTCCCCAGGTCCCGCTGTCTCCGAAATCCGCGTAATCGAAATAGCCGACGGAGGGATGGGTGCTGTCGTCGCAAACTGAATAGCCCTCGCCGAACACACCTACCGCGATGTGTTCGTGACCTTGAGGAGTTTCCAGTTGGCTGATGTTGCCGTTGACGGTCACACAATATTTTAGAAAAGTGTCTCCTGCGCCGGAGGTGAAGTTGTAGGCACAAGCAGACGTCGCCAAAGGACTGGCTACTGCTGCTGCTACCGCCAATCGCTGTTGGCTTAACGCTGCTGCAGCTTCGCGCTGCGCGAATGCTGAAGTTTGGGCGAAGGCGTACGAGCAGAGCATGAATACCGCAAGGATAAGAAGCGATTTTTTCACAGAAGTTCTCCTGTCTGATTTTTGGAACTAGGAGGGGGTGGTTGCTAAAACATCGTCCTCTTGCGAGAACGGCACGCTGCAGCACATGGAGCTGAGGGTGTCATGGCGCACGCAGCCGTGCAGTAGTGACCTATTCGATTGTGAGTGAGTTTAGCAAAAGCGTTTCAACATAACGGAGTCAGAATCAATTTTTTTCCAACATCCGGTCACAAATATGAGCTGACTTGTGTCTCACGATTCCTGACAATTAATGTTTTAGTTGAAACTGGACCTAGCTCATTACGTCTTGACACCGGGAACTCCGGCATCTCGAAGATTCCAGTTTTTGCCGGTTCCGACATCAGTGCTTTTGGGATTCGTAATCGCAATGCTAGATTTCTTTGCTGACCACAGGAAATTGCAATGCAAGCTTTATCAGCAGGAGGGCGCAAAAAAGAAACCGAGGAGAGTTAGTGGGAAGGGCTGAGGGTTAAAACGACATATCACGCTTACGACTGCGAGCAGCTTGTTGCGCGATCTTCCGTTCTTCGCTACCCACCGTCATGTAGATGAACACGAAAGCAAGTACGATTGCGAGAATTACCGAACTCATAGAGCCCCCCTTGCTGTCATCAATCTATTTCGAGGTTAAACGCATAACAAGATCACGGCGGGATCGAAGGCATGGTTACTAATGGTGCCATGCCCTTTAAAGCCCATGTCCTCGCGAGGTTACGGCGATATTTGATACAGTTATGCACCTGTGATGAAACCAGCCCGCAGCTTCGCCAGCGACAACAACGCCGGAGTACATCCCAAGGTTATCCAGGCCATTTCGGCCGTAAACCAAGGTCACACTGTAGGTTACGGTGACGATCTATACACCAAATCGGCCTTGGTCAAATTCCGTAAACACTTCGGGCGCGGTACCGACACATTCGTCGTGTTCAATGGCACTGCCGCGAATGTTCTAAGTTTCGCGGCGTTGACCAGCCCATATCACGCCGTGATTTGCGCCGAGGCCGCCCACGTTTATGTGGATGAATGTGGAGCTCCGGAGAAGTTGACTGGCTGCAAGCTGATTCCAGTTCCCACCGTGGCGGGGAAGCTAACCGTAGAAGCGGTCCACAAGGCTTACCACGGCGTTGGAGATCAACATCACGTCCAGCCGAAAGTTATCTCCATTACGCAATCGACCGAAGTAGGCACAGTTTACAAGCCCGATGAGGTTAAAGCACTAGCGCGTTTCGCGCACGATCACAAAATGTTTCTTCATGTGGATGGCGCGCGAATTGCCAACGCAGCTGCCAGTCTCAAATTAAACTTGCGCCAAGCTACCCGCGACTTAGGCGTAGACGTCCTCTCCTTCGGCGGGACCAAAAATGGAGCCATGGGAGCCGAGGCGGTAGTTTTTTTCAATCAAAATCTGGCCCACGATTTCCTCTACCGCCGCAAACAAGGGATGCAGCTTGCTTCCAAAATGCGCTACATTTCCGCTCAGTTGGATGCGCTGCTCACCGACGATCTGTGGCTGCGCAACGCCCGCCACTCCAACCGCATGGCGAAACTGTTGGAGCGCGAGCTGAAAAAGATCCCGGACGTTGAGATTGCATACAAGGTGGAGGCAAACGGTGTCTTTGCCAGAATTCCACGTCAGGCGATCTCCAAAATCCGGCAGCGCTACTTCTTCTATGACTGGGACGAGTCGCAGGCTATGGTTCGTTGGATGTGCTCCTGGGACACAACTGAACAGGACGTCACAACATTTGTACGCTTCGTTGCACAAACAATAGGGAATTGAAAAGTATTTTGAAACGAGGCTCTTTGGCGATCTGAGCTGTTGCTTTTCCAGCGCTGTTTTACTAGATTTAACAATCCATAATGAGGCATCTAAGAGAGAATTTCATGCGTAAAAAGTCGACAATTTTACTCGGTCTGCTTGCCGCGGCTATTTTGCTTAGCGTATCTGGTTGTGCGCGCGAGACGCGGCTCGTGCAGATTACGATTGAGCCCTCATCGTTTACTTTTCTAACCCGTGATACAACCTTACAGGTCCACTTCACCGCTCTTGGCAGGTATATTCATCCGCCGGAAACGCGAGACATTACATCTCAGGTCACCTGGAAAGCGGACCTTCCCGAGATGATCACCGTAGAAGGAGGGGTGGTTTCTACGACGGGGAATGCCTGTGGGATCACAGGCGTTACAGCCAGCAGTAACAAAGACACAGAATCGAGTAAAGACATTGTGATTGGTTTCGCCAGTGTAACAGTGAATGATCCTACAAGTTCGGTGTGTCCTGGGGGAAGTGCCTCAAAGGCAGTGCTCACAGTTACGTTTGCGGGAACTGGCAGCGGATCGGTCACCAGTACACCTGCTGGCATAACTTGCCCGAGCGGTGCCTGTGCTGCGCAATTCGACAAAGGTGTCCCGATTACCCTTACTCCTACGGCAGCGGCGGGATCCACTTTTAGCGGCTGGTCAAACTGTTCGTCGATCTCGGGTAACTCTTGCAACGTCACCTTAAGTGGCGATGCAACTGTTGTCGCAACCTTTAACTAAACAGTTACTCATTCTCCGAGAGTAATTTTTTTAGAGTAGTCTTGTGTTTCTCTTCCGTGCGTTCTCGACGATCGGGAATTAGGCGGGAAGATGGAACGGTTCCGACACGTTCCCGCGCCAGAGCCTTCACCGCCTCCACTTTGCGAAATTTCTTTACTTTGCGCTTCTTGGCCATCGCTGACATCTTGCCATAGCTGGCCCGTCCGCCTCAAAACTGTAATAATCAAGTAATGGAAGAGCGCGATTTTTTCGACGAACGCCCCGATAAGAAACCGGCCACACTAAACTGCCCTCATTGCCAGCAGTCGGCCGAATACGAAATCAACTGGCTGGTCCGCACCAAAAAACGCCAGCTCCCCGGACGCGCCGACGAACGTGACCGCGCCCGCTTTGCCAAAGCCCGTTCCTACATGATCCGCCGCGACGACATGATGGCCTGCAAAAACATGCGTTGCCGCAAGCGCTTTGAAATTTCCGGAGTGCAGTCGGTTGTATTCACCGAATAGCGCTGGTTATACTGACCCGTTTGCCACCTAAAGGAGTCATGCATTGAAAATCCTCGTCTGCATGAAGCAAGTCCCGCAGAAAGACGCTCCACTGAAGCTCAACGAATCTGCCACCTGGGTGCGCGAGGATGTCTCCTACGAAGTGAATGAGCCGGATGCCTACGCTCTAGAAGAAGCCCTACGCCAGAAAGAAAAACATAAGGGAGAAGTAGTAGTAATTACCTCCGGCCCAGCCCGGGCGCAGCAGGTGTTGCGTGAAGCCTTAGCAAAAGGCGCGGACCGCGCGATTCATTTAGAAGACAATGCCTTCATCGGACTCGACGCTTTCAACACGGCCAAAGCATTCGCCGCAGCTATTAAAGATGAGCAGTTTGATCTGATCTTCACCGGCCTACAGTCTGACGACTACGGTTATGCGCAAACAGGTGTGATCCTGGCGGAGTTGTTAGGCTGGCCGCACGCCACCATCATCATGCAGATTGAAAAGACCGATGGCGGCATCAAAGTAAAGCGCGAGCTAGAAGCCGGATATTTTCAGTTTGTGGATATGCCGTTGCCAGCGGTACTAACGATCCAGTCCGGTATCAATAAACTGCGTTACGCAACCTTGATCGGTATCAAGCAAGCGAAAAACAAACCGCTGCGCAAAGTTACGTTGGCCGATGTCCAGTCTGCGATTGGCGCAAACATGCAGAAGATCGAGCGTCTCTACATTCCGCAGAAAATGAAAAACACAGAATTCATCGAAGGCGCTCCCGGCGAAATCGCCAAAAAGTTGGTGGAGAAGTTGCGCAACGAAGTAAGAGTGATCTGACCCATGGCCGACACAATCCTGGTAGTAGTAGAACAACGCGAAGGCAAATTAAATCGGGTCTCTTGGGAAACACTCACCGCAGGCCAAGCCCTATCCGCAGAAACTGGATGGCCGTTGGAAGCCGCGGTAGTAGGTAAAGGTGTCTCAGCGGTCGCCGCCGAAGTAGCTGGGAAAAAACTAACCAAGGTTTACGCGGTCGAATCAGAAAAACTCGAACCCTACACACCCGACTCCTTCTCCACGGCGCTGAAACAGTTCATCTCGACCAAGCTGCCCAAGCTAGTCCTGATGCCGCACACCTATCAGGTGCGCGACTTCATCCCGAAGTTAGCCACCGCCATGGGCCGCACAGTAATCAGCGATTGCATTGGCTATAAGAAGGAAGGCGACAAACTTCTATTCACGCGCCAGATGTTCCAGGGCAAGCTAGCCGCAGACGTCAGCTTTACCGGCGATGCTCCGTGGTTCGCAACATTCCAAAATGGAGCCTTTCGCGGAGACAAAGTCGAAGCGGGAGCAAGCGCAGCCCCGGTTGAAACGGTAAGCGTGGAGATCGCCGACGGTGTCGTTCGCAACAAGCCGCAAGAAGTTTTCAAAGAAGCCAAACAAGCCGTCGATCTGACCCAGGCGGAAATTATCATCGCGGTCGGCCGAGGAATCAAGGAACAGAAGAACATCGAGATAGCCAAACAGCTTGCAGAAGCATTAGGTGGAGAACTGGCCGCATCGCGGCCCATCTGTGATTCCGGTTGGCTGCCCATGGATCGCCAAATCGGATCTTCCGGGCAGACAGTAGCTCCCAAACTTTATCTAGCGCTAGGCATCAGTGGAGCCATTCAGCATATCGTAGGCATGAAGGGCGCGCGCACGATCATTGCCGTGAATAAAGATTCCGAAGCGCCGATTTTTGAAATTGCAGACTACGCTGTGGTGGGCAATCTGTTCGATGTCGTGCCGCCACTCATTGAGGAAGTAAAAAAAGTAAAAGCAGGCAGTTAGAGCTTCACAGTTCTGAATGCTAATTTTTCGCAAACCGCTTGAAGGCATAGAGCGTCCCCAGATGCCTGCCGACGTAGTGATTGTCGGCGGCGGCCCGGCGGGAATGGCATGTGCGTTACGTCTCTCCCAGCTAATTGACGCGCACAACGCCAAAAATCCAGATTCACAGCTCAGCAAAGAAAACATTTACGTTCTGGAAAAAGCCCGCGAAATAGGTCAGCACTGCCTCTCCGGCGCGTTACTCGATCCTCGCTCCATGCGCGAACTTCTTCCCGGGTTTGAAAAACAAGCCCCACTCGATGCCGAGGTAACCAAAGAAGCTGTCTACTTCCTCACGCAAAACGGCAAATTCAAGTTGCCGGTCACTCCGCCGCCGCTTCGCGATCACGGCAACTACGTCATCTCGCTCAACCGTTTCGTGAAGTGGCTGGGAAGCAAAGTAGAAGAAGCTGGCATAACGGTCTTCACCGGATTCGCCGGAGCAAAACTCCTCACCGATGGCGACCGTGTGACCGGAGTACAAACCGACGACAAAGGTGTCGACAAACAAAACCAGCAAAAATCAAATTTCGAGCCGGGATACGACATCCAGGCCAAAGTAGTGGTGCTGGCCGAAGGCACACGCGGATCGCTCACCAAAGAACTAATCGCCAAGTTTGACTTAGCAAAAGACTGCAACCCACAAACCTACGGACAGGGAATCAAGGAACTATGGGAAGTCCCCGCGGGCCGCATCGCTCCGGGAGAAGTCATTTACACCATGGGCTGGCCGTTGACGCCGAAAGAATATGGTGGCGCCTGGATCTACGGCAGCAAAGACAACGTGATTTCGTTGGGTTTCGTAACTGCGCTCGATTACCCCGATCCGCGCACCGATCCACAACATGTACTGCAAGAATTTAAAAGGCACCCATTCGTAGCCCAGCTATTAGAAGGCGGCAAGATGGTCCGCTACGGAGCGAAGTCCATGCCCTATGGCGGCTGGTGGTCGATTCCTCCAGTCGCTGGCAACGGCTGGATCATCATCGGGGACTCTGCCGGATTTCTGAACTCCGCACGCCTGAAAGGGATTCACCTCGCTATCAAGAGTGGAATGCTCGCGGCCGAAACGGCCTTCGAGGCGCTGCTGAAAGATGATTCATCAGCCGCTACGCTGGACACATTCCAAGAGAAAGTAAAATCCAGCTGGATCAAACAAGAGTTGTGGAAGGTTCGCAACTTCCACCAGGCCTTCGAGCACGGATTCTGGCGAGGCATGTTCCACGCCGGCCTCCAGCAATTCACCGGAGGCCGCGGCCTGTACAACCGTTACCCGTCAACCTCCGGCCATCAGCACATGAAAAAGCTGGCCGATCTTCCAGCCGACGGCGGAAATGAAGCTAATCTGATAGGTCCAGTTAAAGGCGACGGTAAACTGACCTTCGACAAGCTGACCGATCTCTACCACTCGGGCACCAAGCATGAAGAAGACCAGCCAGCGCATCTAGTGATTCACGACACCAACATCTGCCATACCCGCTGCGTCAAAGAATTCGGCGGGCCATGCCAAAATTTCTGCCCCGCCAACGTGTACGAAATGGTGGATGACTCAACCCAGCCAAACGGGAAACGTATAAGCCTGAATCCATCGAATTGTGTACACTGCAAAACCTGCGACATTGCCGACCCGTATCAAATCATCACCTGGGTTCCACCGGAAGGTGGAGGCGGTCCGAATTACGAGGGCATGTAACAGTTCAGGTCGGGACAGACGCTTGTCTGTCGCCGAGGCGAGGCAGTCGAAAACTGAAACAAAGGCCATGAGGAACATTAAATGACAAAGCTCGTTCTGAGATTGCTTCTTGTTATGACAATCTCGTTGTTAGCGCTTAACACCTTCGCCCAAGACGACGACAAGCCCGCCGATGCCGAGGGCTGCAAAGACTCGCCTTTGATCTCCCGCATGCAGGGCGGCATCATCCACAGCTGCGAAAGCAAGGAATACGAGCAAGCCGACATCGCCACCGGCGCCGAGACAACCAAGCATGTCGAAGGCGAGTATCACTCCTGGGACTACGGCACCCGCGACGGCGTAAGCGAAATCCAAGTCTTCCGCAACTTCGAAACTGCTCTCAAGCAGGCTGGTTTCAAAATTGTCTACGAACAGTCTCCCGGAATCATCACCGCCAACAAAGGCGACACCTGGTACATGCTCGACAACAGAGGCGCCTTCTATTACCAGACCATTTTGACTGTGAAACAAATGACACAGGAAGTCACTGCCGACGCCTCCAGCATCGCCGATGAACTCAACAAATCCGGGCACCTCGCACTCTATGGCATTCACTTCGACACCGGCAAAGCGACGATCCTGCCGGACTCCGAAAGCTTGCTGAATGAAATCGTAAAAATGATGCAGGAGAACGCGGATGTAAAACTAAGTATCGAAGGCCATACTGATAACGTCGGCGCAGCCGCTGCAAATCAAGCATTGTCGGAAAAGCGCGCACAATCAGTTGTGACCTGGCTTATAGCGCACGGAATTGCCTCTGCCAGACTGAAATCAAAAGGTTGGGGACAAACCAAGCCGGTGGCGGATAACGGCACTGAAGAAGGTCGCGGTAAAAATCGGCGGGTCGAGTTAGTGAAAGGTTGAGTAGGCAGGTCGAGCAATACTTTTTGGCTCCGGTCACTTGCTCTGATGAATCGGCTTTCGCCGCAGCCGACACTTACGAAGGAGAATTATGCAACGCAGATTGTTTTGGCAATTCCTGTCGTTATTTGTTCTGGCGGTTTCACTCCTTGCCCAACAACCTATCGCTCCCGCCATCCCCACTACCGGTTTCGCTGGCCTCGACCAATACCGCGCTTCGCGCATCGCTGTCTTTACCGACGACTACGGCCAGCTGCAACGCTATCGCGCCGACGATGCTAGTGTAAAAACCATGTCGGACAGCAAGAACCGTGTGATCTTCTTCGGAGACTCCATCACCGACGGCTGGAAGCTGGACAAATATTTCGAAGGTAAGTCCTACATCAACCGTGGCATCGGTGGACAAACCACGCCCCAAATGTTGGTCCGCTTTCGTCAGGATGTAATTGATCTGAAGCCGAAAGTTTTGGTTATTTTGGCCGGCACAAACGACATTGCCGGCAACACTGGTCCCATGTTGACCGAAGACATCGAAGCCAACCTCTCCTCCATGGCAGAATTGGCGCGTACCCACGGGATCAGCGTAGTGTTCTCATCCGTTCTTCCCGTCAACAACTACAGCGAAAGATCAAAGGATTTTTACGCCCAGCGCCCGAAAGAAAGAATTCTCGAACTCAACCGCTGGCTCAAAGATTACTGTGCCCAAAACGGTCTTGTGTACCTTGATTACTTTTCCGCGATGGTCGATGACAAGGGCCTGCTGAAGCGCGAACTTGCCGAAGATGGCCTTCACCCGAACGATGCTGGTTACAAAATCATGGCCCCGATGGCGGAAGAGGCTATTGCCAAAGCTTCGCACGGACGCGTCTAATCAGCGCTTAAACGAAAAATTAAATCCAGTCGTCAGCAAAATATCATTCTGCCGCGTTCCCGGCGGCGGATTGGTCACGTAAATATCCTCGAATGCATTTTGCCATCCTAGCCAACTGTTGATTTTCGTCACAGTGCCAAAGCTGAAAGTACCTCGATACTCTCCCGTATTGGTCAAGTCCGGATAGAAATACAGTTTCTGCGTGAGGGAGGTGAACGCGCCCAGCTTAGTCGTAAGCTCTTCGCCCAAGGTCAGTCCAGCGATATTACGGCTGAAAGTGTCATACCTTTCCCGCGTATAGTTCGCGCCACCCAGCAGATCAAGCGTAGTGTGTTCGCTTTCTATGACATGAACACCCAAACCGCCACTGAACACTGAGCGCAAATCGAGCAACTGCAATGCATCGGTCTGAAAATCGAGCGCCCCGAACGCGAACAACTTCTTGGTAAGGTCGTGGTCATAACGCAAACCGCCCCGGGCCGCATTCGCGCTCACATTCGGCACAGCAAGCGGGGCATCGTTGGTTGCATATACCGAATTAGCGTACAAGCCCAAATGATCATCTAGCGTCTTGCGATCAGCAGTAAAGGCCAAGGCCAAATTCTTGGTTTCACTGTTCCCGCGCGTAAGCGCAAAGCTGACAGTCGCTCCTCCAGTCCAGCCATGCAACCAGTCCGGATGCAGCGTTTGCTCGTACGCCGCTTGCTCGCTCTGACTGCGGATTAACGACACAGAATCCTTCGCCACTTCAACCTGGCCCTTATCTGTAGTCTGCACAGCGATCTTCCCGTCTTCAGTCTTCACCGTACCCTGAATTTTCTGTCCTTCTTTTGATTCCACATGCAAAGGCTCAGTGGAATTCAGCTCCTGAATCGCCGACCACTGCACCGTCACCTCTCCGGCGAACTCGGTTTTGATCACCAGTTCTTTGCCATCTGATTTCACGATGGTCCCAGTCAGCCGGTCGCCGTTTTTAAGAACAACCTGATCAGCCAGAGCGAGTTGAGAAAACAAAATGGTCAACAACGAAATACTCAGGAGCTTATACATTGGGATTGACCTCGCGGGAAAGTTCCTTGCTGAAAATTGCGGTGGGCGTCACTGCTGCGGCCAGACTGCGGTGTGGGCCACCTGTCTCTAGCAGTCTACCGCTATTTTGTAAGCCAAGCACTTCCGCTGCGTAAAGAAAAGTAAGATGCAAACAAAGTCTGCACGATGGAAATTAATGCGGTGGTCAGCAAAATGTCATTTTGCCCTTCGGCGGGCAGGTCTTGCGTATGAAAAACGGTGTCGGTCTCACCGGTCTATAATGAATTAGGTTTCCGACCGCGGAAACCGTAGAGCATACTCTGGTTCCGCGGCGAGGGATTGCCAGTTGTCCCGAGGGTGCAAGTGGAAACACCTGCGCCTCCCGTGTTTGGAAAGGAAACGCTCGCCGGGATTTCTCCGTCGCTGTCTCTCCTTTCTTGTTCGTTCGCAATTAAATACCCGATGGATGTACTGACAGACAAATTCGGCCGCGCGATCACCGACCTGCGGATCTCGATCACGGATCGCTGCAACTACAAGTGCGTCTATTGCCGCACGGGCAATGAAGGCGCAATCTACGGCGATCTGCCATTCCCAGATTATTTACGAATGGCAGGCGTCCTGGTCGGCATGGGAATAACAAAAGTCCGTATCACCGGCGGCGAGCCATTGCTACGCAAGGGAGTGGTAGGTTTCGTTCGCGATCTCGCCAAACTGCAAACCATTCACAGAGAACCGCTCGACATCGCCTTAACAACCAACGGCCACATGCTGGCTGAAATGGCGCAGCCGTTGAAAGCTGCCGGCCTCAGGCGTGTCACAGTTTCCATGGATGCCGTTGACCCCGAGCGTTTCGCCCGCATCACTCGCGTGCCCAACGGATTCGATCAAGTCTTGGCAGGAATCCGCGCCGCGCGCCGCATGGGACTCTGGCCGGTCAAAGTGAATTGTGTCTTGATGCGCGGCTTCAATGAAGATCAGATCGTTCCCTTCGGCAGGTTTGCCCGCGAAGAAGGAGTGATCGTCCGTTTCATTGAATTCATGCCGCTGGAAGAAGACCGGGTCTGGTCGCCGCAAACGGTCGTGACCCTCGACGAAATTCTGCGCCGCATGGCCGATTACCGCCCGCTGGTAGAAATTCCCCACGCCCACAGCGAAACCGCCCGCCGCTACCGCTTCGACGACGACATCGGAGAAATCGGCATCATCGCGCCCGTCTCGCACCCCTTTTGTGGACACTGCAGCCGCATCCGCATCACCTCTGATGGCAAAATTCGCACCTGCCTGTTCTCAGTGTGGGATCACGATCTTCACGCCGTGATGACCCGCGGAGCTTCCGATGAAGATATGGCTCAATTCATTCGCGAAGTAATCCAGAAAAAAGAACAACGTCACCACATCGGCGAGCCCGATTTCGTTCCCGCCTCACGCACCATGGTCCACATCGGCGGATAAGCTAGCGCTGCGCCACAACGGAATAAGCTTTAGCCACATTCGCTCCCACGCTCTTCGGAAACGCCGGATCAAATTTGTCCCCATACTTCGCCACCAGCCATGCCGAAACTTTCTTCTGCGCCTCATCCGAGCTGGCGCCATCCGCATAAACTTGCGCCGTCTGCTCCATCAGATCGCCGAAGTATGCTTTCCAAAGCTCGAATTTTTCTTTGCCCTTCATGATGCCGCCATGCCCGCCAAGCGCCTGGTCAAAATCCAATTTCTCTGCGGTATCTAGTGTCTGGATCCATTCATAGGGATAGCTGTCCCCCATAAACGGAGTCCAGCCGTGCAGCGAATCCCCAGTGATCAGTATTTTTTCTTTGGGAAGATAAACAAAAACATCGCCATCCGTATGCGCCCGGCCCAAATACAGAATTTGTACAGTCCGCGATTTCCGTCGAAGAATCAGGCTGCGGTCAAAAGTCATGGTCGGCAGAGTAAATTGCATGGTTTTCAACTCGCCCAGATAATCCTCCGCTTGTGCTAGATTCGACTGTATCTCCGCTTTTTGTTTTTCGTCTGTAGCTTTCGCCAACTGTGCCTTCAGGTCGTCAATCTCTTTCGGCATAGTTGTAATCTGATGCTTCACCCGCGGAATCCCGCGCTTTTCAATGTTGAACCGCGTCATCTCCGACGAAATAATCTCCACCCCGGCGGGCCACGAAGCCGGATACGCCTGGTTTCCCTGATAGTGGTCCCAATGGAAATGTGTGTTGACCACGTAGCGCACTGGCTTGTCTGTTAGTTTCTTGATTTCTGCAATCAGCTCCCGTGCCGCCGAAGGTTTCGAGTGTGTATCCACCACCAGCACGCTGTCGTCGAGGAGAATGATGGCCGCATTGCAATTCACCTTGTAGGCAGGTTTCGAGATTGCCGCATACACTCCATCGGCCATTGGTTTGATATCGAACAAATCAGCGCCGAAGCCGCGCACCGACAGCACAAAGACGGCAAGCCATAAGTAGCGCTTCATAGCTCTCCTGGATTGAAAAAATTGATTTGCGGCATTGTAGGTGGCAAATGCTCGATTGAGAAGAGTGAGGTGAAAAATTCTGCTAGCCTGTCCTAAAGTCGTAACAAAATGGAGCAACAAACGCAGGTTTTGCGGAACGAACTCTAGTATGCAAGATTCCCGTGCGCACATGTTGGCAAATCCTCAGCAACCGGAGTATTCTGCGGCCAACCGTAGGTTCCGGCTCAATACCGAGGATCCTAATGAAAAGCCGTAAGGCCGCTTCTGGCTCACGCAGCTCCAGCAAAACTGCAGTATCCCATTCCAAAGCCAGTCTGGTAACGCCGGCCGACTACCGGATGTTGATTGAGAGCTTTCCGCAATGGGTGTGGATCACAGACGCAAAGGGCTCCACAACGTTTTGTAACCGCCACTGGTACGAATTCTCTGGTTTAACGGTTGAGCAGACATTTAACGACGAATGGCACACCCTGTTGCATCCGGACGACAAGGAACGCGCCCGGCGTATCTGGCAAGACGCGTTGGACACCGGTAAAGGCTACGAATCCGAGTACCGTTACAAGTGCGCTAAGGACGGAAAATATCGCTGGCATTTGTCCAAGGGAATTCCTCTCAAGAACGCCAACGGCAAAGTAGAAAAATGGATTGGCTTCGGCATTGACATCCACGACTCAAAAACTGCCGAAACTGAACTGGCAGACCGCGAGGCCCGTTTGAGCGCAATCGTAAATACCGGGCCGGAATGTATCAAGCTGCTCGCGGCAGACGGTGTGCTCCTGGAAATGAATCCCGCTGGCCTCGCCATCATGGAAGCAGACTCCCCCGGCCAGGTCATCGGAAAACATCTGATCGAAAAGATCGTAAATAAACCCTACTATCAAGCGTTTCGCGATCTGAATCAGCGGGTGTTTCGCGGGGAGGACGGTGAACTGACTTACGAAATCACTGGATTCAAAGGTACGCGCCGCTGGCTGCAAACCCACGCTACTCCATTAAGAGACAAGAAGGGCAAGATTTGGGCCGCTCTGGCAATTACACGGGACATTACCCAGCAAAAAAAAGCAGAGGACGAACTACGCGCCAGTGAAGCCAGATTTCGTGCGCTCTTCGAGCACAGCAGTGACGCAGTGGTCTTGCTCGACAAAAACTGGAAGATCATATTTTGCAGCGCTTCCATTGAACGAATTCTTGGAGTTCGTCCGGAACAGATGTTGGGCAGTAGCGCCATGGAATGGGTTCACCCTGATGATCGCATGCAAGCACAAAAAAACTACCAGTATGTGCTCGATCACCCCGGTGGAAACATGGCCGGTCGCGTACGGCTGCGCGCTCAAAATGGTTCCTGGAGGGTCGTCGAAAGAAACTTCACCAATCTTTTGGATGATCCCGACATCGGCGTCATCGTCAGCAATATTCGGGACATCACAGAGAAGGTGCGTACCGACGAAGCCCTTCGCGGATCAGAAGAAAGGTTCGCCAAAGCGTTTCAGTCCAGCCCGCTTCCCGTCCTCATCACCACCCGCAACGAAGGGCGTGTGGTAGACGTGAATGATAGTGCTCTCGAGCTGTCGGGCTACAGCCGCGAACAAGTAATTGGCCGCACAATTGACGATCTCAACCTTTGGGCGAACTCTGAAGATCGCGCCGCATTCGAGCAGATGCTGAAGACCTCAGGCCAGGTAAAGGCACTGCAAACAACTTTCCGCACCCGCAAAGGAGAGATCCGGCACATTGAGCTTTTCTCAGATTTGATCGAACTCGACGGCGCATCCTGCTTACTCTCAATCGCCCGTGACACCACCGAATCGTTAAAGCTGGAGGCTCAATTCCGCCAAGCGCAAAAGATGGATGCGATCGGCAGGCTGGCCGGCGGTGTGGCTCACGATTTCAACAACATGCTTGCCGTGATTGTCGGCTATATCCAGCTTCTACAGGATTGCGTCGGGCCAAACGATTCCGCTCAGAAGCACATTGAGCAAATCAGAAAGGCTTGCGAACGGGCGGCTGGGCTTACGCGGCAGCTCCTGGGGTTCAGCCGCAAGCAGGTTGTACAACCCAGGGTGTTGAATCTCAACGTGGTAGTCAACAATTTGAGCAAGATGTTATTGCGAATGATCGGCGAGGACATCACCCTGTCGATGGTCCCTGGAATTCCTCTGGGCAGCATCAAAGCTGATCTGGGACAAATCGAACAAGTCCTGATGAACCTGATCATCAATGCACGGGATGCCATGCCCCAGGGTGGCAGGATTGTCATCGAGACGCGCGATGCTGAGTTACAAGAGGACCAGGCGCAGTACAAGCCGGTGGTGGTTAGTGGCTCCTATGTGATGCTTTCCGTGAGTGACACCGGCACAGGCATGGACGGACCAACCATGGCACGAATCTTTGAGCCATTCTTCACCACCAAAGGCGCAGGCAAGGGCACTGGCTTGGGACTCTCCATGGTGTACGGAATCGTAAAGCAGAGCAATGGCTATATCTGGGTGACGAGCGAACCCGGCAAGGGTGCGACCTTCAAACTGTATTTCCCACGAGTGAGTGAAGAAGCCGAACCGATAATCCCAAGAAGATTCGATCCTCCGACGGTCGGAGGATCGGAAACCATATTGGTCGTAGAGGACGATCCTGCTCTGCGTGAACTGGTAGTCGATCTGCTCAAGGAAAGTGGCTACAAGGTTCTGGCAGCGCTGGACACGAAACAAGCCATTGACCTTGCAAAGAAGAAAAAAAACATTCATCTCCTCCTCACAGATGTGATCATGCCTACCATGAGTGGAGGCGAACTGGCAAAACAAATATGCAAGCTGCGTCCCGTGATGAAAGTCCTTTTCATGTCAGGTTATTCAGGAGATTTGGTCGCTAAGCACGGAATTCTGGAGGCCGAAACCAATCTGGTAGAAAAGCCTTTCACCAAGCATGCTCTGCTTGGCAAAGTGCGCGCCGTGCTGGACAATTAAGCCGAATGTAGTTAAGTCAGCGGCGGCTTTTAGTCGCTTGTTCACCCGGAGCTAGTAGCCGCCGCACGATGGGATTGTTTAGCTTGTATTTGCGTTCTGCCATCTTGCCGGTATCGTCGGGTATCCGCAAAGTGAATGTTGGAAGATTGCCTTCCTTTTCGAAATCTTCATGCGCGACCGTGACCGGCAAATTCCCGCTGATCCGTTCGCGATAGGCAGTTTCGTAACGATGTTTTTTTACGTTCCAGGTAAAAACTTTAATCTGGTTATAGTCGGTGGGCTGCCCGTCCTTGTTCTCGTTTAATAGAACTAAATATTGCGGGACTTTATTTTCCCCATCCTGCACTTCACTCAAAACAAAGGCTGCGATGATGCGCTGGCCTTCGGCATATTGTGCGATCTCCAGCGGAGCATCCACGTCGATCATCCGGCCCAGCGCCCAGCCGATGTGATTCTCAGGATCGCGAACCAGCCACCAGTCTTCCATCGGCTTTGGGGCATCCTGCGCTGGCTTGGCACCGGGCAAGCGCTTTTCGCTCAGCGCGCGTTTCAGGATCCGGAGTCTTGCCCCTTGCGTGATTTGATAGAGATGATCTGTGTCACGTCCGGGTTCCAGGTGGAGATTGGTTTCGTTGCGGGTGACAGCGGTCGCCTGTACGCCTGCATCTTTCTGATCCTGGGCCAGCTTTTGGAAACCATCAAAAACTTTCTGAGTCACCAGGTAGCGCTGTTCCATCCAGCCTTGCATGCCATTGGCGGTGCGGACCATAGCAAACCGCTTGTCGCGGTCCATGATTTCCACGCGCTCGGCGTTTTTCACCGTGCCGACTTTGTTGTACATGGCGGCCACACGGTCGCGGAGGATGGCTTGTGGAGCAGAAACGTAGGCTGGCTCGCCTTTGCGGTGGCCACGGTTACAGGCAGTCGAGAGCAACACCAAGGCCAGTGCAAAAACGGTACTGCGTCCCAAAGGCCGGATCAGGGTTTTCACGGGATCAAGACAAATATAGCAGTCTGAACCCGTATGGTTTCAGCCATTGGTCGTAAGCTGAAACCATAGTCATCAACAGCTGAAGCATTAGTCGCCGAAGGAAATGCCGATCGCGCGCGCCGTGCGCACCAGTTCACCTTCAGGATCGACCGTCTTCATCTTGCCGATAGCTTCCCTAATATCCACTGCCTGGATGCGCTCATTGCGCAGGCAGACCATCTTGCCGAATTGGCCCTGGGCAATTGCATCTGCAGCAGCAACTCCGAAGCGGGTTCCCAGAATGCGGTCAAAGGGAGTCGGTGAGCCGCCACGTTGAATATGACCCAAAACACTGACCCGAACTTCCTTGCGGGCCCCAGCAGCCACGACTGTACCAATCAGGTTGCCTACAGTTCCGCTACGGCGGTTTTCTTTCAATTCCGGTGGAAGCTTTACCCCTTCCGCCACCACCACAATGGTGAAGTGCTTGCCATAGCTTTCGCGTGCCGTCACGTAGTCGCAAATGCGCTGAACCGTAAACGGAATTTCCGGAATCAAAATGACATGTGCCCCGCCCGCAATTCCTGCTTCCAATGCAATCCATCCGGCGTCGCGGCCCATGACCTCGATCACCATGACGCGGTGATGCGACTCGGCAGTGGTGTGAATCTTGTCCACGGCATCGGTGGCCGTGGTCAATGCCGTATCGAAACCGAATGTCACTTCCGTAGCCGACAGATCGTTATCAATCGTTTTCGGCACACCAACAATCTTCATGCCCTTCTGGAACAGTTCCAGCGCGATGGTCTGTGAGCCGTCGCCGCCAATGGTGATGACCGCATCAATCCCCAACTTTGCCGCATTAGCGAGAATGTCCGGAGAAATGTCGCGGATGACTTCCTTGCCGTTCTCTGTCGTTTTGTACTGAAACGGATTCCCACGGTTGGTGGTGCCGAGAATAGTGCCGCCGCGGGGCAAAATTCCACTCACGTGCTTCAGCGTCAGCTCAAAAGCTTTTTCCGGCCAGATCAGGCCGTCAAAGCCATCGGGAATGCCGATGACCTTCCACTTGTACTTGAGAATGGCCGACTTAACGGCGGCGCGGATGACGGCGTTGAGGCCGGGCGCGTCCCCGCCTCCGGTAGAGATGGCAATGCAGCGGATGTCTGACATGTTTAGTTGTTTGGGGTGGACCGCATGAACGGCCACTAACCATAATACTGTCTCACGGCGATTATGGGGAGGTTACCGTTGCGCGCATTTGGATAAGACAGATACCTTTTTCTCTCTGCAAGTGGTCAGTTGGTCACCGTAATGGTGATACTTCCTGAGGCAAAACCGCTCCCGGTCGGAGTCGCAGTCACGGTGGCAGTCCCGGTCGCAAGTAAAGTCGCGGTCACCGTGTTACCAGAGCCGCTGATCGTCAGGACCTGGGTATTACCGCTGGACCAATTACACGGCGTGCTCGCTGTGAGCGTGATTTGTTGCGTCGTCAAACTTGCGCTTGTTCCGTTGCATCCGACCGTGCAGGTCACGGTAACGGGAGTTTGTCCAACCGTCACCGAAACACTCCCATTTACCGTGCCATCTGTTGCGGTGATTGTTACCGGGCTGGCGGTGCTGGCAACTAGGGCCGTGATGGTGCCTTTGTCGTTCGTGTTGTTGACTGTTATCTGCGAGGCGTCGCTTGAACTCCACTCGGCTGAGCCGGTCAAAACCTTGCTGCTGCCGTCGTCGTAATTTCCAGTAGCGACCAGTTTGGCGGTGCCGCTAGCCGCGAGATTCGGCGCCGAGGTGCTGCTCCCGCAGGTTGAAGCATTTGGGCAAGTGACCGCAAGGCCGGTCAAGGTAGGATCAACGAAAAATCCTTTGCAGCTGATTGCGCCCGCCAACAGGAAAAACGCTGAAACCGCAGCCAGCGCAGGGAACTTTCTCTTATGATTCGCCATATTTAGCAGCCACCAGAAAACACAGTTTCGTGTAAATGTCTCTCAAGCGCAACGCGTAGGAAAATTGTAGCAGACCAATTTTCCTTCCGGACCGGCTGTACAGCATCCATTAGTACCGGTTGGTTAGTCTGCGTTAATCTGGGAACGCTTGGGGTTGATAGACTTGCAAGTCTTTGTTACCTGGGATGCAATTGGCCCGACCGGCGGTTTCTAAGCTGCAAGATATATTTACAAGTGCTGACTCTCTTAAGATGCAGAACATTATGAAATTCATCCTGGCAACCCTGCTTTGTCTGCTAAACGTATCTGGGGTGTTGGCCCAGTCCCCCACGCCCGTTCGACAGGTTTGTACAGAATGTATCCGCAAGAACTTGGAATTTTTGGCGTCCGATGAGATGCGCGGGCGCAAAAGTGGCAGCGAGGACGAACACCGTGCCGCGGTTTACATTGGCGAACGGCTCAAAGCCTATGGAATTCATCCGGTGAAGGGCAAAATTGCGTTCGTGCAAAAGGTCTTGCTGGCGCAAAATGTTATTAATGCTTCGCCTACATTAAGTTTTACGTCGCAGTCGGCCAACTCTTCGACCGTGCTTACCTTTGGTAAAGATTTTCTGACAGTGGATTTGGTAAACCCGAAGTTTTCTGGACCACTGCAAAAAGTAAATGCCGATCTCGATGGCGATTTGCCCAAAGCCAAACCGGGTGCAGTCATACTGATAACTGCTAAAGACCGGCAAAAAATCCGCGGTGCTTTATCTTCATATTTGTCATCTTCCGCAGTTGCCTTACTCATTCCAGCACGCAATGAAATCAGCGAGCGTGAGGGAAAGAAATTTCCCGAACTTCCCGCCATGTTCGCCGGCCAGACCAAATCTGTCCTCGGAGGCCGGTTTGATGGGCTCTCGCTGAGCAGTGCGGCGGTAGGGCTGTTGTCACAACTGCCCGAAGGCACCATGATCCAATTTAAAGCCCCTTTTACCTCAAAACCCGCTGCCACCTGGAATGCTGTGGGCATGATCAAGGGCAGCGATCCGAGCTTCGAACATGCCGCAGTTCTGCTTTCCGCGCACCTTGATCACATCGGAGTTGGCAAGCCGGTCAACGGCGACAGGATTTACAACGGCGCTGACGACAATGCCTCCGGCTGCGCTGCAGTGCTGGAGCTTGCCCGTGTGATTGGTTCGGGGCCGAAGCCAAAGCGGACCGTAATTTTTGCCCTGTTTGGCAGCGAGGAGGTCGGTGGCACGGGCGCAAACTATTTTCGCGATCATCCGCCGGTGCCATTAAGTGACCTGGCCGCGAACCTTGAATTCGAAATGATCGGACGCGCCGACTCCGCGGTGAAGCCTGACACTCTCTGGCTGACCGGATGGGAGCGTTCCAACCTCGGGCCCACGCTGGCGGCACATGGCGCCCATCTGGTGGGCGATCCACATCCAGAACAGGATTTCTTCTCGCGCTCCGACAATTTTGTTTTGGCCCAAAAAGGTGTAGTAGCGCAAACCATATCCAGCTACGGATTACATAAGGATTACCACCAGCCAAGCGATGACATCGCTCACATTGATTTCCAACATATGAATGACGCAATTGGCTCACTGCTGGAGCCGATTGAGTGGCTGGTCAACTCAGATTTCAAACCAGAATGGAAAGAAGGCGGTCGTCCATAAAAACAATGGCTGGTGGTCCGTGGCTGGTCGCTTCGCTCTCGCTCCAGCGACTTTCATAGACCGTTCAAAACGCTAACTCTACAATTTTGCGGTCTGTGACAACCATCACAACCGTAAAGAACATGAAATACTCCACGGCGCATTGAGTTACTCCAGACCCTCATGTTTTTGACTTTGTATTTGGGCCGGGCATTAGACGTTACGAAAAACAAAAATTGGCTGCGTCCCACTTGGTTCGATACATGACACTCCCTACGGTTCTACATAGTGGGCCGTACGCTCCGTTTTCAGAACAAAGCGGCCTCCATGGTTTCATTGTTGGCCGCGATTTATTGACTGCCGTATTTGAATGCCGATTATTGTGTTGTCACATTCAGCGCGCTTGAAAATGCGCCGCTGCTGTCCCAACCTTTAACCGTAATGTGGTGCATGCCAGGACTGACTCCTGAGAGTGTGAAGTCTACCAATTGGTCCATGGTGCTGAATTTGACCACTCCATCCAAATAGATCTGCAACGCCGCAAATTTCAAATTGGTTGCGGCGCTGGCCACAACACGCACAGAACTGCCTGCAGTCGATCCGTTCAGAGGAGTACAGATTCGTACCGTACGATTGGTCGAATTTGTGCAAGATGTCAGGTTGAATGTGCCGCTGTAAGGTCCCTGATCGTCCCACGCTTTGACGGTGATGCGGTGCGTCCCATCCGGAATTTGCAAGCGCGCTGATAAGAAGTCGTCGGGCGTTTCAAACTTCACCGTCCCGTCCACATAGATCTGTATGGCATTGATTGGAAAATTGTCGCGCGGACTGGCATAAAAGCGGAATATGCCGGGGCTCCCGCTGAAGAAACAAACCGGGATCGTGCGCAACTGTCCAGCGCCACATGGCGGCACGCTGTTGGTCGTATTAAGCCACACGTCGGTACTGTTCGGTCGAACTAGCGCAAGATCGGCGCGGCCTCTTTTGTCATAGTCGCCCCAAACCATGTCCAAGACCTCGCTTGCCAGAGGCGAGGTTTGCGCCAACTTGTAAGTGCCATCCGCCTGACCCTTGTAGAACTGCATCGTCATGGTTTCATTGCCAAGGGCGTCGAAGCTGTCGATCATGGCGATGCCATCTTGGATTCCGTCACCATCGAAATCGGCAAACGCGCCCGCTCTTACAATGCCTCCGGGTTGACCTGAAAACTGTGAAGCAATCGTTTTCGTTGCGAAGGTTCCGTCGCCATGGTTGAGGAATAACATTAGAGCAGACGAGCCCGCACCATGCGGCGCACTCCCTTGGCCCACTGCGACCACATCATTCGTTCTGTCATTGTTGGCTTCAGTCAGCCGCAAACTCATTCCTGCGTCGAAGTTCGTTTCAACGTCCCTATGGAAAGTGAAGTGGCCGGTTCCGTCTCCTATGCCCACGATCACTGCACTGAAACTCACGACATCATTTGGGCAATCCGCGGTGATGAATAGATCAGGCACTTTGTCTCCGTTGAAATCGGCCGCAACCGCGCGGCCGTCGATAGAACAAGTATTACCCTCGCTCGAGGTGAAATTGACATCGAGGTTATCTACTGTGCTGGCAATGTCGCCGTGGCCATCTCCCAGCAGCACGATAACCTCATTTTGGTTTTGCAAAGGTTCACCGGTAATGCCGACCGCAATGTCAGGATTGCCGTCGTGATTAAAGTCACCCGCAACCACCCATTGACAACCGATTGCTGTGTCATGGCTCACGCTCAACGAGCCGTCCCCATTCCCTTGCAGAATAATTAATCTGTTCTGGGTGCAGCCGGCGACATCCATTTTTCCGTCGCGATTGAAATCCAACAGAGCCGCGTCGCTCAGCTCCATATTCAATGTATGGAGATTGGCGATATCGAATGTCCCGTTAGAGGTATCTGCCAGAACCGAGATCGTATTGCCGTCATAGATAAACAGATCCGGCAAGCCATCACCATTGAAATCACCGCGTTTCACGCGAAAGCCTGTCACGTTGTAAGTCTTTTTCGACCAGGTAAGTTGGGCGTTCATGGATGTAGGAAGCACAAGACCGCACAAAAGCAGAAAAGCAAAGGTCGTACGCATGGCGTGAATACTCCGGAGGCCCGAAGAATTTTCTGTGGTTGGGCCGCCACTTAGAAAGCACACACGAACGAAATGGTTGCGTTGAGGCTTTGCCTCAGGGAAATAAATACAGGCAATTACCTAGAGTTCTTACAAATTGAGATGTATGTAAAGATTTGTTAATGCGTTCTCTTGGCTTTGGCGATGCGGTCGTCAATGGGTTTGCGCCCCGCAAAGCCTTCGCTCGGAGTATGCCAGTGAGTGATTCCATGTTCGCCCAGCTTCCAGCAGAGCAGAACCACCCGTCCATCCACTTCACAGGGGAAGTCAAGCAGGCCAATGTCAAGGTCTTTCACCTGAACCCCCATGGCGTCAATTTCCGCCAGTGAGTCTTTAATCTTTTGGGTAGCTTTTTCACGCTCAGCCTTGCGCCGTGCGAGATGGACGATGTTCAAATTCATGCCACCGGCAAGAAACACACGATGAGCGGTGTCCTGCATCTCGCCATCAACAGTTTCAATCAGCTTCTTCGCATCGATGGAAGCGCGCAGCAAGGATTCTAAAACTGGCAACAGCGTTTGAGCTTCGTCCAAAGTGAATGTACGGTCTGACATTGCTTCTATTGTATTGGATGTAGCATGTGCAGGGAAGAGTGCTGAATTATGTTGTGGACATGTGATGAAAACCGCCTCGGCTGTCGCGACGATGCGAAACCAGTAGTAACCAGATTGAGGTTACTGAATTTCCAGCATGCGATCCAATGCCACGCGCGCCCAGTGCTTGACCTCATCTTTCACTTTGATCTGATTGACAATGTTGCCTTCGACTAAGTTCTCGAGCGCCCAGCACAGATGCTGCGGCGAGATGCGGAACATCGTGGTGCAAAGGCAGCCGGAGTCGTCCAGGGTGATGACCTTCTTGTCTTCCGTAGCAAATTCCTTGCCCATGCGATTCACGAGATGAATTTCTGTTCCCACCGCGAACATCGTGCCGGCCCGGGCTTGCTTGATGATCTTCAGCAGGCCCTCGGTGGAGCCGATGCCATCAGCTTTCTGGCAAACTTCCCAGCGGCATTCGGGATGGACAACGACTTGAATGCCAGGATATTTGGCGCGGACGTTGTCGACATGTTCAGGAAGAAATCTTTGGTGAACCGAGCAGTGGCCCTTCCAGAGAATCACTCTGGCATTTTGCAGCCGCTCAGGAGTGAGTCCGCCATTGATCATGTACGGATCCCAAACGACCATTTCGTGAAGCGGGATTCCCAGGTTGTAACCGGTGTTGCGTCCCAGATGCTGATCGGGCAAGAAGAGGATTTTGGAATTTTTAGCGAAGGCCCAACTTAGTGCGCCCTTAGCGTTTGATGATGTGCAAACCACCCCGCCGCGCTCGCCGCAAAAAGCCTTAATCGCAGCTGTGGAGTTCATATAAGTAATGGGCGTAATCCCATCGCCTTCATCGGTGGTCAGTCCGGCACGGATCAGATTCTCCCAGCAATCCTCAACCTGCGTGATCTCTGCCATGTCAGCCATGGAGCACCCGGCGTTCAGATCAGGAAGAATCGTCACCTGGCCGGAGTGCGCGAGAATATCAGCGCTCTCTGCCATAAAATGCACGCCGCAAAACACAATGTATTTCCCATTGGTAGCAGCGGCCTCTTGGGCAAGTTTGTAGGAGTCGCCACGAAAATCAGCGAACCGAATGACCTCATCGCGTTGGTAGTGGTGGCCCAAGATTACGCAGTCGCGGCCTAAAGCCTGGCGCGCGGCGGCGATCCGTTCGTCCATGGTGTGATCGGGAAGGACGAGATAATTTTCCAAACTGCACAGCTCAACTGCTGTAGCCATAATTGGTCCTGCTTTCAGCTCCAGATGACACGCAGCAGCAGTCCTTAATCTGCCCAGCGAATCAACGCTCTGGAACGGGGATGTTGAAAGCCTCTTAGCGGCTCCAGCGGATTCACTATTCGCTTGCGGCGAACCCAACCCGCGGGGATGTTGAAGCCACTTACTGCATTACTACTGTTTGGATGCTTTTGCGTCTGTAGAAGTGTCAAAAAACTTTCACTTCCACGGCTCGACATCCACCCATATTTTGCCTTTTTTGGGGCGCAGAATGCAAACCGCTCAATGCATGCCGCGGTAGAAGAAATCTCCTAGACCCACAGTGAACATCCAACACCCGTAAAGCGCGTGTTCAAATGCAGATGTAAGCAGCGACCGGCTTTGCTGGTAGCGCCACGCAAAAATAATCCCGCCGACTAGGGTGAAGCTCACCGCGATCCAATTGCGGAAAACAACGTGAGCGAAAGAGAAGGCCAGAGCGCTGGCAATCGTAATAGCGACTGGGCTCCTGAATAGTTGCCGATAACGCTGAAACAGAAACGCGCGAAAAACAATCGCCTGCGGATAAACCGACAGCACGGGATACAACACCATCACCAAAAGCCAGAACCACGGCGTCGTACGAACCAGAGTAAAAAGCCAATCAGGATGCAGCGAATAAATCACCGCAGCGATAAGCGTGGCCAGTGCGACAAACAAAACTACAATCTGCCAGCAGCGTGTCCGCAGCCCTGCGGAATTCCACAACAGTGTTCGATCGAATGACGAATCGCGCAGCAATCGAAATAGGCAATAGCCAGTCAGCAACCATAACGCAGGAATTATCGGAAATGGAAAAGGTTTGAAGCGAAATCCGATGGGCAACAACACAAACAGCAAAACGAATTCAGCAATCAACTTCCAACGCATGCGAATCTTAGTTTCTTGAAACAACTTACAAACGATTACCCTTCTAGGGCCATTCCACTCACTGTGAAAATTGATTCAATGGATTTTAACGCGAGAGCCGCCGCCTCGGCGTAATCATCGAGGAAATGAGCGGCCGCTTGCAAGGACACAATCAAAACCCATGCGGGATACATCACTTGGGTGATCCAGAAATTTGATCTGCCTCCCGAAACTCCGGCAACCTCAAGGCAGGAGTTCGTTTATGGGTGGCACTGTCACGTGCTGGAACATGAGGACAACGAGATGATGCGGCCCTATGACGTGATTGGATGACAATGCGCTAAGTTGAGGCTTTCGGCTCGTACCCCGAGCACTGAATCACCGGCAACCGCGGATACTTAGGAAACTTCGGATCGCTCGCGGACCGTTGGCACAAATAAAACTTAGACCCGCGGTCGTTTTGAATCAGTCGCATGAATATGCAGGTGGCGCATAGACCAAGGTGATTATCGGTTGTGTCGTTCTGATTTGCGCTCAAATTCACACCCTGCGAGACAACCGATCCATCATCGCTGACAACTCTGCCGCCATGCGTTTCCGCAAACTTTCAGGCCGGATGACATCCACGCGCGCGCCCAAGCCCAGGATCACAAAAACCGCTTCTTCCTCGCTCTCGAAACGCACGTTCAGTATGGCCCATCCTTCATTGTCCGGCTGCTCAGAATTTTCTGCAGGAGAGGTTTGTCGCCACTTCTTGATTTCGCTCGCTGCGGTCGGCGCTAGGCAAAGTGTGGTCTGATAGCGAGGCCTGCCATCCATAAATCGCTGCGTAGATTCTTGCCAGTGTGCAGCCAGATCAAAATTGTCGGGACGCTCACATGGCCTGTCCAGCAGCGTGACCATTTCGATTCGCGAGACGCGATAGGTACGGTAGCCGAGCGATGTATTCGCTACCAGATACCAACTGCTCCCTTTAGCAACCAAGCCAAGAGGATCAACAATGCGTTCGGTTACCGTGGGTCCATTTTCCTCCGGTTTACGGTAACGAATTTTGAGTTTGCGGTCACGCGCGACCGCATGCTGAACCGTCGGCAGCATGGTCAAATCTTCCTTGGCGCCGTGCCAGCCGGTAGGATCGACGTAAAGCCTTTGCCGGATCGAAGCCGCCTGTTCGCGGAGGGAAACTGGCAATGCCGCCATGAGTTTGCAGAGAGCGCGCTCGGCAGCAGCGGCAAGACGCTTATCGCCAATCACACGCGGCTGCGCCATGAGGAAGGCGCGGAGTTCCGCTTCATCCAATCCCGGAACCTGCGTGCGCCAGCCCTCGTCGAGCTTCCATCCGCCTTGTACGCCGCGCAGGGCAAACACCGGCACTCCGGCCGCGCTGAGAGCATCCATGTCACGGTGCACGGTGCGTTCGGAAACCTCCAATTGCTTGGCCAACTCGCGGCCCGTAGTCTGCCCACGAGCTTGCAGCAGCAAGAGGATCGAAAGTAAGCGGTCGGCCCTCATTGGGATTCGAGGAGGCCGCGGATACGTGCGGATATATCCGCAGGAATCGAGCAGGATTTGCGCGTAACCATATCCAGATGCACACCGGTGAGTTCGGTGGTTGCGGCAATTTCTCCCGTCGCATCATTGAACATCTCATGTTGAAATCGGACGACCTTGTCGCGGAGTTCCAGAAAAAATGAACGAATGTTGATTACATCTCCTGCCACCAGTTCATTTTTGTAGGCAGTGTTCTGTTGTACCGCGACCATGCCACGTTTTTGTTCCTTTATGTACGAGTTGGTAACTCCAATGGCAGCAAACAATGCCCATGTGGCCTCATCAAATTTGCCGGTGTACCACATAACATTCATGTGGCCCATGTGGTCGCAGTGCCAGGGATATACCACTCCGCGATAGGTAAAGGCAGGTTTCTCTTTGTTCTGCATAGCAGCCTTTCGCGCTCTCAAAAATAATCGCAGAGAAATATGACATAAGTTGTCATATTTCCAAAATTATTCTGTACTGGCTTGAAGCAAGGAGAGCTTGACATGAAAATGACGGAATTATTTCTGGGAGAGTTGGAGCGTGAGGCTGGCAGCACGCGCCGTACACTTGAGCGGGTTCCTGAAGGCCGCAACGACTGGAAACCGCATGAAAAATCCATGCCGCTCGGCTATCTGGCGTCACTGGTGGCACGAATGCCCGCCTGGGTTGCCATGATGATCAACCTGGATGAACTGGACATGGCTCCGCAAGGCGGCTCCAAGTTCAAACCGGAAGTCGCGCTGACGAATCGTGAATTGCTGGAGATATTTGATAAATCTTTGGCAGAAGGCAGAGACGCCCTCAAAAACACCAACGATGAACACTTGCTCAAACCGTGGCGCTTTAAGGTCGCGGGAAACGTAGTCAGTGAAAATCCACGGCACATTCAGCTACGCGACGCCGTGTTTAGCCATTTGGCGCATCACCGGGGCCAATTGACCGTGTACCTGCGGCTCAATAGCGCCCCGGTACCTTCTATTTACGGGCCATCAGCAGATGAAGGGCGATTCTGAGCTATCTGCATTTTGCAACGATGAGCGTGATGTCATCGTGTTGCCCGTTAGGACTGTGCTGCTGAACTTCTTCGATAAGCGAAGCAGCTAGCTCCTGTGAGGAAAGATCTTTCCCGCGCTCGACCGCTTCGATCAAGCGATCCTCCCCGAACTCCTCTCCCGCATCGTTGAAAGATTCAGTCACGCCGTCCGTATAGAGAACGAGCGTGTCGCCCGAATACAACCTGCGCTCGCCCATGTAGCAATCCCAATCCTGAAAAAGACCCAACACCGTGCAGGTGGAATCTAGGGCCTCGAGAGATGAGTCGCTGCGCAAAAGCAATCCCGGAAGATGCCCACAGTTGGCATAACGCAACCGCTGCGACTTGTCGTCGTACTCAGCAAAGAAAAGGCTGGAGTAGGAGCTGTCCGCAGTGTTTGCGTAAAACAAATCGTTCACCGAACGCAACAAGCGCTGTGGTTCGTTGGCCGCGGCGCATTGACTGCGCAGGCTGGCTTGCAGGTTGACCATCAACAACGCCGCCGCCATCCCCTTGCCGGAGATATCGCCGATTACAAGTCCCACGCGTTCCCGAGGCAAATGCAGGAAGTCGTAGTAGTCGCCCCCAACCTTACGCGCCTGAATGCAAACACCAACATAGTCCAATGATTTAAGCGAAGGCGCGTTTTGTGGGAACAACCGCGCCTGCACCTGCTTGGCGATTTCCAGTTCTTGCGCCGCGCGGCGTTCGCTTTCCTGCTTCTGGCTGGCCAGCTGGCGCTGGGCTTCAATTTCCTGTGTCAATTCATCGCGCCCCGCCAGTGCGAAGGAGTTGCCATCGACGTCTTCAAAAGTCGTATAAATACCGCCCCACGAGGGAACGATCGGTGGATGATGAAAATGCACTCCGCGCTGGCACCATTCCGCGTATTTTGCGTGAACATCATCAGTCACAAATACGATGCGCGTGGTCTGTCCGATCAGTTTGTATTCCTTGGAATCTTCTGGGGGCGTGACCATCGCTAAAGCCGGTCCGCCATATGGCGGAGCGAGAGCCGTCCACCTTCCACCGGGGAATCTCACGTCAGCGACGAGCGTGAAACCGAGCTGATCAACATAAAACTTGATACTGCGATCATTATCGCGGACAAAAATGGTGATGTGATGCAGGCTCAGATGCGGGGATTTGCGGTCGAGCTGGGGAATGGAACCGGTGAGCCAGTTGTGGGTGTGAGCCATTGAGGGATTATAAGGGTGTCGGCGACGATCAAGAGGCGTGCGCTATTGATAGAACTCAGCGATATTTTCGATCACCCAGTTCTGCTCATCCGTGGTCAGCTCAGCAAACATAGGCAACGCCAAAACCTGCTTAGCCGCCAACTCTGACCCAGGCAAATCGCCCACGCGATATCCCAGATACTCAAAGCAAGGTTGCAAGTGCAGAGGAATCGGATAATAAACCTCAGTCGAAATCCTCCGCTCCTCGAGAAAAGCCCTAAGCTCATCCCGACGATTCACCCGCAAAACATACTGATGAAAAACATGATGCGCATGTGCAGAAATATGAGGCAGTACTACGGGCGCATCATTTGTCGGAAAGCAACTCCCACGCTGTACCAATCCACTCTGTTCAAGTAGCCGGTCGTAAACAACCGCTCGCTCCTGTCGCTTCTGGTTCCACTGTTCAACATACGGCAACTTCACCCGCAAAACCGCCGCCTGCATGGCATCCATCCGGCAATTCCAACCAACCTCGGTATGCAAATACCGCTCGGGACTGCCATGGTTGCGCAACTTCCGCATCCGCTCAGCCCATTCCGGATTGCGCGTGGACACAAGCCCGGCGTCCCCGTAGGCGCTCAAATTTTTTGTCGGATAAAAACTAAACGCTGCCGCCAGCCCAATCGATCCAGCCCGCTGTTTGTTCCAGGTTGCCCCAATCGCCTGCGCCGCATCCTCTAGCACAGGAACATCGAATTGCGAAGCCAGCGCGCCAATCCCATCCATGTCCGCGCACTGCCCGTAAAGATGTACGGGAAGAATCGCCTTAACGCGCGATCCGTGAGCCTTGAGCTTGAAAGCTAGGTCCGCAGGATCAAGATTAAAGCTCTGGGGATCAATATCCACAAAAACCGGCCGAGCCCCTATGCGGACAATCGCACTAGCAGAAGCAAAAAAACTAAAAGCAGTTGTTACGACTGCGTCGCCAGGCTGAACTCCAGCCGCAAGCAACGCCAACCAAAGCGCATCCGTACCCGATGCGCAAGCGACAGCATGCCCCGCTTCGGTAAACGCAGCAATCTCTTTCTCCAGGGCTGCGACTTCTTCTCCCAGAATGAAGTGCTGCGAAGCACAAACCCGTTCCACCGCCCGAAGAACTTCCTCTCGAACCTGGTGATACTGGCGCGACAAATCCAGCATAGGCACCGCATCAAACTTGCCTGCCTGCGCAGGACGTCGCTTCGCGGAAGGATTGGTCACGAGAAAATGCGATTCTAACAAATAGCCTGTCATGAGTCTTAATTTGGTTTCTTTGCGGCCTTTGCGGAAGTTCTTTTCGATCTCTGGGTTATAAAATCCTTTACTTTACCTAAGGCAATAATTCCAACTTGGGAGCAGGAGGCACAGGAGAGTTCTCATCGAGGGCAACCTGCCACGCAGAAATCGACGCCCGAAACGGCGCCAAATTGAGATTAAAGTAGTTTTCCGGGTAACTACTAAGGTTCCTCTCCGCGCGCTTCAAAAGTGATCGACACCCCACAATATTCCCGGTCGAATGATGATGAAGTGCCACCGCCACCTGAATCAATCCCTGCAAAAACAATTTGTGCGGCCCCTGTTCCGCCCGCCAAACATCCTCCAAAACCTCATGTGCGTCATAGAATTCCGAAGAATTGAAAAGCGCAATTCCTCGATCATAAAGATCCATATTCACCCGCTTCGCCCTCCCCGCGTAGGTCATAACAAAACATACAGAATCCCATAGCGACATTCATTATGAATCTCCCGTTTTTTGTAACGCGCCAAAAAAATATTTGTAAACTCATTGTTTTGCTATATGTTAGGCGAAAATATTTTGGAATGCGGCTTGCTCGTTAAAGCTGTAATCCATTTTCCAAATGTGCAAACGTCGGAACCTTGGCGATAGCCACGTTTACATCAATTCAGGAGACACATCGATGACACTGATTCACCGATTCCGGATTTTTCTGACCTTGAGCTTGGTTATGTTGTTCTGCTCGCTGGCTGCGCTAGCCCAAACTGGTTCAGTCTCCGGAACAGTGTCGGATCAAGCAGGTGCTGTCATCACTGATGCAGAGGTTACGGTGCAGAACACCGGCACTGGTTTGAAGCGTATGACTACGACCAGCGACAGTGGCACTTTTACCCTAACCGAGCTTCCCGCTGGAATATACGAAATTGATGTCAACAAGGCCGGATTCAAGGCCTTCAAGGTCAGCAATGCCCAAGTTACGGTCGGACAGCCCCTGACTGTGAACCCTAAGCTCGAACCGGGCGTGGTGACCGAAGTGGTTCAAGTCAGTGGCGACCAACTCCCCGATGTTGACCTCGATACCCCCCAGGTATCCAACTTAATCGACAAAAAGCAAATCGAGGGCTTGCCGCTGATCACACGCAATCCCTACGAATTGATCCTGTTATCCCCCGGCACCGAGCAGACAAACTCGCGTCTTGGCGGCATCTCGGTCAACGGACAGCGTGAGCGTAACAATAACTTCCTGTTGGATGGTGTCGACAACAATGACACCTCGGTTCCCGGTGGTCTGACCAGCGTGCTCGGTCCAAACCCGGAATCGGTTCAGGAGTTTCGTGTCATCACAGACAACTTCAATGCGGAATATGGTCGCAATACGGGCGCGATCGTGGATGTCATCACTAGCTCAGGCTCCAACACTTTTCATGGCAAAGCTTACGAGTTTGGTCGTTGGAACGGTTTCGGTGGAGCTCGCGACTGGTTTAATACCAAAGATCAGCAGCAGGATCCCTACATCCGCCACCAGTTTGGATATTCCATCGGTGGTCCCATCATCAAGAACAAAACCTTCTTCTTCTTTAATCAGGAATTTGATCGCTTTATCACTGCACTGACCAACGTGGCGGTCGTACCCACGGCAGCGTTCAAGACCGGACAATTTACCTACACCGATGAAAATGGAACCCAAACCCCCGTGGATATTTCTGATCCCAGCAGTGCGAATAACACCTTCGGCCTGCCGATCGATCCGACGGCCCTGAAAATTCTTAACCAATATCCCACGGCTTCGTCCTCCACGAACGGCTTCGATGGACTTTTGTTCTATCCCAGTACCTCCCGCACCAAGAGCTATCAAGCCGTAGCCAAGATCGATCAC
>Ga0207689_10000354_pt1 | contig 42996 bp, 36 predicted proteins | sample KBSMisM52_FD_184312 | JGI IMG/M metagenome (GOLD analysis project Ga0207689, IMG submission 184312) | Miscanthus rhizosphere microbial communities from Kellogg Biological Station, Michigan, USA - KBS Miscanthus M5-2 (SPAdes) (version 2) | ecosystem: Host-associated > Plants > Roots >...
TTCTGCTGATCGTCGCCCTCGTGCAGGACTTCCTGCAGGATCTCGCGGGCGCCTTCGACGTCACCCATCTCCTGGTAGGCCTTCGCGAGGTCGAGCTTGGTCGCCGCGTCGTGCCATTGTCCATCGAGCACCGACGGCGTCGGATCCTCGAATGTCGTGCGTTCCGGATCGAACGACAGATCGAGCTTGTCGAGTTCCAGCGCCGCAGCGGGGCGCGTCAGCTGCGCGGGCGCCCCCGTGCCGGTCGCGGTGACGGTTGCGGTTTCCAGCATTGGTTCCCGCGGCTTGGCCGACGGCGCCGGCGCTTCGGCGTCGTCGAGCTTGAAATCGAGATCGAACTTTGCCGCTTCGAGGGCAGTTTCCATGGCCGCCGCGGCCTTGTCGGTGCTCGTGGTCGGCTCCGACTTCGGCGTGCCGGCGTCCATCGCTGCGGCGACAGCGGCGCCCGAAACAGGAAGCCTCATCGTCTGGTCGGGATCGAAATCACTCATCGAGTGCGTGGCTTTGGCGGTCTTCTCGAGCTCGGATTCCGCGCCAGCCAGGATGTCCGCGGGCGTCTTGGGCTGTGCACCGGAGGTCGGCGAGATCGAGATTTCCTCGTCCATCTGGAATTCGAGGCCCTGCTCGGGACTGATCGGCTTCCTCACCGTCGTATCGATGTTGGCCGCGGATGTGAACACGGCCGATTCCGCAGCCGGACGCGCGGAAGGCACGCCCCCTTCGGCGAACATCGGATTGTTGGGATCGAGCTGGCGGCCAAGCGCCACCGCCTTCTGCCAGACTTCGCCCTGACCGCTGGTGACGGAATAGAGCTCGGATGCGACCGTCTCGAATGCCGACGGCTTGTTGTGCTGCGCGTGAATTTCGAGCAGCTTGAGATAGATCTCCTGCCGCTGCGGATCCTTCTTCAGCGCGTCCTTCAGGATCTCCTCGGCTTGCGCATCGCGGCCGTAGGCCAGGTAAACCTCGGCTTCGGCAATCGGATCGACTTCGTCGGTGTCGATGTTTCCGAGACCTTCGCGGCTGAAGTCGCTGGCCAGCGAATTGTCGCCGGTGTTGACCACGCCGCCGCCGGTGGAACCGAACACCGTGTTGGTCTTGATGTCGGTACCGGAAATGATGCTGTCCTCGAACTTGGTCGTCTTGCGCCGGCGTGCAGCGAGCAGCGCCGCGATACCGCCGAGCACCGCCAATGCGCCGACACCGATCGCCCATCCCGGCGTATTCGAAAGGAACTCGTCGAAGAATCCGGGCGACTCCTTCGGCAGCGCTTTCACAACAGCCTTGGGTGGCGTCGCCTTCGGCGGCTCGACCTTGGGGGCTTCTGCGGCCTTGGGTGGCTCGGCCTTCGGTGGCTCGGCCTTCGGCGACTCGACTGCCTTGGGCGGTTCCGCTTTAGGTGGCTCCGCCTTGGGTGGCTCCGCTTTCGGCGGCTCCGTTTTCGCGGGCTCGACCGCCTTGGGTGGTTCAGCCTTCGGCGGCTCCGCAGCTTTCGGAGGCGGTGTCACCGGAGCGGGCACGACGACGGGCGGCGCGACGGTGATCGGTGCCGGCGCGGGCGTCACGGGCGCCGGGGCAGCCTTGCCCTTTGCCGGCTCCGCCTGGGTTTGCAATTGCGCCATCGTCGGGCTCTTGAGCTCGACGGCGCGCTGGAGATCCTTGAGCGTCCGTTCCAGTTCCGCGATACGGCTTTGTGCTTCGCGCAGCTGCGCGTCGCGCGCGACGTTGGATTCCGCGACACCCGCGCCCTTGGCCGTGCCGGCATCCTTGGACACGCGCAATTGATCGCTGCCCGGACGTACGGCCGGCGTCTTTTCCTCGACCGCGGTACCAATCCGTCCACCGGCCGCGCGGCTCGCGCCTTCTTCCACCGTCGGCGCCGCCCCAGCGACGCGATCGCGATAGCCGCGCCAATCGGCGGCCTGCACGCGCACGACCTTGGTGGCTTCGGGCGCTGGCGCTGCCGATGCTTCGACCGCGTTGGGGATCGTGATGATCGCACCGGAGCGCAGCCGGTTCATGTTGCCGTTGTCGAACGCGTTCTGATTGCTCTTGAACAACGCGACCAGCATCTGGTCGAGCGTGACGGTTTCGGGTTTGTAATCCTTGGCGATCTTCGACAGCGTGTCGCCGCGCTTCACTTCATACGTATCGCCTTGCGCGCGCGGCGCGGCGGCGGTTGCGGGCGCCGCGGCGGCGGGCGCCGGCTGCGCACGTGCGGCGGGTGCCGTGCCCGAACGCAGCGGCGTAACCGGCTCGACCGTCGGCGCGGGCGAACCTGGTGGGTCGAGCAGGAATGTGTAGTCACGGACGACGCGACCGGAGGACCAGTTCACTTCGACGAGCAGATCGAGGTACGGCTCGCTGACCGGCGCTCCGGACGTCACTTTGAGAAATGCGGTGTCACCGGTTCCGCGCTCGAGCGTGACCCGCGTGCGCGACAGCACGCCTTGATATTGGAGGTTGTTTTGCCGGTACAGCGACGGATCGGCGATTTTGGCCGAGAGCGTGTCCAACTCGTCTTTCGACGAAGATAGCAATTCGATGCGTGCAACCAGCGGTTGGCCGACAAAGGATTCGACGGTGAGCCTGCCGAGCCCGAGCGGGTACGCCGCCCCTGGCAGCGCGAGGGCGCCGGCAATCAAGCCGTATTTAAGGATAGGTTTCACGCGCATACCGCCCCCTTCGGAAACGCATCAATGGCTCAAGCTAACTTAACATCATGGGCTTAGCGGTGCAAGCTAAACCCCGGTATTAGCTTGGGTTTTTGCGTTTACCCGTCATCTATCTCCCGCAACTTCATGCCGTTGCGATATTGGCCAGCGCTAGCGCTAGCGTATCGGAAATCGTCAGATACAACATGTAGTGGCGGCGCGCGCTGTGACTGCTGTTGCGTTCCTGTCGAACCCTGTTCACTTCTACGTTCGACTGTACGCTACGTGCGCCGCATAAAACATGCAAAAAGGACGACGCGCCAGCGCGCCGCGCCCTTTGCTCCTGCGATTAGTAGCAAACAACGCGCCACCGCAACGCGACGACGCTAGCGTGCGAGCAAAATCCGCAGCATCCGCCGCAACGGCTCCGCCGCGCCCCATAGCAATTGATCGCCGACGGTGAAAGCGCTCAAGTATTCGGGTCCCATGGCAAGCTTGCGCAGCCGTCCGACCGGAATGCCCAGATTGCCGGTGACCGCCGCGGGCGTCAATTCGCGCACGCTGTCGTCGCGTCGATTCGGAATGACCTTCACCCATTCGTGGGCACCCCCGATCAGCGTCTCGATCTCGGCCAGCGGCAGATTGCGCCGCATCTTGATCGTCAGCGCCTGGCTGTGACACCGCATCGCACCGATGCGCACGCACAGCGAATCCACCGGGATCGCGTCGGCTTCGGAGCGGCCGAGGATCTTGTTCGACTCCGCGCCGCCCTTCCACTCCTCGAGGCTCATGCCGTTGCCCAGGTCCTTGTCGATCCAGGGGATGAGCGAGCCTGCCAGCGGTACGCCGATGTGCTCGGTGGGAAAGCGATCGTCGCGCAGGATCCCGGCCACTTCACGATCGATGTCGAGGATCGCCGAGCCCGGATCGTCGAGCAGGGTCTTGGCGACACGGTGCGCCTCGCCCATCTGCTGCAGCAGCTCGCGCATGTTCTGCGCGCCAGCGCCCGACGCGGCCTGATAGGTCATGCACGTCATCCACTCGATGAGATCGCGCTCGAACAGCCCGGCGAGCGCCATCATCATGAGCGACACCGTGCAGTTGCCGCCGATGTAATTGCGAATGCCCCTGGCGAGCGCCGCGTCGATGATCGGCCGGTTGACCGGATCAAGAATGATCACCGCATCGTCCTGCATGCGCAGCGTCTTGGCGGCATCGATGAAGTAGCCGTTCCATCCGGCTTCGCGGAGCTTCGGGTACATCGCGCTGGTCCAGTCGCCACCCTGGCACGTGATGATCGTGTCCTGCGCCGACAATGCGCGCACGTCGCCCGCATCCAGCAACGGCCGGGCATCGCGGCCGATGGAAGGCCCCTTGCCGCCGGCGGACGACGTCGAAAAAAATGTGGGCTCGATGTGATCGAAATCCCGCTCCTCCAGCATCCGCTGCATGAGGACCGAACCCACCATGCCTCGCCAACCCACTATGCCAACTCGCATGATCATTTCCCTTCAATCAGGAACGCCTTCAACACGAAGAACACGAAGAATTGCGCCAAGCTCACGAAGCCTTCCGTTTTCGCGCCGTCTTGGTCGCCTTCCTGTGGGTCTCGGGCCCTTTCTTCGTGTTCTTGGTGGTTGAAGATGTTGACGATGCAGGCGCAGCACCGCGCAGCCGCGCCATCGTGTAGGCATCGACATAGCGGCCGTCGCGGAACGCGTATGCCTCGAGGGTGCCCTCGATCACGAAGCCGAATTTCCGGTACAGCGCAAGCGCCGCGGCGTTGTCGGTGTACACGGTGAGCTCGAGCCGAAGGTAGTTGTGCCAGTTGTCGGCGATGTCGAGCGCCACGCGCATCAGCGCGCTGCCCACGCCCCGGTCATGCCAATCGTCGTGCACCGACATGCCGATGGACGCCGCGTGCTTCCGGCGCGGCGACGTCGACGCGGCATGGAGGCCGAGATTTCCGACCACCGCGCCGTCGACCTCGGCCACCAGAAGGTAATCGGTCGCCGTGACGTCGGACAAGCGCTTCCGCCACAGCTCGATCGAGGGCAAGGGCATCTGCAGCGTGCCGGCCTGCGCCTGCGGCGTCGAGAAGGTCGCGTGCAGGCCCTCTGCGTCCCGCGGCTCGGCGCGACGAACGAGGATGGCGGAGCGCCGGCTCGCCATCATGCGCTCCGCAATGCCGCGATGACCGCGTCGCCCATCGCTCGCGTGCCGATGCTCTTCTCGCCGGGCAGCGCGATGTCGCCGGTGCGGTGCCTTTGTTGCAGCACGCGGCGCACCGCCTGCTCGATCCGCAGCGCGACGGCAGGGTTGGCGAACGTGTAACGGAACATCAGCGCCACCGACAGGATCGTCGCCAGCGGATTGGCCTTGTCCTGGCCTGCAAGGTCGGGTGCCGAGCCGTGAATCGGCTCGTACAGTCCCTTTTGCTCCGCGTCCAGCGAAGCCGACGGCAGCATGCCGATCGATCCGGCGAGCATCGACGCCTCGTCCGACAGGATATCGCCGAAGATGTTGCCGGTCACGATGACGTCGAACTGCTTCGGGTTGCGCACAAGCTGCATCGCCGCATTGTCGACGTACATGTGCGACAGCGCGACGTCCGGATATTCCGGCGCGAGCGCGCTGACCGTTTCGCGCCACAGGATGCTCGTGTCCAACACGTTCGCCTTGTCGACCGAGCAGAGGCGCTTGCTGCGCTTGCGCGCGATCTCGAATCCCACGCGGGCGATGCGCTCGATCTCCGGCACGCTGTAGTGCATCGTGTCGAAGCCTTCCGCTGCGCCGCCCGCATTCGTGCGCCGGCCGCGCGGCTGCCCGAAATAGATGTCGCCGGTCAATTCGCGGATGATCATGAGATCGAGCCCGGCGACCACCTCCGGTTTCAGCGTGGAGGCCGCGGCAAGCTCGGGATACAGAATCGCCGGACGCAGGTTCGCGAAGAGGTGCAGTGCCTTGCGAATCGCGAGCAACCCTTGCTCGGGACGCATTCCGCGCGGCAGCTTGTCGTATTGCGGTCCGCCGACGGCGCCCATCAGCACCGCGTCGGCCTGCTGCGCGAGCTCGAGCGTTGCAGGCGGCAACGGATGCCCGGCCGCGTCATAGCCGGCGCCGCCGATCGGCGCCGTTTCGGTCGTGATCGGCAGTCCCTCGTCGCGCAACAGGTCGAGCACGCGTTGTGCCTGTCCGACGATCTCGGGTCCGATGCCGTCACCCGGCAGGATTGCGATCTTCATGCGTTTTCCGTAGCCATAAATAAAAAGCGGCGCCGCTTTTACCCTGGCGCCGCTTCTCGTGGAGAAGTCTTATATCCAGGGTTGATCGGCGAGACGTTTAGTTTCGAAGGCGCGAATCGCGTCGGCATGCTGCAGCGTGAGACCGATATCGTCCAGTCCGTTCAGCAGGCAGTGCTTGCGGAACGGCTCGACATCGAACCCGAAGACCAGCGCGCCGTCCGGCGTCGACACCGTCTGCCGTTCGAGATCGACGGTCAGCCGGAATCCCGGAAAGGCAAAGGTGTCGGCAAAGAGGCGCTCGACCTGCGTTTCCGGGAGCACGATCGGCAGCAAGCCGTTCTTGTAGCAGTTGTTGTTGAAGATATCGGCATACGACGGCGCGATCATCGCCCGGAAGCCGTGGTCATACAGCGCCCACGGCGCATGCTCGCGCGAGCTGCCGCACCCGAAGTTTCTCCGCGCAAGCAGGATCGATGCATTCTGATAGCGCGGATCGTTCAGCACGAATTCGGGATTCCGCGGCCGCTTCGCGTTGTCCATACCCGGCTCGCCCTTGTCGAGGTAACGCCATTCGTCGAACAGGTTCGGGCCGAAGCCGGACCGCTTGATCGACTTCAGGAACTGCTTCGGAATGATGGCGTCCGTGTCGACGTTCGCGCGATCGAGCGGCGCGACGAGGCCTGTGTGGACGCGAAACGGATGCATGGCGATGTTTCCCTAGTATGTGTTGCGCTTGTCGGCGTCGTTCTCGCTCGCCTGGCCCGTGGCCCTGACTTCTTTTCCGGCGCCTTCAATGGTGTTGCACGCGGTGACCGAAACGGCGATTCCCGCAAGCAGTACGAGCATCATCGTTCCTTTGGCTAGAACAGTCGACGCACGTCGACGAAATGCCCGGTAATCGCCGCGGCGGCGGCCATGGCCGGGCTGACGAGATGCGTGCGGCCCCCGGCACCCTGGCGGCCTTCGAAATTACGGTTCGACGTCGACGCGCAACGCTCGCCCGGCTCGAGCCTGTCGTCGTTCATGGCAAGGCACATCGAGCATCCCGGCTCGCGCCATTCGAAGCCGGCGTCGCGAAAAATGCGGTCGAGACCCTCGGCCTCGGCCTGCGCCTTCACGAGGCCGGAACCCGGCACGACCATCGCGAGCTTGATGCTGCTGGCGACGTGGCGGCCGCGCGCAACCGCGGCGGCCAGGCGCAGATCTTCGATCCGCGAGTTGGTGCACGACCCGATGAACACCTTGTCGAGCCGGATGTCGGTCATCTGCGTGTTCGGCTGCAATCCCATGTAGTGCAATGCGCGCACGATGCCTTCGCGCTTGGTCGCGTCGCGCTCCTTGTCCGGGTCCGGCACGCGATCCTCGATCGATACGACCATCTCCGGCGACGTGCCCCAGGTAACCTGCGGGCGCACCGTCGCCGCATCGAACACGTGCGTCGTGTCGAAGCGGGCGCCGTCGTCGCTGCGCAGTGAGCGCCATTGCGCGGCCGCGCGGTCCCACAGCTCGCCCGACGGCGCGAACGCGCGTCCCTTGACGTACTCGAGCGTACGCTCGTCGACGGCGATCATGCCGGCACGCGCGCCGGCCTCGATCGACATGTTGCAGATCGTCATCCGCGCCTCCATCGACAGCGCGCGCACCGCTTCGCCGCCGAATTCGATCGCGTAGCCCTGGCCTCCGGCAGTGCCGATGCGGCCGATGATCGCGAGCACCAGGTCTTTCGACGTCACGCCCGGCGCAAGGCGGCCATCGACGCGGATCAGCATCGACTTCGCTTTCTTGATGAGCAGGCACTGCGTGGCGAGCACGTGCTCGACTTCCGAGGTGCCGATGCCGAAGGCGAGCGCGGCGAACGCGCCATGCGTACTGGTATGCGAGTCGCCGCAGACGACGGTCATTCCGGGAAGGGTCGCGCCCTGTTCGGGCCCGATGACGTGAACGATGCCCTGCCGCCGGTCGAGAAATGGGAAGTACGCCTTCGATCCATGCTCGCGAATGTTGTCATCGAGCGTCTCGACCTGCGTGCGCGAGATCGGATCCTGGATGCCGCGGGCCCAATCCTTGGTCGGGGTGTTGTGATCGGCGGTCGCCACGACCGATTGCATGCGCCATGGCTTGCGTCCAGCCAGCTTCAACCCTTCGAACGCCTGGGGACTGGTCACCTCGTGCACGAGGTGACGGTCGATATAAAGCAGCGCCGTGCCGTCCGCCTCTTCGCGGATCACGTGGCTGTCCCACAATTTGTCGTAAAGCGTGCGCGCGGTCATGTTCGCCGCGCGTTCTGGGGCGTATCCGAAACGGGCGGGATGTAGATTATTGCATAGCAGCACGCACACTGTCAGTCACCGCCGCAACCAGATCCCCGCGCTCGGGATCGAAGGCCATCGCGGGCGTGGCGCGCAGCCACGTAAGCTGGCGCTTGGCAAGCTGCCGCGTTGCGGCGATTCCCTTGTCGCGCAGCTGTGCAGCATCGATGGCGCCATCGATGAATTCCCATGCTTGCCGGTAGCCGACGCAGCGCATCGACGGCAGCTCGGGGCTCAGCGCATGCCGCGCGCGCAATCCACGCACCTCGTCGACCAGCCCCGCCGCCAGCATGGCGTCGAAGCGCTGCGCGATGGTTTCATGCAGCCGCGCGCGCGACGGCGGCAGCAACGCGATGGCGATCAGCGGACCCAGGGCCGCGCCGGCCGGTTCGCGGCGTCCTTGCAGGGCCGACAGCGGCTCACCGGTCAGCGTGTAGACCTCGAGCGCGCGCTGAATGCGTTGCGCGTCGGTGGCCGGCAACCGCGCGGCGGTGGCCGGATCGACGCGCGCCAATTCGGCGTGCAGCGCCGGCCAGCCTTCACGTTCCGCACGTGCATCGATCCGCGCGCGCACCGCGGCATCCGATGGCGGCAGTGCCGAGAGCCCTTCGGTCAACGCCTTGAAGTACAGCATCGTGCCGCCGGCGAGAATGGCCGTGCGCGACCGTGCGCGAATATCGGCGATCGCGGCGCGCGCATCGCGGACGAAGCGCGCGGCCGAATACGCGTGCGTCGGCTCGACAATGTCGATGAGGTGATGCGGAATGCGGGCGCGATCGGCGATGGACGGCTTTGCCGTGCCGATGTCCATGCCGCGATACACCTGCGCGGAATCGACGGTGACGATTTCGCCGGCGAAGCGCTCCGCGAGCGCCATTGCGAGCGCGCTCTTGCCCGACGCGGTCGGGCCCATCAGCAATACGGTGCGTGTTGTGCGTGAAACGTCAGCGCCCGCGCATGAACAGCCGGTCGAGATCGGGAAGCGCGAGCTGATACCACGTCGGCCGGCCGTGGTTGCATTGCCCCGAGCGTTCGGTCGCTTCCATCTGCCGCAGCAGCGCGTTCATTTCCGGTACCTGAAGCGCCCGATTGGCACGCACCGCGCCATGACAGGCCATCGTCGACAACAACTCGTCGCGGCGCGCGGACAGCGCCTGCGTGCCGCCGAATTCGCGGATCTCGTGCAATACGGCGCGCGCCAGCGCGGTCGGATCGGCGTCGGTCAGCGGCGCCGGAATCCCGCGCACCGCCAGCGTGCCGGGGCCGAGCGCCGACATCGCGAAGCCCAGCGTGGCCAGCGTTTCCTCGTTCTCTTCCATCGTCGCCACTTCGAGCGGCTCGGCGGCAAACGTCGCCGGCACCAGCAGCGGCTGCACCGGAAGATGCGTGGCGGCCACATTCTTCAGGCGCTCGTACATGATGCGTTCGTGCGCCGCATGCATGTCGACCAGCACCAGGCCCGCGCGGTTCTGCGCGAGGATGTACACACCGTGCAATTGCGCGAGCGCAAAGCCCAGGGGATGCGGATCGTCGGCAGGCAACGGCAGCGCGTTCGCGTCCGTGCGGGCGCCGAACAGCTTCGCATAGAACGCCGACGGTTCGGCGGCATCGATGGCAAGCGGCGTTTGCGTCCGCCCCCATGCAGGCGCCGTGCCGGAACCGGCAACCGCTTGCGCATATCCGCCGCGCGAAGCACCGATCGGCGGCCACTGCGCGGCAGTCGCGCCCAGCCGCTCCGCCGCCGACACCGCGGGCTGCTCCGCGGCATTGGCCGCGAGTGCGCGTTCGACCGCATGCCGGACGAATTGATGGATCGCTCCGGAGTCGCGGAAGCGAACCTCGATTTTCTGCGGATGCACGTTCACGTCGACACGCCGCGGATCGACGTCGAGCCACAGCGCGTACGCGGGCTGCCGGTCGTGATGCAGCACGTCGCGGTAGGCTTCGCGCAGTGCGTGCTGCAACACGCGATCGCGCACGAAGCGGCCGTTGACGAAGATGAATTGGCCGCCGCCTTGCGCCGCATAGGCCGGACGCACGGCAAACCCTGTCAACCGCACGCCACCGGCATCCGCATCGACGCGCGCCGCGTGCGTGACGAAGGCGTCACCCAATAGTTGCTCCACGCGCGCCTGCCGGCCCCCTGCGACCAAGCGATGCACGACACGGCCATTGTGCTGCAACGTGAACGCGGCGGCCGGATGCGCGAGCGCGACACGGCGGAACGCCTCGTCGCAGTGCGCCCACTCCGTCGCTTCGGTCCGCAGGAATTTGCGCCGCGCCGGCGTGTTGAAAAAGAGCTCTTCGACGGTCACCGTCGTCCCGACTGCCAGCGCGGCCGGCGACACCGGCGTGACCGTCCCGCCTTCGACCTCGATGCGCCATGCGTGCGGCTTGCCGATGGCGCGGGACGCGAGCGCAAGGCGCGACACCGAAGCGATCGACGCCAGGGCTTCGCCGCGAAACCCCAGCGAAGCGATCGCTTCGAGGTCCATCACCGACATGATTTTCGACGTCGCATGGCGCGCCACGGCGAGCGCCAGGTCCTCGCGCTCGATGCCGCCGCCGTTATCGGCGACCCGGATACGCTTGACGCCGCCCGCGGCGAGATCGACATCGACCTGCGCGGCGCCCGCGTCCAGCGCGTTCTCGAGCAGCTCCTTCAACGCGGCGGCCGGCCGTTCGACCACTTCGCCGGCGGCGATCTGGTTGATCAGCAGGTCGGGCAACGCACGGATCGACGGCATTACCTGAGGAGCCCCTGCGCCCAGCGCTCGTAGACGCCGTCCGCCACCTCGCCGAGGGCCGCAAGGCGCGCGTCGAGATCGCTTTGCAGATCCGCGGCGCTCTGCCGATGCGCGCTGGAGCGCGCCGGCAGCTCGTTCGCGCCCAGCCGGCACCACGTCTCGACCAGGTCGCGCGTCATCTCGATATGACATTGGAAGCCGACATGCCGATCGTCGATCACGAACGCCTGATTGACGGCGACATCGTTGGTCAGGACGCGCGTGGCCATCGCCGGCAAGTCGAACGCGTCGTAGTGCCATTGGAACGCGGCGAAGCGCGGCAACCCACCGAACCATTCACGCCGCGCACCACGATCGCACACGTCGACATGGAGCCAGCCGATCTCCGGCAGCTCCATGCGCTTCACGCGCGCGCCCAGCGCTTTCGCCATCAACTGGCCGCCGAGACAGTGGCCGATCACCGGAACGCCGTCCGATATCGCGTCGCGCAGCAGGTTGCACAGCGGCGCCACCCACGGCAACTGATCGTTGACGCTCATCGGTCCGCCCATCATGCCGATGCCGGAAAAAGCGGCAGGGCTCGCAGGCACGGACACGCCCTCGTCCAGGGGCACGAGCTCCCACGGGATGTCTTGCTGGGTGAGCCATGCGCCGAAGCGGCCCGGCGTTTCGGTCGGCGAGAAGCGAAAAATGGCGACGGGGCGCATGGCGGGCAACGGTTCACATGTGCGCCGCGCACCGGCGCGACGCGAGTACGCGAATTCTAGCAGTCCGGTCGCGGTCGCGCGCGTGCGCGCCGGAACCTCGGCCTCCCTGCATTTGCATCCAGAATCGCGGTGCCTGCGTGTCGGCCTCCTGCGCCGACTCGCGCTTGCTCGCGGCGTCGGGATCGAAGCTCGCGCCGCTACATCTGCTTGAAGAGGTGGGTGAACTGCCGCGAGATCGGCAGCTTTTCCTGGCGATTCTTGAGCAGGATGAACTGCCGCTCCGCGTCTTCGCGCAGCACGCCTGCCACGGCGTCGAGGTTGATGATCGTGCCTCGATGCACCTGCCAGAACTTGTCGGGGTCGAGTCCGGCGAGCAGGTCCTTCAACGGCGTCCGGATCAGCGCTTCACCGCTCGCCAGCACGACGCGCGTGTATTTGGTATCCGACTGGAAGTAGACGACGTCGGACACCGGAATGAGCTTCACCTGCTTGCCCACCGCCGCCTTGATCCATTTCATCCATGCGGACCCGGGTTGCACCGAAGCACGCAGCTGCGCCACCAGCGCCGACAGATCGATCGGCGGCGTCTCGAGCTTGCGCTGGATGCGCTCGACCATCGTGCGGAGCCGATCGGTCTCGACCGGCTTCAACAGGTAGTCGACGGCGCCGGCCTCGAATGCCTGCAGCGCGTACTGATCGTAGGCGGTGATGAAGACAACGTGACATTCGGCGCCAATCGCGGCCGCCACGTCGAGGCCGGTCAGCCCCGGCATCCGGATATCGAGGAAGGCGAGCTGCGGACGATGCTGTGCGAACTGTTCCAGCGCCTGCTCGCCATCCTCGGCTTCGGCAACGATGACAAGCTCGGGCCAGACTTCCGCCAGCTTCTCCTTCAGACGCTCGCGCATCAGCGGCTCGTCTTCGGCGATCAGTGCGGTGGGATGGGTCATCGCCGCAGGGCCGCCCCAAGGCGAGCGTCCCCTCGGCGGGACGCCGAACGCGTCGCCAGGGGACTCATGTTCATGGTGATCCTGCCTCGCTCATGGAGCGGGGATCAGGAATGGGGGCAAGCGGTCGTTCCGCCGGCAGCAGGATTCGCGCGGAAAACCCGCGCGGCTCGTTTTCGGCGAGCTCCAGCGTGGCCGCGTCGCCGTAGAGCAATGCGAGCCGCTCCCGGATGTTGGCGAGCCCGATCCCGCTGGCGCCGGGCGTCGCGGCCAGGCCAACGCCGGTGTCGGCGACGCACAACGCGAGCGCATCACCGTCGCGCGCGACGGAAACGTCGACGCGCCCACCGCGCGCCGACGGCTCGATCCCGTGCTTGATCGCATTCTCGGTGAGCGTGATGAACATGCCGGGCGGGATGGCGATGGCCTCGAGCTCCTCCGGAACATGGACGGACCACGCGAGCCGCCGCCCGAGACGCGTCTGCATGATGCCGAGATAGGCGCGAATCATCGCGGCTTCCTCCCGTACCGTCGTCACCTCGTCGCGCAACGCGGGTGTGGCCGCGCGCAGAAAGCAAATGAGGTCGCTGATGAGCCGGGCTGCCTCAGGCGCGCCCTTTTCGGCCAGCTGCTGCGCGCTGCCGAGCGTGTTGAACAGGAAATGCGGTTCGATCTGCAGTTGCAGCAGCTTCAACTTGGATTCGGCGAGTTGCCGCGACGTCGCGCTTTGCCGCGCCTCGGCCTCGAGATGCGCGGTCAGCGCGCGGTACTCGCGATTGCGCAGATGCGCGATCAGTGCCGTGACGAAAGCGAACAGGAAGCCGAATACGAGTCCGGCGGTGATGACATGCCGCAGCTTCGCGCTGTCCTGGACGAAGGCGAAGGGATCGACACCCTTGACCAGGCCGGCGATGCTCGCGCCGACCAGCGCGCCGACCAGCGCGAGCAGCGGCGCGGCGACAATGTACCGAAAGATCCGGCCCTGGAACCGCCGGTAGCCAAACCATGCCGACAGGCCCGACCAGATCAGCGTCAGCACCACGAGGTTGAACAGGATCGCCGCCTCGGCGAACGACATGTTCCAAGGCAATTGCGACGCGACCCACGCAATGAACGTGGTCACGGCAACGACACCGATCAGCCAGCGCCACCCGCCGTTCGCGTAGAACCAGCGATCGAAGGCACGCACGTCGCGGCGCTCGATCTCCGACAGCGAGGCGAGCACGCGCTGCGCGAAGGCGTCGTACCGGGACTTGAGCGCGATCATCGGTAAGGGAATTGTAGGCGCGCGGACCGGGCCCGCCTGCAACGGCCGCGACGAGCTGCGGCAAAGCCGCGACGAGTGACGCGGTCAACCGACGGACTGCGATCGATCAGATGCCGCGCGCAATGCGCGCGTCGCCGCTCTTGTGGATCGATCGCAACCTAGAGCCCCCGCGCGATTCGCGCGTAGGCCGAGTGGTTGTGGATCGACTCGAAATTCTCGGCCTCGACGCTGTATGCGTCGAAGCGCGGATCCGCGGCCAGTCGCGCGGCGACGCCGCGGACCAGATCCTCGACGAACCGCGGGTTGTCGTACGCGCGTTCGGTGACGTACTTTTCGTCGGCGCGCTTCAGGAGACCATACAGCTCGCACGACGCCTCTTCTTCGGCGACGCGCAACAGTTCCTGGACGAACACCGGGGCGTTGGGCCGCACGGTGATCGTGATCAGCGACCGCTGGTTGTGCGCGCCGTAATCGGCGATTTCCTTGGAGCACGGGCACAGCGACGTCACCGGCACCGCAACCGTCACGGTGTTGAGGTACCGGCCTCCGCTCAATTCGCCAGTCAGCGTGACCGCGTAGTCGAGGAGGCTCGCGACACCCGACACCGGCGCCGTCTTGCGCACGAAGAACGGAAACGCCAGCTCGACGCGGCCACCGGGCGCATCGAGGCGCAGCACCAGATCGTCGAGCAAGTCGCCGATACCCGCCACCGTGAGCGGCGGCGCGCCGGGCGCCGAACGCTCCTCGAGCAGCATGACGAGCCGCGACATGTGCGTGCCCTTGCGATCCTCGGCCAACGCGACATACACGTTGGCGACGGCAATCGTGGGCTGGGCCACGCCGTCGCGATCGGCGAACGTGAACGGATACTTGAGCCCGCGGATACCGACCTGGTCGATCGCAAGGTGGCGCTCGTCCGTCCCCGATTGCATGTCGGGAATGGGCATCAGGAAACCGGGTTGTTCGGGCTTGTTCATGGCGTAGTTATTGTAGCGGATGGGCTGAATTGCAACTTCCGAGCGGCGCCGGGCCGCCCCAAGGCGCGCGTAGCCCCCCAGGGGGCAGCGCAACGGCGTCAGCCGCAAGCGTGGGGTTCAAAACATCACGCCGCAGGTTTTACCCTGCGTTTCCCGAGACGATCGGCAAAGTGCGCCTGGATGGACGCGGCAATGCCCTTGGCGTCGAGGCCGACATGCGCCAGCAGAAATGCCGGATCGCCGTGGTCGATGGTGCGATCGGGCAACCCGAGGTGAAGCACCGGTACCGTCACTGCCGCCTCCGCAAACGCCTGCGCGACGGCGCTGCCCGCGCCGCCGGCAACTACATTCTCCTCGATCGTCACCAACGCATCGTGGTCGCGGGCCAGATTGATCGCGAGCTCCACATCGAGCGGCTTCACGAAGCGCATATTGGCCACCGTCGCGTCGAGCTCCTCGGCAGCGGCGAGCGCCGGATGCAGCATCGGTCCGAAGGCGAGGATCGCGATGCGTTGCGTGCGGCGCTTGCCCTCGCGGCGGATCTCGCCCTTGCCCACGGGAATCGCGTGCATGGCCGCATCGACCGCTACGCCGGGCCCGGCGCCGCGGGGATAGCGGACCGCGGCGGGCGAAGCCAGCGTCATCGCCGTGTAGAGCATCTGCCGGCATTCGTTCTCGTCCGACGGCGTCATCACGGTCATGTTGGGCAGGCAACGCAAGTACGAAATGTCGTACGCGCCGATGTGCGTTGCACCGTCGGCGCCGACAATACCCGCGCGATCGATCGCGAACACGACCGGCAGATTCTGCAGCGCGACGTCGTGGATGAGCTGATCGTACGCGCGCTGCAGGAACGTCGAATAGATGGCGACCACGGGGCGCATGCCTTCGCACGCGAGCCCGGCGGCGAAGGTCACCGCGTGTTGCTCGGCGATGCCCACGTCGAAATACCGTGCGGGGAACTCCTGGGAAAATCGCACGAGCCCCGAGCCTTCGCGCATCGCCGGCGTGATGCCGACCACGCGTTCGTCGCGCGCCGCCATGTCGCACAGCCAGTCGCCGAAGACCTGCGTATACGTCGGCTTCGCCGAAGCCTTGGGCGTCAGTCCGACGGCCGGATCGAACTTGGTGACGCCGTGATAGAGGATCGGATCCTCTTCGGCCTTGGGGTAGCCGTAGCCCTTTTTCGTGATCACGTGCAGGAACTGCGGACCCGGCAGCGCGCGCACGTTGGCAAGCGTTCGCGTCAGCGTGTCGAGGTCATGACCGTCGATCGGGCCGATGTAGTTGAACCCGAACTCCTCGAACAGCGTGCCGGGCAGCACCATGCCCTTCATGTGCTCTTCCGCACGCCTGGCGAGATCGTGTACCGGGGGCAGCTTCGCCAATACTTCCTTGCCGCCGCGGCGCACCGTGTTGTACAGGCGGCCCGACAGGATCTTCGCGAGATAGTTGTTGAACGCGCCGACCGGCTCCGAAATCGACATCTCGTTGTCGTTGAGAATCACCAGGAGGTTTGCGCCCTGCGCATTGTTGAGCGCTTCGAACGCCATGCCGGCGCTCATCGCGCCGTCGCCGATGACCGCAACGACGTGCCGGTCCTCGCCTTTCAGCTTCGCGGCGAGCGCCATGCCCAACGCAGCGGAAATCGAAGTCGACGAGTGCGCGGTGCCGAACGTATCGTATTGCGACTCGTGACGACGCGGAAAGCCGGACGGACCTTCCCATTGCCGCAGCCGCGCCATCGCCTCGCGGCGGCCGGTGAGGATCTTGTGCGCGTAGGTCTGGTGGCCGACGTCCCAGACGATGCGATCCTCGGGTGTGGCGAAGGTGTAGTGCAGCGCGATCGTCAATTCGACGGTACCGAGATTCGACGACAGGTGTCCGCCGGTCTGCGCCACCGAATGCAGCAGAAAGTCGCGCAGCTCGCGCGCGAGATCGCGCAATTCGCTCTTGTCGAGCAAGCGCAACTCGGCGGGGCTGTTGACGCGTTCGAGCAGCGGGTGCATGGGCGTCTAGTTGGTGCGCCGCGCAACCCAGTCGGCGATCTCGTGCAACCGGCGCGCAGCGCTCCCGAAGGTCCGCAACGCGGCATGCGCTTCTTCGCGCAGCTCCGCCGCATGCCGTTTCGCTTCGGCGAGCCCCAGCACGCTGACATAGGTCGGCTTGTTTCGAGCCGCGTCCTTGCCAGCCGTCTTGCCGAGCGTCGCAGCAGAACCTTCCACGTCGAGCACGTCGTCGACGACCTGGAACGCGAGCCCTGCCGCCTCGGCAAACGTATCGAGCGCGCCCGTTTCCTCGGCGTTCAACGGCCGTCCGCACGCGGCGCCCAGGCGAATCGCGGCGCGGATCAACGCGCCGGTTTTCATCCGGTGCATCGTTTCGAGCTCAGGCAGCGACATCGCGACGCCGACATGCGCGAGGTCGATCGCCTGGCCACCGGCCATCCCGGGCGCACCCGCCGCGTGCGCAAGCAGCGCGCAGGCCTCGCCCGCATTGCGCAGCGCGCTCGTGCCGAGCGTGGCAAACGCCTGCGCCTGCAGCGCATCGCCGGCCAGCAGTGCGCGGGCTTCGCCGAACGCAACGTGACACGTGGGCTTTCCGCGGCGCAGGACGTCGTCGTCCATGCAGGGCAGGTCGTCGTGCGCCAGCGAATACGCGTGGATCATTTCGACCGCGGCGGCGGCGGCATCGACCGCTGTTGGTTCGGCACCGGTCAATTCGCCGGCGGCATAGGCGCACAGCGGGCGCACGCGCTTGCCGCCGCCGAGCACCGCGTAGCGCATCGCTTCCGCCAGCGGAGCCGGCGTACCCGCGCCGAACGTCAACGCACGGTCGAGCACATCTTCGATTCGTCGTTGCAGGTCGCTGCTCCAGACTTCGAAGGCGACGTCAGCGTGCATCGTCTCCGCCGTCCGGCGCGAAAGTCTTCAGCACGCCCTTTTCCAAAATCTCGATCTGTTGCTGCGCGTCCTTCAGCGCCGCCTGGCAGAACGCGACGAGCTCGGCGCCGCGCTTGTACGCGGCGAGCGACTGCTGCAACGGCAGCTGGCCGCCCTCCATCGAAGCGACGATCGCCTCGAGCTCGGCGAGCGCGGTCTCGAAATTCTGCGGGACTTCCGGGGGTGTGGCCATGCGGGGTGGCGGCAGGGAGGCTCGGCGTGGCCCAGTGTCCCCCAGTGTCCTTTTCGACGCTAAGGTCTTGACCTGATGGCAGAAAGCCGCATATACTAACATCTTTTGACGACGCGGCCACTAGCGAGATTCCTTTCGTGCGGCCGACTTAGCATAGCGGTCCGGGGCGGCTTTAATGCAGGACCAAAGCCGTAAGCGTCCCGGGTTGTTGGGTTGGGTTGGTTGCCAGCAACCAGTTTGCGACGAAAGGGTAGGCCGATGTCCGACCTTGCCACCGCCGGTCATTTGCGTCAGGCGACGACGCAGTTTCCGGTTTCATGGTATTGCGATCCCCATGTGTTCGAGGCCGAGCAGCGCCTGCTGCTTGCGCGCGCGCCCGGCTACGTGGGCCACGAGCTCATGGTGCCGAATCCAGGCGACTTTCAGGTGCTCGCGGCACGTGGGGAGGCGCAAATGCTCGTCCGCAATCCGGGCGGCATCGAGCTCCTGTCCAACGTTTGCCGGCACCGCCAGGCGCTGATGTTCAATGGCAGCGGCAACGTCGGCAGCATCGTGTGCCCGATTCACCGCTGGACGTACGACTTGCGCGGCGAGCTGCTCGGCGCGCCGCATTTTTCGGACAAGCCCTGCCTCAACCTCGCCCGCTCGCCTCTGCAGAACTGGAACGGCCTGCTGTTCGACGGGCCGCGCGACGTCGCGCGCGATCTGGCCGCGCTCGGCGTGCGGAATTTCGACTTCTCGGGCTATGTGCTCGACCGCGTCGTGGCGCACCACGTCAATTACAACTGGAAATCGTTCATCGAGGTCTACCTCGAGGACTACCACGTGGGCCCGTTCCATCCGGGCCTCGGCCAGTTCGTCACGTGCGACGATCTCAAGTGGGAATTCGGCGACTGGTATTCGGTGCAGACCGTCGGCCTCAATAACGGCCTCGCAAAACCGGGGACGCGGACGTACGAGCGCTGGCACAAGGCCGTCCTCGATTTCTATCGCGGCGAAATCCCGCCGCATGGGGCGGTGTGGCTCACCTATTATCCGAACATCATGCTCGAATGGTATCCGCACGTGCTCGTGATCAGCACGCTCATTCCGGAAACCGTCGATCGCACGCTCAACGTCGTCGAGTTCTACTATCCCGAGGAGATCGCGTTGTTCGAGCGCGAATTCGTCGAGGCCGAGCAGGCGGCGTATCACGAAACGGCGAAGGAAGACGACGAGATCGCCGAGCGGATGGACGCCGGCCGGCGCGCGCTGTACAAGTCGGGCCGCAGCGAAGTGGGGCCGTACCAGTCGCCGATGGAAGACGGCATGCAGCATTTTCACGAGTTCTACCGGCGCGAGATGGGGCCGCACCTGACAGGCGACCGCTAACGCAGTGCGCTTGATCCGGACGTGAACGGTTAGACTGCGTGTCATGTTCAGCACGCTGATCACGACCGACGAGCTCGCGGCCCTCGTGGGACGGCCGGATGTCGTCGTCTGCGACGTGCGGCACGATCTCGCGCAGCCGGACAGCTGGGGCGAGACGCAGTACCGCCACGGCCACGTTCCCGGGGCCGTATTCGTTCACCTTGACCGCGACCTGTCGGGAACCAAGACGGGTGCCAATGGCCGGCATCCGCTGCCTTCGCCCGAAACGGCGGCGGCATTGTTCGGCCGCCTCGGAATCGCCAACGGCAAGCAGGTCATCGCCTACGACCAGGGTGGCGGCGCGTTCGCGGCGAGGCTGTGGTGGATGCTCCACTGGCTCGGCTTTGACGCTGCAGCCGTGCTCGACGGCGGGTATGCGAAATGGATGGCGGAAGATCGCGCGATCGAAACCGAGCCGGTGATCCCAACCGCCGCCGCGTTCACCATCGGCCGCGTCACGCCGACCGTCAACGCGTCCGGCGTCATGGCGAGCCTGGCCCGGCAGCGACTGCTGTTGATCGATGCGCGCGCCCCGGAGCGCTTCCGCGGGGAGACCGAGCCGCTGGACCCGGTCGCCGGCCACATTCCCGGCGCGCGCAACCGGCCCTACACGCTCAATCTCAATCCCGATGGCACGTTCAAGCATTCGGCGTTCCTGCGCGCCGAGTTCGGCGCGTTGCTGGCCGGCGCGCCGCACGACCTCGTCGTGCACCAGTGCGGATCCGGCGTGACCGCCTGCCACAATTTGCTCGCGATGGAAATCGCCGGCATCAACGGCACGCGGCTTTATCCCGGCTCGTGGAGCGAATGGTGCGCCGATCCTGCGCGGCCGGTAGCCACTGGGGCTTAGCGTCCGCAAATCTCGTGAAGAAATCGTTCACGAGATTTGCGGCCGAATGATGTCAGCACGAAAGGCTTCGGGCGGCCGCGCGCCTTTCGTGTGGAAAAGGCACGAAGCGCGCCGCTGCCTCCTTGGCCCAATGCGCCGTTCGCAGCGCTCGCGCGTCGGCAGCCCACCAGTCCTCGCAGACGCGCGCTTCGCGCCTGGGCTTCGCCCCTGCTCGGCCAGGCGTACCGTGGTCGGCTTCGCCGAGGCTCAGTAGCGCGCGCATGCGAATTGAAAGCCCCTGCGAGCGCGTGCGCCCATCGAAGGCTGTCAGCGTGCTTGCGCGTTACTGAACGGCCGCGCAGCGGCTTATGATCGACGCGCTTCCTGCCGTTTCCGGGGAAAGGCGCGCGGCCGCCCGAAGCCTTCCTCTCTGACTGCAGTCGGGACCAAAACACGCGGCGCGAAGCGCCCTCGTGTTTTGGTCACGCAAGCTCCCACGTCGCCAACTCGGAATAGAGCGGACCTTCGGGACGCAGCTCCGATCCGATGAGGCTCAACCGGTTGACCGGCCAGCGAATCGGCGCGCAATGGGCGCGCGGATGCGGCTGCACGCAACGCCGCGCCAAGGTGATATGCGGCCGGAACGGGCGCGCGTCGAGCATGATCCCGGCGTCGGCCAGCGCGTCGCGCAGGCTGGCGTGAACGTCGAGCAGCGCCTGCGGGACCACGCTGGGCGCAATCCATGCAACGCCGGAGGCGCGCCACGCGCCCAGCAGGTCGAAGTCCAGGATCGATCCGGCGTGCGGCAGGCGGTCGCCGATCCTGCGCAACACCGGGAGCGTGCTGACCGCGACGTCCCCCAGAAAGGCCAGCGTCAGATGCACGTGGTCGCCCATCATCGCGCGGCCGCGTGAGCGGCGCGCCACGTCGCGCGCCAGCGCGACGAACTGCATGCGAATTGCCTCGTCGGGTACCAATGCGTAGAACGCGCGGACGGTTGTCGCAGTGTTCAAATCGGCGGGGATGGATTGCGTGTCGGAGATGTTCATAGCTCCTCCGACCACGCGCGGGCGCGAGCGTTCGCTCTCAACTCCCCGGACTGTCCAAAATGCGGTCGAGCGGCGTTTTGCACGGCTGGAAAAGAAACGCCGCGCGGAAATCGCGCGGCGTCGTCAACCTGACTTTTTCACCCAACGGCCGGAATAAAATCCGGCCCGGGGCGTGGGCGGCGTCTACCCGTTCGCGACGTGCAGTTCGGATTTCGGCTTCTCGAAGAATTGCTCGTCTTCGGTCGAGCCCTTGAGCGCCGTCGTCGATGCCTGGCTGCCCTGCACGGTCTGCGTGACCGCATCGAAGTAGCTGGTGCCCACTTCGCGCTGGTGCTTGATCGCCGTGAAGCCCTTCGACACCGCGGCGAACTCGGCTTCCTGCAATTCGACGAACGCCGTCATCTGGTTATGCGCGTAGCCATAGGCGAGGTTGAACATCGAATAGTTGAGACTGTGGAAGCCCGCCAGCGTGATGAACTGGAACTTGTAACCCATCGCCCCAAGCTCGCGCTGGAATCGCGCGACCGTGGCGTCGTCGAGGTTCTTTTTCCAGTTGAACGACGGCGAGCAGTTGTAGGCCAGCATCTTGCCGGGGAACTTCGCGTGGATCGCGTCGGCGAATCGCTTGGCGAACTCGAGGTCCGGCTTGCCGGTTTCGCACCAGATCATGTCGGCATAAGGCGCGTAGGCGAGGCCGCGCGACACCGCCTGGTCGAGGCCGTTGCGGGTCTTGTAGAAACCCTCGACGGTGCGCTCGCCGGTGAAGAACGGCTTGTCGTTGTCGTCGATGTCCGACGTCACGAGATCCGCGGCTTCCGCGTCGGTGCGCGCGAGGATGATCGTCGGCACGCCCATGCAGTCGGCGGCGAGCCGCGCGGCAATCAGCTTGTCGACGGCCTCGCGGGTGGGCACGAGCACCTTGCCGCCCATGTGCCCGCACTTCTTGACCGAGGCCAGCTGATCCTCGAAGTGCACACCCGCGGCGCCCGCCTCGATCATCGCCTTCATGAGCTCGAACGCGTTCAGCACGCCGCCGAAACCCGCTTCGGCGTCCGCCACGATCGGCGCGAAGAAGTCGAGGTCGCCGGTGCCTTCCATGTGCTGGATCTGGTCGGCGCGCGCGAACGTATTGTTGATCCGCTTGACGACGGCGGGCACCGAGTTGACCGGATACAGCGATTGGTCCGGATACATCTCGCCCGCGATGTTCGCGTCGGCGGCCACCTGCCAACCGGACAGGTAGATCGACTTCAAGCCTGCTTTCACCTGCTGCATCGCCTGGTTGCCGGTCATGGCGCCGAGCGAATTGACGAAAGGCTCCTCGTTGACGAGCTTCCACAGTTTTTCGGCGCCGCGGCGGGCGAGCGTGTGCTCGATGTGGACCGAGCCGCGCAGGCGCACCACATCTTCCGCCGAGTAACCGCGCTTGATCCCTTTCCAGCGCGGGTTTTCCGCCCAGTCCTTCTTCAGCCGTGCTGCTTCCAGGTCGTAGTTCATTGCCGTACTCCCATCATGTCGTGGCCTCAAACCGGCGGTTGCTCATGCCGGCACGTTGGTCAGCGGGCGCCAGACACGCGTCGCGTGCGTGGCACCGTCATGCAAAGCCGCGGGCAAATCCGAATTCGCCAGCGGTTCGCGGCACGGACCGATGAGGATCGCTCGACCGGTCGGGCGGGCTTTAGGATGGGATGAAAAGCTCCTACGCCCTTCGCGTCGCGGGGCGCGTGATGCTGCGGCCCGCGTCTCGTGATGACGTCACCTTAGCAAGCCTCGGAGGCCATGACAAGCTTAATTGGCGCGGCGCAATATACTATTTATCGCAATAAATCAGTAAGTTAGAAATCACTTCCGCCTGGTGGAATAACTGGTGGCGCAAACCGGCATAAAGATGCTGCGCAGCATGTATATCTTATATAAGAGTGTGGCGATGGGGCTCTAACGAGTGCGCATAACCAATTGATTTGAAAAGAACAGGACTGTCAGCGGGCTCGTATCCCGCCAACACCCTTGTTTTCCGTAACGCGGATTGGCGTTCCGAACGCTTCCACCAGATGCGGCCGCGTCCCGTTGCAGCGGCGCCACAGGATGGGTCGCATCGCTTCCTCGGTGCGCGGGTGAACCACGCCGCCGCGAGTCATTCACCAGTGCGCGCGATGCGATTATGCTAAGCGACCACGCGCCCATGGCGCCCTCGTCCCCAGCGTTCTTCGCCACAGGAGCCCACCGTGCGCACTTACAGCGTTTCAACCGCGATGCTATTGGCGCTGGCCGCCGGCGTAGCCGCCGCGCAGGCGCCGGACACGAACCTCGCGCGCAACATTGCCGCGGGCTGTGCGAACTGCCACGGCACCAACGGCGTGAGCCAAGGAGGCATGCCGTCGCTCGCGGGACAGGCGAAGGCGGATCTCGTCCGGAAGATGCAGGATTTCAAGGCGGCCCGGACGCCCGCCACGGTCATGACGCAGCTTGCCAAGGGTTATACGGACGAACAGATCGACCTTGTCGCCGGCTGGTTCGCGGCGCAGAAACCCTGAAGCTTCGACCGAGGAGACCGACCATGACCATGCAGCGACGGGAGTTCCTCAAGGCCATCGGTGCCACGGGTATCGCCGCGACCGGAATCGCGGGCTGCGCAACCTCGGAGCGCAGGAGCGGTCCCAAAGTCGTCGTCGTCGGCGGCGGGTACGGCGGCGCGACGGTCGCCAAATACCTGAACCTGTGGAGCAATCGCACGCTCGACATCACGCTGGTCGAGGTCGATCCGGCATTCGTGTCCTGTCCGATGTCGAACCTGGTGCTTGGCGGCAGCAAACAGATCTCGGACCTCACCGTGAGCTACGACGGTCTCACGCGGCAGGGAATCAAGGTGTTGTTCGACACCGCGCAGGCGGTCGATCCGATCCGCGGCACCGTGCGCATCTCGAATCAGCGCGACCTTCCCTATGATCGGCTCGTGCTGTCGCCGGGTGTGGACTTTCTCTACGGTGAGGTGCAAGGGATGGGAAGCGCGCAAGCGCAGGCCCGGGTGCTGCACGCGTGGAAGGCCGGTCCCCAGACCGTTGCGTTGCGTCAGCAACTGGAAGCGATGCGCGACGGCGGCGTGTTCGCGATCTCGATTCCGAAAGCGCCGTATCGCTGCCCGCCGGGACCGTACGAGCGCGCCTGCCAGGTGGCGTGGTATCTCAAGCGCGCCAAACCGCGCAGCAAGGTGCTGATCCTCGACGGCAACGAGGACGTGATCTCGAAAAAGGGTCTGTTCATCAAGGCCTGGAACGAGGATTACAAGGGCATCGTCGAATATCGTCCCAACTACGTGCTCACCGGTGTGGATGCCGCTACGCTGACGGCGAAGTTCGAGACTGCCGACGATGTGAAGGCGGATGTGCTGAACGTGATTCCCCCGCAGCGGGCCGGTGCGATCGCGGCGCAGGCCGGCGTGATCACGGCAAACAATCGCTGGTGCGAGGTGGATTTTCTCTCGTTCGAATCGATCAAGGTGCCGAAGATCCACGTGCTCGGCGACGCGATCCAGATCGCGCCGCTGATGCCGAAGTCCGGCCACATGGCAAACCAGCACGCGAAGGTCGCGGCGGCAGCGATCCTCAACGCGTTCGCAGGCCAGCCGCCCAATCCGTCGCCGGTCATCAACAACACTTGCTACAGCTTCATCACCGACCGCGATGTCGTCCACGTCGACTCGGTCCATCAGTACGACAGGGAGAAGAAGACGTTCGCCACGGTCCCGGGCTCGGGCGGTCTTTCGCCGGCACCCACAGCGCTCGAAGGTGAGTATGCGTTCGCGTGGGCTAAAAACATATGGGCGGATGCCCTGACGTGACGTGCGCAAGTTGCTTGCGCGACCGCTTCGCGGTGGGCGCAATTTGCGCCGGATTGATGTCAGCACGAAAGCCTTCGGGCGGCCGCGCGCCTTTCGTGTAGAAACGGCACGAAGCGCGCCGCTGCCTCCTTGGCGCAATGCGCCGTTCGCAGCGCTCGCGCGTCGGCAGCCCATCAGTCCTCGCAGACGCGCGCTTCGCGCCTGGGCTGCGCCCTGCTCGGCCAGACGTAGCGCGATCGGCTTCGCCGAACCTCGGTAGCACGCGCATGCCCCTTGAAAGCCCCAATGAATGCATGCGCCCATCGAAGGCCGTCAGCGCGCTTGCGCGTTACTGAACGGCCGCGCAGCGGCTTATGATCGACGCGCTTCGTAGCAGTTACCGCGCGGAAAGCGCTCGGCCGCCCGGAGCTTTTCGCGCTGACTGCCTTCGGGACAAAAAAGCGGAGCGCAACGCGCTCCGCTTTTTTTGGCACGGCGCACGTTATGCGACGGGCTCCGCCTCTTTTGGCGTTTCTTCGAACACCAGCTTGACCTTCTCGTCGTCGCCGATGTCGATCGTCACCTTGCCGCCGGACACGAGATGGCCGAACAGCAATTCCTCGGCGAGCGCCTTCCGGATCGTGTCCTGGATGAGACGGGCCATCGGCCGTGCGCCCATCTGCGGATCGAATCCCTTCTTCGCCAGATATTCCTTCAGCGCAGGCGTGAACGAGGCGTCGACCTTCTTCTCGTGCAACTGGGCCTCGAGCTCGAGCAGGAACTTGTCGACCACGCGCAGGATGATGTCGTGGTCGAGCGAGCTGAACGAGATCGTCGCGTCCAGCCGATTGCGGAATTCCGGCGTGAACATGCGCTTGATCTCGCCCATCTCGTCGCCCGAGCTCTTCGTCTGCGTGAAGCCCATCGTACCCTTGGCGAGCTCGGTCGCGCCCGCATTGGTCGTCATGATGATGATGACGTTGCGGAAGTCGGCCTTGCGTCCGTTGTTGTCGGTGAGCGTCCCGTGGTCCATCACCTGCAGCAGGATGTTGAAGATGTCCGGGTGCGCCTTCTCGATTTCGTCCATCAGCACGACGCTGTACGGATGCTTGGTCACCGACTCGGTCAACTGGCCGCCCTGATCGAAACCGACGTAGCCCGGCGGCGCGCCGATCAAACGGGACACCGCGTGGCGCTCCATGTATTCCGACATGTCGAACCGGATCAGCTCGACGCCGAGGCAATACGCAAGCTGCCGCGCCACTTCCGTCTTGCCCACGCCCGTAGGACCGCTGAACAGGAAATTGCCGATCGGCTTGCGCGGATTGCCGAGACCCGAACGCGCCATGCGAATGGCGGAAACCAGGGCGTCGATCGCCTTGTTCTGGCCGAACACGACGTTCTTCAGGTCGCGATCGAGCGTCCGCAGCGAATTGCGATCGTCGGACGACACGTTCTTCGCGGGAATGCGTGCGATCTTGGCGACGATTTCCTCGACGTCGCTCTTCCCGATGACTTTCTTCTGCCGCGACTTGGGCAGGATCTTCTGCGCGGCGCCGGCCTCGTCGATCACGTCGATGGCCTTGTCAGGCAGATGGCGGTCGTTGATGAACCGTGCCGCGAGCTCCGCCGCGCTCGTCAGCGCCGCCGGCGCGTACTTGACGCCGTGGTGCTGCTCGAAGCGAGTCTTCAGTCCCTTGAGGATCTCGATGGTCTCGGCGATCGACGGTTCCGGCACGTCCACTTTCTGGAAGCGCCGCGACAGCGCGTGATCCTTTTCGAAGATCTGCCGGTATTCGTTGTACGTGGTGGCGCCAATGCATTTCAGCGCGCCGGTCGACAGCGCGGGCTTCAGCAGATTGGAGGCGTCGAGGGTCCCGCCGGATGCCGCACCGGCGCCGATGATCGTGTGGATCTCGTCGATGAACAGGATCGACTTGGGACTGTCGGCCAGCTGCTTCAGGACGGCCTTCAACCGCTGCTCGAAATCGCCGCGGTATTTGGTGCCGGCGAGCAGCGCACCCATGTCGAGCGAATACACCTGGTAGTCACTCAGCAGCTCCGGCACCTCGCCTTCGTGGATCCGGCGCGCCAATCCTTCGGCGATCGCCGTCTTGCCCACGCCGGCTTCGCCGACGAGCAGGGGGTTGTTCTTGCGCCGGCGGCACAGCACCTGGATCACGCGCTCGAGCTCGTGCTCGCGGCCGATCAGCGGGTCGATCTTGCCGGACTTGGCGAGCGCGTTCAGATTCAGCGTGTACGCATCGAGCGCGCCCTGCGCTTCGTTGCCGTTGTCGTCGTCGCCCTTCGCTTCCTGCTTGTCCTGCTTCTGCTGCGGCGTCTTGGTGATCCCGTGCGCGATGTAGTTGACGACGTCAAGCCGCGTCACGCCACGCTGGTTCAGGAAATAAACCGCGTGCGACTCCTTCTCGCCGAAAATCGCGACCAGCACGTTGGCGCCGGTGACTTCCTTCTTGCCCGAGGACTGGACGTGCAGGATCGCGCGCTGGATCACGCGCTGGAATCCCTGCGTCGGCTGGGTGTCCGCATCCGAGTGCGGGGCGAGGCGCGGCGTGTGCTCCTGGATGAAGTCCGACAGCACGCCGCGCAATTCGTCCAGATCGACGCCGCAGGCCTTCAGGACCTCGGCCGCCGATGGGTTGTCGAGCATCGCGAGCAGCAAGTGCTCGACCGTGATGAACTCATGCTGCTTCTGCCTGGCCTCGACAAAGGCCATGTGGAGAGAGACTTCCAGTTCCTGCGCAATCATCGACCTTCCTTCGTCCGGTGCGCCCGCCCGGGAAACGCCCCGGCCCAGCGACTATAACGCTTACGTCTCCTCCATCGTGCACTGTAGCGGATGCTGATGCTTACGCGCGATGTTGATGACTTGTTCGACCTTCGCCACGGCGACCTCGCGCGTGTAGGTGCCGCAAACGCCCATGCCCTCGCGATGAACCTGCAGCATGACCTGCGTGGCCTTCTCGCGGCTCATGGCGAATACAGTTTGCAGGACGACGACGACGAAGTCCATTGGTGTGTAGTCGTCGTTCAGCAACATCACTTTATACAGCGGCGGCGGCTTGACCTTGGCCTTCTCGGCCTCGAGTACGATGCCGTGCTGCTCCTGGTTGCTCATTGCCTGCCACGATACTCCGGATGAACTTGGGGTCAATGTTTGATGATTGCAACAGTTTTTTCAAGGGGAACGGCCGGAACGCGGCCGTCCGCTTGACGCTCCGGGAACAATACGCGTAGAAGACGAATGTTTGGCGCACCCTTCGGTCTGCCTTTCCGGCCTTCGGCCGGGCCGGCTTTGCAGCCCCCCGGCGACCCGTTGAGCAACCGCCAGACACCCGTTCAATCCTAAAGGAATACGCAGTATGGCAACCGGTACCGTCAAGTGGTTCAACGATGCAAAGGGCTTTGGCTTCATCACTCCGGACGGCGGCGGCGAAGACTTGTTCGCGCACTTTTCGGCGATCAACATGCAGGGCTTCAAGACTCTGAAGGAAGGCCAAAAGGTCCAGTTCGAAGTCACACAGGGCCCGAAGGGTAAGCAAGCGTCCAATATCCAGGCCGCCTAGAGATATTTTATTGCCGGTGCATCCCTGGTGATGCTTAAGGCAATCCTTGCCAAGGCCCGCCAAAAGCGGGCCTTTTTGTTCATGGGGTCAGAGACGATTTTCCGGGCGCCGCTTCAGGAAAGTCGTCTCTGACCCCAAAGCAAAAGACCCGCCGGCCGGCGGGTCTTTGGTGACGCAGCCGACGGGCGGTCGGCTACATCCGCTCGATCATCGCCTGCCCGAAGCCCGAGCACGAAACCTGGGTCGCTCCCTGCATGAGCCGGGCAAAGTCGTAGGTGACCACCTTGTCGAGAATTGCCTTTTCCAGGCTGGTCTCGATCAGCGCCGCGGCTTCCTTCCAGCCCATGTGCACCAGCATCATTTGCGCGGACAGTATTTCCGAGCCCGGATTGACGTAATCCTTGCCGGCGTACTTGGGCGCGGTGCCATGCGTCGCCTCGAACATCGCGACCGAGTCGGACATGTTGGCGCCAGGGGCGATGCCGATGCCGCCCACCTGCGCCGCCAGCGCATCCGAGATGTAGTCGCCGTTCAGGTTCAGCGTGGCGATCACGTCGTACTCGGCGGGCCGCAGCAGGATCTGCTGGAGGAAGGCGTCGGCAATCACGTCCTTGACGACGATCTCTCGTCCCGTCTTCGGGTTCTTGATCGACATCCAGGGACCGCCGTCTTTCGGCTGCGCACCGAACTCCTTCTGCGCGAGCGCGTAGCCCCAGTCGCGGAACCCGCCCTCGGTGAACTTCATGATGTTGCCCTTGTGCACGAGGGTCATCGACTTGCGGTCGTTGTCGATCGTGTACTGGATCGCCTTGCGGACCAGGCGCTCGGTGCCCTCGCGCGACACCGGCTTGATGCCAATGGCCGACGTCTCGGGAAAGCGGATCTTCTTCACGCCCATTTCGTTGATGAGAAAGTCGATGATCTTCTTCGCCGGCGCGGACTCGGCCGCCCACTCGACTCCGGCGTAGATGTCCTCCGAGTTCTCGCGGAAGATCACCATGTCGGTCTTCTCCGGCTCCTTGACCGGCGAGGGCACGCCCTTGAAATAGCGGACGGGCCGCAGGCACACGTACAGGTCGAGCTCCTGGCGCAGCGCCACGTTGAGCGAGCGAATGCCACCACCGACCGGCGTCGTCAGCGGTCCCTTGATCGACACGACATACTCCTTGACGATCGCCAGCGATTCCTCGGGCAGCCAAACGTCGGGACCGTAGATCTTGGTCGATTTCTCGCCGGCAAAGATCTCCATCCAGTGAATCCGGCGCTTGCCGCCGTACGCTTTCGCCACCGCCGCGTCGACGACCTTGAGCATCACCGGGGTAATGTCGAGGCCCGTCCCGTCACCCTCGATATAAGGAATGATCGGGTTGTCCGGAACATTGAGGCTATAGTCTGCGTTGACGGTGATCTTGGCGCCGCCGGCGGGCACCTTGACGTGTTGGTAATCGGGCATGGATGCTCCTCTTTGGAACGGCCTGGAAAAATCGGTGGCAGGACGATGGATGGCAGCGGCGCGCTGAACGCGCGTCGCGAAACTCTTGATTATCCGCGAATTTGACTATTCCCGCCACGCCGCGCGACTCGCCAAGCGCAGTCGCCGGCGTCGTCCTGCTCAACAAGCCCTTTGGCGTGCTCTGCCAGTTCTCGAGCGGCGGCGCGCGGCCCACGCTGCGGGATTTCGTCACGATACCGGACGTGTATCCGGCGGGCCGGCTCGATGCCGACAGCGAAGGACTCGTGGTGCTGACGGCCGACGGTGCGTTGCAGGCGCGCATCACGAATCCGCGTTACAAGCTCCCAAAGATTTATTGGGTGCAAGTCGAAGGCGAACCAGCCCCCGTGCAGTTGCGCGCACTGGCGCGCGGCGTGTCGCTCGCCGACGGCATGACGCGGCCGGTGGGCGTGCGCAGCGTCGCGGAGCCGGCTTCGCTCTGGCCGCGCGATCCGCCCATCCGCATACGAAAGAACATCCCCACTGCGTGGCTGGAAATTGCGATTGCCGAAGGCCGCAATCGGCAAATACGGCGAATGACGGCCGCGGTCGGCCTGCCGACGCTGCGCCTCGTCCGGTGGTCGGTGGGCCGCTGGACGCTTGCGGACTTGGCTCCTGGCGAGTCGCGGCTCGCCGCCGTGCTATGATCGCGCGCCGCTCGCGGGTGCGGCCACAGTGTCCGCTCCTGAGTCTTCGCGCCCGCGTCCTTTCCTCCCGCATGCGCAGCTGCCGCTCCGTCCTTCTCCCTCGATGATCCGACGTCTCTTTGCCCGCCTGATTCCCGGCCGGCCGTCGCGCGACCCGCGCATCTACGTGGCGCGCGAGCATCCGGTGCGGCAGGACCAGGTGCCGCGCGGCGCCCGCACGGTGACGGAGAAGCTGCACGAGGCGGGATTCAAGGCGTTCGTCGTCGGCGGCGCCGTGCGCGATCTGCTGCTCGGGCTGACCCCGAAGGACTTCGACATCGCGACCGATGCCACCCCCGAAGAGGTGAAGCCGCTGTTCCGGCGCGCGTACATCATCGGCCGCCGGTTCCGGCTCGTGCACGTCCACGTGGGCGCCGAAGTGCTCGAGGTGTCGACGTTCCGCGCGCCGCAGATCGCGGTGGAGTCGACCGACGAGCACGGACGGCTACTCTCGGACAATGTCTATGGCACGCAGGCCGAGGATGCCGCGCGCCGCGACTTCACCATCAACGCGCTGTACTTCGATCCGATCTCCGAAGAGATCTGGGACTACGTCGGCGGGGTCATCGACGTGCGCAAGCGACGTCTGAAGCTGATCGGCGCGCCGGTCACCCGGTTCCGCGAAGATCCGGTCCGCATGCTGCGCGCGATCCGGCTGGCGGCGAAAGTCGGCGTGGCCATCGACCCCAAGACCGCGGCACCCATCCCCAAGCTCGCAAGCCTCATCCAGAACGTGCCGCCGGCGCGGCTGTTCGACGAGATGCAGAAGCTTTTGCTCTCGGGCCACGCGGTCGAGACGCTGCAGAGCCTGCGCGCGCACGGGCTTTCGCACGGCCTGCTGCCGTTGCTCGACGTGATTCTCGAGCAGCCGCTCGGGCCCAAGTTTATCGACACCGCGCTGGCCGGCACCGACGCGCGGGTCCGCGAGGGCAAGGCGGTATCGCCGGCATTTCTGTTCGCTACGCTGCTGTGGCACGAGGTGCTGCAGCAGTGGAACGCCGCCAAGGCGCGCGGGGAAAAGCCGCTGCCCGCGCTGCACGTCGCGATGGATCGCGTGCTGGAAGCGCAAGCGGAACGCATCTCCATTCCGCGCCGCTTCGAAGCCACGATCAAGGAAATCTGGTCGTTGCAGCCGCGTTTCGAGCAGCGCGCCGGCGCGCGCCCCTATCGCCTGCTCGAGCACGAGCGCTTCCGCGCCGCGTACGACTTTCTCGATCTGCGCGGCGCCTCGGGAGAGGTACCGCGGTCGCTCGTCGATTGGTGGACGCGATTCCAGGACGCGGGCGAGGCCGAGCGCGAGGCAATGTTGAAGCCGGAGGAGGCGCCGAAAAAAGGCCGGCGTTCGCGCGGCCGCGGCCGCAAGCGCCGCGATGATCCCGACGCTGCGCCTTCGAGCGGTCATGCCGCCAGTGGTTGAATCTAGTGTCCTGTTCGCAAGTCCCTCGATAGTTCGCGGCGAAATCCGCTCCTTTATCTTCGGAATTTGCCGAACAGGACACTAACGGTGAAGCCGACGGTCGCCTTCATCGGGTTGGGCAGCAATCTTTCGCATCCGCGCCGCCAGCTGGCACGCGCCACTGCGGCGCTGGCGCATCTGCCGCAATCGAGATTGATCGCCGTCTCGCCGAACTATCTGAGTGCGCCGGTGGGCACGAGCGGCCCGCAACCGGATTATGTGAATGCGGTCGCGGCCGTGCGCACGGCGCTCGCACCGCGCGCGCTGCTGCGGCGATTGCAGGCAATCGAGCGGCGTCAGCACCGCCGCCGCGAAGCGGGTGCCGCACGCAATGCGCCGCGAACGCTCGATCTCGATTTGTTACTATATGGCGGTCGTCGAATTCGCGCTGCACAGCTCGTGGTACCGCATCCGCGCATGCACGAGCGCGCCTTCGTCCTGCGTCCGCTGCTCGACATCGCGCCGACGGCCGGCATTCCGGGCCACGGGCTTGCGCGCCGACACTGGCGCGCGGTGCGCGGCCAGCGCATTGCGCGCACCCGTACCCATTTCCTCCGTTAGATCGCCGATGGATATCGAGCGTTGCCGCTACATCGTCGTCGAGGGACCCATCGGCGCGGGCAAGACGAGCCTCGCGCGGCAGCTGGCCGAGCATCTGGACGCGGAAATGCTGCTCGAGCAACCGGAGGACAATCCGTTCCTCCACCGGTTTTACGATGACATGCCGCGCTTCGCGCTGCCCACGCAACTGACCTTCCTGTTCCAGCGGGTCGACCAATTGCGCCGCTTGGCGCAGCTCGATCTCTTCCGCGAGCCCACGATCTCGGACTTCCTGCTCGACAAGGATCCTCTGTTCGCGCGCCTCAATCTCTCCGACGACGAGTATGCGCTCTATGAGAAGGTGTATCGGCATCTGAAGCCGCAAACGGCCGACCCCGACCTCGTCATTTATTTGCAGGCGCCGGTGGAGACGCTGCTGTCGCGGGTGCGGACGCGCGGCATCGGGTTCGAGCAGTCGATCCCCGACGAGTATCTTGCGCGGCTGGCGGACGCCTACGCCCGCTTCTTCTACCAGTACGACGAGGCGCCGCTGCTCATCATCAACAGCGAACGCCTGAATTTCGTCGACAACCCGTCGCACATGAAAATGCTGCTCGCGCGGATCACCGGCATGCGCGCACGGCGGGAATTCTTCAACCTCGGCCAGGCTTGACCGGACGCCGCGTGGAAATCCTCCGTACGGCGGCCGAGCTCGCGCAGCGCCTTGACGGGGCAGGCCGGGTCGCGTTCGTGCCAACGATGGGCAACCTGCACGAAGGCCATCTCAGGCTGTGCCGCATCGCGCGCGAGCACGGCGACGCGGTCGTCGCCAGCATTTTCGTCAATCGGCTGCAGTTCGGTCCGAACGAGGACTTCGACCGTTATCCGCGGACGTTCGACGCCGACCGCGCGGGTCTCGAGCGCGAGGGCGTCGACGTGCTGTTCGCGCCGCTGGATCAGGAGATGTATCCGACGCCGCAGGTTTATCGCGTGCAGCCGCCGCCGCTGGCCGACGAGCTCGAGGGTGCATTCCGTCCCGGTTTTTTCGGCGGCGTGTGCACGGTCGTGCTGAAGCTGTTCAACCTCGTGCAGCCCGATGCCGCGGTGTTCGGCAAGAAGGACCGTCAGCAGTTGAAGATCGTCCGCGGCATGGTCCAGCAGTTCAACCTGCCGATCGAAATCGTGCCGGCCGAGACCGTCCGCGCCGATGATGGTCTTGCGCTGTCGTCGCGCAACAACTACCTGACGCCGGACGAGCGGCGCGAAGCGCCTCACTTGTATCGCGTGCTGCGCGGGATCGCCGAAGCGATCATCGACGGGCGCACCGACTACGCGAACCTCGAAGCCGCCGGTCGCGCCGAGCTCGCTGCCCGCGGATGGAAAGTGGACTATGTCGCGATCCGCCACGGGCTCGCGTTGCGCATCCCGCACCCGGAAGGCTTCGATCACCCCAACCTGCTCATCGTGCTGGCTGCCGCAACCCTTGGCACGACGCGTCTCATCGACAACGTCGACGTGGTCAGGCAGGACGGGAAAGACTGATCAGGGTGGTGTGACCTTCCGCGGCGGCATCAAAGCGAGCCAGTTGCCGATCACCGCGAGCATGACGCCCAGACCGGCCACCCACGTCCAGCGGTAACCCTCGAACAACGTCGATAGCAGTAGCGCCACGATCGGCACGATCACGTTGACGAACGCCGCGGGTCCCGCGCCGATGCGCTTCAACAGGGTCAGATAAGCGCCGAACGCGACGACGCTGCCGAACAGCGCGAGGTACAGGAGAGACGCGACATAGGGCAGCCGCGCGTCGAATGTCCACGGTACGCCCGTGGCCGCGGCGGCGAGCACCGCCGTGAGGGTGCCGTAGGCCATGCCCCACGCCGTGGCGGGAAACGTAGGCAACCCCGCGTTGTGATTGCGCACGGCGATCAGGTTTCCGACCGTCGCGATCACCGTTCCGGCGAACGCAAACACGATGCCCAGCGCCGCCGTGCCGCCGTGCCGCGCCGCGTCTAGCTCAGGCAGGAACAGCAGCGCAATGCCGGCGACGCCGAGCGCTGCCGCGACCAGCGTGCGCACCGTCAGCGGTACGCCGAAGGCGAAGCGTGCGCCGATGGGATTCATGAACACGATGGTCGAAAAGACGATCGCGACGAGTCCGGATGCGACGTACTGCTCGGCCCAGTAAACCGCGATGTAATTGAGGCCGAACAACGTGGCGCCAAAGGCCGCGAGGAACGCGTGATCCCGCCACGAAAAACGCAACGGAGCGCCGCTGATCACGCACCACAGCACAAGGCAGGCCGAGGCCAGCGCGAACCGGTACGCCACGGAAATTTCCGGCGGGACCACGCCCAACTGGTAGGTGATCGCGAGCCACGTCGAGCCCCAGATCAGCGCGGACGTGAGGAATAGCGCGGGATTGCTCGTGCGCATCAGCGCGCTCCGATGTGCGCGACCACGCGATCGGCGGCAAGAAAGGCACGCATCCGATCGAGTTCGGCGTCGAGCTCGTGCCGGAATGCGGCGGCGCGCGGCACCGCTTTGGCGAAGCCAACGTCGACGGTGAGCGTGCCATTGGTCATCGACGCGTTGGCCCAACCGATCACATCGTCGCGCCACAGCAACGGCAGCGCGTAGTAGCCCAATCTGCGCTTTTTCGGCGGCGTGTACGCTTCGAGCCGGTACTCCCATCCCCAGAACGCCGTGAACCGCCGGCGATCCCAGACGACCGGGTCGAACGGCGCAAGCAGCCGCACGTTCGTGGCGACATCGTCACGGATCTCATCGTGCGCCGGCAGCAGCCACTCCAGCCCGTCGATGGTCGCGCGGCGGACGTCCGGACCATGACGGAATCGGTCGAGCGCCTTAGCGAGCAACGCCGGCGCCAACGAAGTCCCGGGCAGCATGCGCGCCAGTTGACGCAGCGTCGGTTCCGGCAACGGCGCATAGAGGTCCAGCAACAGCGACAGGATGGCGCGGGCGCGCACCGGCGCGGCGAGCGCAGGTTCGGCGGGTGGCGCGAGCGCGTACACCTTGATACCGTTGGCGCGCCGCGCCACCGCGAGCTTGCCGCGATGATGAAGCGCCTCGAGCACGCGGGTGGTCGCGGCCGATTCGCCGCCCCAGGCGTTCGCGGTCCGCGTGCGGCCGAGCACCGCGAGATCGCGCGGGTGCGTTTCGCCATGCTCCGCCACGTGCGCGAGGATGCGCGCGGCCAGCCGCGGATGCTCGCGTTCGACGTGACGGCGGTGGCGCGCGTTGCGCGGGTGCAGCCACTGCAACGTGGCGCGCGGAACGACGCCGTACACATGGACATAGTCCTCGGCGAGCGGCAGCGCAGGATACGCGCGGTCGAGATCGCCAACGCGATAGCCGGCCACGCGGTGGCGCAGGATCAGGTCGGCGGCGCGCGCGGGCGCACGAATCGGATCGAGCTGGACGAAGCCGAGGGCGCCGATGGCCTCGACCAGCGTCGCCGAGGGCTGCAACGTCCGCGCCACGGCGTGTGCGCGCAGCTCGCGCAACGTAGGCTGCGTCATTGGAGTCTTTCGCGCCGCGCGCTCATCCGCCCTCAAGAGGCGTGGGTGCCGGCATTTCTTCCTCGCCGCGACGGCTTGCGCGCCAGGCGCTGAACGACACGATCGCGAGACCGATGCCGATGCACGCGATTCCCGCCCATTCGTTGCCGGTCAGCCGCTCGTCGAACACCGCCATCGAGCCCAGCAGCGCGATCACCGGAATGGCAAACATGTTAAGGGTCGCGGTGCCGGCAGGCAGGATGCGCAAAACGGCAATCCACAACATGAATCCGACGGCTGTGGACAACACGGCGATATAGGCAAGCTGGGCCACATAGCTCACGCTCCACAGCGTGTCGGGAAATGAAATCGCGATGGGCAGCACCGTCAGCGGCAGCACTCCTACCAGCATTTGCCACGCAAGGAAGTTGAGCGGGTCGAATTGCCGCGCGCGCTGGAAGTATTTGGTCAGCACGGTGCCGGCACCCCAGCCGAAGCCGGACAATACCGCCCACAGCTTGGGCCCGATGTCACCCTGCCAATTCCACGGCGCGACGACGAGCACGAGACCGATGAATGCGAAGCCGACGGCGAACCACTGGCTTCCTTTCACGCGCTCGTGCAGGATAGGCCAGGCGAGCAACAGCGTCCAGAACGGCATCGTGAACACGAGCACCGACGTGCGGCCCGCCCCGCCGCCGGCCAGCGCCATGGTCGTCGAGCCGATATTGATCGTCGTCTGGAACAGGCCGGTGACGGCGACCGCGATCCACGAGGACGGAAGCAGCGGCCTTCGCTGGATGATCAATACCGCAAACAGCACGAGCACGGCAAGCCACGTCCGATGCACATTGAGGACCACCGGATGCGCGTGCTGCAGCGCGAATTTCAGCACGAGCCAGTTGGAGCCCCAGATCAGCGTCAGCGCCAGGAGCGCCGCATAGGCGGCCCTTCGCGAATGCAACTGCTCGAGGATCAATGCGACTTCGAGCCGAGAAAGGCCTCGAGCAACCGCGCCACGACTTCGGGCTGATCGTGATGCAGCATGTGCCCGGCGCCGGCAACGGTGACCAGCTGGCTGTTCGGAATATGACTGATACGCCGCGCCAATTCGGCATCCGTATCGCCGTCCGCCGCGAGCCAGCGCCGGATGTGCGATTCCGCGGCGGCGATCCAGAGGACGGGCGCGGTGATCTCGCGCCACACTGCGTAGACGTCATCCATCCGCGTCGTGGTCGGAAACGGAAGCTTGTGTTTCGGATCCGCGCGCAACCGGGCCGTGCCGCCGGGCAACGTCTCGGCCCAGTGGGGCGCCAGAAATTCCGCCTTGGCACGCGCCAGCCGCGGGTTGGTTTTCTGCAGCCGATCGGCCACCGCGGCCAGATCGCGGTAAGGCGCGAACGACGGCGCAGCGGTCAGCGCGTCAAGCCAGGCGACGATTTTCGCCGGCGCGCGGTTCGGACTTTCGGCCGGCACCCCGAAACCGTCCAGCGCGACGACGTGCGCGACGCTCGCCGGCCGCGCGCCGGCGTAGAGCATCGCGACGTTCGCGCCGAGGCTATGACCGGCGATGTCGATCGCCTCGCCTGGCGCCAGTGCGCGCGCCAGCGCATCCAGATCGGCAACGTAGTCGGGGAACCAGTAACCGTCCTGCGGCGATTCGGACAGGCCGAACCCGCGCCAATCGGGCGCGAGCACATGCCAGTCACCGGCAAGCGCATCGACCAGAAACTGGAATGATGCCGACACGTCCATCCAGCCGTGCAGCAGAAAAAGCTTGTGCGCGCGGGGATCACCCCAGGTGCGAACGTGATAGGAGAGCCCGCGAACCGGCACGTAACGCGATTGCGACGGCTTCATCGCGGCGATGCAGTCGTTGCGGGGGTCATTTCTTTTTGCATTGCGCGAGGCCGTCCTGCCAGCCGACGCGATAGTTGCCGTCATTTCCGTAGCGGACCGGATCCTTTTTCTCCGGGCCGCCGCGGCCGGTCGCACAGCCATCGCCGAAGCCCAGCCGATACGACGGCGGGAATCCCTGCAAATTCACGGGTGGCGGCGGTGGTTCGACGTACGGTGCCGGCGTTCCCGGCTTTGCAGGCGGCGCGGGTGTCACGGGCGCGGGCGGCGCGACCGTTGCGCAGCCGGCGATCACAACGATGACGGCGAGTGCGAAAATACGAAGCATGGGGGAACGCATGACGAAGATCGGTGAGCGGCGACGAACGATGCGCCATTTCGCTCGAGGCGAACGGAGTAGAATTGTAGCAGGCTGATGCGCAACTCCTCATGACCACGCCGTCCTTCGTCCATCTGCGGCTGCACAGCGAGTATTCGGTCGTCGATGGCACGGTCCGGATCGACGAAGCGGTCGATGCCGCGGCGGCGGATGGCATGCCGGCACTGGCGCTGACGGATCTCGCCAACGCGTTCGGCCTCATCAAGTTCTACAAGGCCGCACGGGCACGCGGCGTGAAGCCCATCGCCGGCTGCGATGTCTGGATTACCCACGACAGCGAGCGTGACGCGCCGTTTCGCGCGATCCTGCTCGTGGCCGACCGCGCCGGCTATTTGCGTCTGTGCGCATGGCTCACACGTGCCTATCGGACCAACCAGCATCGTGGTCGCGCCGAACTGCGACGCGAGTGGCTCGCCGAAGGCACGGACGGTTTGCTTGCGCTGTCGGGCGGCCGCGGCGGCGACGTCGGCTCGGCGCTGGCGCAGGGCGACGCGGCCACGGCGCGCAAGGCGGCGCGCGAATGGGCCACGTGGTTTCCGCAGCGGTACTACCTCGAAGTGCAGCGCGCGGGCCATCACGACGACGATGCGCTGGTCACGGCCACCGTCGCGCTCGCAGCGGAAATGCAGCTGCCCGTGGTCGCCACCCACCCGGTCCAGTTTCTCACGCGCGACGAGTTCAGGCCGCACGAGGCGCGCGTGTGCATCGCCGAGGGCCATGTGCTCTCGGACTCGCGCCGCCCAAGGCGTTTCACGCCGGACCAATACTTCACGACGCAGGCCGAGATGGCGGCGCGCTTCGCGGACCTGCCAGAGGCGCTCGCCAACAGCGTGGCGATCGCGCAGCGCTGCAATCTGACGATTCCGCTTGGCAAGAATCACCTGCCCGAGTTTCCGACGCCGGCCGGGGTGACGATCGACGAGCACTTGCGCAACGAGGCCACGGCGGGGCTCGAGCGGCGCCTCGCCAAGCTGTACCCGGAGGCGGCGACGCGCGATGCGAAGCGCCCCGAGTATGTCGAGCGGCTCGATTTTGAAGCGCGGACGATCGTGCAGATGGGATTCGCCGGTTACTTCCTGATCGTCGCCGATTTCATCAACTGGGCGCGGCGTAATCAGGTGCCGGTCGGTCCGGGTCGCGGGTCGGGCGCGGGGTCGCTTGTCGCGTATTCGCTCGGCATCACCGATCTCGACCCCTTGCGCTACACGCTGCTGTTCGAGCGGTTCCTCAACCCGGAACGCGTATCGATGCCGGATTTCGACATCGACTTCTGCCAGGACGGCCGCGACCGGGTCATCGACTACGTCAAGAAGAAATATGGCGCCGACTCGGTGTCGCAGATCGTCACGTTCGGCACGCTCGCGGCAAAGGCGGCCGTACGCGACGTGGGGCGCGTGCTCGATCTCCCCTACCCGTTCGTCGACGGCATCGCGAAGCTGATTCCATTTCAGCCGGGCAAGCTCGTGACGCTGAAGCGGCGCGCCGCCGACGCGGAAGCCAATGTGATCTACGCGCGCGAGGTCGAGCCGCTCATCAACGAGCGCGAAGCGGCCGAGGAGGAAGTACGGCAGTTGCTGGAGCTGGCCGAGCAGCTCGAAGGGCTGCCTCGCAACGTGGGCATGCACGCGGGCGGCGTGCTGATCGCGCCGGGCAAGCTCACCGATTTCTGTCCGCTCTACGTGCCGCCGAACGCCGATGCGATCCTGTCGCAGTTCGACAAGGACGACGTCGAGGCCGTGGGGCTCGTCAAGTTCGACTTCCTCGGTCTCACCACGCTGACGATCCTCGACTGGACGATCCGCTACGTCCGCAAGCTCGATCCGCAAGTCAACATCGATCTCGACGCGCTGCCGCTCGACGACCAGGCGGCGTTCGCGATCTTCAAGAACGGCAATACCACCGCCGTGTTCCAGTTTGAATCGCGCGGGATGCGCGATCTGTTGAAGCAGGCGCCGGTCAACCGTTTCGAGGACATCATCGCACTCGTCGCGCTCTATCGTCCCGGACCGATGGAGCTGATTCCCGAGTACGTCGCGCGCAAGTCGGGACGCGAGCGTTTCGCCTATCCCGATGCGCGGCTGGAGCCGATCCTGGCGCCGACGTACGGCGTGATGGTGTACCAGGAACAGGTGATGCAGATCGCGCAACGCATCGGCGGCTATACGCTCGCCGGCGCCGACCTGTTGCGCAAGGCGATGGGCAAGAAGCTGCCCGAGGAGATGGCGAAGCATCGGACGATCTTCGTCGAGGGCGCAACGAAGAACAACGTGACGCCGGCCAAGGCGACGGTGCTCTTCGACCTCATGGAGAAGTTCGCGGGCTACGGCTTCAACAAGTCGCATGCCGCCGCCTATGCGCTCGTCGCGTATCAGACGGCCTGGTTCAAGGCCCATTACCCTTCTGCGTTCCTGGCAGCGAACCTGTCGCTGGTGATGGACGACACGGACAAGGTGAGAAGCCTGCGCGACGATGCAATCGCGCAAGGTCTCACCGTTCTGCCCCCCGACGTCAACGCGTCGAACTATCGGTTCGAGCCCGTCGACGCGAAGCAGATCCGCTACGGCCTGGGCGGCGTCAAGGGTACGGGTGAAGCCGCCATCGAAGCCGTCGTCGCCGCGCGCGCGGCCGGCGGTGCGTTCCGCGATCTGTTCGATTTCTGCCGCCGCATCGACAAGCGCGCCGTCAACCGGCGTGCGGTCGAAGCCTTGATCCGCGCCGGTGCGTTCGACGCGATCGAGCCGCGGCGCGCCGCATTGCTCGCCTCGGTCGGGATCGCGCTCGAAGCCGCGGAACGAGCCGAGGCCAACATCGCACAGGTCTCGCTGTTCGGCGATGACGCGGCGGAACGCTCGGTCGGTCTCGTTGCGACGCGCGATTGGACCGACGCGGAACGCCTGCAGCACGAAAAAGGCGCGATCGGGTATTACCTGTCGGGCCATCCCTTCGCTGGCTATGCGGCGGAGCTGGCGCCGCTCGTGCGCACCACCATTGCGAGCCTCGCGCCGAGACAGGAGCGCGTGCTCGTCGCCGGAATCCTGACGCAAATGCGCGTGCAGGCGAGCCGGCGCGGCAAGATGGCATTCGTCACGCTCGACGACGGCCACGGGTCGGTGGAGATCATGGTCTATAACGAGACGTTCGACAGCGTCCGCGCGCTGCTGCGCGAAGACCAGCTCGTGATCGCCGAGGTCAAGGTCACGCAACGGATGACCGAGGATGGCGAAATGCAGGGGCTGCGCGTGATCGCGGAGAATATCTTCGACCTTCCCACGATCCGGAAGCGGCACGCGAAAGGCTTGAAGCTCGCCTGCAACGGCAACGCGTCGGCGGCGATGCTCGCGGAAATACTGCGGCCGTATCGTCCGGGCGACAAGCCGATCACCGTGTGCTACCGCAGCGACCGCGTCGGCGGCGAAGTGGTGCTGTCCGAGGACTGGCGCGTCAACCTCGACGACGCGCTCATCGACCGGCTGCGCGAATGGCTCGCGCCGGAGAACGTGCAAGTCGTCTACTGACGCGAAGCGGCCGCCGGCGACTGCGATCAGCAACAACGAGGCCGAATGAGCGACCCTTTGCGGAGTCAATGACATGCCCCTTCCCTCGACGATGCGCTATGTCTCCGCGACCGCTCCCGGCCCGCCGGAAGTGCTCGAAGCCGCCGGCGGCCCGCTGCCGGTATTGAAGCCGGGCGAAGTGTTGATCGAGGTTGCGTACGCCGGCGTCAACCGTCCGGACTGCCTGCAACGGTCTGGCGCATATCCGCCGCCCGCCGATGCGTCGCCGATCATCGGTCTCGAAGTCGCGGGCCGGATCGCGGCGTTGGGCGAACGCGCGACCGGCTGGAACATCGGCGACGAAGTGTGCGCGCTGACGCCTGGCGGCGGCTACGCAGAATACTGCGCGACGCCGGCGGGATTTTGTTTGCCGCTGCCGCCGGGATTGTCGCTGCTGGAGGCGGCCGGCGTTCCGGAGAATTATTTCACCGTCTGGTACAACCTGTTCGACCGGTTGCACTTCAGCCCCGGCGAGTCGGTCCTCATTCATGGCGGCACCAGCGGCATCGGCCTCACCGCCATTCAGTTGACCAAGGCTTTCGGCGCGATCGTCTTTGCGACCGCCGGTTCCCCGGAGAAGGTCGCCTTCTGCCGAACGATGGGCGCCGATTACGCGATCGACTACAAGACGCAGGATTTCTCCGCCGAAGTCTGGCGCCTCACCGACAAGCGCGGCGTCGATGTCGTGCTCGACATGGTGGGCGGCGATTACGTCGAGCGCAATCTCAAGGCGATGGCGGTGGAGGGGCGGCTTGCGCAGATCGCCTTTCTGCATGGCAGCCGCGTCGAGCTCGAGATGCGCCACATCATGATGAAAAGGCTGACCGTCAC
>Ga0207689_10000356_pt1 | contig 42960 bp, 36 predicted proteins | sample KBSMisM52_FD_184312 | JGI IMG/M metagenome (GOLD analysis project Ga0207689, IMG submission 184312) | Miscanthus rhizosphere microbial communities from Kellogg Biological Station, Michigan, USA - KBS Miscanthus M5-2 (SPAdes) (version 2) | ecosystem: Host-associated > Plants > Roots >...
CGCGCAATCATTCGGATCAGCGAAGTCCCGGATGTCATGAAACACGCCATTTTGGCCGCCGAAGACGAGCGGTTCTATCAACATGGCGGCGTTGACTATTTGAGCGTGTTGCGCGCCGCGGCGGCAAACGTCACGTCGGGCACGCAACAGGGTGCTGGCACGATCACGATGCAGGTCGCCCGCAACTTCTTCCTGACCCGGGAGAAGACCGTCTCGCGGAAGCTCCGCGAGGTCATGCTGGCTTGGAAGATCGAAGCCAGCCTGCCGAAGGACGAGATCCTCGAGCTGTACGTCAACCAGATCTTCCTCGGCCAGCGCGCGTACGGCTTTGCGGCGGCCTCGCAGACGTACTTCGGCAAGCCGCTGGCCGACGTCACCGTCGCCGAGGCGGCGATGCTCGCCGGGCTTCCCAAGGCGCCCTCCGCCTACAACCCGGTCACCAACCCGCGCCGGGCGAAGAGCCGCCAAATGTACGTGCTGCGACGAATGCATGAGCTGCGCTATATCAACGACGACGAACTCCGCGAAGCACAAAATGCGCCATTGACGGCGCGACCGGTGACACGCGAAGCCTTGGCCGTGCACGCCGAGTTCGTGGCCGAGATGGCACGGCAGGTGATCTACGACGCGTACGGCGACGAGGCGTACACGCGCGGCATCACCGTGTGGACGACCATCCGCCGCGCGGATCAGGAGGCCGCTTATGCCGCCGTACGCAAGGGAGTGATGGACTACGACCAGCGCCACGGCTACCGGGGGCCCGACGGCTTCGTCAACCTGCCCGAGGATCAGGCCGAGCAGGACGCGTTGCTCGACCGGGTTTTCCAGGAGAATCCGGACAGCGACAACATCCTGACGGCGGTCGTCCTGCAGGCGACGCCCGCGCAGGTACGCGCCGTGCTTGCCAACGGTGATCAGGCAGAAGTGACGGGCGTCGGTCTGAAGTTCGCCCAGCGCGCGCTGGCGGACAAGGCGCCGGCCAACCAGAAGCTTCGCCGCGGTGCGATCATCCGGCTGCTGCGGGAAGACAAGAAGTACGCGATCACCCAGATGCCGCAGGCCGAGGCGGCCTTCGTGGCGGTCAGGCCCGACGACGGCGCCATCGTCTCGCTGATCGGCGGCTTCGACTTCGACCGCAACAAGTTCAACCACGTGACGCAGGCGCTGCGTCAGCCGGGCTCGGCGTTCAAGCCGTTCATCTACTCGGCGGCGCTGGAGAAGGGCTTCACGCCGGCGACCATCATCAACGACGCGCCGTTCTTCGTGCCGGCGGAAAAGTCGGGCGGCGAGGCGTGGGAGCCCAAGAACTACGACGGCAAGTTCGACGGGCCCATCCGCCTGCGCGTCGCGCTCGCCAAGTCGAAGAACCTCGTGACGGTCCGGGTGCTGCAGGCGATCGGTCCGCAATATGCCCAGGACTACATCACGCGCTTCGGCTTCGATCCGAAGCTCCATCCGGCCTACCTGACGATGGGGCTCGGTGCCGGGTCCGCGACGCCGATGCAGATGGCCACCGCGTACTCGGTCTTCGCCAATGGCGGCTACCGGATCACGCCGTATCTGATCGGCAAGATCACCGACAACCGCGGCTCACCCCTGTCCGAGGCGAAACCGACGCTGGCGCGCAAGGACGCCGAGCGCGCGATCGATCCGCGCAACGCGTTCATCATGACGACACTGCTGCGCGAAGTGGTCACGTCCGGAACGGCAACGCGCGCGCTCGATCTGAAGCGCAAGGATCTGGCGGGCAAGACCGGCACCACGAACGAGAACATCGATGCGTGGTTCTGCGGCTTCAACGCGGCGGAGGTCGGCATCGCCTGGATCGGCTACGACCAGCCACGATCGCTCGGCACCAACGAGACCGGCGGCGTCGCGGCGCTGCCCATCTGGATCTCTTACATGCAGCGAGCGCTGAAGGGCGTGCCCGAGCAGACGTTGGAGGCGCCGACGGGCGTGGTGTCGATGCGGATCAACCCCGACACGGGATTGCGCGACGACTCGAGCCGGGTCTCCGACTGGTTCCTCGCCGAATTCGCGCCGCGGATGGCGCAGGATGCGCTCGCACCGGCTGCTATGCCGGGCGCAACCCCTGCGCGCGACGTGCGCGACCAATTGTTCTAGCACCTGTTCACACCCTGTCCCACGTGAAGAGTCGCTGACCCGCGGTCAGGCGCAGCAACGAAACCGGAAGACTCGAGACTACTTTGGGAGACCGCATCGAATCGCTGGCCGGCCGTATGGGCGACAGCTCGCGCGACGCCGAGGACCGCGCGCGCATTGCCGACGTCGCGGCGCGGCTGATTGCCGAGCACGGGATCGCGGACTGGTCGCTTGCCAAGCGAAAGGCGTTACGGCAACTGATGCTGCCCGACCGCACGGCGCTTCCCGGTGACGACGAGATCGAGGCTGCGCTTGTCACCCATCACGCGCTGTTCGGCGGCGACGAGCACGTGGTCACGCTGCGGCGCCAGCGCGAGGAGGCGCTGACATGGCTGCGCGAACTGGCGGAATTCTCGCCGGTGCTTGTCGGCGGAGTCGCCGCCGGATGGGCGACGGAGCACAGCGACATCCGCATCGAGCTGATCGCCGACGACTCCAAGGAAGTCGAGCTGATGCTCATCAATCACTCGATTCCCTATCGCGTGGCGCCAGGCAATGCGCAGCATGGCTCGGCCGAGCTCTTCGTCGACACGCGCCGCGGCGGCGTGGCACTCGTCATCCGCACGCCGGCCGTCGCGCGGCAGCGGCCGCGCCGCGATCGTCGCGGCAATGGCGAGGAAGTGCGGCTTACCGCCGTGGCACTCGCGGAATTGCTCGGCCGCAACGCTGGCTGAACGCCCGGCCGCGCCGAACCGCCGACCGGCGTCGAGGCGCGCTAGCGCCGCGCCAGCCAGTCGGCCGCGTCGAGCGCGAAGTAGGTCAGGATCGCATCGGCACCCGCGCGTTTCATGCCGGTCAGCGCCTCCAGCACGCACGCGCGTTCGTCGAGCCAGCCGGCTTGCGCGGCGGCTTTCAGCATCGCGTACTCGCCGGAGACCTGGTATACGGCGGTCGGCATGCCGAACGCATCCTTGACCCGGCGAACGATGTCCAGGTACGGCAGGCCCGGCTTCACCATCACCATGTCGGCGCCCTCCTGGATGTCCAGGTACGTCTCCCACATCGCCTCGTCGCTGTTGGCGGGGTCGATCTGGTACGTATATTTGTCGCCGCCGGCCAGGTTGGCGGCGGAGCCGACGGCGTCGCGGAACGGTCCGTAGAACGACGACGCGTACTTGGCGGAATAAGCGAGGATCCGCGTATGAATGAAGCCCGCGCCGTCGAGCGCGCCGCGCAGCGTGCCGATGCGGCCGTCCATCATGTCCGACGGCGCGACGATGTCGACACCCGCCGCCGCGTGGCACAGCGCCTGGCGGGCGAGCGCCTCGACGGTTTCGTCGTTCATCACGTAGCCAGCCGCGTCGATCAGGCCGTCCTGTCCATGGCGGGTATATGGGTCGAGCGCGATGTCGGTGATGACACCCAGCGCCGGAAAGTGCGACTTCAGCGCGCGCACCGTGCGCGGCACCAGGCCTGCGTCGTCCCACGCGTTCGCGGCATCGTCGGATTTCTGCTCCGGCGGAATAACGGGAAAGAGCGCGATCGCCGGTATGCCGGCGCCTACGCAGCGCTCGGCGTCACGCAGCAGCAAGTCGATCGACTTGCGCGCAACGCCTGGCAGCGACGGGACGAGCACTTGCCGGTCCATACCGTCATGGACGAACACCGGATAGATGAAGTCGTCGGCGGTGAGCTTCGTCTCGCGCGCGAGACGCCGCGAGAAATCGTCGCGCCGCATCCGGCGCATTCGCTTGGCGGGGAAGCGGCCGGTGAAATCGAAGCCCATGCTCGTCGATCCTTTTTGCTGGATTATGGAACTCGCAAAATCGAGTACGGTCACATTCGTTGGACGGTGAACGTCTCCCGCTTTCCTCCCTGAGCGGGTGCCCGTGCCGGCTTCGCCGGCACGGGCGTTTTGAGGCCCCGCGTCACTCCCCTTGATCGCGGGGCCTTTTTCTATTCCTGTCGTTCTGCGACGACGCGGTCCTCGCGTTCAACTTGCGAGCCATCGCTCCAGTGCCGCATCGGCGTCGTCGACACCTTGCCGCGACGATGCCGAGAAGACGATGACGCGCACGTCGTTGACATAGCCCGGAAACGCGTCTCGCAACTGCCCCTCGATGCCCGTGACGGCAGCGCGTCGCTCCGCCTGATTCAGCTTGTCCGACTTCGTCGCGAGGATAAGCACCGGCCTGCCCGACGGGAGAAATCCGCTGAGCAGCTCCACGTCGAGCGCCTTCAACTGATGTCGTGCGTCGACGACGAGCACCAACCCGATCAGCGTCGTTCGCGTCGTGACGTACAGCCACAGGAAATCCTGCCAGCCCTGCTTCAACGCACGCGGAACGGCCGCGTAGCCATAACCCGGCAAGTCCGTGATGACGGCGCCACCGTTGCGCAGTCCAAAGAAATTGATCTGCTGCGTGCGTCCCGGCGTGCGACTCGCATAAGCCAGGCGCGACTGGCGCGCGAGCGCGTTGATCGCGCTCGACTTTCCCGCGTTGGAGCGGCCGGCAAACGCGATCTCGCGAGCGGCGGGTGCCGGAAGTTGCGACGCCTGCGCTGCGCCGAACTGAAACGTCGCGCCTTCGAGCGGCCCCGGCGCGCGGCCGGCCCGATCGGCTTTGGCCGCCCTTGGCGAGTCCGCTACAATAGACTGTTTTTTCATCTGCAACGCTCGCCAGACGCCGTTCTGACGCCCGCACCTCGCGGCGCCAAACGCCAAGGCGTAATCCATGGAGCCCGAATACATGACCCGCACTTGGCGTGTTGCGATCCTTGCAGCGACCGCGCTCGTTTCCGCCGCCGCGCAGGCGCAAGAACACGCAGCGGCCGCAAAGCCCGACCTCGCGAAAGCGCAGCAGATTGCTTCGACGGTTTGCGCCGCGTGCCACGGCGCAGACGGGAACAGCGCTGCAGCGGCGAACCCCAACCTCGCAGGCCAGGATGCCGACTATATCACCCTGCAACTCGCTCACTTCAAGGCGGGAATCCGCGCCAACGCGACGATGCAGGCGATGGCGGCGACGCTGAGCGACGCGGACATGCGCGCGCTCGGCGTGTACTTCGCGCAACAGAAGCCAAAGGGGTTGGCGGCGCGCGATCCATCGCTCGTCAAGGCGGGCCAGCGACTGTGGCGCGGCGGCGACGCGGCGAGCGGCGTGCCGGCGTGCGCGGCGTGCCATTCCCCCACCGGAGCCGGCATACCGAAGAATTACCCGCGCCTCGCGGGGCAGTACGCCGATTACACGTTTGCGCAGCTGAAGGCGTTCAAGGCGGGCGAGCGCGGCGCCGATCCCGGCGGCAAGGACGTCAACGGACGCGTGATGAACACGGTCGCGCAGCAGCTGACGGATGCGCAGATGAAGGCTATCGCCGACTACGCCGCCGGACTGCGGTAAGCCGCTTCATAGTCAGCTTGCGCGGCGCGATTGCTTGGTTGTGTCCTCGCTCGCGCTTCGCTGTACGTCCATGTACTAGCTCAGCGCTCGGTGCGGGCCGCCTCGCACTCCCGCCGCTCGCGACGACTCTGAAGCGGCTTACGACGCTCGCACGATCAGAAAGCGCTTCAGACCTTCGCGAGCATCCGTAAACCCTCCTACGGCATCACGTGCCGACCGGCGCGCACATGATCACGCTGTCGGGGCCGTAGCCTTCGGGCAGCCACGTTGCCGGATCGCTGCGCATGTCGTCGCGGACCGTGTGATCGGTCGTGTAGCGATGGTTGGTCGTCAGCTGATTGAAGAACCGCCACACCGGCACGGTGCCGGCAGCGCACGCGCCCGTCGTCGTATCGGGCAGCGCGATATAGAACGCATTCGAAGTCTCGAGCGTCCAGCCGGGAAACTGCTGCGGATTGGCCGTCACGGCGGCGCATTCGGACACGCTCGCCGAGTAGAAGTGCGAGTCGCCGAATCCAGGGGTGCGGTAGTAGCGGCAGACCGGGCTCGCGCCGGCAACCGACGCGTTGTACGCCATGAATAGCAACCCGGTGCGCTCCCAGCCGGGATGAACGCCGGCGTCGAGGTCGGCGATCTCCTGCGCCGCGATCGTGACGAAGTAATGATCGAGCCCGCGATTGTAGAACTCGACGGCGACGCTCTGCGCCGATGATCCGGCGGTGTTGGGTGTCAGGTACTGTCGCGTCAGCGGCAGCATGTTGTCGAGGCGCGAATACTCGTCGGTTCCGGTGAGCAGCGAGCACGACGCGGTTCCCGTCCACAACCCGCCGCGCACTTCGTAGAAGCCGCCGCTGTCGGAAAAGGTCAGCAGCCCGGCGCCGCTCGAGCCGGGCTCCGTCGTTCCCTGCGAATAGGTGACTAGCGCGTAGCTCGAGCCGTCGGTGTACACCTGGTAACCCTGGGAGGTCCCCTGGCTCCACTTCGTCAGGTCACCCTGCGGATGGTGAATGACAGAAATCGTTGCACCGTTGGGAATGGGCTCGGCGCGCCATGCCGAAAAATGCGTGCCTGCCGGTGGCGCCGCATTGAGCCGCACCAGTGCCCAGTCCCAGTCGGTGCTCCGTGCAAGCAGAGCAGCCCCGCTCGCCTGCTGGATGAAGGCCGGCACCGTCTTGCTTCCGCACGCGACGGCGTCGAAGAACCAGAACGTGTTGAGCGTGCGTGCCGCCATTGCCGAATCGATGCAGTGGCTCGCCGAAAACAGGTACGGCGTATTGCTCGCGAGCGAATCGTTGAGCAGCGTCCCCGTGCAGAGATAGGTGAAGCCGTCTTCCTTCGTCATCTCGGTTGCGGCGACGGCCTTCGTGCTGTCGACGAACGCCTGCGTCCTCGGCGTCACGCAGGCGACATCGATGTTGCACGCCCCCGACGTGCCGATGTCCTGCACGGCCTTGGCGTCGAGCTTGGCGAGCGACCCCGGCGCGACGACCTGGTGGGAAATCCGCGAGAGCGCCAGCGACACATCGGGGATTCGCGCACCCGACGGCACGTTCAATTCGATCGTTGCGGTGTCGCCGTCGAGCACGGGCGACCAGAACGCGCCAAACCGCACCACGTCGGCGGCAACGTCCGTCGCGGCGATCGGACCGAACGTCTGCGCATTCAGCCCATTGCCGCTGAATCGCAGCACGACGCCGGACGCGCTCGTCGGCATCGCAAGCGCGACACGCAACGCTGCGGCACCCGGGGATACGACGGCAAGCCTCGCGGCGCGGCCGCCATCGGCCAGCGCTTGCCACTGCAGGCTCGACAACGCGACGACTTGCGAGCCGGCCGGAATGTTGCGCGGGAATGCAACGGCGAGTCCTTTCTGCTCGGTCGCCTTGTTGCGTTGGCCTCCCGGCGGCGCATTCCGATCGCGCAGCGTCGCGCGCTCGACGGCTGTCGGTTCGGGCAACGTGATTCGAAGTGCAGGCGTCGCCTGCGGCAGCAGCATCGTCGCAACGGCCGCCTTTTCCGTTGTCGGCGGTCGGAATGCCGCAGGCGGCACGGCCGTGATCAGCCCTTGGGCAAACACGGTCGCAGCGACGCTCATCGCCGCCGCGAACACGATGCCGCGTAGCGCGGGCCGGTGAACTCTCGTCATTACGACTCTCCTCGGAACGCGCGCCTTTTCGAGGCTTGCGCGAACACCGCTGGCTGCTTTGAAGCAACGCGCCGGCAGTGAGGACAGGCGTTGCAATTCGTACACGACGAAAGGCAGGCTCGCGTAGGACGATTTCTCCAACGCGCGCATTGCGCGCCGTCGCCGACTCGAACCGACGAACCGTCAGTTGACCGGAAATCCGGCCGGCGGTTCCGCAGGCGCGCGCAGGCACTCACCCAGCATCGATCGCCAGTCGGGAAGTGCGAGGCCGAACGTGCGTGCAAAGCGCGACGAATCGAGCACGCCGTACGCGGGCCGGCGTGCAGGCGTCGGGTAGTCAGTTGTTGCGATCGGCGTCACGCGTACGCTCGTGTCGGCGAGGATTGCGCGCGCGAACTCGTACCAGGTCGCGGCACCTTGCGCGCTCAGGTGATAGAGCCCCGCACGATCGGCGAGATCCGCACGCCCGCGCCGCAGCAATTCCACCGTCGCGGCGGCGAGCGCACGCGTCCAGTTCGGCGCGCCATGCTGATCGGCGACGACGCGAATCTCGTCGCGCTGCGTGGCGAGCCGCTGCATCGTCAACAGGAAATTCTGTCCGTGGCGGCCGTACACCCAGCTCGTGCGCAGCGTCAACGCAGCAGCACCCGAGCGCGCGATTGCCTGCTCGCCGGCAAGCTTGCTCGCGCCGTACGCATTGACGGGATTGGTCGGCGCGTCCTCGTCGTAAGGTGTGTCGCGCGTGCCGTCGAACACGTAGTCGGTCGAGTAGTGGATCAGCACCGCGCCAGCACGCAGCGCCTCGGCCGCGAGCACGCCGGGCGCGTCACCGTTGATCGCGAATGCGAGCCCGCGTTCGGTTTCGGCGCGGTCGACAGCCGTGTACGCGCCGGCGTTGACGATGAATTGCGGGGACGCGTCGCGGACCACGCGTGCGATCGCCCGCGCGTCGGTGAGATCGAGCGCTCTGCGGTCGCAGGCGAGCAGCGTTCCGCACGACGCCAGCGCGGCAGCAAGCTCGCGACCGAGCTGCCCACCCGCGCCCGTCAGCAGTATCGTCGGGCGGCTTGCGCTCATGGAGCTTGCGTCAGCGATAGCAATCGGCGGACGCGAGCGGTACGCCGGCGGCGTCCTTCGCCGCAAGCGCTGGCACAACGCCTTGCGGCCAGTCGATGCCGAGCGCAGCGTCGTTCCACAAGAGCGTCCGCTCGTGCTCCGGATACCAGTAATCGGTCGTCTTGTAGAGAAATTCAGCCGTATCGGAAACGACGAGGAAACCGTGTGCGAATCCGGGCGGGATGAACAGCATCCGGCGATTGGCGGCCGACAGCGCGACGCCGATGTTGCGCCCGAAGGTCGCCGACGATCGCCGCAGGTCCACGGCGACGTCGAACACTTCGCCTTCGATGACGCGGACGAGCTTGCCCTGCGCATGCTCGATCTGATAATGCAGCCCGCGCAGCACGCCGCGGTGCGATCGCGAGTGATTGTCCTGCACGAACGACGCGTCGATGCCGGCGGCGGCGAACGCGCGCGCGTTCCAGCTCTCGAAGAAGAATCCCCGCGAATCGCCGAATACCTTCGGCTCGATCATGAGCACGTCGGGGATCGCGGTTTCCGTAACGTGCATCAAAAGCCGTCCGGCTCGTCGAGTATCTGCAACAGGTAGCGGCCATAGCCGTTCTTCGCCATCGCCGAGCCGAGCTTGTGCAGTTGCGTGGCGTCGATGTAGCGCATCCGGAACGCAATCTCCTCCGGACAGGCGATCTTCAGCCCCTGCCTGCGCTCGATCGTCTCGATGTACTGCGACGCCTCGAGCAGCGATTCGTGCGTGCCGGTGTCGAGCCACGCCATCCCGCGGCCCATCACTTCGCACGCGAGCTCGCTCCATTGCAGGTATTGCCGGTTGACGTCGGTGATCTCGAGCTCGCCGCGCGCGGAAGGTGCCAGCGATTTCGCGACGTCGACGACGCGGTTGTCGTAGAAATAGAGGCCGGTGACCGCGTAGCGCGATTTAGGCGCCCGCGGCTTTTCCTCGAGGCTCACGACACGGCCCGCACGATCGAATTCCGCGACGCCGTACCGTTCGGGGTCGGCCACCGGATACGCAAAGATCGTCGCGCCCGTCGTGGTCGCCGACGCACGCTGGAGCTGAGGCTGCAGGTCGTGACCGTAGAAGATGTTGTCACCGAGCACCAGCACGCAGCTGTCGCTGCCGACGAAATCGCTGCCGATGATGAACGCCTGCGCAAGGCCATCCGGTGACGGCTGCACGGCGTACTGGATGTTCAATCCCCAGCGCGAGCCGTCGCCGAGCAGCTGCGCGAAGCGCGGCGTGTCCTCGGGTGTGGAAATCAGCAGGATGTCGCGCACGCCGGCGAGCATCAGCGTCGACAGCGGGTAATAGATCATCGGCTTGTCGTATACGGGCAGCAGCTGTTTCGACACGACCTGCGTCACCGGGTACAGCCGCGTGCCGGACCCGCCGGCGAGGATGATGCCTTTGCGCTTCACCCGATCACCTCGAGGCGTCGTAATGCAGGTCGACCCATCGCCGGTACTCGGCGGTCTCGACGCTGCGTAACCACTCGCCGTTCGTCATGTACCAGTCGACGGTGCGGCGCATGCCCGACTCGAATGTCTCCGACGGCGTCCAGCCGATCTCGCGCCGGATCCGGGAGGCGTCGATCGCGTAGCGGCGATCGTGCCCGGGCCTGTCGGTCACGTACGTGATCAGCCGTTCGCACGCGAGCCCGGGCCTCGCTGCATTGACGAGGTCGCAGAGCGTGTGCACGACGTCGATGTTGGCCATTTCGGCACTGCCGCCGACGTTGTAGGTCTCGCCGGGTCGGCCGCGTTCGAGCACTGCGCGGATCGCGCTGCAGTGATCGCCGACGTACAGCCAGTCGCGGACGTTGCGACCGTCGCCGTACACCGGCAGCGGCTTCCCACCGAGCGCATTGACGATCATCAGCGGAATCAGTTTTTCCGGAAACTGCCGCGGGCCGTAGTTGTTCGAGCAATTCGTCGTCAGTGTCGGCAACCCGTATGTATGGTGGTACGCGCGAACGACGTGGTCGGACGATGCCTTCGATGCCGCGTAGGGGCTGTTCGGCGCGAATGGCGTGGTCTCCGAGAACGCCGGATCGTCGGGCCCGAGCGAGCCATACACCTCGTCGGTCGACACATGCAGGAAGCGGAATGCCTGCCGTTCGCCGGGCGGCAGCTCGCTCCACCAATCGCGCACGCATTCGAGCAGCGAGAACGTGCCGACGACATTCGTTTCGATGAATGCGGCCGGGCCGTGGATCGACCGGTCGACGTGCGTCTCGGCGGCGAAGTTGACGATCGCGCGCGGCCGGTGTTCCGTCAGCAGCGCACGGACGGCGCCGGCATCGCCGATATCGCCGCGCACGAACAGGTGCCGTTCATCGCCGGCAAGCGACGCCAGGCTTCGCACGTTGCCGGCGTACGTGAGCTTGTCGAGATTGACGAGCGGCTCGCCGTGCTGCGCGAACCAGTCGAGGATGAAATTGGAGCCGATGAATCCGGCGCCGCCGGTGACGAGGATCATGAGGCAATCAGCGCGAAGACGGCGGCGAGTTTAGCATCGCGACGATGCGCGCCCCCACCAGGCAGCGGCCCGCGCGGAGCTCAAGGCACCGGATAGTAGCGGCGGTACCAGTCCACGAAGCGCGCCAGTCCGTCGGCGAGCGGCGTGCTCGGCGCGAAGCCGGTGTCGCGCTGCAGTCGTTCGATCGAGGCGTACGTCGTCTTGACGTCCCCCAGCTGCATCGGCCGCTGGTTGCGCAGCGCGCGGCGGCCAAGCAACGCTTCGAGCAGCCCGATGAACGCGTCGAGCGAAACCGCCTCGTGGTTGCCGATGTTGTAGATGGCATACGGCGCATTGCCGTGACTCGCCCGCGGCGGACGCTCGAGTGTCCGCAGTACGCCCTCGGCGACATCGTCGATATATGTGAAGTCGCGCGCCATGTCGCCGCGATTGAAGACGTCGATCGGCCGACCCTCGACGATCGCCTTCGTGAACAGCATCGGCGCCTGATCCGGTCGCCCCCACGGTCCGTACACGGTGAAGAAGCGCAGCCCCGTCGTCGGCAGGCCGAACAGGTGGCTGTAGCTGTGCGCCATCAGCTCGTTCGCCTTCTTCGTGGCCGCATACAGGCTCACCGGGTGGTCGACCGACTGATCTTCCGAGAACGGCAGGTCGTGATTGGCGCCGTAGACGGACGACGACGACGCATAGACGAGATGCGCGATGCGGCAATGGCGGCAGCGCTCCAGCACGTGGCCGAACGCGACGAGGTTGTTGCGCACGTACGCGTCCGGATTGACGAGCGAGTAGCGCACGCCCGGCTGCGCGGCGAGGTGGACAACACTCGTGAACGTGTCTGGCGACAACAGTCGTTCGCACGCGGCCGCGTCGGCGAGATCGGCATGCTCGAACGCGAATGCGGGTCGCGCCGCGAGCTCGGCGAGGCGCGCCTTCTTTAGCGACACGTCGTAATACGGATCGAGATTGTCCGCGCCGGTGACACGTGCACCCGCATCGCACAGCGCGCGCGCGACGTGCATGCCGATGAAGCCGGCGGCACCGGTGACGAGGACATGCTGGCCCGTGAGTTGCGCCATCAGGGATTGCGCGCGGCACGCTCGAGTGCGCGCAGCTTCGCATGCTTCAGAAAGCTTGCAAACGCGCCGATGGCGATGTGCGCGAACCCCGGCGCGCCGTCGAGGAAGCCGAGTTTCAGCACATAGAAGCGGAAGAAGCGCGCAATGGGCGACGCCGCCATCGCGAAGCCGGAGCTGCGCTTCCCGCGTGCATGCAGCGCATCGGCCTGCAGCGTCGTGTAGCGGTTCTGCTTGGCGATGTAGCGCTCGATCGATTCGGCCGACGCGTGCATCAGGTCGCCGTCGAGGCGGCCGACCGGTCCGTTCGCCAGCACCTGCTCGTGCACCGGATCGTCGCTCCAGCGCGCTCGGCGCCGATCGAAGAGGCGCGTGGTCCAGTCCGGATAGCCTTCGCCGTGTGCCAGCCAGCGGCCGAGGAAGCGGTTGCGCCGCGCGAGCGCATACGCCGGATGCGGCGGTGCGCCGGCCGCGAACAGCGTGACAATCGATTCGCGCAGTTCCGGCGACAGCCGCTCGTCGGCGTCGAGGCACAGCACCCAGTCGTGCCGCGCTTCCTGCACGGCGAACTGCTTCTGCGGCCCGAACCCCGCCCATGTATGCGTGACGACGCGCGCGCCGCAGCGACGCGCGGTTTCTACGGTATGATCGCCGCTCCCTGAATCGACGACGAGCGCGTCGGCGCAGAACGGTGCCGACAGCAGGCACTCGGCGATGTCGGTCGCGGCATCGCGCGTTATCACCACCAGCGAAACGGGAAGCGGCCCGGTCATGCGCATGTCGAATCGCCGCGTTGCGTCGTGCGCGCCACGGCGTCGCTCCATCCCTGCAGTCGATGAGCAGCCGCGATTTTACGTGTTTTGCGAATCGCTCCCGCGACGGGTGCGCGGCTCGCGCCGCGCGGCAATGAGCGCCGCGACGCAGACGCTGCCTGCCGGATGAGCGGCACCGCCGCAGCATCGGCGAGCAGCGTGCTCGTCGTTCGGCCGTCGTCGCTTGGCGATATCGTCTATGCGCTGGCCGTCGTTTCCGACATCCGGCGCGCACATCCGGACCTTGCAGTCGACTGGGTTGCCGAGCCCGGCTTCGCGCCCCTGATCGCGCTTTGCCCCGACGTAGGCCGCGTGATCCCGTTCGGACTGCGCAGGTGGCGACGCGCGCCATTCACGGCTGCCACGTGGCGCGACGTCGATGCGTTTCGCGACGCGTTGCGCAAGACGCGGTATGCCGCGATCCTCGACCTTCAGGAGCAGGTGAAAGGCGCGCTGATCGCCCGCGCGGCGCGCGGCGTGCGGCACGGCTTCGACCGGTCGAGCATTCGCGAGCCGCTCGCAACACTCTTCGACGACATCCATCACCGCGTTTCGCGAGACCTGCACTTCGTCACGCGCTGCCGGAAGCTCGCCGGTGCAGCGCTCGACTATCCGACCGACGCGCCGCCGCGCTGGAACCTGCGCGTGCCGGCGCCAAGGCCCGGCGCGCCCGACGAGCCGTACGTCGTCGTGCTGCACGCGACGAGCCGCGACGACAAGCTGTGGCCGGAGGCGCATTGGCGCGCGGTGATGAATGCTTGCGGCGACGCCGGATTCGCCATCGTGCTGCCCTGGGGAAGCGCTGCGGAGGAAGCGCGCAGCCGCCGGCTCGCGGAAAGCAACGCGAAGGCCGTGCTCCCCGCGTGGCTGTCGCTGCCGGACGTCGCAACGCTGCTGGCGAACGCGACGCTCGCCATCGGCGTCGACACTGGCTTCACGCATCTCGCCGCGGCGCTCGGCACGCCGACGGTCGCGCTCTTCACTGTGACCGACCCGCGCCGCCACGGTGTCGAAATCACGGGCAACCACGGCCGCGACGTCGGCGACGTGGGCGTGGTGCCTTCGGTCGACGACGTGCTGAGCGCGGCCGGCGATCGGCTGCGACTGGCGCCGCGCTGCTGACCCGCGGATGCGCCTCGTCTATACGCTGCTGTGGTGGCTGCTCCTGCCGGTCCTGCCGCTGCGCCTTTGGTGGCGCGGCCGGCGCGAGCCCGGCTACCGGGCCAACGTGGGCGAGCGCTTCGGCCTCTACCGCGGCGCTGCGCACGCGACCGGAGCGCTGTGGATCCATGCGGTGTCGCTCGGCGAAACGCGTGCGATCGCACCGCTGATCGAGCGGCTGCAGCGCGAGGCGCCCGCGCGCCCAATCCTGCTGACGCACATGACGGCCACGGGTCGCGAAGCCGGACGCACGCTGTTCGGCGATCGCGTGATGCAGGCGTGGTTGCCTTACGATGTTCCGTTCGCAGTACGACGCTTCCTCGAGCATTTCAGGCCGCGTGCGGGACTGCTCGTCGAAACCGAGCTGTGGCCGAACCTGACGGCAGCGGTCGCGCGCACTGACGTCCCGCTGCTGCTGATCAACGCGCGGCTCTCCGAACGCTCGGCGCAGGGGTACCGGCGCGTCGCGCTGCTATCGCGACCGCTGTTGCGTGCGATTGCCGGAATCGCCGCGCAATCCGAAGCCGATGCGGGCCGCTTGCGCGATCTGGGTGCGCAGCACGTCGTCGTCACCGGCAACCTGAAGTTCGATGTCGCCGTAACGCCCGCGCAACGGCATCAAGGCGCTGCGCTGCGCGCCCTGTTCGGTGCGGACCGACCCGTGCTGATGCTCGCGTCGACGCGCGATGGCGAGGAAGCGTTGCTGCTCGATGCGCTCGCGCGCACGGATGCGCTGCCGGCGGCGACGCTGATCGTCATCGTGCCGCGCCACCCGCAGCGCTTCGACGCGGTCGCCGCGTTGCTCGACGAGCGCCGGGCGCCGTACGCGCGCCGCAGCGCCAACGCGCCGATCGGTGCGTCGACCCGCGTCGTGCTCGGCGATTCGCTCGGCGAGATGTTCGCCTACTACGGCGCGTGCGACGTTGCGTTCGTCGCCGGCAGCCTGCTGCCGCTCGGCGGCCAGAACCTGATCGAGTCCATCGCCGCCGGCGTCCCCACGTTGATCGGACCGCACATGTTCAACTTCGCGGAGGCGAGCGAAGCGGCCCTTGCCGCCGGCGCTGCGCTGCGGATCCGCGATGCCGACGAAATGTTCGCCGTCGCGGCGAGGCTGCTCGGCGATCGTGGCGAGCGTGAGCGGATGCGTGAGAACGCGCAGACGTTCATCGCCGCCCACCGCGGCGCGATCGATCGGCTGTGGGCATGGCTCGAGCCGCGGCTGGCAGTTGCCGACGCGAAAGCTAACCGCTCAACCGCCGATTGACCGCTTCCAGATCCTGCTCGTCGAGGGCGCCGACGGCGGACTTGAGGCGCAGCACGCCCACCAGGTAGTTGAAATAGGCCTGCGCGAGATCGCGCCGGGTCTGGAACACGTTCTGCAGGGTGTTCAGCACATCGAGGTTGGTGCGCACACCCACTTCCTGGCCCGTCTTGTTCGATTCGTACGCCGTCTGCGCCGAGACGAGCGCCTGCTCGAACGCCTTCACCGATGCCGCGGCGCTGTTGACGCCGCTGAATCCAGTCTGTGCGTTGAACAGCGCATTGCGGCGCGCGACCTCCACGTTCTGCCGGGCACTTTCCTGGAGTGCCAACGCCTCGCGGACCTTCGAATCGATGAACCCTCCCGTGTACAGCGGCACGTTGAGGGCGAGGCCGATCAACGCCTGACGCGAATCGTTGAAGACACCGAGGTTGACCGAGCCGGATCCGGCCTGCGCGTTCGCGCTCGCGACGAGATCGATCGTCGGCAGGCGGGCGGCGCGCTGGCGCTCGATCTCGAGCGTGGCGATCTCGCTGTTGTACCGCGCGATCCGGACGTTCAGGTTGTCGGCAAGCGCGCGATCGACCCACACGTCGAGCGAATTCGGCGACGGCAACGTCGGCTCGAAGCCCGGACCCAGCCGTTTCAGATCCTGCGGAAAGCGGCCGATGATCGCGCGCAATGCCGTCCGCTTGTTGTCGAGGTCGTTGCGTGCGGAGATCTCCTGCGCGACGATCGAATCGTACTTGGCCTGCGCTTCGTTCGTGTCGGTGATCGTCGCCACGCCCACCTCGAAGTTCCGCTTTGCCTGCGCGAGCTGCTCCGATACCGCGGCCTTCTGGCTTTCGGCGAGCTCGACGTTGAACTGCGCGAGCAGGACGTCGAAATAGGCGGTCGCCACGCGCAGGATCAGGTCCTGCCGCGCGGATGCGAGCGTGTAATCGGCCTGCTCGACCTGCTGCACAGCCTGGCTGTACGCGACGGTGTTCGCATAGCGGTACAGCGGTTGCGACGCGGATACCGTGAGACCACCTGCGCCGAACCCGCGGTCGATCTGCACACGGGGATCGGTGTCGGCGCTCGTGCCGAAGTAGTTCGCATTGGCGCTGGCAGAAAGGTTCACGCTGGGCAGCAGACCGGCACGCGCCTGGGGCACGCGTTCCTGCGTGGCCTCCCAGTTCGCGCGCGCAGCAGCGAGCGTCGGATCGTTCCGTTGCGCCTCGCGGTAGACCTGCAGCAGATCCTCGGCGCGAGCCGGAGCGACTGTAGCGAGCGCGAAGGCGAGCGACGCAGCGATGATGGACGACGGGCGGATCATTGGGAGCGTAGTCTCGGCAGGTTGGCGTACGGCAGGCAAAGAGCTATCGCCATGCGCGTCGTTCGACGCCCGGCGTTCGGGTAGCGGGCGTCAAAATGCGAAGCGCGCGGGCGACAACGCGTTGGTCAATGGGGCGACCACCGTCTCGAAGAGGTCGATCGCGACGCGAGCGCCGGGTGCATCCGAGCGGATCAGCCGCGCGGCCATCGCCGGTGCCTCGCCGATCACGACGAACAGGCGACCGCCGGGTGCGAGCTGCTCGAAGAACCGCTCCGGCAGCAACGGCGTCGACCCGGTCAGCACGATGACGTCGTACGCTTCATTGCCGAATCCGCGCGCGCCGTCACCGACGTCGACGCGCGCATTGTCGAATCCGAGTCGCGACAGCTTGCGCGCAGCGTCCTCGGCGAGCGACCGATCGATCTCGACGCTCGTCACGTCGCCGGCGCAACTCGCGAGCAACGCCGTCAGGTAGCCGCTGCCCGTGCCGATTTCGAGCACGCGATCGTTGCTGCGCAGCGTGAGCTCCTGGATGACCCGCGCCTCCATCTTCGGCGTCCACATCCGCGCGCCGTTGCCAAGCGGCAGCTCGAGATCGCCGAACGCCAGCGCCTTGTAGGCCGGCGGGACGAAGTCCTCGCGCTTGACCGCGAACAGCAGGTCGAGCACGCGTTGATCGAGCACGTCCCACGTTCGGATCTGCTGCTCGACCATGTTGTAGCGGGCCTTCTCGTAGTCGAAGGGAGTCATCGCTTGACCCTGTGGCGCTGGATGGAATGCGGAGCCATCGCGGTGGTCGGCGTGCGCTTCGCGCTGCCGCGCGGCCGCGCGATGAAGCCCGAGATTATAGCAATCGCGCATTCGTTCAATCGAGTGTCTGCCGGTACCGCCACATCGCGACGGAGCCGACGGCAACGAGGAACAGGGCGATTGGCCACACGTGAGCCGCAACGTCCGCTGCGTCGTTGCCTTTGAGCAGGATGCCGCGGACGATCCGCAGGAAATGTGTCGCGGGAAATATCTCGCCGAGCGCCTGCGCCCAGAGCGGCATCCCGCGGAACGGGAACATGAATCCCGACAGCAGCATCGTGGGCAGGAAGAAGAAGAACGTCATCTGCATCGCCTGCAACTGGTTCGCCGCGAGCGTGGAGATTGCGAAGCCCAGACCCAGCAACGCCGCGATGTACAGCATCATCGTCGCACCGAGCAGCAGCAGGCTGCCGACCATCGGCACGTTGAACAGATAGCGCGCGGCGAGCAGGATGATCACCGACTGGATCAGTCCGACAACGATGTACGGCGCGATCTTGCCGGCCATCACCTCGAACGGCAGCACCGGCGTTGCGAGCAGTCCTTCGTACGTGCCGCGCTCGCGTTCGCGCGTGACTGCGAACGCCGTCATCATCACCATCGTCAACTGCAGGATCACCGCGAGCAACCCCGGCACGATGTTGTACTCGGTGACGCCTTCCGGGTTGTAGCGGCGCTGGATGTCGAGCATAAAGGGCAGCGGTGCCGGCGCCAGCGCCGACAGCGGCCCGCTGAGATCGTGCGAGAGCGCAACGGTCGACACCTGCGACAGCGCCGCCAGCGCATTGCCCGTTGCGGACGGGTCGGTCGCATCGGCGGCGACGAGCGCCGAAGGACGCTCGCCGCGAACGAGCTCGCGCGAGAAGCCCGCCGGGAACACGATCGCGAACTGGATCTCGCCGCGCGCGAGCATCTCGTCGACCTCGGCCACGCTGGCCGGGGACGGAACGAAGGCGAAGTAACCGGTGTTGGCGAGCGCGGCCGCGATGCTGCGCGTGAATTCGGTGCGGTCGTAGTCGACGACGGCCGTCGGCAACGACTTGGGATCGGAATTGATGACGAACCCGAACAGCAGCACCTGCACGATCGGTATGCCGACGATCATCGCGAACGTCAGCCGGTCGCGCCGCATCTGCACGAATTCCTTCAGCGCGATCGCATAGGTTCTCGCGAACGAGAATCGCGTGCGACCGCTCGGCGGATCACCGGGCATCGGCGGTTGCGTGCTGCATCAGGTTGACGAACACGTCCTCGAGTGTGGTCGGCGTGCGCGCAATGTCGAACGTCCGCCGTGCACGTGCCGGTTCGAGCGCCGCGTCGAGCGCCGCCGCGTCACGGCCCGATACCCGCAATGTCGTGCCGAATGGAATCACGGTGTCGACGCCCGCGACCGAGCCGATTTCGCGCGCAAGGCGCGCGAGCTCCCGCTCGTCGCCCGCACTGCGCAGCGCGACGCTCCACGTCGACAGCCTGGAGCCGGCGATCACCTCGTCCGGCGTTCCTTCGACGAGCAGCCTGCCGAGATTGATGTACGCGAGGCGATGGCAGCGCTCCGCTTCGTCCATGTAGTGCGTACTGACGAGCACGGTGATGCCTTCTGCGGCAAGCTCGTGGATCTCCTCCCAGAAGTCGCGGCGCGCCTTCGGGTCGACGCCGGCCGTCGGCTCGTCGAGCAGCAGCAGTTGCGGCGAATGCAGCATGCACGCGGCAAGTGCCAAGCGCTGCTTCCATCCGCCCGATAGCGTGCCGGCCAGTTGCGCGCGGCGCGCGGTCAGGCCGAGGCGGTCGAGCGTCGCGTCGATCGTCTGCTTGCGGTCGGCAACGCCGTACATGCGCGCGACGAAGTCGAGGTTCTCCTCGATCGACAGATCCTCGTACAGGCTGAAGCGCTGCGTCATGTAGCCGACCTGGCGCTTGATCGCCGCCGCGTCGCCACGCAGGTCGTAGCCAAGACACGTGCCTTCACCTTCGTCGGGCGTCAGCAGTCCGCACAGCATGCGGATCGTCGTCGTCTTGCCGCTCCCGTTGGGCCCGAGAAAGCCGAAGATCGTCCCGCGCTCGACTCGAATCGAGAACTTGTCGACGACGGCGCGCCCGCCATAGCGCTTCGTCAAACCGTGCACGTCGATGGCGGTGCCGCGCGGCGCGTCCGCGACATCGGCTGCGCGTTCGGCTGCGGCCGGGGAATGTCTAGGTGGTGCCGTCACCGCGCCCGGGCCGACACTGCCACCTCGACCGGCAGTCCCGGGTGCAAGGCCGGATTGAACGCGGCCGGCCTCGCCTCGACCAGGAACACGAGGTTCGCGCGATTCTCCCTGCTGTAGATCACGGGCGGCGTGAACTCCGCCTGGGGTGCGATGAAACGTATCGTCGCCGCGATGTCCGACCCGCAGCCGTCGCACCGCACGGTCACCGCGTCGCCCATGCGCAGCGTGCCCACCGTCGGCTCCGGCACGTAGAACCTGATCTTGACGTTCGCCGGCGGCAACAAAGAAACGACAGGTGAGCCCGCCGGCACCCATTCGCCGGGCCGGTACAGCGTATCGACGACGAGACCCGCTGCCGGTGCTGCCTGCGATTTCTGAGCGAAGCGCCACTGCGCCTGCGCAAGCGTGTCGCTGGCCGCTTTCACTTCGGCGTTCGCGCCCGCGATCTCGTCGCTGCGCGCCGGCAGGTTGGCGATCTGCACCTGCTGGTTCAACTCGGCCACGCGCGCCCGGTCGCGATCGCGCGTCGCCAGCGCCTCGTCGCGTCGTTGCGGTGCCAGAAACTTGTCGGCGACGAGTTTCTCGGTCCTGATGAGATCCGCCTCGCTCTGGCGCAGCGACGCCTGCGCCTGCGCAAGCTGCGCACGGACGGCGGCGATCTCGGGTGGCCGCCGCGCTTTTTCGAGATTCGCGAGCGAGGCCTGCGCCTGGCGCACGCGTGCTTCTGCCTCGGCGCGCGCAGCACGCTCCTGCTCGCTTTCGAGCGTGAACAGCGGCGCATCGAGCGCGACCTGCGCGCCGCGCTCGACCGTCAGCTGTAGCAGCGTTCCGGACAGCGGCGACGCCACACGCACGTATTCGCCCTCGACGTAACCGGGAAAGCCCGCCGGCGTGCGCTCGCCGCAACCGACGAGTGCGAGCGCGCACGCGAGCGCCGCCAGGCGCGAGGTCACCGGAGGAGGTGCTCCATGGGCGCATCATAGCGTCCGGCTCGCGCGTGTGGCAGCGAGCTGCCCGATGCCGTCGTCAGTCGTCCGCACCGCGCGGCAGCGGCGCCGACGCAGCCGCCGTCCGACGCGCGTGCGATTGCTTGCGGCGCTCCTTCCAGCCGTCGAGATACGTATAGATCACGGGCACGACGACCAGCGTCAGCAGCGTCGACGTGATGACGCCGCCGATGATCGCTCGGCCCATCGGCGCCTGGTTCTCGCCGCCTTCGCCAAGCCCCAGTGCGAGCGGCAGCATGCCACCGATCATCGCGGCGGTCGTCATCAGGATCGGCCGCAGCCGTACCTGTCCCGCGTCGAGCAGCGAGTCTTGCAGGCTCGCTCCGGCGCGTCGCGACCGATTGGCGAAGTCGACGAGCAGGATGGCGTTCTTCGTGACGAGACCCATCAGCATGATGAAGCCGATGATCGAGAAGATGTTGAGCGTCGTGCCCGTCAGCAGCAGCGCGAGGAATACGCCGATCAGCGAGAACGGCAGCGACGCCATGATCGCTACCGGCTGCGTGAAACTCGCGAACTGCGATGCGAGGATCAGGTAGATGAACACGATCGCGAGCCCGAGCGCTGCCACGGCGGCCGAGAACGACTCCTGCATGTCCTGCTGCTGTCCGGCGGCCGCGAGGCGATAGCCCGCAGGCAGATCCATTGCCGATGCGATCTTCTGCACGTCGGTGCCCACGTCGCCGGCGGGGCGGCCTTCCGCGTTCGCGTAGATGCCGATGCGCCGCTGGAGGTCTTGCCGCTTGATGATCTGCGGGCTCGACGTTTCGACGAGCTCGGCAACCTGGCGCAGCGGCACCATGCGCATCTGCCCGTCCGGACCGCGCCGGTTCGACGTCAGATACAGGTTGCCGAGGTCGGACGTCATCCTGCGGTCGTCCTTCGACAACTGCACGTTGACCTCGTAGTTCTGGCCATCGGGCCCAAGCCAGTAGCTGATCGTGTCGCCGGCGAGCAGCGGCCGGATCGTCGCACCCACCTGCTGCACGGTAATGCCGAGGTCGGAGGCGGCATCATTGTTGAGCCGGACCGACACCGCGGGATTCGCGGCCTTGTCGGATGTCTCGAGGTCGGCGATCCCTCGCACCTTGGCAACCTTCGCAGCGAAATCCGCAGCGATCTTCGACAGCGTGTCCGCGTCGGGCCCGAGCAGGTTGAACCAGATCGGACGGTCGTATCCGATGGCGAGCTCGATGCCCGGCACCGGACGGATCGAATCGCGGATCAGTCCCTCGAGCTGCATCTGCGACCGGCTGCGCTTCGCGCGCTCGACGAGCTTCAGGTTCACCCGCGCATAGTTGCGTCCGTCCTCGATGCCCACCGACGTCATCGCGAGCTCGATCTCGGGAAACTTCTGCAGCACGCTTTCAACCTCGCGCACCTTCGTGTCCGTGTACTCCAGGCTCGACCCGACGGGCGTGTTGAGGCGAAGCGAGATGAAGCTCTGGTCGGTCTGGGGCATGAATTCGGTGCCGACCAGCGGCACGATCGCGAAGCTGCCGAAGAAGGAGACGACGGCGATGCCGATGACGGTCTTGCGATGCGCGAGCGCCCAGCGCAGCACGCGGCCGTAGATGACGTGCACGGCATCGATGCCGCGCTCGATCCACGCCATGAACCGGCCGAGCCAAGGCGCGTACTTGAAGCGCGTCGCCACCGGGTCGTGCCAGACCGACGACAGCATCGGATCGAGCGTGAAGCTGATGAACAGGCTCACGAGCACAGCGACGGCGACGGTCATGCCGAACTGGAAGAAGAAACGGCCGATCACGCCACTCATGAAGGCGATCGGCACGAACACGGCGACGATCGCGAACGTCGTCGCCATGACGGCAAGTCCGATCTCGTCGGTACCCTCGCGCGCAGCGGTCGCGTGGTCCTTGCCGAGCGACAGATGGCGCACGATGTTCTCGCGGACGACGATCGCGTCGTCGATCAGGAGGCCGATGCACAGCGACAGCGCCATCAGCGTCAGGAAGTTGATCGTGAAGCCGAACGCGTAGAGCGCGATGAACGTCGCGACCACGGTCAGCGGCAGCGTCAGGCCCGTGATCACCGTGCTGCGCCAGCTGTGCAGGAACAGGAAGACGATCAGCACCGTCAGGAACGCGCCTTCGACGATGGTCTCCTTGACGCGATCCACGGCGCGCTCGACGTTCTCGGCGGTCGAGAACGTCACGCGAACTTCAACGTCGGAGGGCAGGCGGTCCTTCAGCGCCGCGACGGCCGCCTTCACGTTGCGACCCGTGTCGACGATGTTCGCGTCCTGCGCCTTCTGAATGTCGAGCGTGATCGCGGGCCGGCCATTGATCCGCGCGTAGCTCGTCATCTCCTTCTCGCCGTCGATGACGTCGGCCACCTGCGACAGGTACACGGCACCGCCGCCCTGCTGCGCGACGATGACCCGGTTGAATTGCTCGGGATCCTTGATCTTGCCTTCGATCCGGACCACCGAGTCGTTCTGGCCGCGCGTCAGCCGTCCGGCGGGTACGTCCTGGTTCGCGTTCTGGATCGCCTGGATGACCTGATCGACGCCGATGCCAAGCGCCGTCATGGCGTTGGGCTTGATCTGGATGCGGATCTCGCGCGTTACGCGCCCGTTGACGTCCACCCGCGCAACACCGGGCTGGTTCTCGAGCGCCTTGACGATCGTCTGGTCGGTCAGCGACGTGAGCTCGCGCAGTCCGGTCGTCCGCGACATCACGGCGAGCGTCGCGATCGGCTGCGCATTCTCGTTGTCGACGCGATTCACCAGCGGATCCTTGACGTCGCGCGGGAAGCTCGGCCGCACGAGCGCGATCTTGTCGCGGACGTCCTGGATGGCGACGGCCGCGTTCGTCGTCAGCCGGAACTCGACGAAGACCTGGCTCGAACCCTCGCGCGAGTTCGAGAAGATCCGCTTGACGCCGGATACCTGGTTGACGGCGTACTCGATCGGCTTCGTGACGTCGGCTTCGACAGCCTCGGGCGCCGCACCGGGATAGGACGTCATGATCTGGACGAACGGCAGGCTCACGTCCGGCATCTGCTCGACCTTGAGACGCTGGTACGAGGAGACGCCGAGCACCGTGATCGCGATCATCACCATCGTCGCGAACACCGGATTCCTGATCGACGTGCGGGTAATCCACATGATGGGTCACATTTCGTTGATCGGTGGAGCGAATCGCGGCCGGATCACGCGCGGCGGCCGGCGTTCTTCAGGCCGCGCCCGCGGCCTTGCTGCGCGTGGCGTTCTGCGACGACGTGGGGGCCTTCACCAGCGCGGGCGCGCCTTCCTTCAGGTTGTCGAACCGCGCGGCCAGCACCGGCACCTGCGCGGGCAGCGCAGTCTTGATCTCGATACGCCCGTTCGTGTCGTCCCGGCGGCCCGTGATCACGATGCGCCGCGTGAGCTTGCCGCCATCGACTGTCCACACGAAGCTCTGCCCCGCCTCGCTGCGCACGGCGGCAATCGGCAGCGTGGGCGCCGGCGCGCTTGCCGACAGCGCGATGCGGCCGGTCGAGAACATGCCACTCTTCAGCGCGGCGTCGGGGTTGGGCAGGCTGACATAGACGAGGATCGCGCGCGTGCCGGGTTCCGTCGACGGATTGATCCGTTCGACGCGTCCCTGGAACCGGCGTTCGCCATAGCCGTCGACGTTGAGCTGCACCGGCATGCCGACGCGAAGCTCGGGCACGTCGAGCGCCGGCACCATCGCCTGCACTTCGAGATCCTTGAGGTCGATGATCGTGACGACGGGCGCCTCGATCGCGACCTTCTCGCCCGGCTGCACATGACGCTTCGCGACGATGCCCGTCAGCGGCGCCGTCACCTCGGCGTCGCGCAGCGCGTTCTGCGCAAGCTGCAACTGCGCTTCGGCGGACTTAAGCGTGCCGCGCGCGACGCTGAACGACGACTCGGTGCTGTCGAACGCGTTCTGCGAGATGAACTTGTCGTTCAGCAGGCGCACGTTCATCGTCCGCGTCTTCTCCGCAAGTGCGAGTTGCGCACGCGCACTCTCGACGGCGCCGATGCGATCGACGAGCCGCGACTGGAGGTCAGCCGAATCGATGCGCGCGATCTTCTGGCCGGCCCGCACGGCCTCGCCTTCGCGCACGGTGAACTCGGCGAGATCGCCGGCAACCTTCGCCTTCACGATCGCCTGGCGCATCGGCTGCAAGGTTCCAGACACCTGCAGCCACCGCGACAGCGCCGTGCTCTCCACATAAGCGAGATCAGTGGCCGAGAATTGCAGTGCCGCTGGTGCGGTCGCCTGCGGCGCGCCGCCGTCGGAGTGCTTCGAAGCCCGTAGCGCGACGGCGCCGGCAAGACCGCCAGCCAACGTGAGCAGGACCAGCCCGCCCACGATTCGACGGCGCGACATGCGGATACTCATCGATCTCCCCTCGCGTCCTCGTAGGTCGCGTTTCCACTCAATGGGCCCGGCGTCCGCGCGTTCGGCGCGAACGGCCGCGCTTCGCCGCACCCCGTTTGGATGCGACGGCAGGCTGCCCCGGATTCAGGCGCCTCGTGGCGGACATTAAGCGTACACCCGCGCACGGGACAAGGCGCCTGCGATGAAATGCGGCCGCGGGGGACAGGATGCATAACGCGCCAACCGGCCGGGCAAAACGCTCGCCGCTGCGCGGGGCAGCGCTCGGTCCCCGTCCGCGCATCGCTCGCACGCGGCGCCATCCGGCTCCGCATTGACACTCGATTCCCAGAGGAATCATAATGCTACGTTATTCTTTTCCCCTGTCACGCCCTCCGGAGAACTCAAGATGCGTGCACTACCCGTCGTTGATCGCAAAACCTATCGAATCGGCTTGACGCTGGTCGCTGCGGCAGTCGTTGCCCTCTACGGCTGCGGCAAGGAAGAGCCCAAGCAGGCACCGGCCGCGCCGAAGGCCGCCGCCCCCGCTGCGGCACCGGCCCCGGCTGCGGCCGACACGGTGACCGTCACGATCGGCCACGCGGGACCGCTGACCGGCGGCATCGCGCACCTCGGCAAGGACGACGAGAACGGCGTCCATCTGGCCGTCGACGAAGCCACCGCGAAGAAGCTCAAGATCGGCGGCAAGACGATCGAGTTCAAGATGATGAGCGAGGACGACCAGGCAGATGCCAAGCTCGGACCCACGATCGCCCAGAAGTTCGTTGACGCAAAAGTGGCCGGCGTCGTCGGCCACCTGAACTCCGGCGTGTCGATCCCCGCGTCGGCGGTGTACAACCAGGGCGGGATCCCGATGATTTCGGGATCGGCCACGAATCCCAAGCTCACCGAGCAGGGCTTCAAGACGATATTCCGCACGGTAGGCCGCGACGACCAGCAGGGTCCCGCAGTCGCCGCTTACATTGCCAACGAGCTCAAGCTGAAGAAGATCGCGATCGCCGACGACGCGACCGCCTACGGTGAGGGTCTCGCCAACGAGGTCGAGAAGACGCTGAAGGCCGCCGGCGTGCAGATCGTCGCGCGTGAAAAGACCAACGACAAGGCGACCGACTTCAAGGCGATCCTTACCAAGATCAAGGGCAAGGCGCCGGACGGAGTCTTCTACGGCGGCATGGACGCCACCGGCGGTCCGATGCTGAAGCAGGCCCGGGAGCTCGGCATCAAGGCCCCGTTCACATTCGGCGACGGCGCATGCACGGCGGAGATGAGCAAGCTCGCTGGACCCGCGTCGGAAGGCATGATCTGCTCGCAGGCCGGCATTCCTACGCAGATGGCGTCGAAGGCGTTCACCGACGCGTTCACGGCCAAGTACGGAGAGGTCAAGCAGTACGCGCCGTTCTTCTACGACGGCGCGAATATCCTGATCGCCGCGATGCAGAAAGCCGACTCGACCGACCCGGCCAAGTACCTGCCGGAGTTGCAGAAGATCAGCTTCGACGGCGCGACGGGCCACATCGAGTTCGATGCCAAGGGCGACCGCAAGGACGCCGAAATGACGATCTTCCAAATGAAGGGCGGCAAGGTCGAGCCGGTCGCGATCATCAAGTCCGGCAAGACGACGAAGATCGGCGGCGACACGGCCGCCGCAGCTCCGGCGGCACCGGCCGCGCCGGCAATGGCACCCGCGATGGCGCCGAAGAAGTAAAGCTGCACCCGCAAACCGAGAACGGCGCCCGCGAGGCGCCGTTTTCTCGTCGGGGCGTCCGCCGCGACTCGTCCCGCCTGTTCCGGCCACATTCGGCGGCTGATCGCACGGGTAGCGCAGCACAACCATTGCCGTAACTCGCCGGCTGCCTGCACAATCCGTCACCGTCCGCCTTTCCAGTCAGCAGCCCCTCGTTCACTTGGACATCTTTCTCCAGCAGCTCGTCAACGGGCTGACGCTCGGCAGCGTGTACGCGATCGTCGCGCTGGGCTACACGATGGTCTACGGGATCATCCAGCTCATCAATTTCGCGCACGGCGAAGTGGTGATGATCGGTGCGATGGTGGCGCTCACCGTCATCAACGCGATCGTCGGTGCGAACACCGGCCTGCCGGCGATTGCGGTCGTCGTCGCCGGCGTCCTGGTGGCGATCCCGGTGTGCATGGCCGTGGGTTACACGCTCGAGCGAGTGGCCTACCGGCCGCTGCGGCGGGCGCCGCGGCTCGCGCCACTGATCACGGCGATCGGCCTTTCGATCATCCTGCAGCACGTCGCGCTGCTCGTGTTCAGCCGCAACCCGCTGTCGTTCCCGCAGGTCGTCGAGGTCGTGTCGTATCACGTGACCGGCAATCCGGACGGCGCGCGGATCACCAACGTGCAGATCGCGATCATCGGCACGTCGATCGCAATGATGGGCCTGCTGCTGCTGCTCATTTACCGGACCAAGCTCGGCATCGCGATGCGGGCGACGTCGCAAAGCCAGCAGGTGGCCGGGTTGATGGGCATCGACATCAACCGCGTTATCGCGCTGACGTTCGTCATCGGCGCGGGCCTCGCTGCCGTCGCCGGCGTGATGGTGGGAAGCTACTACGGCATTGCGCAGTACCAGATGGGCTTCCTGCTCGGCCTCAAGGCGTTTTCCGCCGCGGTGCTGGGCGGCATCGGCAACCTTGGCGGCGCGATGCTGGGCGGCGTGCTGCTCGGCCTCATCGAGGCGCTCGGCGCGGGCTACGTCGGCGACCTGACGAACCTGTGCCAGCTGTCGGACTGGTCGACGGCGATCGCTGAACGCTGCGTCAGCGATCCGAATCTGACCCTGTTTGGCAGCAACTACCAGGATGTGTTCGCGTTCTTCGTGCTGATCGCCGTGCTCGTGTTTCGTCCGTCGGGCCTGCTCGGCGAGCGGATCTCCGATCGCGCATGACAACCCGGACACTCGACCCATGCACGCGCTGATCGACACGAAGCACCCGGCGATCGCCAAGGTTGGCGTCGTGCTGATCGCGGTGACGCTCGCCGTGCTGCCATTCGCGCTCGCCGGCATCGGCACCGCGTGGGTCCGGATCACGAACCTCGCCGTGCTCTACATCCTGCTGTCGCTCGGCCTCAACATCGTCGTCGGCTTCGCCGGGTTGCTCGATCTCGGCTACATCGCGTTCTACGCAGTCGGCGCCTACGTGTATGCACTGCTCGCGAGCCCGCACTTCGATTTGCACTGGCCGTTCTGGGTCATCCTGCCGATCGGCGCGCTCGTGGCCTGCATGTTCGGCGTGCTACTCGGCACGCCCACGCTGAAGCTCCGCGGCGATTACCTCGCAATCGTGACGCTCGGCTTCGGCGAGATCATCCGCATCTTCCTGAACAACCTGTCGCAGCCGATCAACATCACCAATGGCCCGCAAGGCGTCACGCTGATCGATCCATTCCGCTTCGGCACCTTCAGCTTCGCGAAGACCGAGACGGTCGCCGGCCTGACGTTCTCCGGCCCGATCAAGTACTACTACCTGCTGGTGATCGTGCTGCTCGTCGTCATCGTCATCAACCTGCGCCTGCAGAACTCGCGGATCGGCCGCGCGTGGGAAGCAATTCGCGAGGACGAGATCGCCGCGCGCTCCATGGGCATCAACACGCGCAACATGAAGCTGCTCGCGTTCGCGATGGGCGCGTCCTTCGGCGGCGTGGCCGGCGGCATGTTCTCGGCGATCCAGGGCTTCATCAGCCCGGAGAGCTTTGTCCTCGTCGAATCGGTCAACATCCTCGCGATGGTCGTGCTGGGCGGCATGGGCAACATCTGGGGCGTGATCCTCGGCGCGCTGCTACTGTCGTTCGTGCCGGAGGTGCTGCGCTACACCGTCGGTCCCGCGCAACAGGCGGTCTTCGGCCGCACGCTGATCGACCCCGAGGTCATCCGGATGCTGCTGTTCGGCATCACGCTCGTCGCGATGATGCTGTTCCGGCCCGCCGGAATATTGCCGTCGGCGCTGCGCAAGCGCGAGCTGGAGACGGCTCGCGCATGAGTGCGGCGGGCGAGACTCGCTCATGAGTTCTCCGGATCTGCTCCGAGGTTCGGGCATCGCCAAGCGTTTCGGCGGCGTGCAGGCGCTGTCGGGCGTCGACTTCTCGATTCGCCAGGGCGAGATCTACGGACTGATCGGCCCGAACGGCGCGGGCAAGACGTCGCTGTTCAACGTGCTGACCGGCATCTATCCGGCCGACGGCGGCGAGTTCATCTTCGAGGGCAAGTCGCTCGCCGGCCTCAAGCCGCACGAAGTCGCCGCGCGCGGAATCGCCCGCACGTTCCAGAACATACGGCTGTTTGCGAACCTGTCCGCGCTGGAGAACGTGATGATCGGCAGACACGTGCGCACGCACGCGACCGTCTTCGGGGCCATTTTCCGCAATGCGCGCACGCGCGCCGAGGAGCGCGCGATCGAGAAGCGCGGCTATGCGCTGCTCGAATACGTCGGCGTGGCCCGTCGCGCCAACGACCTCGCGCGCCACCTCGCGTACGGCGACCAGCGCAAGCTCGAGATCGCCCGCGCGCTCGCCACCGATCCGCGGCTGCTCGCCCTCGACGAGCCGGCGGCGGGAATGAACGCCACCGAGACCGCCGCGCTGCGCACGCTGCTCGAGAACATCCGCCGCGACGGGACGACGATCCTCCTGATCGAGCACGACATGAAGCTCGTGATGAACCTCTGCGACCGCGTGCTCGTCCTCGACTACGGCAAGAAGATCGCCGAAGGCGTGGCGGCAGCCGTGCAGAAGGATCCGAAGGTCATCGCGGCGTACCTGGGAGGCGACGTCGAGCTCGACGTTGCGCGTGCGTGACATGACTCACGCGACGACGCCCTCGGCAACCTCATCGGCGAAGCCGCCGCTGCTGGCGCTCGAGCGGCTCGCCGTTTCGTACGGCGGCATCCAGGCGGTCAAGGGCATCGACGTCGTCGTGGGCGACGGCGAGCTCGTGTGCCTGATCGGCGCCAACGGCGCAGGCAAGACGACGACGCTGAAAGGGATCTGCGGCCTGTTGCCGATCAAGTCGGGCACGATTCACTACGACGGCGACGACATCACCGGCGCCGCATCGTTCAAGCTGGTTCGCCGCGGCCTCGCGATGGTCCCCGAAGGTCGCGGGATGTTCGGCGCACTGACGATCGAGGAGAACCTGGCGATGGGCGCCTACACGCGCACCGATCGCGCCGCGATCAAGGCCGATGCCGATCGCGTGTTCGGGCTGTTTCCTCGCCTCAAGGAACGCCGCCGCCAGACGGCCGGCACGCTGTCGGGCGGCGAGCAGCAGATGCTGGCGATGGGCCGCGCGATGATGTCGCGGCCACGGCTCCTGCTGCTCGACGAGCCGTCGATGGGGCTTGCGCCGCTGATGGTGCAGAAGGTCTTCGAGACGATCATCGCCGTGGCGAAGGAAGGCGTGACGATCCTGCTGATCGAGCAGAACGCGAAGCTGGCGCTCGAAGTGAGCGACCGCGGCTACGTGATGGAATCCGGCGTGATCACGCTCGAAGGCGAAGCGGCCGCCCTTCTGCACGATCCCAAGGTGCGGGCCGCATACCTCGGCGAAGCGGCATGACAGGTCGCCGGCGCACGTAGCGGCAGGCTCGCATTCCCGGCAACGACAGTCCTCCACCGGCACCGGCGCCCGACGCGTTGCGGCAACCGTCGCGGGTGATACGGCGCGTGCCCGTCGCCAACGCGGGTGCGTGGTACTCCGAAGCGATGCGGCTGTGGAAGCGGGGTCCCGTCGTATTCACGGTGCTCGCACTGGTGATGCTCGCCTGCAACCTGGCGCTCAATCTCGTGCCGACCGTCGGCATCGTGCTGGCCCAACTGCTGCTCCCGCTGCTCGAATGCGGGCTGCTCTATGCCAGCCTCGCCGCCGACAGAGGCGAGCCGCCGCGCCTGCGACACCTGATCGGCGTTGCGGCCGCACCACCCCGGGCGCTGGCGGCCGTGATCGCGGCGTCGCTGGTCATTTTCGCCGTCGAATCGCTTGCCGCGCAGGCATTCGGCGACGTCAACATGCTGGTGCCCGACGCCGACGATGCCGCGTCTATGTCTGCCGGCGTGCTCGTCGCGACCTACGCCGCCGGCATCCTCGCGTCGCTGCCCGTCATGTTCGTGCCGTTCATCGCGCTGTTCGACGGCGCCGGGCTGCGGACGGCGTTCGCCCAGAGCTTCGCAGCGTTCGCCCGCAATCCGGGCCCGCTGCTGTTGTTTGGAGCGCTGTCGTTCACGCTGCTGATGCTCGGGATCGCGACGAGCGGCTTGGGTCTGCTGCTCGCGTTGCCCTGGTCCGCCGCGGCGTCGTACGCGGCGTGGAAGGAGATTTTCAGCGTCGGTTGACGGCCACCCGTGTCGGCGCATTCCTACACGAATCTGGTCGTTCGTCCTCTACGTCGAAAAACTGCAGTGGTTAGGATAACTTGACCATTCATGCAGTTTCACCAGGACCCGCGATCATGCCCCTCGACCACGTACTCGCCGTGCAAGCCGACGACTCACCCCGCACCGAACGGCGGCGCGGCGACGACACTCGTGGACGGCTGCTCGATGCCGTAGAAGCGCTGATCGCCGATCATGGGTTCAAGCCGCTGACACACCGGACGATCGCGTCCCGTGCGGAGGCGCACGTTGCGCTGCTCAACTATCACTTCGGCAGCAAGGAGCAGTTGATCGAGGAGGCGCTTGCGCGCCGTGCTTCGCAGTTGCTTGCACTGCAGCACGAGGCGCTCGCAGCCTTGCGCTCCCGCAGCAACTGGACCGTCGAGGACGTCCTCTGGGCCTATGGCGGCCCCTTCTCGTCGCTGAACGACGAGGCGCCGTCGCCGTGGCGCAACTACCTATGCCTGGTCGCTCGGCTGGCCGGGCACGACCCTTCCGACACGATCCTGATGCGTCATTTCGGCAGCGTCCATCGCGAGTGCCTACTGGCATTGCGCCACGCGCTGCCCACCGCAGACGAAGCGGCGCTCACCGCCGGCTTCCGCAATTGCCGGCTGCTGCTCGAGCACGATGCTCTGGCGCGCTGCAAGGCCGGCGGCAATGCCCCAACGGTCGTCGCGAACTTCGAGCAACTGATTGCATTCCTGGCCGGCGGATTACGCGCACTGGCCCCCGCCTCCAACGGCGAAGGCAAAAGCGTCGCGCACTGAGCGGCCGTTACCCCGCAGGCGGTAGAAGCGCACCCGCCCGCTAGACGGTCGGGCGCTGGTCGAATTCGGTCAGTTCCGGCTCGTGTGGCTGCGCCATAACCACGACGCGGCTCACCCTCGCCGGGCCCGGGCCTTGCAGGCATGCCTCCGCGACGGCGTCGCAAGCGTCTCGTTCGCCCTGGACTCGGAGCTCGACTGAGTCGTCGCGGCGGTTCCGAACCCATCCCGCAACGCCGGCGTCGCTGGCCGTGCGCCGCACCCAGTCGCGGTACCCCACCCCCTGGACTGTGCCATCGACGCGAATCGTGATGCTGCGTCGCGTCGCTATCAGCCAGCGCGAATGCATCGCGAGCGCTGCGATGGTCTTCGCGTCGGTGAGTCGGCCGCTGTCTTGTGCCGCGTAGAGATCCGCTTCGGTGCAGCGCACGACGTCGAGGAATTCGCCGGGGTCGAGCTTCGCGCCGACGTGACGAAGGCGCCGTGCAACGTAGATCTCGATCGCCTCGGTCGAATACGAGATGACCGGATGGATGACACCGAGCCGCGTCCAGTGTCGCGCCGCATAGCCCGCTTCCTCGACGAGCTCGCGCTCGGCGGTTGCGAGCGGGGACTCGCCGGCGTCGAGCTTGCCGGCCGGAAATTCCAGGAACGCACGGTTCTGGGGATACCGGAACTGGCGCACGGCGATGAACGCACCATCACCGAGCACGGGCACCATCAGCACCGCCCCGGGATGCACGATGTATTCGCGTACAGCCTCGCTGCCGTCGGGAAGGCGCACGCGATCGCGGCGAACGTCGAGCAGTGCGCCGGCATAAACCTGCTGGCCTGCCAACCGGCGTTCGATTAACGCGTCCGCGGCGGAGCCCACCGCTAGCTCGGGGCGGGGATCGTCTGCGTCTGCGGCTGCGGTCACAGCCACTCCTTCGCCGGCAGAAAATCGGTGTAGAGCCGCGCCTCGGGCGTTCCCTGCGCGGGCGCCCAGTCGTAACGCCATTTCGCGAGCGGCGGCATCGATAGCAGGATCGCCTCCGTGCGGCCGTTCGTTTGGAGTCCGAAGAGCGTGCCGCGATCCCAGACGAGGTTGAACTCGACGTAGCGCGCCCGCCGGTAGGCCTGAAAGTCCCGCTCGCGCTCGCCGAACGGCGTGTCGCGACGCCGTTCGAGGATCGGCAGATACGCCGGCAGGAACTGCTCGCCGACGCTGCGCGTCATTGCGAACGCCCGCGACAGGCCGCCCTCCTCGAAGTCGTCGTAGAAGATGCCGCCGATGCCGCGCGCCTCCTGCCGGTGCTTCAGGAAGAAGTAGGCGTCGCAGTTGCGCTTGAAGCGCGGATAGAGATCGTCACCGTACGGGGCGAGCGCATCGCGGCATGCGCCGTGGAAGTGGCGCGCGTCCTCGGCGAATCCGTACACGGGCGTCAGGTCCATGCCGCCGCCGAACCACCCCACCGGCGACTCGGCAGGCTGATCGCCCCCGCGGGGCCACGCGACGAAATGACGAACGTTCAGGTGCACGGTCGGCGCGTACGGATTGCGCGGGTGGAGCACGAGCGAAACGCCGAGCGCTTCCCAGGCCCGCCCGGCGAGGTGCGGCCGATGCGCCGTCGCCGAAGGCGGCAGCGCGGGTCCGGTGACGTGCGAAAACAGCACGCCCGCGCGCTCGAGCACGCGACCGTCCTCAAGCGACATCGCGACGCCGCCTCCACCTGCAGGCCGTTGCCAATCGTCGCGGCGAAACGCAGCACCTTCGACATCCGCAAGCGCTGCCACGATCGTCGCCTGGAGGCCGACGAAGAACGCGCGGATGTCGTCGATCGCGGGTTCGCCCGCTTCGGCTGCAGCGGGCTTGTCGGCGGTCATGCGCGTGCCTTCAGCGCGCGGTAACCGATGTCCGTCCGGTACTGCATGCCGTCAAAATGAATGTCTGCGACCGCGCCATAGGCGGCGCGCTGCGCCTGGCGCAGCGTGTCGCCGAGCGCCGTCACGCCGAGCACGCGCCCGCCGCTGACCTCGATGCGCCCGTCCGCCGCTTGCGTGCCCGCGTGGAACACCGTGACGTTCGGATGCGCAGCGGCAGTGATTCGATCGAGGCCTTCGATCGCGGCGCCTCGGCGCGGCGCATCGGGATAGCCAGCCGCCGCCAGCACGACCGTCAGCGCGGCGCGGCGGTCCCACTCGGCCTCGACGCGATCGAGCGTCCCGGCGAGCGCATGATCGACGAGGACGGTGAAGTCGGAGGTCAGACGCGTGAGGATCGGCTGCGTTTCCGGATCGCCGAGCCGGCAGTTGAATTCCAGCACGCGCGGCGCGCCGTGGTCGTCGATCATCACCCCCGCGTACAGGAATCCGATGTAGGGCATTCCCTCGGCGGCCATGCCCGCGATCGCCGGCGCGATCACTTCGCGGATGATCCGCGCGTGGACGGTCGGCGTGACGACGGGCGCGGGCGAATACGCACCCATGCCGCCGGTGTTGGGACCGCTGTCGCCATCGCCAAGCCGCTTGTGATCCTGGCTCGATGCGAGCGCGAGCGCGGAAGCGCCGTCGGCCATCACGATGAAGCTCGCCTCCTCGCCGTCGAGGAATTCCTCGATGACCACCCGCGCGCCTCCGCTGCCAGCGCCGCCGGCCGGCAACATCGCGTCGATCGCCGCGTGCGCGTCCTCTTCGCGCATCGCGACGACGACACCCTTGCCGGCCGCGAGGCCATCGGCCTTGACGACGATCGGTGCGCCGCGCGACGTGACGAAGGCATGCGCGGCCGCGGCCTCGGTGAACGTTCCGTACGCCGCCGTCGGAATGCCGTGCCGCGCCATGAACGCCTTCGCGAAATCCTTCGAGCTCTCGAGCCGGGCGGCAGCCTGCGTCGGCCCGAAGATCCGCAGGCCCGCGGCGGTGAACACGTCGACGATGCCGGCGGCGAGCGGCCCCTCCGGTCCGACGATCGTCAGTGCCACCGCTTCGCGTTTGGCGAACGCGACGAGCGTCGCGATGTCGACGATGGGAACGTTGGTCAGGTCGGGGTCGGCCGCCGTTCCCGCATTGCCCGGGGCGACGAACACCTTGGCGACGCGCGGCGACTGCGCGACCTTCCACGCAAGCGCGTGCTCGCGACCGCCGCCGCCTACGACCAATACCTTCATCGGCGTGCGCTATTCATCGATGTCGGAGCGCTGGAAGGTTCTCAGAAACGTCGCGAGCAGCCCGAGTGCCTCATTTGCCAAGTAGGGGCCCGCAGCGAGTCCCGAGACAGTACAGCCAGTACGGCGAGGGAGGAGCGAGGACACGGGGCGTCATCTCGGCAAACGCTAACATAAGCGAAGCGAATGTTAAGCGAAGCGGCGTTTGCTCCAAAGCAATCGGGGCGCGCAGCAGTCTATGAGAAGCTTCTAGTGCCGGAAGTGGCGGACACCGCTGAATACCATCGCGATGCCGCGCTCGTTCGCCGCGGCGATCACCTCGTCGTCGCGCACGCTGCCGCCGGGCTGGATGACGGCAACGGCACCGTTGTCGGCTACGACGTCGAGGCCATCACGGAACGGAAAGAACGCGTCCGACGCGACGACCGACCCCGCAAGCGAAAGCCCCGCGCTTTGCGCCTTGATCGCGGCAATCCGTGTCGAATCGACGCGGCTCATCTGGCCGGCGCCGATGCCGAGCGTGCGCGCACCCGCGCAGTAGACGATCGCATTGGACTTGACGAACCACGCGACGCGCCACGCGAACAGCAGGTCGTCGATCTGCGCCGCCGTGGGCTGCACGTGCGTCACGACGCGAAGGTCCCTGCGCGTGACGTCGCGGTTGTCGGCCGACTGCACGAGGAAACCACCGCCGATGCGCTTGAAATCCAGTGGATCGGCATCGGAGCCGGATGTCGGCAGAGGCACCTCGAGCACGCGGACGTTCTGCTTGCGCGCCATTACGGAAAGGGCGTCGTGCGAGTACCCGGGCGCTATCACGACTTCGACGAACTGGGCGGCCACCGCCTCGAGCGTGCCGGCGTCGACGGCGCGATTGAATGCGATGATGCCGCCGAACGCAGAGGTCCGGTCGGTGGCGAGCGCGTTCGCATAGGCGTCCAGCGTGCCTGCGGCACTGGCGACACCGCACGGGTTCGCGTGCTTGACGATGACGCACGTCGGCTCGGCGAACCGCGTAACGCACGCCCATGCGGCGTCGGCATCCGCGACATTGTTGTACGACAGTTCCTTGCCCTGCAACTGCCGGTACGCGGCGATGCTGCCCGCCGGCGCCGACGGCTCACGGTACAGCGCGGCGCGCTGATGCGGATTCTCGCCGTAGCGCATGTCCTGCAGCTTGTCGGCGGTGATCGACAGCGATTGCGGAAATTCCGGCGGCGCATCGGCGGCGCCGCGCGCAGCGAGCCAGCCAGCGATCGCGCCGTCATACGAAGCCGTGTGCGCGAACGCGCGCTGCATCAGCCGGAAGCGGAGCGTATCCGACAGCGCGTTACCGTTCGTCCGCAGCTCGTCGAGCACGGCGGCGTAATCCGTGGGATCGACCACCACGCCGACGTGCATCCAGTTCTTCGCAGCGCTGCGGACCATCGCCGGGCCGCCGATGTCGATGTTCTCGATCGCATCGTCGAGCGTGCAGCCCGGCTTCGCGACCGTTTCGCGAAATGGATACAGGTTGACGACGACGAGATCGATAGTGGGAATCGCGTGCCGTGCAAGCGCGACGCGATGCGATTCGACGTCGCGACGCGCCAGGATGCCGCCGTGCACTTTCGGATGCAGCGTTTTGACGCGGCCGTCCAGCATTTCCGGAAATCCGGTGTAGGTGCCGATGTCCGTCACCGGAATGCCGGCATCGGCGAGGACCTTCGCCGTGCCGCCGGTGGATAGCAGCGCGACGCCGAGAGACACGAGGCCTCGTGCCAGTTCAACGATGCCCGACTTGTCGGAAACCGACAGCAGCGCCTGCGCGACGATCGCGGATGCCTGGCGCGTGTCCGTCGCCGCCGCGCCTGCGCGAGGGGATGGGTCAGACAAGTTTGTGCTTGGCGAGCTTCGCGCGAAGCGTATTGCGGTTCAATCCCAGCATTTCCGCAGCGTGCGTCTGGTTGCCGTTCGACCGATCGAGTATCGATGTGAAGAGCGCGCGCTCGACATGCGCAATCACCATGTCGTAAATGCCATGCGGTGGTTCGCCGTCGAGGCGGCGGAAGTATTCGTCCAGCGAACGCTCGACGCTGCGGCCGATTTCGTTGCTGCTGTTCAGTCGTAATGCCTTTTTCACGCCGCGATTGCCTCCGTGCGCCAGTTCGCGTGCGCCGCGCGTGGCTGCGCGCCGCCTTCCGTCCGTTCCACTGCAGCTTCGCCGCTGCGCGCGACGTAGCGCAAACGCTCGCCATCCGCCGCGAGTCGCGCGAAGAATTGCTCGACCGCCTCGATCTGCGCCGCGACGAATTCGATGGTGTTGATCGCGTGCCGGAACTCGGCACCGCCCGGCAGTTGCTCCGTATACCAATGCAGGTGCTTGCGGGCGGTGCGCACGCCCTGCACATCGCCGTAGAACGCGTAGTGATCGGCGAGGTGCTCGACGATCGCGACCCTCGCCTCCGCGACCGTCGGCGCAGCAAGCATCGTACCGGTCGCAAGGTAATGCGCGATCTCGCGGAAGATCCACGGACGGCCCTGCGCAGCGCGGCCGATCATAAGCCCGGCCGCACCGGTGTAAGCGAGGACCTCCCGCGCGCGTTGCGGCGTTTCGATGTCGCCATTCGCGAACACCGGGATGCGCACCGAATGCGCAACGGCGCGGACAGTGTCGTATTCGACGGGTCCCGCGAACAGGCACGCGCGCGTGCGTCCGTGCACGGCGAGGGCCGCGATGCCGGCGTCCTCGGCGATGCGCGCGATCGCGACGGCATTGCGCTCACGAGGACTCGGCCCGGTGCGAATCTTGAGCGTGACCGGCACATCGACCGCCCGCACGACGGCCGCGACGATCCGCGCCACCAGTGGCTCGTTGGCAAGCAGCGCCGAACCCGCCGCCGCATTGCATACCTTCTTCGCGGGGCAGCCCATGTTGATGTCGATGATTTCCGCGCCGCGATCGACGTTGTGGCGGGCCGCGTCCGCGAGCGTCAGCGGATCGGCGCCGGCGATCTGCACGGCAATCGGCGCCACTTCGCCGACGTGGTCGGTTCGCCGGCGGGATTTTTGGGTGCCCCACAACTGGGGATTGGCCGCCACCATTTCCGAAACCGCGTAGCCGGCGCCCATTCGCTTGCAGAGCATGCGGAACGGACGATCGGTGACGCCCGCCATCGGCGCGACCGCTAGATTGTTCGGCAGTAGAAGGCCACCGATGCGCACGACTCGGATTTATTTTTTCGGAGGGGTTCGAATTATACCCGTTCGCAACATCGCGTCGAGCAAGTCGACGAGCGGCGACGAGTGGCTAACGCAATCCGAAGAGCATCGCCCGAGTGAACGTCCGCTTCGCGATCGGCAGCGCGTCGAGCAGCATCATGCCGACACCGCGCGGCACCGAGAGCCACGGCCGGTCGTTGCCGAACAGGTGAACGAGTCCGTGCGTGAACGCGATGCCGGCGCGACGATCGCCGGCGCGCCCGGCGCGATAGCGCGCGAGCATTCGCGGGCTGCCGATATCGGCGCGTGGCGTGTCGACGATGATCGACGCCAGCTCGAACGCGTCGCGAAGACCGAGGTTGAATCCCTGGCCCGCGATCGGATGCAGCGCCTGCGCAGCATTGCCGATGACGGCGACACGGTCGGCCGTCGTGTTGCGCGCCACTTCCAGTGCCAGCGGAAACGAGCGCCGCGCGCCGACGCGCACGAAACCGCGAACACGGTTGCCGAAGTGTTGCGCGAGCTCGTGCACGAATTCAGCGTCTCCGAGCGCGAGGGTCCGCTGCGCGGCCTCGGGCGTTTGCGTCCAGACCAGCCCGTAGCGCTCACCTTCGGGCAGCAATGCGATCGGGCCATTGCGCGTGAACCGCTCGAACGCGACGCCGCGATGCGGATGATCGAGGCCCACGTGCGCGACCACGGCCACCTGCCCGTAGTCGTGCCGCTTGCGCTCGACGCCGCGCACGGACGACGCCGCGCCGTCGGCGACGATCGCGAGGCGCGCGCGCAACGGCGCATCGGACTGTCCGGCAATCTCGATCGTCGCGGCTTCGGAAGTTCCGTCGACGGCACTCGCCGGTGCACCGAACCTGACGTGCATCCCCGCATGCGCCATGGCGTCGTCGAGCGCCTTCTGCAGCGCGCGATACGACACGACATAGCCGAGCGCGGGCACGCCCTGCTCGGCGGCCTCCAGCCGCACGGCGCCGAAACCGCGCGCCTGCGAGATGTCGATCGCAAAGATGGGCGTCACGGAATCGGGCACTGCAGCGAGTGTCGTCCACACGCCCAACCGCTCGAGGATCAGCCGTGCGCCGTGCGACAGCGCCAGCGACCGATCGGCCCGACCCGGTGCATCCGGGCGCCGGCCATCGACCACGACGACATCGAGGTCCGCATCGCGCAGCCCCAGCGCAAGCGTCGCGCCGACAGGCCCGGCGCCGACGATGACGACGTCGTGCGTCACGCGCAGGCGGCTTCGACGTCCGCGATCGATTTGGGCGTTGCCGCCGTCAGGTTCTCGACGCCGTCCGCGGTGACCAGGACGTCGTCCTCGATCCGCACGCCGATGTTCCAGTACATTTCCGGGACGTTGTCCGCCGGGCGGATGTAGGCGCCGGGCTCGACGGTGAGCACCATGCCGGGTGCTAAGCGCATCGATTCGCCGTGCTGCTGGTACGGGCCGGCGTCGTGCACGTCCATGCCGAGCCAGTGTCCTGCGCGGTGCATGTAGAACTGCCGGAAGCTGCCGCTCTCCAGCACGCCATCGAGCGTGCCGCTGCAAAGCCCGAGATCGATGAAGCCCTGCGCCAGCACGCGCTCGGCCACATGGTGGTAATCGTGAAACGGCACGCCCGGCTTTACCGCGTCGATGCATGCCATCTGCGCGGCGAGCACGATCTCGTAGATCGCTTTCTGCGGACCGGTGAAGCGGCCGTTCACCGGGAATGTCCGCGTGATGTCCGACGCGTAGCTCTGGAACTCGCAGCCGGCGTCGATCAGCAGCAGGTCACCGTCGTTCATCTGCCGGTTGTTGTCTCGATAATGCAGCACGCAGGCGTTCGGTCCGGACGCAACGATCGAGTTGTACGCAACCGCCTGCGCACCCTCGCGCAGGAACGCGTGCATGAGCTCGGCTTCCACTTGGTACTCGTACATGCCGGGGCGGGCGAACGCCATCGCACGCTTGTGTGCGGCGCTGGAGATCGCGCACGCACGCCGCATCAACTCGATCTCGTGCGCGTCCTTGACCAGCCGCATCGTGTCGAGCGACGCGCGGACGTCGACGACTTCCTCGGGCGCCGACACGCCGGTCCGCGCGCGATTGCGCACTTCGTTCAAGAGGTCCGTGACCTCGCGATCCCAGTCGCGGAAGAGTCCGAGCGGCGTGTAGAGCGCAGCACGGTCCGACGCCATCGTCGGCAATCGCTCGCGCAGCGCCGAGATCGGATGCGCTTCGTCGAACCCGAAGATCTCGCGCGCGGCGTCGGGACCATAGCGGAAGCCGTCCCATATCTCGCGTTCCTCGTTGCGCTCGCGACAGAACAGCACGTGGCGGTCGCCGTCGGGCCCCGCGATGAGTGCGAGCACCGCTTCGGGTTCTGCGAATCCCGACAGATAATAGAAGTAGCTGTCGTGCCGATAGGCGAACAGCGAATCGCGGTTCCGCGCGACCTCGGGGGCCGTCGGTACGAGCGCAAGCCCGCCGCCGCGGGCGCGCATGGATTGCAGCAGCGCGTCGCGCCGCTCGCGGTAGATTTGGTGTGCGTGGTTCATCGTGGCATCCTGCACGTCGACCGCGCATTATAGGTTGGACGGCGCTACCCGTCGTCCGAGACATCCCGGGAGACGTTTTCTTGAACGACCGCAACGCGCCGAACACGCGCCCGGCCGACGAGGCCGAACCGTTGCCGCACGACCGCTCGATCGCGGACTATGGTCGTGCGCTGCGTAGTGGCGCATTCACCGCGCAGGCGTCGATCGAGGCGTGCCTCGAGCGCGTCGCCGCCGAACGCGCACTCGACGCCTTCGTATACGTCGATGCGGACGGCGCGCTCGCAAGCGCGCGCGCGGTGGACCTGCAACTCGCGGCGCACGTCGATCTCGGCCCGTTGATGGGCGTGCCGCTGGCGCTAAAGGACCTGTACGCAGTGGCCGGCATGCCGCTGACGGCAGGTTCACGAGTCGACGTCGCCGACCGCGTGCCCGGAGAAGGCTCGCTCGTTCGGGCACTGCGGCGCGCGGGTGCCATCGTCATCGGCAAGACGCGCACGACAGAGTTCGCGTTCGGCACGTACAACCCGACGCATCCGACGCCGCGCAATCCCGGCGATCGCTCCGCGCACCGGATGCCGGGCGGCTCGTCGGCAGGATCGGCGGTTGCCGTCGCCGGCGGGCTGTGCGGCGTTGCCTTTGGCACCGACACCGGCGGATCGGTGCGCCAGCCTGCAGCACTTTGCGGCGTCGCCGGCTTCAAGGCCACGGCGGGCCGCCTGCCGATGGATGGCGTATTCCCGCTCTCGCCGACGTTCGACAGCCCGGGCTGGTTCGCCAATCGCGTCGACGATCTCGCGGCAGTCTGGCAGCTGCTTTCGGGCGAACCGCCGGCGCCGACACGTGCCGTCGATGCACAAGTATTCGGCGTGCCGGACGCGCATTTCTTCGACGATCTGGAGCCCGATGTCGCGCAGGCATTCGAGCTGGCCCAACGCAGGCTCGCTGCGGCCGGCGCACGCATCGTGCCGATAACGTTGCCGTCGCTCGCCGATCTCGACGCCGCGTTCGGCGCCTTCCTGTCCGCCGAGCTCGTCGCCTTTCTCGGCCGCGAACGCGTAACGGCCAATCTTTCGCAAATGGATCCTGTCGTCGCGGGGCGGATCGCACCCGGGCTCACGTTGCCCGCGGACGCGTACATCGACCTGCGCAGGCGCTTCGCGGTGATCGCCGATGCCGCCGCACGCGCGATCGCGGGCGTCGACGTGGTGCTGACGCCGACGTGTCCGCGCGTCGCGGCACTCGTCGCAGGCCACGAGGCCACCGACGCGGCCGCGGCGTGGAGCCGCGAGACGCTGCGGTTCACCCGACCAGGCAACCTGTTCGGTTTTTGCGGTATCTCGTTACCGATCCATCGCCTCGTCGGTTCGCTGCCGGTCGGCCTGCAGCTGCTTGGGCGGGGCGGCGACGACGCGAAGCTGCTCGCCACGGCCGCGTCGGTCGAGCGTCTGCTCGGCGTACCCCCAGGGCCGGCCGCGCGTCCGTCGAGGCAATGACGCTGCGCGACCGCAAGCGCGTGTTGCGCGATTCGATGATGGCATCGCGCGATGCGCTCGACGCCGATTTCCGCGCCGAGGCGTCGCGCGCAATCGCCATCCGCATCGAGTCGCTCGACGCATACCGGCGGGCAGCGGTCGTTCTGCTGACGCTGCCGTA
>Ga0207689_10000358_pt1 | contig 42928 bp, 44 predicted proteins | sample KBSMisM52_FD_184312 | JGI IMG/M metagenome (GOLD analysis project Ga0207689, IMG submission 184312) | Miscanthus rhizosphere microbial communities from Kellogg Biological Station, Michigan, USA - KBS Miscanthus M5-2 (SPAdes) (version 2) | ecosystem: Host-associated > Plants > Roots >...
AGGTCGGCCTTCAGGGCGACCGAGTCGTAGCCTTGCATCAGCGGATAGAGGAATTCGTGGACGCTGATGGGCGTCCCGGCTTTGAATCGGCGGCTGAAGTCGTCGCGCTCCATCATCCGCGCCACTGTGTAACGCGCCGCGAGCTCGATCATCCCGCGCGCGCCGAGCGGATCGCTCCATTCCGAGTTGTAGCGGATCTCCGTTCGGGTCGGATCGAGGACGAGCTTCGCCTGATCGTAGTAGGTGCTCGCATTCGCTTCGATCTGCGCCCGTGTGAGCGGCGGCCGGGTGGTGTTGCGCCCCGACGGGTCGCCGATCATCGACGTGAAGTCGCCGATCAGGAAGATGACCGTGTGGCCGAGGTCCTGCAGCTCGCGCAGCTTGTTGAGGACGACGGTGTGGCCGAGGTGGATGTCGGGCGCGGTCGGATCGAGGCCGAGCTTGATCCGCAGCGGCACCCCGGTCGCTTCCGACCGCGCGAGCTTGCGCAGCCATTCGTTCTCGGGAATCAGCTCGCTGCAGCGGCGCAGCGACGTCGCCAGCGCGCGCCGGACCGAGTCGGTCACGGGATAGGGCGAATCCGGAGGAATAGACGGGGACATCACTGGCTGTTACGGAGGAAAGGCCAGCGACGGCCGGTATACTGCGCCGGCGTCCTACAAGCCAGTGGGATGGTGCCCTACGCGAGCGGGCGTTCGCCAACGATTCTAGTGGTGCCCCGCTTGCGACGATCAACCGAGTTGCGCGCCACGCGCTGCACCGCCGAACCGAGCACCGAGCTCCTCGACAATTGAATTCGCTGGCATCACTGGATGTCGCTTGGCGTGACGCTTCGGCGAACATCGCAAGCTTCGCCACTCGACATCCCCGCACGCTCGCTGCCTCCGTCTCGCTCGCCCTCGCCGGCTTCGCCGTGACGGCGTTCGGCGTCGCGCCGCAGGTTCCCGACCCCGCCGCGCTGCCGCAGCGCACGATCGTCGAGAACGTCCCGACCGTCGACCTGCACTCGCAGCTCGACGCGCTCGCCGACCACGATCTCGAGCTCTTCCGCAACGAGATCACGCGCGCCGGCGACACCACCGACTCGCTCCTCGCGCGCCTGAGCGTCATCGACGCCCGCGCCGCGGCGTTCCTGCGCAGCGACCCGATCGCGAGACGCCTCTTCGAGGGACGTTCGGGCAAGCGCGTCCAGGTGCGCGTCGATTCGCACGGCAGCCTCGTCGAGCTCGTCGCACGCTACGCGGCGCCGATCGTCGACAGGTTGCCGACCCAGTTCACGCGCCTGCGCGTCCAGCGGATCGCCGACCAGCTGGTCGCCGACATCACGACGGCGCCGCTCGCGTCGCAGGTCCTGATGGCCGGCGGCACGGTGCGTTCTTCGCTCTTCAACGCGACCGACGAAGCGGGCATCCCCGATGCGGTCGCGACGCAGCTCGCCGAGATCTTCGCCAACGACATCGACTTCCGTCGCGAGCTCCAGCGCGGCGCGACGTTCTCGGTCGTCTACGAGTCGCTCACCGCCGACGGGGAGCCGATCAGCTGGGGTCCGGCAAGCGGTCGCGTCCTCGCTGCCGAGTTCGTCAACCGCGGCCAGACGTTCTCGGCGATGTGGTTCAAGGACGGCGAAAGCAAGGGGGCGTACTTCGGCCTCGACGGCCAGAGCAAGCAGCGCTCGTTTCTCGCCAGCCCGCTCGAGTTCTCGCGCGTGACGTCGGGCTTCGCGATGCGGATGCACCCCATCCTCAACGCCTGGAAGCAGCACAACGGCGTCGACTACGGCGCGCCGACGGGCACGCCGGTGCGCACGGTCGGCGAAGGCGTCGTCGAGTTCGCCGGCTGGCAGAACGGCTACGGCAACGTCATCCACATCCAGCACGGCAACGAGCGCTCGACCGTGTACGCGCACCTGAGCCGGATCGACGTCGCCAAGGGCCAGCGCGTCGAGCAGGGCGCGGTCATCGGCGCGGTCGGGCAAACCGGCTGGGCGACCGGTCCGCACCTGCACTACGAAGTCAAGATCAACGGCGCGCAACAGGATCCGCTGCTCGTCGCCCAGTCTTCGGAAGCGGTGACGATCTCGCCGGCGGGGCTCGCGCGCTTCAGCCAGCTCGCGCAGAGCGTCCGCGTCCAGCTCGGCATCGCCGAGACGCTGCCGCGCACGCCGCTCCTCGGCGAATAGGCCGCGCGTCGCGGGCCACCTTGGTTCGCAGCCCGCGTCGGTCGCCCGCGACGGCCCCAGCGCGCCGATGATCGAGGCGTTCATCGGCCTGATGTCGGGCACGTCGCTCGACGGCATCGACGGCGTCCTCGTCGAGTTCGGCATTCCCGGCGCACCGCCTGCGGCGCGCGTCCTCGCGCATGCGCACCGCGCGTTCCAGGCGTCGTTGCGCGCCGAGCTCGCGGCGCTCAACGCGGCCGGCGCCGACGAGCTGCACCGCGGAGCGCTTGCCGCCAATGCGCTCGCGGTCGAGTCGGCAGCGGTCGTCGAGGCGCTCGTCGCCAAGGCGCGTTACGAGCGCAGCCGCATCGTCGCGATCGGCTCGCACGGCCAGACGGTGCGCCACCGGCCGCACGACTTCGACGGCACCGGCTACACGATCCAGCTGAACGCGCCGGCGCTGCTCGCCGAACGAAGCGGAATCGACGTCGTCGCCGACTTCCGCAGCCGCGACATCGCGGCGGGGGGCCATGGTGCGCCGCTCGTCCCGGCGTTCCATCACGCGATGTTCGGCCGCGGCGATGCGTCGGTCGCGGTGCTGAACCTCGGCGGCATCGCCAACCTGACTGCGCTCGATCAGGGCGGCGCGATCGCCGGCTTCGATTGCGGGCCGGCGAACGTCCTCCTCGACCTCTGGTGCGAGCGCTCGACCGGGCAGCGGTTCGATCCCGACGGATCGTGGGGTGGCCGCGGCCACGTCGACGCCATGCTGCTCGACGCCTGTCTCGCCGAGCCGTACTTCGCGCTGCCGCCGCCGAAAAGCACTGGCCGCGACCTCTTCAACGCCGGCTGGCTGGAGGCGCGACTCGACGCCACGCGCGCGCGGGCGCGGCTTCGGCCCGAGGACATCCAGGCGACGCTCGCCGAGCTGACCGCACGCACGGTCGCGGCGGCCTTTCGGGCGCATCTCGCCAAGGCCGCCGAGCTCATCGTGTGCGGCGGCGGTGCACGCAACGCCGACCTGATGGCGCGACTGACCGCTGCGCTCGTTCCGGCGCGCGTCGTCGCCAGCGATGACCGCGGGCTTCCTGCCGACCAGGTGGAGGCAGCGGCGTTCGCCTGGCTGGCGCGCGCGTTCGTGCATCGCCTCGCCGGCAACGTGCCGGCGGCGACCGGCGCGGAGGGTCCGCGCATCCTCGGCGCGCTCTATCCGGCGCGCTGAGCGACGCCGTCGCGCGGCGAATGAAAAAGCCGCCTCGCGGCGGCTTGTTTCGGGAGAGACGTGCGAACCGGTCAGGCCGAGAAGCTCGAGCCGCAGCCGCACGTCGTCGTCGCGTTCGGGTTCTTGATGACGAACTGCGCGCCCTGGAGATCGTCCTTGTAGTCGATCTCGGCACCGGCCAGATACTGCAGGCTCATCGCGTCGATCAGCAGCGTGACGCCGTTCTTCTCCATCGACGTGTCGTCGTCGTTGACGATCTCGTCGAAGGTGAAGCCGTACTGGAACCCGGAGCAGCCGCCACCCTGCACGAAGACGCGCAGCTTGAGGTCGGGATTGCCTTCCTCGTCGACGAGCTGCTTGACCTTGTTCGCGGCGCTGTCGGTGAAGACCAGCGGCGGCGGCGGCGCATCGCCCTCGGGCGACGAAACGACTGGATCGACGACTGCGCTCATGCGACGCTCCTGAAAGAGGGACCTGCCGAATTATCGGCCAAGGGTCGTCCCCGCGCTGTCGCGGGGACAAGCGGTACGTGCGGTCCGGCCGCCAAAAGGCAAGACCCGACGGCAGCCGACAAGATGCCTCGGTGGGGCCCGGAGATCAGCGCTTGCTGAACTGCTTGCGGCGGCGCGCGCCGTGCAGGCCAACCTTCTTGCGCTCGACCTCGCGCGCGTCGCGGGTCACGAATCCGGCGCGGCTGAGGTCGCCCTTCAGCGCCGCGTCGTAGTCGATCAGCGCACGCGTGATGCCGTGGCGGACAGCGCCCGCCTGGCCCGTCTCGCCGCCGCCGTGGACGTTGACGCGGATGTCGAACGCCTGGTCGTTGGCGGTCAGCACGAGCGGCTGGCGAACGACCATGATGGAGGTCTGCCGGCCGAAGTACTGCTCGACCGGACGGCCGTTGACGAGGATCTGGCCGTTGCCCTTCTTCATGAAGACGCGGGCGACCGACGACTTGCGACGGCCGGTGCCGTAGTTCCAGTTTCCGATCATCGCGCGTCCTGAAGAATGTCGAGTTTCTTGGGCTGCTGTGCGGTGTGCGGATGCGAGTCGCCCGCATACACCTTCAGCTTCTTGATCATCGCGTAGCCGAGCGGCCCCTTTGGGAGCATCCCTTTGACGGCCTTCTCGAGGGCGCGACCGGGATGGCGCGCCTGCAGGTCCTTGAAGCGGATGCCGCGGATGCCGCCCGGGAAGCCCGAGTGGCGGTAGTAGATCTTGTCCTCGGCCTTGTTGCCGGTGACGCGAAGCTTTTCGGCATTGACGACGACGATGAAGTCGCCGGTGTCGACGTGAGGCGTGTAGATGGCTTTGTGCTTGCCGCGCAGGCGAAGGGCGACTTCACTGGCCACCCTGCCCAGGACCTTGTCGGTCGCGTCGATCACAAACCACTCATGCGTCACTTCGGCGGCTTTTGCGCTGAAGGTTTTCATGGGTTCCGTCGGTAGTTGTCCGGCCTCTTGTGGCGACGGTGCTCGGCCACACTTCGTCTGGTGGGCGCTCGCGGTCGCTCGATCCTGCCGCTGCTCGCGGCACTCTCGCCGAGGCTGAAAGCAAAAAGCCTTCGATTGTAGCAGCCATCGGCGGCGGGTCGCGACGCCTCGGCCGGTCACTGGGGAGCGTTCCCTAGCGATCGGCTCTAGACTGGGGTAAACCCTAGGCTTGCCATGAACACCCTTCCGATCTCCCATGCCGCGCAGCCGGCCGACGCCGCGCCCGCCGGCCGCGACCCCGGCTCGACGGGCGCCGCCAGGTGGTCGTGGGTACCGATCCGCTCGCTCGGCCCGCGCCATCGCGACCGCATCTCGACGCACCTCAGCGCGCTCGACGAGCGCTCCCGCTACCTCCGCTTCGGGTACGCCGCCAACGACGCCCAGATCCACCGCTACGTCGACATGATCGACTTCGAGCAGGACGAAGTGTTCGGCATCTTCAACCGCCGTCTCGAGCTGATCGCCCTCGCGCATCTCGCGCACCGCGACGCGGACCCGTCACGCCGACGCGAGGCGGCGTCCGAGTTCGGCGTCTCGGTGCTGCCCAAGGCGCGCGGGCGGGGCTTCGGGCGTCGCCTGTTCGAGCACGCGATGCTGCACGCCCGCAACCGCGGGGTGCAGACGATCTTCATCCATGCCCTCAGCGAGAACACGGCCATGCTCAGGATCGCCAAGGGCGCCGGTGCGATCGTCGAGCGCGCCGGATCGGAATCCGAGGCATGGCTCAAGCTGTCGCCGGACTCGTTCGCGTCGCATCTCGACGAGGTGATCGGCGAACGCGCCGCCGAGCTCGACTACCAGTGGAAGCAGCGCGCGTTGCGGCCCGAGCCCAGCCCCGCTGCCTCCGCGGCTGCATCGGGCGCCGCCACGGGCGCGACCGACCTCGCGAGCGAGCCGGCGGACGAGTCGACCGAACCGGTCCTCGTCGAGCACGACCAGGCGACGCGCGGCTAGCCGCTCGTCGGGTTCCGCACGCCCGCGCCGGCCGCAGTCGAAAGAGGGATGCCGCGGCGGCAAAGTCGCCGCTAACATCCAAGACTTCGCCCGGCATCAGGCGCCGGGGCTTCCGCGCGCTCTGAGGTGAACGGCACGATGGGAACGCTTTGGTCGATCGCAGCCGTGCTGGCGGTGACGCTGCTGGCGGTCGTCGTTCTCGTCGGGCTCTGGCTCATGCGTCGGCCACGTCGCCAGCAACCGTTGCCGACCGAATGGTCGCTGTCGGCACGCCCGGTGTTCTCGACCGACGAACGTCGTGTCTACAAGCTGCTGCGCGAAGCGCTGCCGCATCACATCGTGCTCTCGAAGTTGCCACTGGTGCGCTTCTCGCAGCCGACCAATCCCGACGAAGTCCGCTACTGGTACGACCTGCTCGGCGCCATCAACGTGACGTTCGCCGTCTGCAGTGCCAACGGCCGCGTGCTCGCGGCCATCGATCTCGACACCGATCGCGGCAACTCGCGTCGCATCCTGCAGATCAAGCAGTCGGTGCTCGGCGCGTGCCGCATCCGCTACCTACGCTGCCCGGTCGACAACCTGCCGACCGCAGCCGAGCTGCAGCTGCTCGTGCCGAGCAGCACCGCAGCGACTGCGCGCGGGCCGCAGCCGGGGATCGTGCCGCCACGCGATCTCGACGACGCGCGCGACTCGCTCGCGAGCACGGTCGCGACGCGGCGCGCGCAGCGCAGCGCGCTGTGGCAGGACTCGACCGCGTTCCAGGATTCATTCTTCGCGCCCGACAACCGCCAGGACACGCTCGGCAACAGCGAGTTCGCGTCGCTCACGTACGCGAACCCGCGCCACCCGCTGCGCAGCGTCAACGGCCACGAGGGCAGCGGCGGCCGCGCCGCGGAGCCGGCACGCAACGGCAGCGAAGACAACGACGAGCCCGCCGGCGTCGTCGTCGACACGCCGGCGCCGCTCGAGTCGCGCACGCACCACTGATCCGGCGCGCCGCTCCAACGGCGGCAACGATGCCCGACGACTCCGCGACCGCTTCGGCGCCCGCACCGTACGCCGATCTCACCCCCGGCGGAGTCCTCGACGCGCTCGACGGCGTCGGCCTGCGCGGCGACGGCAGACTGATCCAGCTCAACTCGTACGAGAACCGCGTCTACCAGGCGTTCCTCGAGGACGGTCGCGTCGTCGTCGCGAAGTTCTATCGACCGGCGCGCTGGAGCGATGCGCAGATCCTCGAAGAGCACGCCTTCGCGGCCGAGCTCGCGCGGGCCGAGATCCCGGTTGCGGCGCCGATCGAACTCGCGGTCGACGCGGACTCGCCGTTCGCGGCGATGGTCGAATCCGCGGGCCCGACGCTGGCGCGAGCAACAAGCGCCGCCGGTGCGACGTATCGCTTCGGGGTGACCGAGCGGCACGGCGGCCGCGCACCCGAGCTCGAAGACCCCGAGGTGCTGCGCTGGCTCGGCCGCTACATCGGACGGCTGCACGCGGTCGGCGCGACGGCGCCGTTCGTGCACCGCATCGCGCTCGACGTCGCGAGCTACGGCGAGGCGAGCCGCGATTTCCTGCTCGAGCAACACCTCGTCTCGGCCGATGCCGTCGCGCACTGGCAATCGCTCGCCGACCGCGCGCTCGATGCGTGCCGCGAAGCGTTCGCGGTCGCGTCGCCACGCACGATTCGCCTGCACGGCGACTGCCATCCGGGCAACGTGCTGTGGACCGACGCCGGACCGCACTTCGTCGACCTCGACGATGCGGTCACCGGTCCCGCGGTCCAGGACCTCTGGATGCTGCTCTCGGGCGAGCGCGCCGCGAGGACCCGCCAGCTCCTCGACGTCCTCGACGGCTACGAATCGTTCATGGACTTCGACTGGCGCGAGCTTCGCCTCGTCGAGCCGCTTAGGACGCTGCGGATGCTGCACCACAGCGCATGGATCGCGCGGCGCTGGAGCGACCCGACGTTTCCGATCAACTTCCCGTGGTTCGCCTCGCCCGCGTACTGGGCCGACCAGTGCACGCGGCTCGCCGAGCAGCTCGAGGCGATGGCCGAGCCGCCGCTCGGCATCCCGGACTGAACGCCGCGTCGCTCAGGCGAGCAGGAGCGCGTTGACGCGGCGGACGTACGCCGCGGGATCCTCGAGCTGCCCGCCTTCGGCGAGCATCGCCTGCTCGAACAGGATCGCGGCGAGATCGTCGAAGCGCTCACTCGTCTCGAGGCGCTTGACGAGCGGATGCTCGGCATTGACCTCGAGGATCGGCTGCACCGCCGGCGCACCCTGCCCCGCCTGCTTGAGCATGCGCGCGAGGTGGCCGCTCATGTCGCCTTCCTCGACGACGAGACACGCCGGCGAGTCGACCAGGCGAGACGTCACGCGGACGTCCTTGGCACGGTCCTTGAGCGAGACCTTGAGCCGCTCGAGCGTCGGCTTGAACGCAGCGGCGGCCTCTTCGGCGTGCTTCTTCTCTTCTTCATCGGCGAGCTTGCCGAGATCGACCGCGCCCTTGGCGACGCTTTGCAGCGGATGCCCGTCGTATTCATAGAGATGCGCAAGCAGGTACTCGTCGACGCGGTCGGTGAGCAGCAGCACCTCGATTCCCTTCTTCTTGAAGATCTCGAGCTGCGGGCTGTTCCTCGCCGTCGCGAGCGTCTCGGCGGTGACGTAGTAGATCGCGTCCTGGCCTTCCTTCATCCGCTTGACGTAGTCGGGCAGCGAAACGCTTTGCGTCGCGCCGTCAGAGGCGGCGGTCGAGGCGAACCGGTAGAGCTTCGTCAGCCGCTCGCGGTTGGTGAAGTCCTCGCCGATGCCCTCCTTCATGACGTTTCCGAAGTCGTTCCAGAACTTCGCGTACTTGTCGCGATCCGCTTGGTCCTCGCTCTCGGCGAGGCCTTCGAGCATCGACAGCACGCGCTTGGTCGAGCCCTCGCGGATCGCCTTGACGTCGCGGCTTTCCTGCAGCAGCTCGCGGCTGACGTTGAGCGGCAGGTCGTTGGAATCGATCACGCCCTTGACGAAGCGCAGGTAGACCGGCATCAGCGCCTCGGCATCGTCCATGATGAAGACGCGCTTCACGTACAACTTGACGCCGCCGCGCTTGTCGCGGTTCCAGAGGTCGAATGGCGCCTTCGCCGGGATGTAGAGAAGCTGCGTGTATTCGCTCCTGCCCTCGACCCGGTTGTGCGTGTAGGCGAGCGGCGCCTCGGTGTCGTAGCTGAGCTGCTTGTAGAACTCGGCGTACTGCTCGGCGGTGATCTCGCTCTTCGGCCGCGCCCACAGCGCGGCCGCCTTGTTGACCGCCGCCCACTCGTCGCGAACGACCTGCTTCTTCGCCTCGGCGTCCCACTCCTCCTTCTGCATCAGGATCGGCAGCGAGATGTGGTCCGAGTACTTCGAGATGATCGAGCGCAGCTTCCAGCCGGAGACGAACTCCTCCTCGCCTTCGCGCAAGTGGAGGATGACGCTCGTGCCGCGCTCGGCGCGCGTGATCGGCTCGACGTCGAATGCGCCTGCGCCTTCGGATGTCCAGCGCACGCCGTGGTCGGCGGCGAGGCCGGCGCGCCGCGACTCGACCGTCACCCGGTCGGCGACGATGAACGCCGAATAGAAGCCGACCCCGAACTGGCCGATCAGCTGCGCGTCCTTCTTTTGGTCGCCCTCGAGCGCCGACATGAACTCGCGCGTGCCGCTCTTGGCGATCGTGCCGAGGTTGGCGACCGCCTCCTCCGACGACATGCCGATGCCGTTGTCGGTGATGGTGATCGTCTTCGCATCGGCGTCGAACGACACCCGCACCGCGAGGTCGGGCTGGCCCTCGTACAGCTCGGGCTGGTCGATCGCCTCGAAGCGCAGCTTGTCGCACGCGTCCGACGCGTTCGAGATCAGCTCGCGAAGGAAGATCTCCTTGTTGGAGTAGAGCGAATGGGTGACGAGGTGCAGGATCTGCTGGACCTCGGCCTGGAAAGAAAGGGTTTGCTTGTCCATCGGCGGATTGTTCTCGATCGGAGGCGGCGCGGTGCCGCGGGCGGCGGCCGGGAGATGGCGGCGCCGCGGCGAGGTTTCAAGGGGCGCTCCTAGAATCGCGCGTGACCAAGCTGCTGCTTCTGCTCTTCTCGGGCGCCAAGCTCGGCAAGCTCTTCGCGAGCGGCGGCACGATGCTCCTTTCGCTCGTCGTCTACGCGTTCGTCTTCGGCTGGCGCTACGCCGCCGGCTTCATCGCCCTGCTGTTCGCGCACGAGATGGGGCACTTCGTCGCGGCGCGGCAGCGCGGCCTCGCGGTCGGCCTGCCGACCTTCATTCCCTTCGTCGGCGCCTGGATCGACCTCAAGGAGCAGCCGCGCGACGTCGAGACCGAAGCGTACGTCGCGCTCGCCGGCCCGGTCGTCGGCACGGTCGCCGCGATCCTGTGCTACGTCGCCGCCGGCGACGACGGGCCGCGCTGGCTGCTCGCCGTCGCGTACGCCGGGTTCTTCCTCAACCTCTTCAACCTGCTGCCGCTCTCGCCGCTCGACGGCGGCCGCATCACCGCGGTGCTGTCGCCGCGCATCTGGCTCGTCGGCGTGCCGTTGCTGGTCGCGTTCTTTCTGTGGCAGCCCAACCCGATGCTGCTGCTCATCGCGCTGCTCGCCGCGCCGCAGGTCATCAAGGCATGGCGCTACGACCCGAAGGCGCCGGAGAACGCGAGCTACTACGCGATCTCGCCGCGGCGACGCACCGAGGTCCTCGCGGTCTACTTCGGCCTCGCTGCGTACCTCGCCTTCATGGCGTACCGCACGCACGAGCTGATCTCGCCCAGCGCACCATGAGGACCGTGCACGCGACGCGCTACGTGACGCCGTTGCGGGAGGGCGGCTCGCTGCCGGCGATCGTCGAGGGCGACGACGAGGGCCTCTACGTCCTCAAGTTCGGCGGCGCCGGCCAGGGCCCGCGGGCGCTGATCGCCGAGCTGGTCGCCGGCGAGATCGGCCGCGCGCTCGGCCTGCCGGTGCCGGAGATCGTCTTCGCGACGATCGACGCCGACCTCGCGCGCACCGAGCCGGATCCCGAGATCCAGGACCTGATCCGCGCCAGCGCGACCCGCGCCGACGGCGGCGCCGCGATCAACCTCGCGCTCGACTACCTGCCCGGCGCGGTCGCGTTCGATCCGCTCGCCTTTCGACCCGACGCCGCCCTCGCCTCGCGCATCGTCTGGTTCGACGCCTATCTCAGCAACCTCGACCGCACGCCGCGCAACGCCAACATGCTCGTCTGGCACGACCGCCTCTGGCTGATCGACCACGGCGCGGCGCTCTATTTCCACCACGCGTCGCGCGACTTCGTCGATCGTGCAGCGATGCCGTTCGCGGCGATCAAGGACCACGTCCTGCTGCCGTTCGCGACCCTGCTCGGCGACGCCGATCGAGCGCTGAGCGCGACGCTCGAGGCCGACACGATCGACGCGATCGCGGCGCTGATCCCCGACGAGTGGCTCGGCGACGATGGCCACGCCGACAAGCCTGCGCAGCGCACGGCGTACACCCGCTATCTCACGCGTCGGCTCGAAGCGCCGCGCGCCTTTGCAGAGGAGGCCGAACGTGCCCGATCGCTGCACGTATGACTACGCGATCGTTCGCGTCGTGCCGCGCGTCGAGCGCGGCGAGTTCGTCAACGTCGGCGCGATCGTCTCCTCCGACGCCGAAAGCTTCCTGGCGGCGCGATTCGCCGTCGACGAAGCGCGGCTGCGCGCGCTCGACCCACGCATCGACCTGAGCGCGATCCGGACCGCGCTCGACGCCATCGCCGCGGTCTGCGACGGCGGCCCTGCCGCGGGGCCGATCGGCAAGCTTTCGCTGCGCGAGCGCTTCCACTGGCTGGTCGCGCCGCGCAGCACGATCATCCAGACCTCGGCGGTGCACACCGGCCGTTGCGACGACCTCGACGGCGCGCTCGACCATCTCCTCGACCGCATGGTGCGGCCGCTCGCGCCTCCTTCACCATGAACGCAGCTTCGACTTCCGCACCGATCGTCGACGACGGCGACGCCGCCGATCCCCCGTTCACGCCGATCGCCGATCTCGTCCACGCGCATGCCGCAGAGGCGCCGCGGCATCCGGCGATCGTCGACGCCGACGGCGCGTCGATCGACTACGGCGCGCTCGACGCGCTGATGGACCGCGTCGCCGCGAGCCTGCAGCGCGACGGCGTCGCGCCGGGGCAGGCGATCGCGATCTGCGCGCGCAACTCGGTCGCCTACGCCGCGCTCTTTCTCGGCGCGCTGCGCGCCGGCGTCGTCGTCGCGCCGCTGGCATCGTCGGTGACTCCGGCGAGCTTTCGCTCGATGGTCGGCGACGCGCAGGCACGCTTGCTGTTCGTCGACACCAGCGCCGCCGGCGTGCTCGGCGGCAGCGCCGACGCCGGCTCGCCGCCTCTCATCGCGCTCGCCGACGGCGCGCCGGGGACGCCGTTCGATCGCTGGCTTGCGCCTGCGCCCAGCACGCCGCGCCCGGTCGAGATCCGGCCCGACATGCCGTTCAACATCATCTACTCGTCGGGGACGACCGGCACGCCGAAGGGGATCGTGCAGCCGCACGGCATGCGCTGGACGCACGTCATGCGCGGCGGCCGCTTCGGCTACGCCCGCGACACCGTGACCTTGCTCGCGACACCGCTCTACTCGAACACGACCCTCGTGGTCTTCTTTCCGACGATCGCGTACGGCGGCACCGTCGTGCTGATGGACAAGTTCGACGTCGAGCGCTACCTCGCGTTCGCCGAACGGCATCGCGCGACGCACACGATGCTGGTGCCGGTGCAGTACCAGCGGCTGATGGCGAGCCCGCGCTTCGGCGACTTCGACCTGTCGTCGTTTCGCATGAAGTTCTGCACCAGCGCACCGTTCGCGGCGGCGCTGAAGGCCGACGTGCTCGCGCGCTGGCCGGGCGGCCTGGTCGAGTTCTACGGCATGACCGAAGGCGGCGGCACGTGCATCCTCGCCGCCCACGAGCACCCGACCAAGCTGCACACCGTCGGCACGCCGGTGGCCGGCCACGACATCCGGCTCATCGACGAGCACGGCCGCGAGTTGCCGCAAGGCGCGACCGGCGAGGTCGTCGGTCATTCGGCAGGGATGATGGCCGGCTACCACGGCCAGCCCGAGCGGACCGCCGAAGCCGAGTGGTTCGACGCGACCGGCAAGCGCTTCATCCGCACCGGCGACGTCGGCCGCTTCGACGACGACGGGTTTCTCACGCTCGTCGATCGGCGCAAGGACATGATCATCAGCGGCGGCTTCAACCTCTACCCGAGCGACCTCGAAGCGGTGCTGCGCCAGCATCCCGCCGTCGCCGAAGCCGCGGTCGCCGGCGTTCCCTCCGAACGCTGGGGCGAGACGCCGGCGGCGTGGGTCGTCGTGCACGAAGGCGCCGCGATCGACGCCGAGGCCCTGCGCGCCTGGGCCAACGAGCGGCTCGGCAAGACCCAGCGGATCGCGCACCTCGCGATCGTCGACGAGTTGCCGCGCAGCGCGATCGGCAAGGTGCTCAAGCGCGAGCTGCGCGACCGCTTCGTCGCTGCCGCGACAGCATCCTCGAAAGGGCCCTCGCATGGCTGACGATCTCCACTCGCCGACGTCGCTCGGCGCCAGCGGCCTCAAGGTCTCGAAGCTCTGGCTCGGCGCGATGATGTTCGGCGACCAGACCGACGAAGCGGAAGCTGCGCGCATCGTCGCCGCGACGCGCGACGCCGGCTTGAACGCGATCGACACCGCCGATGCGTACGCGAAGGGCGACTCCGAGCGCATCGTCGGCCGGCTGATCGCGAACGACCGCGAGCGTTGGGTCGTCGCGACCAAGCTCTTCAATCCGACGAGCAAGGATGCCAACGATCGCGGTCTCTCGCGCCGGCACATGCTCAGAGCGGTCGACGCCAGCCTCGCCCGGCTCGGCACCGATCGCGTCGAGATCCTCTACCTGCACCGCGAGGACGAGACGACACCGCTCGAGGAGACCGTCGCAGCGATGGCGCACCTGCTCGCGAGCGGCAAGGTGCTCTACTTCGGCGTCTCCAACTTCCGCGCCTGGCGGGTCGCGCGGCTGGTCGAGATGTGCCGCGCCGCGGGCATCCCGCCGCCGATCGTCTGCCAGCCGCCGTACAACGCGATGACGCGCGCCATCGAGACCGAGCTGTTGCCGTGCTGCGCGCACTACGGCGTCGGCGTCGTCGCCTACAGCCCGCTTGCGCGCGGCGTGCTTTCGGGCAAGTACGCGCCGGGCGGAGCGCCGCCCGAGGGATCGCGCGCGGCGCGCAACGATCAGCGCATCCTGCAAACCGAGTTTCGCGCCGAGTCGGTCGCGTTTGCCAAGCGCATCGCCGAGCACGCGGCGGCGCGCGGCCGCACGCCGCTCCAGTTCGCGCTCGGCTGGGTGTGGAACAACGCGCTCGTGCACGGGCTGATCGGCGGCCCGAAGACGCTCGTGCAGTGGCAGCAGTACCTCGACGCCCTCGAGGCACCGTTCGATGCCGACGACGAGGCGCTCGTCGACACCATGGTCCCGGCGGGACATGCGTCGACGCCCGGCTACACCGATCCCGTCTACCCGGTGATGGGGCGACAGCCGCGAGCGCACTGAGCGCGCCGCTCAGCGCCTGCGCCGTCGCGGCTCGCGGCCGTTCGCGACCAGCTGCAGGTCGGGCCCGTCGGGCCGCGGTGCGCGCGTGCGCGCCGCGACGATCGCGATCGCGGCGGCGAGATGGCTGTCCTCGTCGTCGACCGGATCGTCATAACGACGGCGCGGCGTTCCGGCAGCCGGCCGCGGCGACACGCCAAGATCGCCGACGGACGCAAGCGCCCGCCGGACGACATCGCTCCAGCGCTGCTGCTCGGGATCGATCGGACGGCTGGCGATGACGAGGATCGCTACGACGCTGGCCTGGACCGCGAGATACGCAACGGCGGACGCGGCGAGGATCTCCGCCAGCGGCACGGTATCGTTCCAGGCCCTGGCAATGCCCAGGAAGGCGACGAACAACCAGAGCGCGTTGGATGCCGCGATCGGCACCGCGATCGCAATCCAGTCGATTGCGTCCCAACGCGCAATGCGCCGGCCCCGCGTGAGCCGTGGAAACGTGACGCGGTGGAGAACGATGGCGTTCGCGACGAGCAGCGCGACGAGCAGGACCTTGGCCTGAAGCTTCGGATTGGCGAGAACGCCAGGATGCACCAGCGCGTCATCGCAAACGATCGCCGCGCCGGTCACGCACAGGACGACGAGCGAGACGACAACGATGCGAACGACGAACGCGTTCGGCGGCGCGATGCGGACCCTGTCCTGGGCCAGCTTGCCGAGCAGCCTGAGGTCGGTCGCAACGATCGCGCCCAATGCCATCGAGGCGGCGAGCAGGTGAGCGAAGACGAGCGTCAGCGAGAACATCGTTTGCTGCGGGCGGACGCAGGGGACGTGCCATCCGCGTCGTGAGAACTTGTTGGCATCCGACATCGCGAGTACGGCGCAACGCGACGCTGCCTGTCCGATATCGGCAGCGCCATCGACGCGCGGGGGCCCGTTTGTAAGCAAACGAACAGAGTGCGTCGCCGCTACCCCGCCACCACCTGCGGCGGCCGCTTTTCGTACCAGTGGGTGAAGCGCGCGCCGTCCCAGCACAGCGCGTAGTGCCCTGCCGCCTTGGCGTGACGAAGCGCACGCGGACGAAAGATGCCGACGCACTCGCCGCCGGCGTGGCGAACGCTCGGATAGCGGATGCCCCAGCTCTCGCTCGCGCGCAGCGCGCGGCCGAGCGCCTGCGAAGGCGCGTAATCGTCGGGGTCGAGCGCGGCGGCGAAACGGTTCGCCGCGTTCGCCGCCTCGCCCGGCTCGGCGAGGTCGTGCAGGTCGGCCTCGACGTTGGCGGTGACGAGGCGCAGGTCGATGTCGATCGCCGGCTCTTCGGTGCTGCGCAGGAAGACGGCGCGGTGGTGGCTCACCTCGGCGATCGCCGTCTCGAGCGAGTGCGCGGCGTAGTAGACGCCGTACGCGCCGTCGGAAAAGCGCGAGCCCTCCTTGTTGAGATGCGTGAACGCCGCCATCACCGGCGTCGCGCCCGGGCCGGTGATGCGCTCGTCCTTGGCGACGAGCGTGATCTCGCCGAGCTCGTCGCGGATGCGCGGATTGGCGAGCGCCTCGATCGCGAAGACGACGTCGAGATCGGCAGGATCGGCGATCGCGTCGTAGAGGCCGACGGTCGGATAACGCGACGGGATCAGCCGGTACGACGGCCGCCAGGTGACGCGGTGCACCGGCACCGCCTGGGGATCGATCTTCGTCGGCCGACGGGCCGGCGCCGCCGAAGCTTCCCGCGCCTCGGCCTCCGCTTCGTGCGCGACGCTCATGCCTTGCCGCCGCGTTGTGCGTCGAGGTACTCGCGGACGACGAAGAGATCGGAGACCTGGCCGCCGAGCATGCGCTCGAGCGCCGAGCGGCCGCCGAAGACGCGCGCGCTGTTGGCCTTGCGGATCCACTCCTCGGCGCGGCCCGACGCCGGAAAGAGGATCTGCAGCGACGAATAGATCCCGAACACGTGGGAGAGCCGCTCGAGGACGTGGCGATCGAGCGGGCCGACCTTGCCCTGCTTCCACTGGTAGAGCGTCGCGCGGGCGACGCCGAGCAGCGTCGCCTGCTCGGCGCCCGTGAGGTCCCACGCCTCGGCGAGGCGGAAGAACGTCCGCAGCGCGGCGCCGGCCGCGCGCGCGGAGGTGAGATCGACGGCGGCCGGGGCCGGCTTGAGAAGCGCGCTCATGTCGTGGCAGATGTCCAGGCCCGGAAGGCGACCGAAGCCTAGTCCATCAGCAGACAGAAATCAACAATCTGTCCAGTAACAGACAACGCAGCAGGGTCATGCGCGGGCGTGCGACACGCCGCCGTCGACGACGAGGGTCGAGCCGACGACGTAGTCGCCGGCGCGCGACGCCAGGTAGATCGCCGCCCCGGCCATGTCGTCGTCGGCGCCGATCCGGCCAGCCGGGATGTGCTTTTTCACCTCCTCGCCGTGGTCGCGAGCGGCGCGGTTCATCTCGGAAGCGAACGCGCCGGGAGCGATCGCGCTGACGACGATGTGCTCGGGTGCGAGCCGGAGCGCCATCCGCCGCGTCAGCTGGATCAGCCCGGCCTTGCTGGCGGTGTACGAGTACGTCTCGAGCGGATTGACCGATATGCCGTCGATCGACGCGATGTTGATGACCTTGGCCGGACGCTCGGCGCTCGCCGCCTTGCGCAGCGGCGCCGCGAGCGCCTGCGTCAGGAAGAACGGCGTCTTCAGGTTGAGGTCGACGACCTTGTCCCAGCCCTTCTCGGGGAAGGTGTCGAACGACTCCCCCCACGCCGCGCCGGCGTTGTTGACGAGGATGTCGAGCGCTTGCTCGCGCTCGCCGAACGCGGCGACGAGCGCCTGCACGCCCTGGACATCGGAGACGTCTGCCGGCAGCGAGACGCAGGTGCCGAGCGACGACAGTTCGCGCGCAGTCGCGTCGCAGGCGTCGGCCTTGCGCGACGAGATGTAGACGGCGCGGCAGCCGGCGCGGAGGAACCCGGCGGCGATCATGCGGCCGATGCCGCGCGAGCCGCCGGTGACCAGCGCGGTCCGGCCGTCGAGGGAAAAGAGAGCGTTCATGGCGGGCCTCGTGTGGCGTAGTGGACGGCGGCGCGCCGGCGATCCGGTCGCCGCCGCCCGGCCTCCGGCACGATACGCCCCGCCGACCCTGGCGTCGGCGGATCGGTCGAGAGGGGACGATGGCCGACCTGGGAGCCTGGCGCGTGTCGCCATGACCTTCGACGAGTCGTTCTGCGCGTGCGAGGAGGAGGCGCTTCGCTTCCTCGTCGACGAGCACGGCTTCGTCCGCGCGCACCGCGCGATCGAGCGCCGCGGCGACGCCGACGGCGTCCATGCGGTCGCCGTCTACCGCGCGAGCGCGATCGACGCCGAAAGCGGCCGCGAGGTCGCGCTCTCGATCGCGCCGCTCAGGCTCGAGCTTCACCTCGAGATCGGATGCCGCTTGGTCGGCACGTTTGCGATCGAGGAGCTGCACGCGATCGAGAGCCGCGAGGCGTTCCCGCAGCGCATGCACGGCCTCTACGACGCGATGCTCGAACCCGAGCTGCTGCTCGCCGAGTTCACGCGGCTGGCCGGCGTGCTGCGAGGCTGCGGCAGGCGCTTCTTCAACGACGAGCCGCAGCTGTGGGACGACCTGATCGCCGCGCGCGGCCGTGACATCGACGCCGACCAGATGCGCGATGCGCTGGCACAGGCGAAGGCGGCGTTCTACGCGCGCGACTGGCTCGGCGTCGTCGCGCTGCTCGCGCCGCTCGAGCGGCGCCTCGGCCGTCGCGCGAGCGCGCGCCTGGCGTACGCGCGCAGGAAGGCGCTGGCCGCCCGCGACTGATCGACCGGCGTCGCGCGGGCACGGCCGTTGCTCGCAACCGCGCAGGGAGACCGCGTTGGAACAGAAATGGCCACAGACGCTCTGGATCGTTCGCCACGGCCAGAGCGCCGGCAACGTCGCGCGCGATGCCGCCGAGGCGGGCGGGCTGCACCAGATCGACATCGCCGAGCGCGACGTCGACGTGCCGCTGTCCGCACTCGGCGAGCGCCAGGCCGACGCGCTCGGCCACTGGTTCGCGCAGCTTCCCGGGGGCGAACGTCCCGACATCGTCCTCAGCTCGCCCTACGTCCGCGCGCGCCAGACCGGCAACGGCGTTCTGGCGGCGCTGCGCGGCGAGGCCGGCGAGTCGGACGTCGTCGCGTGCGTCCACGACGAGCGGCTGCGCGAGAAGGAGTTCGGCATCCTCGACCGCATGACGACGTTCGGCATCCGCGAGCGATACCCCGAGCTCGCCGAGCAGCGGCGCCACGTCGGCAAGTTCTATTTCCGCCCGCCGGGCGGCGAGAGCTGGTGCGACGTCATCCTGCGCCTGCGCAGCTTTCTCGACATGCTCTCGCGCGAGCACCGCGGCGACCGCGTCCTCGTCGTCGGCCACCAGGTGATCGTCAACTGCATGCGCTATCTTCTCGAACGGCTCGACGAGCAGGAGATCCTCGCGATCGATCGCATCGGCGACGTTCCCAACTGCGGCATCACCTCGTATGAATTCGATCCCCACGCGGGCCGGCGCGGCAAGCTCGTCCTCCGGCTCGAGAACTTCGTCTCGCCGCTGCGCGAGGCGGGCGCGGCCGTGACCGCCGAGCCCGATCGTCCGGCGGCGGCGAAACCGTGATGGCTGCAGCGACCGTTGCCATCGATGCCCGGCTGCTGCGCGACTGGCCGCTGCCGGTGCCGGGCAGCGCCGCCGACAAGGAGGACCGCGGCTCGACGCTCGTCGTCGCCGGCAGCAGCGAGACGCCGGGAGCGGCGCTGCTCGCGGCGCAGGCAGCGCTGCGCGCCGGCGCCGGCAAGCTCGCGGTCGCGACCGGCGCCAGCGTCGCGCGCGGGCTCGCACTCGCGCTCGCCGAAGCGCGCGTGATCGCGCTGCCCGAGAGCGACTTCGGCGGCCCTGCGGCCGACGGCCTCGCCAGGATCGAGACGCAGCTCGGCAAGGTCGACGCGGTGCTCATCGGTCCGGGATTGCAAGAAGCGGCGGCGACGCGCGCGTTCGCTCGCCGGTTGCTGAAGCGGACGACGCGCGCCGCGGTCGTGCTCGACGCGCTGGCCATGGATGTCGTCCTCGACGTGCGCCGCTTCGAGCGGCCGCCGCTCGTCACGCCGCACGCCGGCGAGATGGCGCGCCTCACCGGCTTCGCGCGCGAAGAGATCCTCGCCGACCCGGAGCGCCACGCGCGCGAAGCGGCGCTGCGCTGGAATGCGGTCGTCGCGCTGAAGGGCGCGACGACGATGGTCGCGACTCCCGACGGCGACTGCTGGCAGCACACGAGCCACCAGCCCGGCCTCGGCACGTCGGGGTCGGGCGACGTCCTCGCCGGGATCATCGTCGGCCTCGCGGCGCGCGGCGCGCCGCTCGCGCAAGCCGCGGCGTGGGCGGTTGCGCTGCACGCGCAAGCCGGCGCCACGCTCGCTGCGCGACGCGGCCCGGTCGGCTATCTCGCCAGCGAGCTCGCTGCCGAGGTTCCCGCGCTGATGGAGCAGCTCGCGCACTGAACGCGAAGGAGCGACGATGAAGAGCGCGTTGCGGCCGTACCTCGAGAAGCGCAACTTCGACGTCACGAGCGAGCCGACCGGCGGCAAGGCGACGCGCGGCGCGCTTTCGTTCGTCATCCAGAAGCATGCGGCCACGCGCCTGCACTACGACTTTCGCCTCGAGCTCGACGGCACCCTGAAGAGCTGGGCCGTCCCGAAGGGCCCGAGCCTCGACCCGGGCGACAAGCGGATGGCGGTGCACGTCGAGGACCATCCGCTCGACTACGCGAGCTTCGAGGGGACGATCCCGAAGGGCCAGTACGGTGCCGGCCAGGTCATCGTCTGGGACAACGGCACGTGGGAGCCGGTCGGCGATGCACGCGCGGGTCTGCGCGCCGGCAAGCTCAAGTTCCGCCTGCACGGCAAGAAGCTGCACGGCGGCTGGACGCTCGTGCGCATGCACGGCCGCGAAGGCGAGCGCCAGGAGCCGTGGCTGCTCATCAAGGAGCGCGACGACGAAGCGCGGCCGGCGTCGGAGTACGACGTCACCGTCGCCGAGCCGAAGAGCGTGCTCTCGGATCGCACGATCGCCGACAAGGCGACGGCGTCGCCGCGCGCGGCAGCCGCCGACGATTCGAAGCAGAAGACGCCGGCACGCCGCGCTGCGCGCAAGACCGCGACCAAGCGCGCGCGCAGCACCGCCAGCGACGACGACGGCGAGCCGCGGCACGCCTCGCCAACGTCGCACCGCGTCACCGCGCCTTCGCTTCCCGCCGGCGCGGTGCGCGCGCGCCTGCCGGCGACGCTCCTGCCGCAGCTGGCAACGCTGATCGGCGAAGCGCCGCACGACGCTGGCTGGATCTGGGAGATCAAGTTCGACGGCTATCGGCTGCTCGCGCGCGTCGACGGCGACGACGTTCGCCTCTTTACCCGCCGCGGCAACGACTGGTCCGAGCGGATGCCCGCGCTCGTCGATGCGGTGCGCGCGCTCGGCGTCGGCTCGGCCTGGATCGACGGCGAGATCGTCGTCAACGGCGCCCACGGCGTTCCCGACTTCAATGCGCTGCAGAACGCGTTCGAGTCGGCGCGCGTCGCCGACATCCAGTACTACGTGTTCGACCTGCCGTATTGGAACGGCCACGCCCTGCGCGACGTTGCGCTCGTCGAGCGCCGCGCGCTCCTCGCCGCGCTGCTCGAACGTTCCGAACCGCAGGAGCGGATCCGCTTCAGCCAGGACTTCGATTCGCGCCCCGAAGAGCTGCTGCAGAACGCCTGCCGGATGCGCCTCGAGGGAATGATCGGCAAGCGCGCCGACGCGCCGTACGTGTCGCGCCGCAGCCCGACCTGGATCAAGCTCAAGTGCACGCAGCGGCAGGAGTTCGTGATCGGCGGCTGGACCGATCCGCAAGGCTCGCGCACCGGCATCGGCTCGCTGCTGCTCGGCATCCACGACGAGGCCGGCCACCTGCGCTTCGCCGGCGCGGTCGGCAGCGGGTTCGATCAGAAGACGCTGCGCGCGGTCAAGAGCGCGCTCGACGCGGTCGCCACCGACGCGACGCCGTTCTTCGACAAGCCCCGCGACGTCCGCGGCCACTGGGTCGAGCCGCGCCTCGTCGCCGAGGTCTCGTTCGGCGAGTGGACTCCCGACGGCCGCATCCGCCACTCGGTCTTCCACGGCCTGCGCGACGACAAGGACGCGAGCGCGATCGGCCGCGAGCAGGCGGTCGCGCCGGCGGCGGCGAGGAAGACGACGAAGGCGGCGACGAGCATCGCTGCGAAGCGCGGCGGGGCGAAGACGGCGGCAGCGAAGCGCGCGGCCGCAAAGAGCACGCCGACGAAGGCCGCAAAGCGCAGCGCCGACGCGACCGTCGAAGGCATCCGCATCAGCCATCCCGAACGCGTCGTCGACACGACGACCGGAATCACCAAGCTCGAGATCGTCAACTACTACCTCGACGTCGCCAAGCTCATCCTGCCGCACCTCGTGCAGCGCCCGGTCTCGCTGGTGCGCGCGCCGGGCGGGCTCGCGGGCCAGCTCGTCTTCCAGCGCCACGCCGGAGCGCTCAAGATCCCCGAGCTGCGCGAAGTCGACGCGGCGTTCTCGCCCGACCACGAGCCGATGGTCGAGGTCGACTCGTTCACGGCGCTGATCGGCGCCGCGCAGGCCAACGTGATCGAGTTCCACACCTGGAACGCGACGACGAAGGACGCAGCGCACCCGGACCGCATCGTCTTCGACCTCGACCCGGGCGAAGGCATCGCGTGGAAGAAGATGCAGGAAGGCGCCGAGCTGATGCGCTCGCTCCTCGAGCAGATCGGCCTCGAGAGCTTCCTGAAGACGAGCGGCGGCAAGGGGCTGCACGTCGTCGTCCCGATCGCACCGAAGGACGGGTGGGACGCGGTCCGCGAGCTCGCGAAGGGCATCGTCGAGCACATGGCGGCGACTCTTCCCGAGCGCTTCGTCGCCAAGAGCGGCGCGAAGAACCGCGTCGGCCGCATCTTCGTCGACTACCTGCGCAACGGCTTCGGCGCGACGACCGCGTGCGCATGGTCGGCGCGCGCTCGGCCCGGCCTCGGCATCTCGGTGCCGTGCGCGTGGGACGAGCTCGGCGCGATCACGAGCGGCGCGCACTGGACGATCCGCAGCGCGCACGAGCGGATCGAGGAGCGCGGCGACCCGTGGCGCGGCTACGCGCAGACGAAGCAGAGCGCCGCCAAGGCGATGAAGGCGATCGCGAAGGCGCGCGGCGCGCCGTGACGCTCCGCGGCCCGGCTCAGATCGCGCCGACGCTGCCGGTCACCGGCAGCACGATTCCGCTGATGTAGCCCGAGCACGCGGGCGACGCGAGGAACACGTACGCCGGCGAGAGCTCCTCGGGCTGCGCCGGCCGCCTCATCTGCGTGCTCTTGCCGAACTCGGCGACCTTCTCGGCCGGCGCGTCGGCCGGATTGAGCGGCGTCCACACCGGGCCGGGCGCGACCGCGTTGACGCGGATGCCCTTGTCGAGAAGGCTTTGCGCGAGCGATTTCGTGAAGGCATGGATCGCGCCCTTGGTCGCCGAATAGTCGAGCAGATGCGCGCTGCCTTCGAGGCCGGTGACCGAGCCGGTGTTGATGATCGCGCTGCCTTCCTTCAGGTGCGGCAGCGCGGCGCGCGCCATGTGGAAGTAGCCGAAGATGTTGGTGCGAAAGGTCTCCTCGAGACGGTCGTCGGTGATGTCGTCGAGCGAGTCGGCATGCTCCTGGAAGCCGGCGTTGTTGACGACGACGTCGAGCCTGCCGAACGCGTCGATCGTCTTCGCGACGACCTTCTCGGCGAACTTCGCACGCTTGACGTCGCCGGCGACGAGGACGCAGCGGCGCCCCTCGGCCTCGATGCAACGCTTGGTCTCGGCGGCGTCGTCGTGCTCGTCCAGGTAGGCGATCGTGACGTCCGCGCCTTCGCGCGCGAACAGCACCGCGACGGCGCGGCCGATTCCCGAATCGCCGCCGGTGACGATCGCGGCGAAGCCGTAGAGCTTGCCGCTGCCGCGGTAGTCGGGCGCCATGAACTGCGGCGCGAGCTCGAGCTCGGCTTCGCGGCCGGGCTTCTTCAGGTGCTGCGCAGGGAGCTGCTCGGGTTCCTTGCGCGCGCCGGCCTGCACCGCCTTCTTCTTCTTCGCATCGTCCGCAGGCTTCGACGACTTCTTCCGCGCGTCCTTGCGGTCCTGCGTCTGCTGGATCTCGCGCTGCCTGCTCGCGGCGGAGCGCGTCGATGAATGCATGGCGGTTCTCCGGTCGTGCCAGCTCTCCGGGCGGCAAGACGTATGCCCGCCACCGGCGGCGAACGGAATCTCGCGAGCAGTCGTTCGCGCCGACGGCGCCTGAACTCGCGTTCGCCGGGCCGGCATCGCGAACACGCCGGCACAATCGCGCGGATGAGCGACGAACCGCTCCACCTCGTCGACGCGACGATGTTCTGGAGCCCGACCGGCGGCGGTGTCCGCCGGTACCTGCAGACCAAGCATGCGTGGCTCGCCGAGCAGCCGCGCTGGCGCCACACGATCGCGGTGCCGCGCGTCGCCGGCACCAGCGCGAGCGCCGCGACGCTGCCGTCGTGGCCGTTGCCGGCGAGCGGCGGCTACCGGCTGCCGGTGCGGCGACGCGCGATCGCGAAGGTCCTCGTCGAGCTGCGGCCCGACCTGATCGAGGCCGGCGATCCGTACCGGGTCGCGTGGGCCGCGCTCGACGCCGCGAGAGCACTCGACGTTCCGGCGCTCGCCTACTGCCATTCGAACGTCGTCGCGATGGCCCGCCTCGCCGCGGGTCCGTTCGCCGGCGCGGCGGCGCGCGCCGCCGAGCGCTATGCGCGCCACGTCTATCGCGGCTTCGACCTCGTCCTCGCGCCGAGCCGCAGCATGGCGACGCAGCTCGAGGCGTGGGGCATCGAGCGCGTCGCCTGCCAGCCGCTCGGCGTCGACACCGCAGTCTTCCATCCGAGCGCGCGCGATCCAGCGTGGCGACAGCGGCACGGCTGGTCGGATGCGACGCGCGTGCTCGTCTATGCCGGGCGCTTCGCTCCCGAGAAGCACCTCGACGTCGTCGCCGCGGCGGTCGCGCGCCTCGGCGCGCCGTACGTGCTCGTCGCGATCGGTGCCGGTCCGGCGCCGCCGCCGGCGGGCGATCGCGTCGTCGTCGTTCCGTTCGTCGCGTCGGCGCGCGAGCTCGCGACCGCGCTCGCGAGCGCCGATGCGTTCGTCCACGCCGGCGACCAGGAGACGTTCGGCCTGTCGGCGCTCGAGGCGATGGCATGCGCGACGCCCGCCGTGCTGCGTGCCCACGCCGGCCTCGCCGAGCTCTGCGACGGCGACGGCGGCGCAATCGGCGTCGGCGAAGGCAGCGCGACGGCGTTCGCCGAGGCGATCGCCGCGCTCTTCGCCGGCGATCGCGCCGAGCGTGCACGCGCAGCACGCGCGCGCGCCGAGGCGAGCGATTGGCAACGCGTCTTTCCGTCGCTGCTCGCGCACTACCAACGCCTGCTCGGCGCGCGCGCCGCAGCCGCTGCGAACGACGGCGCCGCCGGCGCGACCACGGCGCTGCAACGATGAGCGACACCGCGCGCGGACCGACCGTCTGCATCGTCCTCCACGACGCGGCACCGTCGACGCACAAGGCATGCGTTCGCGTGCTCACCGCCGTTCGCCAGGTCGTCGGCGAAGCGCCGGTGACGATCCTCGCGGTGCCGCGCTACCACGGCGAGGAGCCGACGCCCGAGTTCGAGGCGTGGCTCGGCGAGCGTGCGCGCCGCGGCGACGAGCTCGCGCTGCACGGCTGCACGCACCTCGACGAGGGCAAGCCGAAGGGCACGGTCGACTCGGTGCGGCGCTCGCACTACACGCGCGGCGAAGGCGAGTTCTGGTCGCTGTCGAGGCGCGAGGCGCTGGCCAAGATCGACGTCGGCATCGCCTGGTTCGCGAAGAACCGCTGGCCGCTCTCGGGCTTCGTCGCGCCGGCGTGGCTGCTCGGCGACAACGCGCGCGACGCACTGCTCAAGCGCCCGTTCGAGTACACGGCGACGCTGCGCCAGCTGATCCACCTGCCGTCGCAGGTCGCGATCCCGAGCCAGAGCGTCGTCTACAGCACGTCGAGCGGCTGGCGGCGGCAGATGTCGCTCGCATGGAACGCAGGCGTCGATCTCCTCGAACGGCGCAACCCCGTGCTGCGCATCGAGCTCCATCCGCGCGACGCCGACTTCGCGCCGGTGCGACGCTCGTGGCAGCGGATCCTCGCGCGCGCGCTGCACAAGCGCCGGCCGACGACCGTCGCCGAGTTCATGCGCAACTCGCGCGCCAGCGAATCGTCGACGGTTCTGTGAGCGGAGCGCTCAGAGGAGGTTGAAGCTGACCGCGGCGGTGATGCCGCCGATCAGCGCACCGACGATGACGTCGCTCGGATAGTGCAGGCCGAGGACGATCCGCGACAGCGCGATCAGGATCGTGAGCGGCCAGACGACCAGCGCCGAGAGCGGGTAATACACGGGGAGGATCACGCTGAACGCCATGGAGTGCAGCGCGTGGCCGCTCGGGAAGCTGAACTCGTCGAGCGAGCGCGTCCGCGCGCAGATCCCCGGGCAGGTCCGGTACGGACGCGGCCGCGCGATCCAGCGCTTGATGATCTTGTAGAGGATCAGGTTGACGATTCCGACGCCGACCAGGCGAACCGACGCCGACGTGCCGACCGGTCCGTCGACGATCGGCAGGAAGACGACGATCGCGAACCAGATCCAGCCGTCGCCGATGCGGCTCACCGCGGCGAGGAGGCGGACCACCCAATCGCGCGCCGAGGCCCGGTGCATCCAGAGCGCGACGGCGCGCTCGCGGGCGATCCAGAGCTCGCGCTCGAGCCAGAGCGAATGCGATTGCTCAGGCCAGGGCGACGCGTGGCGCGGGCGTTTCCCGTGCATGGAGGGTGTCTTCCAGTCGCGACTCGAAGCGCGCGAGCACCTCGGGCCAGCTCGCGCGCTTCGCGGCGGCGACGGCGGCGGCGCGCATCGGATCGAACGAGACGCCGCGCGCGGTGAGCGACGTCACGGCGGCGATGTAGGCGGCGTCGTCGCCGGCGGCGACGAGCCGGCCGCTTCTGCCGTCGTCGACGTGCTCGGCGGCGGCGGCGACGGCGAACGAGACGACCGGCAGCGCCGACGCGAGCGCTTCGAGGACGACGTTGCCGAAGGTGTCGGTGAGGCTCGGAAAGAGGAACAGGTCCGCGGACGCGTAGTGCGCTGCGAGCGCCGCGCCGCGCTGGACGCCGGCGAAGTGGACGTCGGGATAGGCAGCGCGCATGCGCCCGAGCGCCGGCCCGTCGCCGACGACGACCATGCGCAGGCCCGGCCGCGCCCGGCGCGCGCGCTCGAACGCGCGCAGGCCGAGCTCGACATTCTTTTCGGGGGCGACGCGGCCCACCATGAGCAGAACCGGAGCGCTCTCGGCATGCCACTGGCGGCGCAGCTCGGCACTGCGATGCGCGGGCGCGAAGCGCTCGGCGTCGACGCCGCGGCCGATCGTCGTCAGGTTGTGAAAACCGAAGGCGCGCAACTCGCGCGCGCTCGCCCGCGTCGGAACGAACGTCTGCTGGGTCAGATTGTGGAAGCGCCGGAGGACGCCGAGCACCGGCGTCGCCAGCGCACCGAGCCCGTAGTAGCGGCTGTACTGGTGGAAGTTGGTGCGAAAGTCCGACGTCGTCGCGATGCCGAGCGCGCGCGCCGCGGCGAGCGCGGCCCACGAGAGGGGGCCCGGCGTCGCGAGGTGGACGAGCTCCGGCGCGGTCGCGCGAAAGCGCCGCACCAGCGGCGCGATCCGCGAAACGCCGAAGCGCATCTCGCGGTAGACCGGGATCGGCCAGCCGGCGGTGCGCAGCTCGTCGTTGGCGTCGAGCGCGGCTTCGCCCGGCTGGCGCGGCCGGATCAGCTCGACGTTGTGGCCGCGCGCACGCAGGAAGCGCACCGTCCGCTCGACGGTCAGCGAGACGCCATTCAGCTCGGGCGGATAGGTTTCGGTGACGTAAGCGATGCGCATCGGGCGGCGGACTCGGTCCATTGGCGCGATTCTGGCAACCGGAATGCCGACGCCAAGTAGGACGCGGCCGCAACCTCGGCGGCATCGTGCCCATCGGCCGTGACCCGGCGGTGACAGCGCCCGGCGGGAGGGCGGCTAGTCGCCGTCGAGGTAATGGCAGAGCACCCGGAGTGTGCGCGTTCGCTTGCAGACCGCCCGCAGGCCGAGGAGCAACGGCACGGCGAGGAATGCCCCGGCGATCCCCCACAGCCACCCCCAGACCATGACCGCAAGAAAGACGAACACCGGGCGGACCTGGAGCCGGTGGCCCATGATCATCGGACTCAGGAAGTTCGCCTCGATGCCGTGCAGGACGAGGAACGCCGCCGGCGGACCGAGCATCTCCCAGCCGGTCCCGAACGTGACGCTGCCGGCGAGCAGCAGCAGCAGCGTGATGAGGAGCGGGCCGAGGTACGGGATGAACGCGAGCACCGCGGCCGTCGTCCCCCAGAGCACCGGGTTGGGCAGCCCGATCGCCCAGAGCGCGAGCCCGGTCGCGATGCCGAGGGCGACGTTGACGAGGCTCATCGTCGCGATGAAGCGGCCGATGTCGCGCTGCGCCTGGCGCACGCCGGCGAGGATCAACGCGCGCGTGCGCGGCCGCCGCACCACTGCCATCGTGCGCGCCACGAGCCAGCGCTCGGACGCGAGCAGGAAGTAGAGCAGGATCACGGTGGCCGACGCCGACAGCGCGAACGAGATCGTCTCGCCGATCGCGAGGCGCGTGAACGTCCAGCCTTCGCTCGCCAGCCGCTCGCCGAGCGGGTCGGTCGCTGCCGCCGCCGGGGCGCGGATGAGCTGGGCCGGAGTCGCGTACGGAAAGAGCGCGTCGCGCCAGCGCTGCAGCGCTTCGACGAGCTCGTGGACGATCAACGGCGCGCGCGCCCACCAGGCCGCCGCCGGCGCGGCGACGAGCGCCAGCACGAGCACCGCGGCGCCGAGCACGGCGACGATGACGACGCCGGCCCCCACGTACTCGGAGACACCGGCGCGCTGCAGCGCACGCACCGGCGTCGAGAGCACGAACGTGAAGACGATCGCGATCGTCACCGGCAACAGCAGCGGCCGCGCGTGCTCGAGCAGGAGCACGACCGCGACCAGGAGGACGCCGCGGCCCCACCACGTCGACGCGACGGCGCGGGCGGCGGGATGGATCGGGGTCGCGGCCAAGGTGCGCCGGATCATGGCATGGCGCCGCATCGCTCGCGCCGAGTCGCTAGAGTGCAGCGACGATGGCGACGCGCAGCACCCGCACCGCTCCTGCCGCGAAGGCGGTCGCGCCGCCGCAGCCGATCGAGCCGATGCTCGCCAAGCTCGTCGATGCGCTGCCGCCGGAAGGCGATGTTCTCTTCGAGCCGAAATGGGACGGCTTTCGCGCGATCGTCTTTCGTCCGGCGCCGGGCGAGATCGCGATCCAGAGCCGCGACCTGCGGCCGCTCGACCGCTACTTCCCCGAGCTCGACGACGCGCTCGTCGAACGGCTGCCGGACGGTGTCGTGGTCGACGGCGAGATCGTCGTCGTCGGCGCGCGCGGCCTCGACTTCGACGCGCTGCAGCAGCGGCTCCATCCTGCGGCGTCGCGCGTCGCCAAGCTCGCGATCGAGACGCCGGCGTCGTTCGTCGCCTTCGACCTCCTCGCCGAGCGCGGCAAGAGCCTCGTCGACCGCCCGCAGCACGAGCGCCGCGCTCGGCTCGAGGCGCTGCTTGCCGACGCAAGGCCACCGCTCTACCTGACGCCGGCGACGCTCGACGGCGACGTCGCGACGCGGTGGCTGCGCGAGTTCGAGGGTGCCGGGCTCGACGGCGTCATCGCCAAGCCGCTCGATGCGCCGTACCAGCCGGGCAAGCGCGCGATGCTGAAGATCAAGCACGCGCGCACCGCCGACTGCGTCGTCGCCGGCTTTCGCTGGCACAAGTCGACCGAAGAAGGCAGCGCCGAGGCGATCGGCTCGCTGCTGCTCGGCCTCTACGACGACGCCGGCGTCCTCCACCACGTCGGCGTGACCTCGTCCTTCACGATGGCGGTGCGCCGCGACCTCGCGCGCGAGCTCGCGCCGTTGCGCGCGAACGCGCTGCGCGACCATCCGTGGCGGCACTGGGCCGAGCAGGCGGGCGAGCAAACGGCGCAACGCGTGCCGGGGGCGACGAGCCGCTGGAGCGCCGGCAAGGATCTCGCGTGGCAGCCGCTGCGCGCCGAGCGCGTCTGCGAGGTCAAGTACGACCACCTGCAAGGCGACCGCTTCCGTCACGCGACGACGTTCGTCCGCTGGCGTCCCGACAAGGCTCCGGAGGCGTGTCGCTACGACCAGCTCGAGGTCGTCGCGCCGTACGAGCTGAAGGAGATCTTCGGTCGCTGACGACCGCCGTGCGCGGCGGCGGTCGTGCCGCTCAGTTCGCCGCCGCGGGCGCCGCCGCCGTTGCCGCGTCGGCGTTCTCGGCGCGCATCCGCGCGAAGAGGCCGTACCAGTCGATCCGCCGCGTCGCGATCATCATCGCAGCGAGCACGGCGAAGAGCAGGATGGAGCCGAGCAGGAGCGCGGTCTGCTCGAGCTGCAGCAGCGCGTAGAGCGCGCCGAAGAGGCCGGCGATCGCGGCCCCGAACGCCGCGCCGGCGCGGCTGCCGCGTAGGACGAACGCACCGTAGAACGTCAGGAGCGCCGTGCATGCCGCGGCGGCGGCGAGGTAGGCGACCGCGAACGGCACGTGCTCGGACAGGCTGACGAGGAGCAGAAAGAAGATCGCGAGCGCCGAGCCGACGAGCAGGTACTGGATCGGATGGACGCGCAGCCGACGCAGCACCTCGAGCGCGCCGACGCCGACGAACGTCAGCGCGACGAAGAGCAATCCGTACTTCGTTGCGCGATCGCTCAGCACGTACGGGCTCACCGGGTCCATAAAGGCGACGCCGAACGTCTCGACGCACGGCCGACGGCGCGCTTCGCCCGTGGGCACGTCGTCGCCGCCGTCGTAGAGGCTGCACGCCGGACCGCCGGTGGCGACCGCTTGCGGCGCCGTCGTCGCCAGCGCGTTGAGCTGCCAGCGAGCCGTGAAGCCGGTTTCGCCGACCTGCCGCTCGAGCGGCAAGAAGCGGCCGGCGAACGACGGATGCGGCCAGTCGGACGCGAGCGTGATCTGCGTGCTGCCACCGACCGGCGCGAACGCGAGTTCGCCGGTGCCGACGAGCTCGATCCCGATCTCGGCGGCGAGCGGCCGGCGCGCGCCGGCGAACGACTCGGCGACGTCGGCGTGAAAGCCGCGCGGGTGCGCGCCGTGCAGCGTTCCCGGCAGCACCGGGACGACGCTGCCGTCGAGCTGCATCGCGGCGCTGCGAACGCCGCGCGAGTCGCCGAGCGCGAGGTAGACGATCGGCGCGTCGCAGTGCAGGCGCGAGCCGGCGTGCTGCGCTTCGGGGACGAGGGCAGTGCCGTCGTCCCAGCCGGCGCGCATCCGCGCTTTCAGGACATAGCCGTTGACCTTGAAGATGCCGCGGTAGCGCGGCTCGATCGCGACGTCGCCCTTCATGTCGAGCGTCGCCGGCGCCGCGCTCAGCTTGAAGTCGCGTCGCTCGACGACGGTCTTCTTGTCCTTGCCTTCGCCTTGCGTCACCTCCCACGTCTCGCTGCAGTCACGCGAGACGATCGGGCCGACGATCGTCTGCGCCGCCGCGAGGCTCGCGGCGACGCTGCGCTCGGCCTCGCGCAGCCGTCCCTGGCGCTCGGCGACGATGCCGCTCACCGACTGCAAGGCGAGCATGAGGGCGATCAGGACGGCGACCATTGCGATCGCTTTGGCGAAGAGAGGGAAACGACGCGCTGCCATGAGGTTGTGCCTTTTTCGACAAGTTGCACCGCGAATCGCGGCAGGAGACGTCAGGATCGGCGTGCGCAGCGAAGAGAATGCGAAGGCGACGCGGCGCCCCGGCCGGGTCGGTGAAGGGAAGGTGAAACGAAGCGGGTCGAAAACGCCCGCCGCTGCCGATCAGACGAATTGGCGCGCCGTCGGCCCTCTCATCGACGCGCCCGGATCGCCGCAGCCGCCTACCCTTTCACCTGCTCGCCACCTCTTCGCCTCGTCATGACGCTCTTCGGCATCCAACTGCGCAAGCCCACCTTCAACGAAGTCACCGCAGCGACGGTCATGGCGGTCGGGCTCTGGCTCGCCGTGATCGGCCTCGCCAAGGCGAGCGGCCAGGCGCTACAGGCGAGCGACGCCGGCGCACTGCTCGTCGTCAGCGTCTGGGGCTGCGTCGGCGCGCGCCTCGGCGTCGCCCTCGGCAAGGGCGGCCGCCATCTCGCCGCCCACATCGGCGTCAACGCCGTCCTCCTCGCCATTTACCAGGGCGCGATCGTTCTCGCCAGCTGATCCGGCGGCGCGCCGGCAGGCGCGCAGTCGTCGCGGTGTAGGACGGCGCCGACACGGTCTATCGGTGCCGGCGGATGGGAGTTCGACCGGCCGGGCCCTAGCCTAGCGTCGCTTTGTCGGTCCGTTACGCACGGCGCCGGTTAAGCTTCAGCGCGGCCAGCACATGCCACTTCCGGTATAGGCGGGTCGTCATCTACGGCTTGGAAACGGGGAAGAGCATGAACTTCATCATTTGGCTCGTGGTAGGCGGCCTCATCGGCTGGATCGCCAGCATGATCATGAAAACCGACGCGCAGCAGGGCGTGATCCTGAACGTCGTTGTCGGGATCATCGGTGCGATGCTCGGTGGCTGGCTGCTGGCTCCGCTGTTCGGCACCGGGACGATCAACCAGAACGACTTCAGCCTTGCCGGATTGGGTGTCTCGCTCCTCGGCGCGATCATCCTGCTGGCGATCGTCAATCTGATCCGCCGCGGCAGCCCGCGCTGAAGCTTCGAGCGGCGGTCGGCGCTCGGGCGCGGCCGCCGCATTCGACTGCCTTTCGGCATGACAATGTCCGCGACGACGCCTCGGGCGCCGCGGAAGGACGGGCATGCCGACGATCTGGGTCCTCAACGGACCGAACCTGAACCTGCTCGGGACGCGTGAGCCGGCGATCTACGGCTCGACGACGATCGCCGACCTCGAGCGCGCCTGCCGCGATGCAGCGAAGGCGCACTCGATCGAGATCGATTTCCGCCAGAGCAACCACGAAGGCGAGCTGATCGACTGGCTGCACGCGGCCGGAGCGGCGCCCGCCGGCAGCGTCGCAGGGATCGTTCTCAACGCCGGCGCCTACACCCACACCTCGGTCGCATTGCACGATGCGATCAAGGCGATCATGCCGCCGGTGATCGAGGTCCACCTTTCGAACGTGCACGCGCGCGAGCCGTTCCGCCACCACTCGTATCTGTCGCCGGCGTGCGCCGGGATCGTCGTCGGTTTCGGCGTCGCGGGCTACGCGATGGCGATCGACGGCCTCGCCCGTGCCGCGCTCGCGACCGCGGCAGCGCAAAAGCGATGATCCAGAAGGAAGTGGCGTCGCTGCAGGCGGCCGTCGCCGACATCGCCGATGGCGCGACGGTGATGATCGGCGGCTTCGGCACCGCCGGACTGCCGAACGAGCTCGTCGGCGCCCTCCTCGAGCAGGGCGCCAAGGACCTCACGATCATCAACAACAACGCCGGCAACGGCGAGACCGGGCTCGCGGCGCTGCTCGCGGCGCGGCGCGTTCGCAAGATCGTCTGCTCGTTCCCGCGCCAGGTCGACAGCCACCACTTCGACCGCCTCTACCGCGCCGGCGAGATCGAGCTCGAGCTGGTGCCGCAGGGCAACCTCGCCGAGCGCATCCGCGCCGCCGGCGCCGGCATCGGCGGCTTCTTCACGCCGACCGGCTACGGCACCGAGCTCGCCAAGGGCAAGGAGACGCGCGAGATCGACGGCCGCATGTACGTCTTCGAGACGCCGCTGCACGCCGACGTCGCGTTCATCAAGGCCGAGCGCGGTGACCGCTGGGGCAACCTCACGTACCGCATGACCGCGCGCAACTTCGGCCCGGTGATGGCGATGGCGGCGAAGACGACGATCGCGACCGTGCACGAGATCGTCCCGCTCGGCACGCTCGACCCCGAGTGCGTCGTCACGCCCGGAATCTTCGTCCACCGGATCGTCCGCATCGACCGGGTCGCGACGAGCGCCGGCGGCTTTCGGCAGTAAGCCTAGGAGTGCCAATGGCCGAAGCCAAGTGGAGCCGCGCCGAGATGGCGGCGCGCGTCGCCCGCGACATCCCCGACGGCGCCGTCGTCAACCTCGGCATCGGGCTGCCGACGATGGTCGCGAACCATCTGCCGCGGGATCGCGAGGTCGTGCTGCACAGCGAGAACGGCGTCATCGGGATGGGCCCGGCGCCGCGCGAAGGCGACGAGGACTTCGACCTCATCAACGCCGGCAAGCAGCCGGTGACGCTCCTGCCCGGCGGCGTGTTCTTCCACCACGCCGACAGCTTCGCGATGATGCGCGGCGGCCATCTCGACGTCTGCGTGCTCGGCGCGTTCCAGGTCTCGGCGAGCGGCGACCTCGCCAATTGGCACACCGGCGCGCCCGGTGCGATTCCCGCGGTCGGCGGCGCGATGGACCTCGCGATCGGCGCCAAGAAGACCTACGTCATGATGGAGCACACGACGAAGAGCGGCGAGCCGAAGATCGTCGAGCGCTGCTCGTATCCGCTCACCGGGATCGGCTGCGTGACGCGGATCTACACCGACCTCGCGGTGATCGACGTCACGCCGCGCGGGCTCGTCGTCGTCGAGTCGGTCGACGGCCTTCCGTTCGACACGCTGCAGGCCAGGACCGACGCGCCGCTCGTGCGCGCCTGAGGAGCAATCGAATGAACGTCACCGAAGCCTTCATCTGCGACGCCGTCCGCACGCCGATCGGCCGCTACGGCGGTGCGCTCGCCGCGGTGCGCGCCGACGACCTCGCTGCGATTCCGCTGCGCGCGCTGATCGAGCGCAACGCCAAGGTCGACTGGGCCGCGGTCGGCGACGTCCTCTACGGCTGCGCGAACCAGGCCGGCGAGGACAACCGCAACGTCGCGCGGATGGCGCTCCTGCTCGCCGGGTTGCCGCAGACCGTGCCCGGCGCGACGATCAATCGCCTCTGCGGCTCGAGCCTCGACGCGGTCGGCACCGCGGCGCGCGCGATCAAGTCGGGCGAGGCCGAGCTGATGATCGCCGGCGGCGTCGAGAGCATGAGCCGCGCGCCGTTCGTGATGCCCAAGGCCGAGAGCGCGTTCTCGCGCACCAACACCGTCTACGACACGACGATCGGCTGGCGCTTCGTCAACAAGCTGATGAAAGACAGGTACGGCGTCGACTCGATGCCCGAGACGGCCGAGAACGTCGCCGCCGACTTCAGAATAGAGCGCGAGGCGCAGGACCGCATGGCGCTCGCGTCGCAGCAGAAGGCGGTCGCGGCGCAGAAGGCGGGCTTCTTCGAGGGCGAGATCGTCCCGGTAACAATCGCGCAGAAGAAGGGCGACCCGCTCGTCGTCGCCAAGGACGAGCATCCCCGCGACACCAGCCTCGAGGCGCTCGCCAAGCTGAAGGGCGTCGTCCGTCCCGACGGCACGGTCACCGCTGGCAACGCCTCGGGAGTCAACGACGGCGCCTGCGCGATGCTGATCGCGAGCGAGCGAGCCGCGGCACGCCACGGCCTCGTGCCGCGTGCGCGCGTCGTCGGCATGGCGACCGCCGGCGTCGCGCCGCGGATCATGGGGATCGGTCCGGCACCGGCGACGAAGAGGGTGCTCGAGCTCACCGGTCTTTCGCTCCAGCAGATCGACGTCATCGAGCTCAACGAGGCGTTCGCTGCCCAGGGGCTCGCCGTGCTGCGCGACCTCGGCCTCGCCGACGACGACCCGCGCGTCAACCCGAACGGCGGCGCGATCGCGCTCGGCCATCCGCTCGGCGCGAGCGGCGCGCGTCTCGTCACGACCGCCGTCAGCCAGCTGCACAGGAGCGGCGGCCGCCATGCGCTGTGCACGATGTGCATCGGCGTCGGCCAGGGCATCGCGGTCGTCGTCGAACGCGTCTGATCGGCGCCCTCTCCGCTGGCTCGACCGCGTCGTCGCGCTCGCCGCTGCGTGGCAACGCGCATCGTCGGCGATCGGCGAGCCGCTTGCCGGCGCCGTCGGATCACGCCTCGTCCGCTTCGGGGTGATCGCCGACTGACAGCGCCCCCGTGGTAGATGATCCTAGGGCCGTTCCAAGACGGAGACCGACACCATGTCCCACAGCAGCATCCTCGGCGGCGACCGCGCCCCGCAGCAGGCCCGCGGCCGCGACGACGACCTGCTCGGTCCGAGCGACACGTCGGACACCGGCAGCGACATCCAGGGCGCGACGCGGCTGAAGACCGAGCCCGAAGAGGGCGAGCTCGGCGGCGCGACGCCGGTCGTCGCCGACAGCGACACCGATGCCGAGGGCACCGGCGAGCGCGCCGAGGCCGTCCCCGAAGGTGCGCGCGACGGCGCCGACATCGGGCCGGACCGCATCGCGCGCTCGAAGGACGCGCTCGACAGCGCCGAGTCGATCACCGGCAACGACGACTCGATCGAGTCGCTCGCCGACGAGTCGTCGGACGAGGACGACGAAGAAGAGCTCTAGCGCGAATGGCCGCGCGGATCAGGCGAGCGGCTGCGCGTCGCGCAACTGCGCGCGAAGCCGCGTGACGTCGGCCGAGAGACGCCCGGCGACGAGGCCGACGATCTCGAAGCCGAAGCTCGGGTTCTGGTAGTAGAGCTGGAGCAGCGTGCTCTGGTTGATGCTGAGGAGCACGCAGTCCTCGGCACAGCGCGCACTCAGCGTGCGCTTGCCCTCGGGCGAGAAGAACGCGATCTCGCCGAACATCGTGCCGGGGCCGAAGCTCCCTCCGCTTTCGGGGAACTCGACGCGGCCGTCGACGAGGATGTAGAGATGGTCGGCGTCGTCGCCCTGGCGGAAGATGATGTCGCCCTTCTTGCGCTTGCTCTGCTTCATGTACGGCCGCAGCCACAGGCCCGAGCGGTCGGAGCTGCGCGTCGCCGCGCGGACGCGCCGCGTCAGCCGCGTCATCTCGACCAGACGCATGCAGTTGATCGGCAGCAGCACGCCGTGCATGAGCACCATCACCCAGTTGGGGAAGAGGATCCCGTAGGTCAGGAAGCCGATGTTGCTGAGGACGCCGAACCAGCGCAGCGGCACCATCGTCTTCACGAACCCGCTGCTGATCGTGAACCCGACGCCGACCGCGGCGGCGCACACCGAGAGGATCTGGATCGGCGAGGAGATCGTCTGCGCCAGGAAGACGTTCACGCTCTCGGCGATCTGGTGGGTGAAGGACACTGGGACCCTTTCGACGCTGTCTCAGGGTGCCATTTTCGGCCACGCACGGCGCGATGCCGCGCCGCCGGGCCGAGCCCGACCGACGGTCGTCGGAGCTAGGCGTCGACGAAACCGGCGCGCAGCGCCTTGGCGACGGCGTGCGCGCGCGACTGCGCCTGCAGCTTGGCGATGATCTGCGCGACGTGGAACTTCGCGGTGTGTGCCGAGATGCCGAGCGCGCCGCCGATCTCGCGGTTGCCGAGGCCGTTGCTCATCGCCGCGAGGACCTGGCGCTCGCGCGGCGTCAGCGTCTCGAATCCAGCCGGCAGCGGCGGCCGCGCGCCGACGCGCTCGTAGCGCAGCGCCTCGGCGGCGAACGCCGGCGAGGTCGCGACGAGGCCGGCGTGCGCAGCACGCGCGGCGCCGGCGATCGCCGCCGGCGACGCGCCGCGGCGCAGCACCGAGCAGCCGTCGATCAGCCATTCGCCGGTGCGCTCGTCGCCGTCGCTCGCGAGCACGATCGCGTGCGGGCCGTTGCCGGCGATCGCGTCGAGCTCGGCGTCGCCCGACGTGCCGACGTCGACGACGACGATCTCGGCGCCGAACCAGCCGGCCGCGGCGAGCTCGGCGAGCGTCGCCGCCGCGCCGACGACGTCGAAGCCGCCCTCGGCGGCGAGACCATCGGCGATGCCGGCGCGCACCAGCGCCGACGGCGCAGCGATGGCGATCCTCAGCGTCGGCATCGCACGGTCCTCAGCGGCAGCGGTGCTCGGGCCATTCGCCGACCTCGGCGCTGAGGTCGAGCGGCGCGCCGCCGCGCAGGATGCCGAGGGTGACGATGCCGCCGACGTGCGCGGCGAGCGCCTGACGCAGCTCGCGCAGGTTGGCGGCAGCGCTTTCGGCGGCACGGACGATGATGTCGCCGATCTTCAGACCCGCGCGCTCGGCCGGGCCGCCAGCGACGAGCGCCGTGACGAGGAGGCCGCTCTGCTCGGTGGCGCCGGGTGCGGCGCCTTGCACCGGCACCGACTGGGCGCCGATGCCGAGCCACGGCCGTGCGACGCGACCCTGGCCGACGAGCGCGTCGACGACGCGCGAGACCGTCGGCGCCGGAACGACGATGCCGTAGCTGCGCGACAGCGCGGCCGTCGCAACGCCGATGAGCGCTCCCGACGCGTCGGCGACCGGCGCTCCCGAAAGGCCGTCGTAGACGCCACCGTCGAGCCGGATCAGGCGGTCGATCGAGCCGCCGAGCCACGTCTGCCAGGCGCCGCCGACGCGGTTGACGATGCCGGCGCTCGCGATCGCGTCGCCCTCGCCGCTGCGTCCGACGACGACCACGGTGTGGCCGGCGCGAACCGTCGCGGCGTCGCCGGCGGCCAGCGGCGCGAGCGCTTCCTGCTCGGCGAGGCGAAAGAGCGCGAGGTCGGTTGCCGAGTCGATGCCGACGAGCGTCGCGGCGAGCGAGCGGCCTCCGGCAGCGACGAGCGTCGCCGCCGCCGGCGTGCGGCGAAAGACGTGCGCCGCGGTGACGACGAGCCCGCTCTTCCAGACCACGCCCGAGGCGACCGTGCCGCGGCGACCGAGAACGGCGACGGTCGATCCGCCGATGGCATCGACGATCGCCGCCATCGCCTCGGAATGTGCGCGCAGCGAAGCGGTCGCTTCGTTCGTGGTCGGGTTGTCCATGGCGGTGTCCTTCATTGCGTTGGGGTGCACGGTACGACCCGGCCGGCACCCGCGAATCCGCCGAACGGCGGAACGCACCTGCCCATGTGGGGAAGGTGGCCGCGCTTTGCAAGCGACTCAATACACAACCGGGTCGCGGTGGCGCGGATCGTCGTGAAGCGCCCAGTACGCGTCGTGCAGGCGCTGCGTGACCGGCCCGGGAAACCCGGCGCCGACCGGCTTGCCGTCGACCTTGGCGATCGGCAGCACACCGCCTCCGGTCGAGCTGAGGAAGACCTCGTCGGCATCGGCGAGCGTGTCGGCCGGCAGCGCGCCGACCCGCAGCGGAATCGCGCGCGCTTGGCACAGCTCGAGCACGGTGCGCCGCGAGACGCCTTCGAGGACGCCGCGCGCCGCCGTCGAGACGACGCCATCCTTCACCGCGAAGACGTTGAAGCCGGGCCCTTCGGTGACGTTGCCGCCGGCGTCGACGACGCAGCTGGTGTCGCCGCCGCGGTCGTAGGCGTCGAACATCGACTGCACGAGGTCGAGCCAGTGGTAGTTCTTGACCGTCGGGTCGACCGACTCGGGCGCGATGCGGACGCGTCGGCTGACGTGGAGGTCGATCCCGGCGCGCTGCTTCTCGGGCGGTGCGATCCAGACGAACGGCACTGCGTACGCGTAGAAGCGGTTCGTCGCCAGCCGCGGGTCGCGCGAGCCGGGCGGCGGCACACCGCGCGTGCAGACCATGGCGACATACGCGTCGCGCAGGCCGCCGGCACGCACGCAGCCGTGGACGATCGTGCGCACCTCGTCGCGGCTGTACGGGATCGCCATCCGCAGCTTGGTCATGCTCGCGAAGAAGCGGTCGAGGTGGTCGTCGAGTCGAAAGAACGCGCCCTTCCAGACGCTGGCGACGTCGTACGTCGCATCCGACCGCGTGAAGCCCCAGTCGAAGAGCGAGAGCTTCGCTTCCGAGAGCGGTTTCCAGTCGCCGTCGATGAAGACCGATCCGCCTTCGAACTCGCCCGTCGTCACCGCTCGCATCGCCACCGCCTTTCGCGCCTACTTCTTCGCCGCTGTCTTGGTGGCCGCCGCTTCGGCTGGCGGAACAGGCTGCGGGACCCGGTTGCGGACCGCCGGAACCGTTTGCAGGTAGGCAAAGATTGCCGCCAGATCGGCGTCGTTGAAGTTGCGGTATGCGGGGATCGGCATCGGCGGCAGCACCGGTCGGCCGACGCCCAAGTGACGGCCGCTCCGCATCGTGTCAGCGAACTGCTTCGCGGTCCAGCGGCCGATTCCGGTCTCGGCGTCCGACGTGAGATTGGCGGTGAAGCTCACACCCCACGGTCCGGCCCACGCAGTGTTCGTGGCCGACACCACGACGAGCCAGGGCCCGGCCGGAAGCTTGGGCGCCGGCGGCATCACCAGCGCCTCGGGATGGCCCGAGAGCAGGCGGCTGGCATCGGGCTCGGGACCGTTGGCGCCGATCTTCAACGGCGTGTGGCAATCGCCGCAGCCGCCCGTGATGACGAGGTACTCGCCGCGTTTCGCCGCGGGGGATGGCTCGGCCGCCTGCGCGATCGACGTCAGCACGATTCCGGCCAGGAAGGCGGGAACGACAAGATGGCAAGCGTGACGGGTCATGACAGTTCCTTTCGACAAGCAATGAGGAAGAACGAGCGTCGCATCAAGCAGGCTTCAACGCTGCCTCGACGAGCGCCTTGACGGCCCAGCGCTTGACCTTGCGCGTCTCTGCGTCGTCGAGCTGCAGCACGTCTTTGCAGACGATCATCGCCTCGGTCCCGACGACGAGCGCGAGCGCGCGCGTCAGCAGCCTCAGCTCGCCGGGCCGGAAGCGCTCGCGCACCGGCGCGAGCGCGGCCTCGATCAACGGCGTGCGCCGGTTCTGGCGCGGCGGCACCGCGCCGTCGTCGCCGCGCTCGCCGCTTCGCTGCAGCGAATGCATCAGCATCATCCGCAGCTGGCCTTCGTTGGCGATGATCATGTCGTGCAACGCGGCATCGATGCGCTGCACGCGTGCGACCGGATCGTCGGCGGGAGCGCCGCGCAGGACGTCGCGCGCTTCGGGAACGGCGGTGTCGAGCGGCGCCTCGACGAGCAGCGCATCGATGCCCTGGAAGTAGCGGTACGCCGTCGCGCGCGAGACGAGCGCCTCCTCGGCGACCTCTTCGATGCTCGGCCGCCGGCCCTGCTTCAGCAGCCGCGCCGCCGCCTGCAGAAGATCCTTGCGGGTGCGCCGCCGCTGGTTCGCGCGCTCGGCGGTTTCGATGACCGCCACGTCAGTCCTGCGGCAGCTGGCGCGCGATCGCGGCGAAATCGACCCAGACGTTCTCGCGCCGGATCGTCCCTTCGCCGCCGAATTCGATCACGTGCAGGAGGCGGAACTCGAGCGGCCGGCCGCGCCCCTCGAAGCCGAACGGTCGTCCCGGCGCCTTGCCGCGCCAGAGCGACTCGTCGACGAGAAAGTTCTCGCCGTAGAGGCGACGCAAGGTCTTCACCTCGCCTTCGGCGAGGTCGGCGAAGAGGGCCTCGTAGAACGGCCGCGCCGCAGCGCGGCCGCGCGTCGGCCCCGTCGGCCAGCCGACGATGTCGTGCTCGGCGTCCGCTGCGAGCGTCGCGACGACACCGTCGATGTCGTCGGCGGCCTCGAAGCCGAAATGCTCGTCGATGCGGCGATCCATCTCGCGTGGCGTCAAGGCTGGCGGCTCCGTCCGGGAGTTGAGACGGGATGGATCGTAGTGAGACTAGAATCTCATGTCAATACCCAGTCTCCTCGGCAGACGGCAGTCTCGCTCACTCGAAGTCGACCAGCTCGGCGCCTTCGCTGACCTGCTCGCCGGCCGCGACGCGAAACGCCTTGACGGTGCCGGCGCGTGGCGCGCTGATGGTGTGCTCCATCTTCATCGCCTCGAGAACGAGGAGCGGCGCTCCTTTCTCGACCGCGGCGCCGGGCGCTGCGAGGAGCGCGATCACCTTGCCGGGCATCGGCGCGACGAGGCCGGCGCCCTCCTCGTCGTGCTCGGCGCCGCTGACGCCGAACAGGTCGACGAGCGCCAACGCGTGCGCGCGGCCGGCGACGAAGACGTGGCGGCGGTCGCCGTTCGCGACGACCGCGGCGGGGAAGCGCCGCTCGCCGAGCGTCGCCGCGATCGCGCCGTCGGCCGACGCGCGCGCGCTCGCGGTCGTCGTCGTGCCGTCGAGCACGAGCTGCCAGGTGCCGCCGGCGACCGGCGCGGCGTCGACCTCGCGCATCGTCTCGCCGTGGCGAAAGCCGAGCCGGCGCAGCGCGCTGCCGTTGAGGCGCCAGCCGTCGAGCGCGCGCCACGGCGACGCCGGATCGGGCGCGCTCGCTGCGGCGCGGCGCGCCGTTTCGGCGTCGCGCTCGACCTCGGCGAGCGCGGCGACGAGCCAGGCGTCGTCGGGCGGCGGCGATTCGGCCGGGAAGAGCCGGTCGTGCTCGCGCTCGATCAGCGCGGTGTCGAGATCGGCGTCGGCGAACGACCGCGTCGCGACGAGGCGGCCGAGGAACTCGACGTTGTTGGCGACGCCGACGATGCGGTAGCGCGCGAGCGCGTCGCGCATCCGCGCGAGCGCGGCGGCGCGGTCGGCGCCGTGGACGATCAGCTTGGCGATCATCGGGTCGTAGAACGGCGTGATCGCGTCGCCTTCCTCGACGCCGGTGTCGACGCGCACGCTGGCGCTCTCGGGCGGCGGCGCCAGATGCACGAGTCGACCCGTCGACGGCAGGAAGCCGCGGTCGGGATCCTCGGCGTAGATGCGCGCCTCGATCGCGTGGCCCGAGATCGCAAGCTGCTCCTGCGTCTTCGGCAGCGGCTCGCCGGCGGCAACGCGCAGTTGCCACTCGACGAGGTCGACGCCGGTGATCATCTCGGTGACCGGATGCTCGACCTGCAGCCGCGTGTTCATCTCCATGAAGTAGAAGCGGCCGTCGGGATGGGCGATGAACTCGACCGTGCCGGCGCCGACGTAGCCGACCGCGCGCGCCGCATCGACCGCGGCGCGACCCATCGCCGCGCGCCGCTCGGCGGTCATGCCCGGCGCAGGCGCTTCCTCAAGCACCTTCTGGTGGCGACGCTGCACCGAGCAGTCGCGCTCGAAGAGGAAGACGCAGCCGCCGCGTGTGTCGGCGAAGACCTGGATCTCGATGTGCCGCGGCCTCAGCACGTACTGTTCGACGAGGACGTGGTCATCGCCGAACGCGCTCTTCGCCTCGCGCTTGCACGACGCGAGCGCGGCGGCAAAGTCCTCGCCGCGGTCGACGCGCCGCATGCCCTTGCCGCCGCCCCCCGCGCTCGCCTTGATCAGCACCGGAAAGCCGATCTTCGTCGCCTCGCGCGCGAGCAGCGCCTCGTCCTGCGCGTCGCCGTGGTAGCCGGGCGTGAGCGGGACGCCGGCCTTCTCCATCAGCTTCTTCGCCTCGGACTTCGACCCCATCGCGCG
>Ga0207689_10000359_pt1 | contig 42877 bp, 34 predicted proteins | sample KBSMisM52_FD_184312 | JGI IMG/M metagenome (GOLD analysis project Ga0207689, IMG submission 184312) | Miscanthus rhizosphere microbial communities from Kellogg Biological Station, Michigan, USA - KBS Miscanthus M5-2 (SPAdes) (version 2) | ecosystem: Host-associated > Plants > Roots >...
ATCTTCCTGCTTCTATACGATATGTACATAACAAAAAACATAGCCGTTCCTATCAAAAGCGTTATGTAACCGCCATGTGTAAACTTTTGCAAAAGGGCGAGCAGATAGCCCGACTCAATGATCAAATAGCCTATAAGAAAAAACCAGATGATTAAAGGATTTACCCTTCTGGCAATGAGAAAATTTGCAAAAAGAATAGTGGTCATTAACATGGTTACAATGATGGCCAGACCATACGCGGCTTCCATACGAGAAGAATTTTGAAAATACAGGACGACCCCTGTACATCCGGCAAACATCAAAAAATTGATACCTGGAATAAATAACTGTCCTCTTTCTTCAGAAGGATATCTTATCTTAAGTTTCGGCCATAAATTTAAACGCATGGCCTCGCTGATAAGAGTGTATGAACCGGATACCATCGCCTGGCTGGCAATGATAGCTGCACTGGTGGCAATTATTACCCCGAAAATGATGAACCAGTGGGGCATTAGGTCATAAAAGGGATTAATATTTAAATCGGGTATTACCCTTATTCCATTATGTTGAGAAAGTAAATATGCTCCCTGCCCCAGGTAATTTAAAATTAAGCAGCTCTTTACAAAGAACCATGAAATACGGATATTGCTCCTTCCACAGTGCCCCAAATCGCTGTAAAGAGCTTCTGCCCCTGTAGTACAAAGAAAAATGGCACCTAGTATCCACAAAGCATTGGGATTCTCCCTCAAAAAAGTAATGGCGTAGTGAGGGCTAACAGCTCTAATCACAGAAAAATCATCAGAAAGATGTGCAAGTCCCAATATGGCCAGCATGCTAAACCAGACCAACATTACAGGCCCGAATAGTTTACCTATTGAAGCAGTTCCAAACTGTTGCAAAAAGAAGAAAAGGGCAATAATGCCCAAAACAATATAAAGAATATAGTGTTCTATATTCTTGAAGTATTGAATTTTTTCCAAACCTTCCACCGCGGCGGTGATAGAAATAGGAGGAGTTATCATTCCATCCGCTAGCAAAGCTGCGCCTCCAATCATAGCTGGAAGTACAAGCCATCGTTTTTGCCTCCTTACTAGCGCATACAGAGCAAATGTTCCTCCCTCACCCCTGTTGTCTGCTCTTAAAACTAATATGACATATTTAATTGTGGTCTGTAAAGTAATCGTCCATATTATACAGGATAAACTGCCGATTATTAGAAATTCGTCTATAGTTCGGCCGTTGATAATAGCATTAAAAACATACAAAGGGGACGTGCCTATATCTCCGTAAATAATTCCGAGTGCTATAATCAGTCCAGCGAAAGTCGCTCTATTGGTCGGTATTCTCACTTTGGAAAATAAGTTTATGTCCGGGTTCGATTTTTATAGGGACATCCTGCAAATGTATAGCGAAAAATAAATTACAAGTAATAACTTCGAAAAATCGTAGGATAATATTTAGTATTTCAGACAATGAGCAGCAACCTTCAGCGATTATTTATTGTCTTACGGTAATTAACAAGGCTGTGGCACTGGAACCAAAATAAAAGCCGCAATTTTGGCTGCAATATTTAATTTTAATAGGCAAAAAATCAAAGTCTTATGTTTAGCAGGCGATTGCTTTTTATAGCGATTTGCATTTTGGTGATTACGGATACTCTCAAGGCCCAAAAAATAGTTTACTCCGAACCCGATAAAGACGACTCGCGCAGGATGGTTTTTGAAATAATCGGCAAGATCGACGGAAATTTCCTCATTTATAAAAACCTGAAGGGCAAGAATTGGATCACCATTTACGATAATGACATGAAAGAAGTGTCAAAAATTGGGCAGGAATTCATGCCCGATGAGCGCCTGGTCAGTGTTGATTTCTTTTCATACACCGACTTTTTTTACGCCATTTATCAATATCAAAAGAAGAATGTGGTACACTGTATGGCCGCAAAAATCGACGGCAAAGGCAAAAAAATATCCGAACTTCTGGAACTGGATACTACGCATATCGGTTTTTCTGCAAACGACAAGATTTATAGCGTGATCACGAGCGAGGATAAAAGCAAGATCATGGTTTTTAAGATCAACAGTAAGAATAAGGAAAATTATGTGATCACAACAAACCTTTTTAACGACAGCCTGCAACTCATAAAAAGAAGCGTGATCCATATGCCCATGGATGACCGGAATGACTATCTTGATGAATTTTATGTAGATAATGATGGAGATTTCGTTTTTGCAAAATTTTACCGGCAGAACAGCGACGTGATCAGCCGGGCCGCCCTGGCTATAAAGTTTGTGCAGGCTGATTCATTGTTTTTGTATGATTTGAACATTGAAAAAAGATATCTTGATGAAGTGCATTTAAAAGTAGATAACATCCGCAAGCGCTATTTCCTCACTTCATTTTATTACAAAGAGCGCCGGGGAAATATTGATGGGTTTTATTATTATATATGGGACAAAACCAACCGTAAGCCCGAAATGGAAAATAGTGTCACTTTTGGTGACGAACTACGCAGAGATGCTAAGGGAGATGCCAATCTAAAGATGGCGTTCAATGATTACTTTATTCGCAATATTATTGTAAAAAAAGATGGTGGTTTTATCATTGGTAGTGAGGCTTTCTATACTACTTCCCGGTATAACACCTGGAACCGCTGGGATTATCTTTATGGTTCGCCTTTTTACAGTCCTTATGATTATTATGCTTATTCGCCTTATTATAATAGCTTGTGGTATCGTTCGAGATACTACAACTCTCAAAATGTGCGTTATCACGCCGATAATATTGTAATCTTTTCATTTGACAAAAACGGGAACTTGATGTGGAATAATGTAATTTCAAAAGATCAATTTGATGATGATACGGATGATCTCATTTCTTATCAGCTGATGAATACAGGAGGCCAGCTTCATTTTCTTTTTAATATGGAAGAGAGAAGAACTAATTTGTTGAACGATTACACGATAGAGCCGGGTGGAAAAATTAGTCGCAACCCGACCCTGCATAATCTAGATAAAGGCTTTGAATTCATGGCCAAGTATGGGAAGCAGGTGAGTGCTCGTCAAATGATCATACCTTGCTTGTACAGAAATACTGTGTGTTTTGCTAAAATTGAGTTTAACTAACAAAACCAACATAGTCCATATCCGTGATCGGAATTTTTAGACAAAAAAACCCGGCTAACATTTTAGTGCTGCTGTTTTTCGGCCTGCTTATAAAGCTGCCGATGTTCGTATATCCGCACCCTGCCACTATTCAGGCCAAGGACGGTGTTTTGTTTCACGGTATATTAAATTTCCTGGCGTCAGCCGGTAAGACAAATTCTATCCTTTACCCCGTATTGGCTTTTCTTTTACTTTTTATCCACGCGATGGCATTGACAAGGCTTGTCAACAATTTCCGAATGATGACCCGGCCAAATTATCTGCCCGGCATGTCTTATCTTCTGATTACTTCCTTTTTCCCTGAATGGAATTATTTTTCGGCACCCCTGTTGATCAATACTTTGTTGATTTTTGTTTTGGCGTGGCTTTTTAAAATGTACAACCACCCGAAGGCAAAAGGAATTGTATTTAACACGGGTTTAGCGGTGGGCATTTCCAGTTTTATTTTTTTCCCAGCCATCACGTTTATAATATGGGTTTTGTTTGCCCTTATGATAATGAGACCTTTTCGGATTAATGAATGGTTACTTTGCCTGCTGGGTCTTACATCTCCCTATTATTTTTATGCCATCTATCTTTTTTTGACTGGTTCATGGGCACCAGAAAGAATCTTGCCTTATCTCACCGTGCAAATGCCCTCGTTGCGGCAATCGATTTGGTTGGCCGCCAGCGCACTCTTACTGATGGTCCCTTTTTTGACCGGCGGGTACTTTATCCAGGACAACCTGCGTCGTATGTTGATTCAAATTCGCAAGGGATGGAGCCTTGTTCTAGTCTATTTACTGGTTGCGATCTTCGTCCCCTTCGTGAATACGAGCAATACGTTTGAGAACTGGGTAATGGCGGCTCCGCCCTTTGCTGCCTTTCATGCCTGTACCTACTTTTATCCTCAGAAAAAATTATTTCCGTTGCTGCTTTTTTGGATCTCGGTTGCCTTTGTTTTGTTTTATCAATATTATGGACCGCACTGGAATTAATAGCCAACTCAACTTTTACTCTCGTCGATCATCTTTATCTTTGTTCATCCTAAAATGACTTTATGAAATTTGGTGTTGTTGTTTTTCCGGGCTCAAACTGCGACAGGGACATATATGACGCGCTAACTTATGAACTTAACCAGGAAGCGGTCATGCTCTGGCATAAGGATAAAGACCTGAGTATGTTTTCCACCGAAGATTGTATCGTCTTGCCCGGTGGATTTTCTTACGGCGATTACCTGCGTTGCGGGGCTATTGCAAGGTTTAGCCCGATGATGCAAAGTGTAATTGAGTTCGCAAATACGGGGGGCAAAGTATTGGGAATTTGTAATGGCTTCCAAATACTATGTGAATCGCGTTTGCTACCCGGTGTTCTCTTGCGAAACGCAAATCAGAAATTTATCGGAAAGAATGTTTTCATAAAAGACAATGCTGAAAATATTTATAAAATACCTGTTGCCCATGGTGAAGGGCGATACTATGCAGACGAAAAAACGCTCGACGAACTGGAAGCGAATGGCCAGGTGACCTTCAGGTATTGCGATGAGACCGGTGCCATGACTGCCGAATCAAACCCAAATGGATCTCTAAGAAATATTGCCGGCATCTGCAATGCTAACAGGAATGTGTTTGCGATGATGCCTCACCCCGAACGGGCTTGTTCATCTTCTCTTGAAAATATTGACGGGAGACAGATACTGAAAAGCCTTTTGATGACAGAACAACTTGTAAATCAAGGGTAATTTAAGACGCTTAACTTTAACACTAATATTGGATTTAAAAGAAGAATTTTGTTTTGAAATAATGATGTCATGACGAAAAGGTTATTAACAATTACCCTGCTTTTTGGGTCATATTTTTTACATGCGCAGACTCCTGTTAGCTGGAGCTTTAACAGCAAGAAGGTCTCTGATAAAACCTACGAGGTTCATCTCACAGCTAATATTCAGTCGGGCTGGCATTTGTATTCACAGGATCAGCCCTCAGATGCTATCGCCATTCCTACCAGTGTTACTATAAACAATAATCCGTTGCTCAAGCTTGATGGAAAAGTGAAGGAAGTGGGTAAAATGGAAAAATTCAACGACAAGAACCTGGGCATTTCAGCACACCAGTATTCAAACAAAGTAGATTTTGTGCAGGTTATAAAAGTGAAATCAAGTGCCAAGACAAATGTTTCGGGAAGTGTTGAGTTTCAAACGTGCGATGATAAAAAATGTTTACCTCCCAAAACCGTCGACTTCAATATTGCCTTAAAATAAAAAAATTGGATTGACATAGCTTTTGATAGCGAGCTTTACGTAAAAGCTCGTTTTTTTTGAGAATAAGAAAAATGAACCATCTTTTTCGCATAATTGCTTTTTGCGCGTTTTTTCTTGTGACCAATGATCTTTTTTCCCAGGATTCCTTATCGGCCTATGCATGGAGTGTTTCTTCAAGAAAAATTGGTGATGGCACGTATGAGTTGATTTTTTCAACGAAAGGCGCTCCCGGTTGGCAACTGTATTCCCCTTCGCAAATCGATACTGATTTAACAACAACGGAAATAAAATTTGGTGACTCGGCCATTGTCCAACGAAAGGATTTTGCAGAAAATGGAATTTCAAGAGAGATTAGCAGCAACGTTTTTGACACCAAAGCCAAAATTTATGAAGGTGCGGCCGAATGGAAGAAACAGATCACTATCTCGGGAACGGTACCTGCACAGCTCCAGGGAACTTTTAACTACAGTTATGGCCGCAGTAACGAATTTTATACCGGTACATTTCCATTCAATGTATCACTCGAAGGAGGGGTTGCTTCTACAACAAGAATTAAAATAAGGAGTATCGACATCAACCATCCTTTAAATGGTTGTGGCGATGATGTAACGGAGAATAAAAGTTTGCTTGGAATATTCGTATTGGGGCTATTGGGAGGCTTCATCGCTTTGGTCACGCCTTGTGTGTTTCCCATGATACCACTTACAGTTTCGTTTTTTACTAAACAGCAGCAGAGTAGAAGGAAGGGAATATGGAACGCTGTACTGTACGGTTTTTCAATTTTGCTGATCTATTTGTTGCTGAGTTTGCCCTTTCATTTTTTTCATGCATCACCGCAGGTGCTGAATAATTTTTCGACCAATGTCTGGTTGAATCTTTTCTTCTTTATCGTTTTCATTGTGTTTGCCATTTCCTTTTTTGGATACTTTGAGATCAGTTTACCCAGTGGCCTGGCAAATAAAGCGAGTGCACGCTCGGGCCTTGACGTAGCCGGAATATTTTTTATGGCATTTACGCTTGCCATTGTTTCCTTTTCATGTACAGGTCCCATACTGGGCTCATTGCTGGCAGGTACAGCTGCACAAGGTTCATGGCCATTAACAGCGGGATTAGCAGGTTTTGGGTTTGCCCTTGCGCTTCCCTTTACTATTTTTGCAATTTTCCCAAACTTGCTGCAGTCGCTTCCCAAGGCAGGAGGTTGGCTCAACTCGGTAAAAGTGGTATTGGGTTTTTTGGAAATTGCAATGGCGATAAAATTTCTTTCGAATGCGGACCTGGTAAAACAATGGGGACTTTTAAAGCGAGAAGTTTTTATGGCAATATGGATAGCAATTGGGATCGCCATTCTTTTATACCTGTTTGGAAAAATTCGTTTCCCTCATGATTCACCGGTAAAAAAGTTTTCAAGTTCGAGGATTGGATTTATCGCTTTGTTCCTGGCCGTAACGATTTATTTATTACCAGGGATTAGCAATACAAAATGGGCCAACCTGACCCTGATCAGCGGTTTTCCCCCGCCATTGTGTTACAGTGCTTATTCCGATCCCATAAATTGCAAGAAAGGTTTTGAGCCGTTGCGCGATTACGAACAGGCATTGCAAAAAGCAAAAGAGGAAAATAAACCTGTACTCATTGATTTTACCGGGTGGGCTTGTGTGAACTGTCGGCGCATGGAAGAAGCCGTATGGACAAATCCGATCGTAGATAGCCTGATGCGAAAAGAATTTGTGGTTGTTTCCTTATATGTGGATGAAAAGCGAAAATTACCCATCCAACAACGAATGGTATATAAACCAAGGGACGGAACAGAGAAGTCAATTATAACGGTTGGAGACAAATGGTCGAATTTTCAAATTGAAAATTTCAATGCGGCGTCTCAGCCACAATATGCCATTATTAATACGAATGAAACGGCGCTTACTAAAACCAAAGGATATACTCCCAATGCTGATAAATTTTCCGACTGGCTTAAATGTGGACTGAAAGCTTTCGGAAAGAAATAAGCCGCACAACTTTCTTTCAATTGGTATGTTATAGCAATAAACAGAATCATGAATAATCTCACAGATAAGATAGCATATATCACGGGCGGAAGCAAAGGCATAGGATATGGCATAGCAAAAACTCTGCTTGGCGCAGGAATGAAGGTTGCAATAACAAGCCGAAAATCCGAGGCAGCTAAAAAAGCGGCTGAATCATTAAGTAAAGACCAGTCGAGAGTACTCGCTTTGCAATCTGACGTCAGCTCTTCAGTTTCTGAAGCAAAAGCTATCCAAACAGTCATCGATCATTTTGGGGGGCTTGATGTAGTCATCGCAAATGCGGGGGTGGGACATTTGTTCCCCATTGATCAATTAACGGAAAAACTTTGGAAGGAAACGATCGACACAAATCTTACGGGTGTTTTCAATACTGTAAAGGCAAGTATCGATGCCTTAAAAAAGACAAAAGGATATATCATTACGATTGCGAGTCTTGCAGGGGCTAATTTTTTTGAGAACGGAGCTGCATACAACGCGAGCAAATTTGGATTGGTGGGTTTTACGCAAGCTGTTATGCTCGATCTTAGAAAATATGGCATCAAGGTCACTACGATCATGCCGGGTTCGGTGGCCACTCACTTTAACAATCATGTTCCCTCCACTGCAGATGCATGGAAAATACAACCAGAAGACATTGGTCAGGTGGTACTTGATCTTTTAAACATGAACCCGAGAACGCTGCCAAGTAAAATAGAAATAAGACCGTCAATGCCGGTCAAATAACTGAACTGCTTTCATTTCTTTGATATTTTTCAACAGTTATTAACATCATCCGCATGCTTTTGTAAGTACAGTTGAAGGTTAGATACTATTAAGTATATTAGTTAATTAATACTTTCACTATTTCAACGCCATCAAACCTTCTTATGTCAGTGAGTCCTTTAACCGAAACGAAACGATATGGTAATGACAATGATCAGATCATTCCATACTATGTACTACGAGTGTTGATCGGTGCTGCTGGTATCAGTCTTCCTTTTTTATTGGTCATAGCGAAGCTGATCTACAATGGAACGTTTGAACTGGAATATTCCATCAGCGATTATTACGACAATGGAACGGCCGGTGATATATTGGTCGGCGTATTGTTTGCTTTAGCTTTCTTTTTAGTTTCTTACAAAGGTTATGCAGCGATTGATAGTATTGCCGCCAATTTCGGGTGTGCTTTTGCATTGGGTGTAGCACTATTTCCAACAACGAGTGCAAACAAGTTTGTGCACTATTCGCACTTTGTTTTCGCCGTGTTGCTGTTTTCCGATTTCATTTTCTTCTCTATATACCTGTTCAGAAAGAAAAACCCAAACCCAACTCCTCAAAAGGAGAAAAGGAATGCGGTGTATCTTATTTGTGGCATCATCATGATCGTGTGTATCGTTGCCATTGCTGCGTCTGAGCTTTTTTTAACTGAGGAAGTCAGGAATAAATTGCACCCGGTCTTCTGGATGGAATCGCTTGCACTTTTTTCATTTGGCTTTTCCTGGATCACAAAGGCTGAGATGGTATTTGGCGATGGGCAAAAAAAATGAAGAAAACCCGTGAGGCTGAAAAGGAGGAATACAAAGCCGTATCCCCGCGTCGGTCGTGACATCTTTTTCACCCGTTTATCAAATTGGCAATGACAACTAAGCACCTTTCCGTATTATTGCCAGATAAATGCTTTACCACATGCTCTTTAAAAAAGATGTAAAAAAGACCGTCTTGATCACGGTCGTTCAATTTGTATTCATTATTGTTTTAGCGCAGCCTGGAGTTCCCTACACAAAATGGACAAGGGATGGCAGCGCCTATTACCAGGTGGAAAAAGGCGAGATACTGAAAATAGAATTGCCCTCGCAAAGCAAAACCACTTTCATTAGTAAAAAACAGTTGACTACGGCCGATGGTAAAACAATTGTGCCAAGAAGCTTTCAACTGTCAATCGACGGAGCCAAAGCACTGATCTATACCAATGCACAAAAGGTATGGCGCTATCCGACCCGCGGCGACTATTGGTTGCTCATTCTTTCATCCGGCGAGTTAAAACAGCTTGGAAAAGGGAGACCTGAAGCTTCTTTGCAGTTTGCAAAATTTTCTCCTGATGGAAATAAGGTCGCGTATGTTAGTCAACACAACATTTATGTAGAAGATCTTGCAAGCGGCGAGATAAAGAAAGTTACTGATGACAATGGAACAAAAAAACTCATCAATGGCACGTTTGACTGGGTATATGAAGAAGAATTTTTTTGCAGAGACGGCTTTCGGTGGAGTCCCGATGGGAAAACCATTGCTTACTGGCAAATAGATGCCAACCAGATCCGTGATTATTATATGCTCAACACGACGGACTCAGTCTACAGCCGGGTAATTCCTGTTGAATATCCAAAAGTGGGAGAGCCCCCTTCGCCAGCACGCATTGGAGTCGTGGAGATTAGCACGGCACAAACAACGTGGATGAACGTCCCCGGCGACCCTGCCCAGCACTATATCATACGAATGGAATGGTCAGCACCAGGCGAGATCATTTTGCAGCAGCTCAACCGCAAGCAAAATGAGAGTAAGATCATGTTGTGCAATACATCCACAGGCGCAACAAAAACCATTTTTACAGAAACGGACAGCGCATGGGTTGCTACTTTAAATGAATGGAGAAATGACGTGAAAGGCTGGGACTGGATAGCAGCGGGAAAAGAATTTGTTTGGTTCAGCGAAAAAGACGGATGGAGGCATTTGTACCGTATTAGCCACGATGGAACAAAAGAAACAAGGATTACCAATGGGGATTACGACGTGATCGACCTTCTGAACATCGATGAAAAAACTGGCTACGTTTATTTTTACGCTTCACCTGTCAATGCTACGCAACAGTTTCTGTACAAAACAAAATTAGATGGTAAAGGCAAGCCCGAACGGGTGTCTCCTGAAGGTGAAGAAGGAACTCATATTTATGAAATCTCTCCCAATAGTAAATTCGCCCGACATAATTTTTCGAATTACTACACAGCTCCGCTGAATGAATGGGTAACACTTCCAGGCCATAAACCTTTTAAAGTTGAAGATGATATCCGTAAAAAAATAAAACCAGAGGATAAGAGCAAGAGTAATATGTCGTTTATAAAAGTCACTACAGAGGAAGGTGTGACCATGGATGGATGGGTGGTGAAACCAAATGATTTTGACAGCACGAAAAAATATCCTGTCGTATTTTATGTGTATGGTGAGCCGGCTGCGACAACTGTAAATGACCAGTATGGCGCAGGATCTAATTTCTTATACCATGGGGACATGGCCAAAGATGGTTATATACAGGTATCACTTGACAATCGCGGTACTCCTTCACCTAAAGGGAGAGCATGGAGAAAGGCGATCTATGAAAAGATTGGTCAGCTCAATATTCGTGACCAGGCCTTGGGAGCCAAAGAGGTGTTGAAATGGAATTTTATTGATACAAGTCGCGTGGCCGTTTGGGGCTGGAGCGGCGGCGGTTCGTCTACACTCAACCTTATGTTTCAATATCCTGATGAATACCAGACAGGTATTTCGATTGCGCCGGTGACCAGCTCGTTGCTGTATGATAATATCTACACTGAACGTTACATGGGCCTCCCGCAGGAAAATATGGAAAATTATAAAAAAGGTGCCGCTCTGACTTATGCAAAGAACCTAAAAGGGAATTTGCTTTTTGTTCACGGTACGGGAGATGACAATGTCCATTACCAGAATACAGAAATGCTCATCAACGAACTGGTGAAATATGGAAAATCTTTCCAGATGATGAGTTATCCCAACCGCACGCACAGCATCAACGAAGGCGAAGGCACTTTCAACCACCTGGGGTCACTCTTTACGAAATATCTCAGGGATAATTGCCCGGCGGGGGGAAGGACAGCAGAGCAAGTAAAAGCTATGAATGAAGCAAAGAAGAAAGCGTTTTAATAAAATTCGACACTAATGGCAAAGCGGTCACAAGACTGCTTTTTGTTTTTGTCAAATGAATGTCAGATTGCAAATGATATTGCTGTATGGCCGTATCCTCCCGCAGCTTTGTATTTCAGCACCGTTTATTTCAGAGTAATCTGGTTAACGCCCCATTTTCTTCAGGAACGAAACATGGGAGGCAATGGCAAATCGGAGATTTTTGAATTCAATATAATGGATGCCGCGCTCCTCACAGATCTTTTTGATGATGACGTGAAGAGCAGGATAGTGAACGTGGGATATTTTGGGAAATAGATGATGCTCGATCTGAAAATTTAACCCACCCACAAGCCAGGTGACCAGTCTGTTTTTTGTTGCAAAATTGGCCGTCGTTTTTAACTGGTGAATGGCCCATTCATCTTCCATTTTTCCCGTTTGAGGATTGGCCATGGGAAAGGTCGTGTGTTCCACCGTATGGGCCAACTGAAAAATAATACTCAATACAAATCCTGCAACCAGTGAAAAGATCAAAAAACTAATCAACCATAGGTCAAACCCAATCACATAAACCGGCAAGCCAATAAATAAGAAGAAGTGCATTAATTTGAAATTCCAAAAAATGAGATGATCCTTCAAACTCATTTTTTTAATTCGGATGCCGCCTATGCTGCCCTTAAAATATTTTGTATAATCCAAAAGAAACACCCAAAATATATATAGTAATGAGTAAAGGATCCAGAAGTAAAAATGCTGGTATTTATGCATACGGTACTTTTTTTGAGTACTGCTCATGCGCAGCCACGGTTGAATATCTATATCGTCATCTACTCCATCGATGTTTGTATAGGCATGATGAATTATGTTATGCTTGATATTCCACATAAAACTGTTGCCACCCAGGATATTCGCTGAAAAAGCGGCAAGTTGGTTCACCCATTTATATTTGCTAAAACTGCCATGTCCCCCATCGTGCATTACATTAAAACCGATTGCTGCCACGATACCTCCCAATAATATACTTTCAAATACCTGCCATATTACAGCGGGAGTCAGGAACACAAGGTGTATATAGATGGCGATAAATGCCAGTGTTAGTACAACGGCCTTGATAAAAAGTTGATAATTGCCTGTGCTAGACCTGCCTGCCTGTACAAAATACTCACTGATTTTTGCTTTTAGTTCTGCATGAAGAGAATGGTGGGTGACGGAAAATTTTGGAACGGTCATGAAAACTGTTTTTTAAAAAAACCTGCAAACGTACCGCAATTAAATCAATAAAATGAAATTGTTTAAGGAAGAATTAAAAATAAAAAGCAGGCGACCGTATAATGGGTTATCTTTGCGGTCAATTTACGCTCTAACAGGTATTCACATTTTTTTCATTAAATGTTAATCACACTATGACAAGCGAAGCGATAGAAAAACAGGTGGAATTAGACGATAATTCGCACAAACCATTGAATATCTATTTTAAACAACGTAACACGATCAGGGGATTGTTTATTAAAGGCAGCGATTACAAAGATCTGCGGTCAAAAAATTTATGGCGTATAGTCACAAACGCCAATATAGAACAGTGGGAGAAAACAAAAGATATAAATCTTGCCCGTATATTCAATGGCGTTGAGTTTACGAAACTTTCCAGCGATAAGTGATGCCTTTCGGTAAGCGGGCATGGCGTCGAATAAAGGCCTGTTAATCAATCTACCCTCCTGGTTTTCCCCGGCAAACAATTAATAGTGCTTGTGTGCATAATAGTGTTATCTTCATAATGTGAATAGTTCTTCAAGATTTAGTACAGTTTAACTTCATTCTTGCTTTTTAGTAATAGTTAGTTTCTCTTTGCTTCTCTTCAGACTTATATCACGCATTATTAATTCTTAATTATATTCTTATGAACATGTACGTTTCAAATTTGAGTTTTCACACGACAGATGACGACCTCAGAAAATTGTTTTCTCAATATGGTTCAGTGTCTTCAGCCAAGGTGATCATAGATCGCGAGACAGGTCGCAGCCGTGGTTTTGGTTTTGTTGAGATGGAATCAGATGGCGAAGCCAATGATGCTATGAAGAATTTAAATAACAAAGAAGTTGAAGGCCGCACGATGTCTGTCACCGTTGCAAGGGAAAAGGAAAAGCGAAATAACGATTTTGGTGGCAACAAGAAAAGGTGGTAGAAAAAAAGGGAATGGTACGTCATTCCGGGTGACAATATTTACAAACAGTGCTGCATGGATTTCTGTACCGACCAGAAAGCTATTTAGCACCTTATAGAGATTCTGCGTTAAGAGAAAGAGCGATCATCAATGGTCGCTTTATTCATTTGTTGCATTCCATTCAACTATAGTACCGGGTCAAGCATGACATTCATCCCATCATTTACTTTGGATAAATATCAGAATTATGACAATCGCGGAATTTTTTCCATTTGCCATCTTCCATTTTCCAAAGTATCAAGTACTTTCCGTGATCGTAAGCTTCGCCCTCTTTATTGGACATTATCCATTTTCCTTCTTCAACGATCGTCTTCGTGTTGTTCCAGACCCCCAAAGTTTTCGTTGTGATCATTGCAGGCATACCCGCATTCATGACTTTGGCATCGTGGGTATATACGTCCGCCACGCTTATCGAGTCTGCTTTTCTAAATGCGTCCATGAAAACCTGTTGCTCTGTGGCAACCGCTTTTGCAGCTCGAGTGGAATCAATAGTGGGTTGAGCGGTGCCGGAACCAGGCGACGAAGTATTGCACCCAGCGATCATTAATACACACACGTTCATGTATAAGAATTTTACATGAGCTTTTTTCATACTTTCAAATTGTTTGAAGCAAGTTATCATCCGCCAGCAGGGTTGAACGGGCTGACTGCGATAATTAGCGGGTAGAATTGACGCGATAGTTATTTTTCGAATCCCGCGTTGCCACTGGCTTTACTACCTGCAACATCTATGTTCCATGCTGTGGTTAGCATGTAGGGTGCACCGGTGCCGGCATCTTTATTGTCATAGCTACATTCAATGGTTCTGCTTTCACCCGGAGCAAGGGAAATATAATTATCAGAAAAAATAACCGGAAGAATGTCATCTGCATTTTTCTCCTTCAATGCCCGTATGTGTACAAAAAAAGCAACGGCTTTACCGGTATTCGAAACTTTAATCGTATGTATTGTTTCGGTTTCTTTTTTGACTGTCGAATGACGCACACTCAGTGTTGTTGAGGGCATATCTTTTAATGCAGTAAAATCAGTAAAGCCCGATTGTGGTGTATAAAACCATTTCGAATTCTTCCAAAGTAACTGATCCTGTTTTTGGGAAAGCCAGTACCAGTTGACGCTCTTTGTTTCTTGCTTTGAATCCTTCAAACTGAGCCGCAGGAAATAAACATTGGATAGACCCGCAATTGAAGGAATAGTAAAGCACTTTTTTATGCCATCTCCGTCCACACTTGTGGTTATCGTATTCGAATATTTCAATGACCCGCTAAGATCATACACATCCGCTTTTACTGTAAGAGATGAAAATTTGTTGACATAGGAATTTATGATCCTGACATCGTTGGTCTTGTACGAATACATAACATGCAGCGGCTCCATGGATTTTTTCATTCCAAAATATGTACCGGCAGGGTAGAGGTAATAATCATAGGTGTGCCAGATCAGGCTTGGCCAGGGATTACTAAGCATCCATTGTACTACGCCGGTTGCTGTGTTATATTTGTCTACGCCGTAAGCCTCCATCATGGCACGGTGTCCTTCATAATTCTGCAACTGGGCTTTGGCCAAATAATCCTGCATCGAGGATGGATCGCCATAACGTTGTGCTAATGCACTATCAAAAATTTTCGTGGTACTGAATTGAAAGGTGCCGCAATGATAAAGCCAATCGCCGCTTGTGTTGCTGATAGAATCTTTGGGAATAAACTTGATTAGACTTTCATAAGGCATAATAGAAGGGCCTGGCGAAATTTCCGTGGCAAAACTCCAGGAACCGCCATGTTTATTTGAATCCGTTTCCCAATAAACAGGAGGTACCCAGTCATAAGGCCCATTCATTTTTACACCGCTATAACCCGAAACTTTTGATTTGCTGGCATCAGCTGTACCGATGATCGGGTTGGGCCATTTTAGATAATTTTCAATGGCGAGCCAATCAGCCTCGACAGTTGAATCCCTCGGCGGCATATCGCTTCCATTCAACCAAACCATGATGCAGGCTTTGTTTCGCAGCCAATACATCACGCTGCTATCGGATGCCATCGCTACTTTTCTTTCGGCTGCATCCCAGTTCTCAGGGTATTGCCACGCACCACAGCACATCCATCCTGTCATTACGAGTAAACCATATTGGTCACAGATATCATAAAAATTATCGTCTTCCAATTTTCCCTCCGAGCGTACAATATTCATGTTCATATCACGAACCAGTTTTAATTCCTGTTCTTCCCTTTTCTTTGAATGACGCTGGAATATATCTGGCGACCATGCAGCGCCCCGCAACATAATTGGTTTCCCGTTGACGATAAATTTTCTTGATGCATTGTTGATCAATACTGATGTGATCTGCCTGATACCAAAATTCTCTGCAATAGTGTTGCTTACTTTTCCATTCTTAATTACTGAAACTTCAATTCGGTTCAGTTCTGGTTTACCATATTGCCACGGCCACCAGATCTTTGGATTTTTGATATCGAGCTGAGAATATTGGGTTGGAGAAAAACTTACCTGCTTTCTTTCATTGGGCAATAAATGGACCTTCTGTTGAAATTCAATATTGCTATTGATCTTTCCCTTTACTTCAGCGTCCTGTTCTTTATCGGTATAGTTAATTACTTCAGCATCTACAGTCAAATGTGCTATGGCAAGAGAGGGTAAGTCAAATTTTGTCATAACAACCGGATGTCTTATTCCAACCTGGTCATAAGTCAGTATTTCAACATTGTTTATAATGCCTCCATTGTAATCAGGAGGGTAGTGGATCCAGTCGGCGTAATCGATCGCAAGATCACCGTCATGTTTGTTTGGATTGAATGGACGCAAAATTTCAAGTGCCAGTATATTTTCTCCTGTATGGTTTATCTGTTTTGTGATATCCAGTTCAATAATCCTAAACGGACCTTTTATATAAGATGAATCGGCGATCAACACACCATTTAACCAGACATTTGCTTTGTAGTTAATGCCGTGCAATTTCAGCACTACGTTTTTATTCTTTTCCGAAGCGGGTAAAGCAAATTCTTTTCTGAACCACCAGGTCGTATCTAATCTTTTATCGGCCAGTTTTTCAAAATTCTTTGAATAGAAGGGATCGAAGTCATATTCGTGATTGGCAAGTAAACCTGCAACGATGGTTGAAGGCACTGTGATCTTATACCAATCATTTACCGGGAAATCTTTTTTTGAAACCTGGTCGCCGGGTGCTTTATTGGTCAAAGATGATTGCATTCTCCAGTCATCATGCAGAATCATTCTGAAATTTTCTACTCGATTTTGACCGAATAAATATTGACTAAAAATGACAAAGGATAAAAGGAAAAAAAGTTTGTTCATGTTTATTGATTTATTATGTCATTTCTTTTTTGTCGAAAATGGTTTTGTTGGTAATGATGGGCTTTGCCCAAAAACCAATGCTTAAAATAAATCCCATTGTTAAATATAAAAAGAGCATGCCGCTTCGAAGGCCCAGGTGATCTCCTAACCATCCGATGATCAAAGGCCCGATCGCACCGCCAATAATTCCGGTACAAAGAATGCCTGAGAACGAACCATGATGTTCATTGATAGAGTTCAGCGCTAAAGAAAATATGATGGGATACATGACCGAAGCAAAGAAGCCAACAGCCGGAAATGCATATAAGGAGATTTTGGCTGAACCAAATAGTGCAGTTGTCAAACAGATGAGCGCAAGAATGGTAAATAGGATAAGAACTTTCCGGCTATCCATGATCTTCAGTAAAACCAGGCCAAGTATTCCTCCTGCCGTCATAAGTCCCCAAAAATAGGCGACCGCCTTAGCTCCTGTTGTCTGCGGATCATAGCCGTGATAGGTAAATAAAAACTGTGAGATCCAGTTGGCCGTCCCCTGCTCTGTTCCAACATAGCATATCATAGCAATAAAGAACAACACTACTGTTCTTTTTTTGAATAACATGATGTGTGTTTTAATAGCACCGGCTTTTTCTTCCGTCTTCAATTCAACCTTCGGAAACTTTGAAACGGCGATGACGATCATCATAAAGACGGAAATGACAGTGAACAGCCAGTACAACGAGATCCACGGGAGATTGGCAGGGACAAGGGAGTGGAAAACAGAAAGGGATTTGTTCCCCCCATTTTTTAAATTTAAAACCATATAAGAATAGATCAACGGACTTAAAAAGGAAGCACCGCCGAAAATTAACTGGGCAAGAACAGAATTGAAGGCATAGTGCTCTTCGCCCCCGGCCGTGCGCAACAATGGATTGATCACAACCTGCAACATTGCGAAACCACAACCAATGATGAACAAAGACAGAACCGCTGTGAGATAATTGGGGAAAAGGGCCAACAGCAATGAGCCAACGAAGGACACGATGAATGCTACGATCATCATCTTTTTCTCATTGTATTTTTCGATAAGCATGCCCGAAGGAATGGACATCACTCCGTATGCAATGAAAAATGCAAAAGGCAAGAGTGCTACAAGTGTTAAACTAAGATTGAATCCATTGATGATGTCTGGTGTAAGCGGTCCGAGAATGTTTGTGATAAAAGAGATAACAAAGAACGTGAGCATGATAAGTGCCACGATGTAGTAGTTTCGTTTCATAAGCGTGTTATGGCAAGTAAATGGGCACACAATCTAAGAAAGCTTTTAAAATCCAGGTGAATTTATTTTGGAATTAAACGCAGTTTTGAAACTTCGATTTTACATCTATTTACTGTCGCCCTCGATCCTGGTCTATTGATTCTTGAGGCTTAGGTGCCGGATCATCGCGATCGCTATCGGGATGGCATGACATAAAGAGTAAGTTGAAACGGAGACTTATTTTTCCTTTTCATTCGCGTCAGTTTGTTAACTTAGTTCAGAACTCCCGATTGCAATACGCTTCATTCGAATAAATATGACCATATGAATAAAAAGAGTGTTCTTTCGATTGTTATTGCTTGCTTCAGTGGACTAAATCTTATCGCTCAGCAAAATACTCTTACCGAAAAGGAAAAACAGGCTGGCTGGCAATTGCTTTTTAATGGAAAGGATCTGAAAGGTTGGCATTCTTATATGCAGAACAAACCGGGCAGGGCCTGGCAGGTTCAAAATGGGATGATCTTTCTGAATAAGAATAAACAAAGCGTGCCTGCAGACTTCGGCGACCTTGTAACAGACGAGGAATTTGAGAACTTTCATTTTACTGTTGAATGGAAAATGGAGCCCTGCGCCAACAGTGGTGTGATGTTCTATGTGCATGAATCTTCCGAATTCAAAGACACTTATGAGTCAGGACCTGAGATGCAGATAGCCGACCTCGCTTGTAATGATGACGGCCGTATATTAAAATGCAGGGCAGGCGATCTCTATGACCTGGTTCCCTGCGATACTGAATGGGTGAACGCGGCTCCCCAATGGAATAAATATGAGATCATATCAGACAATGGACATCTTACTCTTATACAAAATGGACATAAGGTTTCCGAGACGAACCTGTGGGACGATAATTGGCGGAACATGATAAAGAATACCAAGTTTGCAGAATGGCCGGGATTCGGAACTTTTAAAAAAGGACATATCTCTTTCCAGGGAACGGAGAATGGTAAACTTTGGTATCGAAATATTAAGATCAGGAAATTGTGAGTGGCGAATGGCCAATGGCAACGGGCCTTAGCCGTTGAAAAAATAGGAATCGTTTGCTAATCCGGGAGGGTTCAATGTTTTGATATTAGAATTAGTGAACGCTGAAGTGAGTGACACAACGGAAGGTGACTAGAATTACCCATGCAGGTATTATGAAAAAAAATTCTTTGAAAACATTTTTCAACTTGTTATTATGGAAAACGAAAAAAATAAAATACCTGGAAAGAAAATAAGCCGTGGCGAGTTTATAAAGAATACAGCGTTAACAGCGGCAGGTTTTTATATTGTACCAAGGCATGTTTTAGGAAAAGGGTATGTAGCGCCAAGCGATAAACTTTATATCGCCGCTGTAGGTTGTGGTGGTGAAGCAGAGAACGATATTCATCATTATGTTAATGCTCCTAAGAAGAACGCCGTCGTTGCCTTTCTATGTGATGTGGACGATCGCATGGCTGCACCACGTCGCAAAGAACTTCCGAAGGCAAAATTTTATTATGACTGGAGACAAATGTTTGAAAAAGAGCAAAAAAATTTTGACGCCGTAACAGTGGCAATACCGGACCACAATCATGCTATTGTAGGATTAAGCGCCATGCAACTGAAAAAACATTTGTATTTGCAAAAGCCATTGACACATGATATTTACGAGGCCCGGATTCTTACACAAGCGGCCTCAAAATACAAGGTGATTACTCAAATGGGTGACCAGGGCGCGTCATGCGAAGGAATGCGTACGATGCGAGAGTGGTTTGAGGCGGGTCTGATCGGTGATATACATACAGTCTATAACTGGACCAACCGCCCGGTGTGGCCGCAGGGAATTCCATGGCCCAAACAACATCCTCCTGTTCCAAAAGAATTAAAATGGGATTTGTGGTTGGGAACGGCTCAGTATGTTGATTACTTTGATAACCTTGTTCCCTTCAACTGGCGCGGTTGGTGGCGGTTTGGGACCGGAGCATTGGGCGACATGGCGTGTCATATCATTGGTCCCGCATTTAAATTGTTACAGCTTGGTTATCCCACTGAAGTAACTTGTGATGCGACGACAGTTTATTCAGGGATATTCAAAGAAGCTGATTACCCGGAAAGTATTCCTCCATCGAGTAAACTTCGCTATAAATTCACATTGAAAGACGGCCGTGAGTTGAAGTTATATTGGATGGATGGCGGCATTGTACCTGATCGTCCTGACGAACTTGATCCGGACTTGAACATGAATGAAGCCCTGGCGGATATACCACAGGAAAATGATTTTGAAGGTGGCAGTTTATTTATCGGAACAAAAGGAAAAGTTTCCTGCGGATGGGGTGGAAGTCATCCAAGATTATTACCTCTTTCTTTGAATAAAGATGTAAATGTTCCTAAAAAGTATCCAAGAGTGGAGGGTGATATGGATGGCCACTGGTGGCAGTGGATCGATGCCTGCATGGCAGGTTATGGAAATGCCGAAGTGGATTCTCCTTTTGAAGGATATGCAGGCCCGCTCACAGAAACAGTATTAATGGGCAACCTGTTACTGCGTAGTTTCAATCTTCGTAAAACAGTGAAGCGAAAGGACCCGGTGTATGGGGAAATGCAAGATATACAGACACCCGGGAGATATTTTGCTTACAAATGGGATGGCGAAAACATGAGGATCACCAATTTTGAACCGGCTAATCAATTTATAAAACGAGAATATAGAAAAGGCTGGGGCGAATTAAAATTGTAATACCGCATCAGAACCATTCTAAAAAAGCCAATGCAAAAAAAAATCTTCATTAGTTTAAGTATTCTTTCTTTTCTTTTTTATTTAAGTGCATGTAAATCCGGAACGTCTGCGAATGATTCCATTGCTACGGATCCTGTAACCATTGCCGCAGGAGAAAAATCTTTTAACGTCAATTGCAGTGGGTGCCACAATTTCAGGCAGGACGCAATCGGTCCCCAACTTAGTGGGTTGACAAATGATTTTCCCGCTGATTGGATACAGAATTTTATAAAGGATCCACAGCAATTGATCAATTCCAGGGATGCACATGCCGTGCAATTGCACGAAAAGTATAAAACAATGATGCCTTCTTTTTCCTGGTTAAAGGACCACGAGATAAAAAGCATTATTGCGTTCATACATTCTCACAAAGAAAATCGTCGGCCGGAGGCAAACAAAAATGACAATGCAATTTCGAATCCTATTCCTGACTCTATCAAATTATCAGGTCTTATTGCCAATCTGCAATTGGTGATGCAAATTCCTGCCTCAAGTGATAGTGGAAAGTCGCCCTTAGCACGAATTACCGAGATGAAAATTCAGCCCGGCACAAAAGATTTGTTTGTCGTTGATTTGCGTGGCAGGTTATACAGACTTCGAAATAACAAGCCCGTCGTTTACATGGATATGGCAAAACTGAAACCTAAATTCATCAATGAACCTGGCCTGGCAACTGGTTTTGGAAGTTTTGCTTTTCATCCTGATTTTTTTAAAAAAGCATTGTTATATACAACCCACACCGAAGCCGCTGGTTCCAGCAATGCCGATTTTGGATATGCAGATTCTATTAAGGTCGCATTGCAATGGGTATTGACAGAATGGAAGGTAAACGATCCAAAGGCTGAAACATTTTCCGGAACAGGACGGGAGTTATTAAGGATAAACATGGTAAGTGGCATTCACGGAGTGCAGGACATTGCTTTCAATCCTCTTTCGAAGAAAGGAAATGAAGATTATGGTTTATTATATATCGGTGTGGGTGATGGAGGTGCCGTGGAAAACGGTTACCAGTTCCTGGCGCACGACAAAGGGAAAACCTGGGGAACAATTCTTCGTATAGATCCGGCTGGCAGAAACAGCACAAACGGACAATATGGGATTCCAAAAACGAATCCGTTTGTAGAAGATAAAAATGCTATGGGGGAAATTTATGCATACGGTTTCAGGAACCCGCATCGCTTTACATGGAGCAAGAATGGAGAGATGATCGCATTCAACATTGGTCATTCGAATATTGAATCAATCAACCTGATTAGGCCCGGGCATGATTATGGCTGGCCGATCCGTGAAGGAAACTTCGTGATCAACCCATACGGTGATCTGAAAAGAATTTATTCCCTTCCTGCTAATGATACTATTTATAAGATTACCTATCCTGTTGCGGAATATGATCACGATGAAGGCAAAGCAATTTCAGGCGGATATGAATATCTGGGAACCATTCCTGCAATAAAAGGGAAACTTCTTTTTGGTGACATTCCAACAGGGAGATTATTCTACGTGGATATGACAGATTTAAAACAGGGAGAGTTTGCAACAATAAAGGAATGGAGAGTTTCTTTGAATGGCGTGGTCACGACTCTTAAACAAGTTTGTGGCAATGATAGAGTGGATCTTCATTTCGGAAGAGACGCAAAAGGAGAATTGTATCTTTTAACCAAAGCTGATGGAAAGATCTATGAGTTGGTAAGTGTGAAATGACCCAACAATCTGTCAAATATTTTCTGCAATGATTTTCTCAAGCAACTTTTTCAAGTCTTTTGCGTGTTGTAATTCAGATATATATTCTTGCTCAGGACCGCGTGCTTTCAATTCAAACAGTTTTTTCAAAGTCGTTCTTAATTGTTTATTCGGGCGCAATTCCTCTAACTTGTTGTCAAGGAGTACGCACCAGTTTTTTAGAATAAATTTTATTTTGTCTTCGTAGTAATTTTTTATTTGCAACAGTCTGGCCAGTTTACACAATGAATGGTTATCGGCCAATTTCCGGTTTCCATTAAATCGTTTTTGTAAGATTCGTGCGTAGGCCACGCTGAGGTCAGTGGCATCAAAACGTGCCGGGCTGCTCTCCAGCAGAAGTTCCATGCGAGAATCAGCAAGTTTTGTCAAAACGGACCTCGAGGTTCGGTAGTTTTTTACAGATTTGATGTGAACGGCTTCGGCGTCGGCGAGTTGTCTTTGATCTTTTCGGATGGGACGAAATCCCACGTGATAGTATACCCAAAATGCTCCCGAGCGGATACCATCATCATTGTCCTTGCCCAATTGATAAGGGTCAACGCTAAATCGGCGCAGTCGGTAAACTTTTTGATGAAGCTTCAACACTTGTTGAAAGATATACTGCGATTCGCCGCCACGATAGGACGGAAAGACATTAAGACCGATCCGGCCACTATCGAAGAATATCCACGAGCCCGCGTACGCGACAGGGAGTCCATTCTTAAAAACGATATATCCAAGATAGGTGTCGATCGGATGCCGGCGCTCGGGGACCATTTCCATTAATGCAATGCTGAGGCCGCGCGGCAACAGATAATAACTGACAAAAGGAGGGGAAGTAAAACTGATCGGATCGATTTCCCTGAGGTGACGTATCAGGATCATCCGCCCGCACTCTATAATTTGCCCGGCTTCCAATTCAGTCAGGGAAATTTTTTTGAATTTCAGATCTGAAGTTCTTCTACGGATTTTCCTCATTAACGAGCGATGATAATAGGGCGTAACTAAAGACTGCGGAAGAGAAACATGCGTGGGAAAATTAATTTCAACATTTATCCCAATGGCATTCCAAAGTTCATCTTTGACTTCGGGACGCATATCTGTTTCGTCGAATATTGCGATAAGCCTGTCTAAAATGTCCTCCCCTTTTTTTAATGTTCCCTTCAGCCACGATTTCCAGTCCGAGTTGCCATCCTGGAGTATTTCGGACTCCACCTTGGGCATAACCACTGAAAGAATGGATTGAATTTGTCCGCTATCGGCTTCGAATGAGCTGAGCCAAATATCATTTCGATGATTCTTTCTGAGCCATTTCACAATTTCGAAGCCAAAGGCTGCACAAAGATTCGTATTCGTAACACCGGAATTAAATAATCTGTCCTTTAAATGTTCGTGAGATCGGATGTACGATTGGAAGTGTTGTAATGCCTGACTTGATGCCTGGTAAACGGACCGGTTATCGGGATAAGCCAGCAGGAATAACAAGATGTCATACCAGTGCTGCAATGCTCTTTTTGATTTGAGCCCTTCAACATTTAATGCGCTGATCAGTTTCAATTTTTCTTTAGAAAATTTTTTTCCATACTTGTTGCGTATGGAAAACACTTGGGATATCAGCGTTTCAGTTCGACTCATTCTTTACTGAGGGGAAGTAATTAATCTGACGAAATTAATTCTATTTATTTTTTCCTTATCCTTCGTGAACGTTATAATGAGCCTGGATAAGCAGTTTAGGTACTCCCTGAAGTACTGTTCTCGAAACCATCAAATCGAAAAAAAACCTTCTGACACTATTTTGTCACGCTTGAGCAGAATGTCTTAGAAACAACCTTCATTATATCGTACTTTTTTATTGACAACAATTTTTATCAACCAAAATAAAGAAGTATGAGGAAGTTACATGCTCTGGGAGCAGCGACACATTTGCTGCTGATCTCATTAATTTCTTTGAAGGCGGTCAGCCAGCCGATCACAACTCCACGAACTCCGAGCCCCGCTGCGTCGGTGACTCAAACAATCGGGATTTCTAGCGTTATTGTAAATTATTCAAGGCCGTCCGTAAAAGGCCGCGAAATATGGGGCAAGCTTGTGCCTTACGGGTTGAACGTAGTACCTGGTGGTAATGGGACTCCTGCGCCATGGCGTGCCGGTGCTAACGAAAACACCACAATTAAATTTTCAGATGACGCGATGGTTGAAGGTAAACCGGTCCCTGCAGGTTTGTACGGATTATTCTTTATTGTAAACCAGGATAACACGGCTGAGTTAATACTATCAAAGGACAATCAATCATGGGGAAATTTCTTTTATGACCCCAGCCACGATCTGTTGCGCACCAAAGTACAATTGCGCGAGATATCTTTCACAGAAATGTTAACGTATGATTTTATCAACAGCACAAAGAATTCATCAGAATTGGTTTTGAGCTGGGAGAAAAAACAATTTCCGGTAAAGATCGAATATGACGTAGACAAGATCGTGATGGCAAATGCCGCGGCCGAGTTAAAGAGCGCGAAAGGATTTGGCTGGCAGGCATATACAAGCGCAGCGAACTATGCCGCCCAAAACAAAACCGATTACGACCAGGCATTGAAATGGGCCGACCAGGCCGTTACGATGAATAAGTCATTTGCCACCTTAAATGTAAAATCGAATGTTCTTAAAGGAATGGGCAAAACGGAAGAAGCAGACAAGCTCGTGAATGATGCAATAGCCATTGCCACAGAGAATGAATTAAACAATTATGGATACCAATTAATGAATAATGGCCAGGTTGATAAGGCCATTGAAATGTTTATACTCAACACAAAACGTTTTCCCAAAAGCGCTAACTGTTTCGACAGTCTTGGCGAGGGTTATGTGACGAAAGGCGATTCAAAAAATGCGATCGCGAACTTCAAAAAGTCATTAAGCATGGATCCGCCGGCCAATGTAAAGGCTAATTCCGAAAAGTTTTTGAAACAACTAGGTGCATTATAGTTAAATGGCACAAGGAAAAGGAGACAAGGTACAGGAACATGGAGTAAGCATATATTCTTTATTATTAATTGTTGGTAACGCAAGAATTTTTAATAACTTTTCTTGTGCCTTGTGCCCTGAGTCTTGAATCTTATTTATCTCTCCTACCTTCTTTTCTATAAACTGCTTATCTTTAAAGCCATTCATCCCACTGATTCACTTTCATTGAACCTTTTCCATTTTTGTGGGCTTGCAACACAATCTGAAAGCAAAATTATATGGCATTACGAACCACCACCAATATCTCCGAACGCCTTTATTCATTGGATGCTCTTCGCGGTTTTGACATGTTCTGGATCATGGGAGCCGAAGAGATCTTTCACGCACTTTACAAGGTGACAGGGTCTCCTTTCTGGGGAACTATTTCCACTGAATTGACACACCCAGACTGGAATGGTTTTCATTTTTACGATCTCATTTTTCCACTTTTTCTTTTTATCGCCGGCGTCGCCACGCCATATTCGGTTGGTCGTGAACTGGAGAAGGGAAGAACGAAGCAACAAATGCTGTGGCGGGTTGTAAGAAGGGGGCTTACGCTTGTAATACTGGGCATCATATATAATAATGGACTGCAATTAAGACCGCTGTCTGAAATACGTTTTGGAAGTGTGCTGGGGAGGATCGGTTTAGCGTATATGTTTGCTAATATTATCTATCTATATTCAAAACAAATTGCGCAGATCATTTGGTTTTTTGTTTTGATCATTGGCTATTGGTTATTATTGAAGTTGACATCCGCCCCTGGTTTTCCCAGAGGTGATCTGACCATGGAGGGAAACTTTGCCTCTTATATCGATCGTTCAATACTTCCCGGCCATTTATATTTAACTATTCATGATCCTGAAGGATTAATGTCAACCATCCCCGCCATCGCAACCGGGCTGTTAGGAATATTGACCGGAGGCTTCATAAAAAACTCAGTGGTAACGCCATCAAAGAAAGCGTTGTGGATGTTTGTAGCTGGTTTAATATTTATTGGGCTGGCCCATCTCTGGGATCTAGATTTCCCAATTAATAAAAATCTCTGGACAAGTTCGTTTGTTTTAAATGTTGGTGGTTATAGTTTAATACTCTTGTCTGTTTTTTATTATCTCATTGATGTGAAGGGGTACAAAAAATGGGCATTCTATTTTAAAGTGATCGGCATGAATTCCATATTGATCTATATGTCGGGTCATTTCATTGATTGGGAATACACAACCAATGGATTCTTCAAATGGTTGGGTCAATGGGTTGGGAATCCCTGGAATGCCGTTGTGATGGCAGTTTGCTACGTAATGATTAAATGGCTTTTCCTGTATTTCATGTACCGAAAAAAAATCTTCCTTCGGGTATAATCTGCTGCCTGAATATGCATGTTTCCGTTCGTAAAAAAAAATCACGCAAAATCCGGTTAGAATTATATTTGGATTTGCATCTCTATTTGTCAACAAATATTTGTTATGAAAAAAATGATCAGAAGAGCATATCGTTTCTGGAAAATATGTTCTATTGTTTTTCTTTTTTCCTGCAATCAAAAGAACTCCGGATCGGCAGAAAATAAATTACTTGATCAGACGGGGCTGGATTCAACGGTTCGCCCACAGGATGACTTCTTTCATTACGTAAACGGAGGCTGGATAAAGAAAACAGACATACCGGCCTCTGAGGCGACGTGGGGGGCGGGCGCCCTTCTGTATCAAAACACGACGCAAAATTTGAAAAATCTCATTGATTCATGTGCTAAGTTGAATGCGGCCAAAGGAACCAATGAACAAAAAGTGGGAGATTTTTATACAAGTGCCATGGATTCGGCAGGCATTGAAAAAAAAGGGTTTTCTCCTTTGCAGACAGATCTCCAGCGCATTGCTTCGCTTCAATCACCAAAAGATATTTTACACGAGGTGGCATTGGAATACAATCTTGGCATCAGTGCTCTTATGAATTTTTATGCCAACCAGGATGACAAGAACAGTGAGCAGGTTGTTGCTCACTTCGACCAGGGAGGTCTTGGGCTTCCCAATAAGGATTACTATACAAAAAAGGATTCTGCAACGGTAAACATTCGCAATGCCTATCTGAGTTACATCGCAAAAATTTTCACGCTTTCCGGCGACAGCGCTACAGCAAAACAAGGAGCAGCATCCGTGATGAAAATTGAAAATGCATTGGCGATAGCATCAAAAACCCCGGTTGAACTAAGAGACCCGGAGGGAAATTATCATAAGATAAGTATTGCGGAACTGGAAAACAAAGCATCAAATCTTAACTGGCGGGAATTATTAGATCAGCTTGGAGTGAAACAAGATACAGTGTTAATGGGTCAGCCAGGATTTTATACTGCTCTGAGTGGCCTGCTGCAATCAGCGCCGATATCAGATTGGAAAAATTATTTGAGATTTCACTTTATTGACAACTACGCCCCTTATCTCGACAGCCGTTTTGTAAATGCAAACTTTGAAATGAGCAAATTGCTGACAGGACAGAAGGAATTACAACCGCGGTGGAAACGAATGACAGCTCTTACTGATGCCCAGTTAGGAGATGCGCTGGGTCAATTGTATGTAAAAAAATATTTTCCACCTGAGGCAAAACAAAGAATTCTCGACCTGGTCAATAACCTGCAGGAGACCTATAAAGAAAGAATCCAAAAACTTTCATGGATGAGTGACTCAACCAAGCAAAAAGCGTTATTAAAACTGAATGCGATTGCAAAAAAAATAGGTTACCCGGATAAGTGGAAAGATTATTCATCGGTAGAAATAACGAAGGACGATGTCATTCAGAACCTAAAGAACACAGGGCATTTTACATATCGGTATAACGTCAATAAGATAGGCAAACCGGTGGATCGCTCCGAATGGTTTATGACGCCTCCTACAATTGATGCCTATTATAATCCTTATACGAATGATATAAATTTTCCAGCCGGCATTCTTCAACCACCCTTCTTTTATGCCAATGGTGACGATGCTTTGAATTATGGGGCCATAGGTATCGTGATCGGCCATGAAATCACCCATGGTTTCGATGACCAGGGAAGGCAATATGACGCAAAAGGAAACTTAAAAAGCTGGTGGTTGCCTGCTGATTCTGCTAATTTCAGAAAGAAGGCGAATCTGGTTGTTGAACAATATAATCACTCAATAGTCATCGATACACTTCACATCAATGGCGAATTGACACAAGGAGAAAATATTGCTGATATCGGGGGTGTTGCCATTGCTTATGAAGCGTTTAAAAAAACAGAAGAGGGAAAGTCGACGGAAAAGATAGATGGACTAACTCCTGACCAGCGATTCTTTGTCGCTTACGCCGAAATTTGGAGAAGCAAGTGGCGACCTGAATTTGAAAGAAGGATTGTAATGACAAACCCTCATTCGACGCCAAAATACAGGGTGAATAATCCCATTTCTGATAATCCTGCATTTTATGAAGCCTTTAATGTAAAACCGGGAGATAAAATGTATCGACCTGATAGTTTGCGTGCGCAGGTTTGGTAGGCATTAGAAATTAGCTTTACAATTGTCTGTCCTGTTTCTGTAAAGAGACAGGACAGATTTCATTTAAAAACGCAGGCTCCTGGAAATTGAATTTATTATAAAACAGGCCCATTTTATCCATTCGTTAATGTACATGCTGACTCAATTAGGTTTTACATAAAATTGTTTTCATCGGCGCTGGGGCCATAACTTCCCGGGATCGGCACATTTAATAAACGCAAATAAACACCCAACTGTGCCCGGTGATGTATTTGCTGGCTAAGCGACATCCGAATGATATCGATCTTTGGATCTGAAGAGTAAATGGTGTCACCATTTCTCAATGTCCAGGGTTTGTTTAGTAGCTCCTCGTTGTCAGCCACAAGCGTTGACAGGCCATCCTGGTAACGCGTTTCAAAATAATTCATCAGATCCTTGTGCGTATTGATCGATGGTTGCTCGTAAGGCTTGGCGAAATCGATCTCATCAGTCGTAAAGGTCATGTGTATCCAGCCCGGAAGGTCGGCGATGTGAGTTGCCAGTCTTTTTAAATCCATACTTTTCGGATGTGGTTGATAGCCGAATTGGTCCTGGGGTACCCGGGAAAGCATTTTACGCGTCGTACTCCCTTCTTCGACAAACTGTTGTTTAAAATAATCGATGAATGTCATAGTTGTTATTTTATATCACAAAACAACAACAGGATAGTGACAGCCCTATGTCAGCAGCATTTGGCTTTCTTCGATTTTTTTCAAAATATTTTCGGCGATGCCGGTTACGAGCACGTTTAGTTCGGCTGGTTTGACAATTTTTGCATGATCGCCAAAAAGAAGGAACCACCTGGCAAAACCCATCAACGAACCAGTTAAAAAATGAACACGAACATGATCACCCCGGTTTTCCTGTCTTACAAACCCATTGTAATACTTTTGTTCACCAAGGTATTTTACAACATCAGTTTCCACATCGATAACTACTTCCACAACCTGCCGCTCGGCGGACATTTGATTGATAAAACTCTGTAATGGGGGATGGGTTTTTGCGATCACCTCTTCAGTGAAAGCCAGTTTATCGATCTTGTCCGTTCGAAAATTGCGGTAATCATTTCTTAGTTGGCAAAATGCGACGAGGTACCAATGGCTTCCCAAGTAATAGATCCCGACAGGCTCCACCTTACGCAGGGTCGTTTCATTCTTTTCAATTGAAAAATATTGTATCTCTATAACAGTTGAAGTACCGATCGCCCTTAATATTGATTGAAGATGCAATTCTTGCGGGGGATGGTAAACGATGGCTGGATGGCCCATTACCATAACATGCTCGTCGATCTCTTCCAGATGATCTTTTTCTGAAAGCCGGAGTACAGCCTTGATCTTATCGAGCGCAGAGGTATAATGTTTGGAAATGCCGGCATCAGTTTTTGACTGTACCAACTTGGCGGCAGTGAGTAATGCGGAGGCTTCATCCTGGTTGAACATTACCGGTGGTAACTTATAACCTTCCATCAATTTATAACCCGTGCCTGCTTCACCGATCACGGGTACGCCAGCTTCTTCCAAAGCACGAACATCGCGGTATACCGTGCGCAGGCTGATGGAAAATTTATCCGCAATATCCTGGGCCTTTACCAATCGCCGGGATTGGAGTTGAATAAGAATGGCCGCTAGCCTATCGATCCGATTCATATCAGTTAAAGGTAATTATAAATATTGCGTATCTCGAACGAGGAAAAAATTGCCGTTCAATTCAATTCAAGGCACAGCAACACATAGATGGTTCGAAGAGACTATGTGACCCTATGTTGCTATGTGACTATGTGGTGAAACAGTTCGGCGGTACTGAATAATTGATGAAAATGTAAAGTGACCTATTCAATGAATTTTTGCAGTTCAATTGTGCTATGATGAATATTCTCGTGCATCAGTTCGTGCCTGATTTCTGCGATCACTTTTAGCTTTTCATCAAAGCTCAACTGTTCGTCAAGCGCGACATGAGCTGTCAATGCGTTTTCTGTTGTGCTTAACGGCCACACGTGTACGTGACCCACTTGTTTGACATGATCGACTTTTAAAATTATCTTCTTGATATTTTCCAGTTCAATGCCGGTAGGAACAGCATCGATAGTCATTTTAAAACTATCCCTTAATAAACCCCAGGCACTGATGAGGATAGTGATCATAATTATAATTCCTGTAGCGGCATCCAGCCAATACCATCCCGTGTAGACAATTATTATTCCCGTTACCACTACGCCCAGCGATATAAGTGCGTCGGCAAACAAGTGCAGGTAAGCACTCTTTGCATTCAATTCCTTTTTCCTGTTGCCATAAAATAGAAATGCAGTAATGGTGTTTACTACAATTCCAAGAGCCGCTATCCAGGCAATCACACCACCTTGCACTTTTTCAGGTTTCAAAAGTCGTGTGAAAGATTCAAATCCTAAAATACCGATAGCTATAAATAATATAACGGCGTTCGCCAGTGCGGCCAATACAGTTGTCTTTTTAAATCCGTAAGTATACACAGCGCTCGACTTTCTTGCAGCCATTTTAAATGCAAGCAATGATAAAAAGAGACTGGCGACGTCGCTTAAATTATGACCCGCGTCTGTTAATAAGGACATTGAATTAAAGATCAGCCCACCGACTATTTCCGCAATTACGAAGGCCATGTTCAGATAGATACCAACGATGAATGCCCTACGATTGCTTTGCTGGAAATCCAGGCCATGCATATGAGAGTGAGAATGATGATCGTGGTCGTGAGACATGATTGCAAATTAAACTTATGTTGTCAATTGGTTTCAATATTGGAAGGCCAAGATTGTAAAAAGCCTTAGTTGATCTCCTTATTTGAAACCCGGATGCATCAATACCTACATTAACCTTCTCTTGCGGCTCGCGTAAAATTTGTATTTTTCGACATTCAATTATCTGCGTAAAACCAAACAGATGAAGAAAAACCTGTTCGCCTGTTTTATTTTTCTTGCTTCAGGCATCGTCTCTCTAAGATCTTCTGCACAGGAAACAAAACGTGACACGGTTAAAGTGGGGATATACATTACCAGCATTCATGATATTGACTTTAAACAAAAGGAATTCGCCGTTAACTTATGGTTATGGTTAAAGTATAAGAACAGAGATTTTGATTTCCAGCAAAATCTTGAAGTGCCCATGGCAAAAGAAGTTACCAAATCATTTGCCACCATTGACAGCTCGGGAGAAGAAGTTTATTTATTAATGAAACTCCAGTGCGTAATGAAGGATTCGTGGAGGATCGCTAACTTTCCTTTTGACAGGCAGACCTTAAGATTTTCGATCGAAAACTCGCAATATGATTCCCGGTATTTGCTTTTTGTTGCTGACACTCTTGGCAACCATTATGATCGTAGGTTTACACTTAGTGGTTGGAGGGTTGATAGTTGTTTATTAATGACTGGCACCAAAATTTATGAAACAGGCTTTGGCGATGAATCATTAGCAAAGCCGCGCACCGAGTATAGCAATTTCAGGGTAAGATTGGTGATCAGACGCGACGCTTCGGGTTTGTTCTGGAAAATGTTCACGGGAATGTATATCGCTTTTCTTATTGCCTATGTCTGTTTCTATATTCACCCGGATGGTATTGATTCCCGTTTTGGGTTAAGTGTTGGTTCTTTGTTTGCTGTGATCGGTAATAAATATATTATTGACTCCGCGTTGCCCGAATCAACTTCATTTACACTCGTCGACACGCTGCATGGGCTGACATTATTGTTTATTTTATGTACCATTGCTGCTACCGCCTACTCATTGACAATGGTCAAAAAAGGAAAAAAAGTGCATAGGTTTGATATGATCATTGCCCAGGTATTGTTGCTGTCATATGTAATCGCGAATATTTTTTTTATTACAAATGCAAGCAGAGGTAGATAGTCATTAAGTCAGTGAGTCATATAAGTCAAATCAGTAATGAGTAATGAGTAATGAGCAACGAGTAATAAGTACAGGACCTGAGATTTGTGACCATTTTTACGATTGACGATTGCCCATTCACCATTCACGTTTGACAATTCAAATCTCACGACACTCACCATGGACCTTTCACCATTCACCTTCGACCATTGACGAGCTTACTTCACACCCTTATTGGCATCCCATGAACCCTGTAATTTCCGGATGTAGATGATCTGTCCTGTGTGATAAGCATTGTGCGTGCCGATGTGTGCGAGATTCGAATACCATGACTGCAATTTTGCATCATCGCTTTCTTCAACAGCTTTCTCAATTGCTGTTAACACACTGTCGAGTTTCTGTACAGTTGCTTTCCAGTTGGCGCTGTTAAAACTGTTGAAGGTTTCATCATTGTTACCATCAAACTTTGGTTGGGGCAGTTTTTTGAAACTATAGAGTTGCTGTAGATTCCAGAAAATAAGATGACTGGCAAGCTGCCCGATGGAGTGATTGCCGCTCCCATCCGTCCATTTTGCCTGGTCAGGTGTTAAGTCCTCCAGTGCAATATTTACCGGCACAAACCAATCCTTCACATTATGCGTAGTGCGTAATTGTTCGAGTAATATGCTTTTTAACGTTGGAGCTTTTTTGTCTTGTGCATGGGCAGAAGTTGAGACAATTGCCATCAAAATAATTATTAGCTTTCTCATAAACAGTTATTAAAAAGTGATAAATGAAGATATTAAAGTTAGTTATCTACTTCCGTGATCGTTGGCCGCTTATCATGAATATCCCGCTGCTCGTACTGTATTTTGAAATTCGAAAGATCGGGTTTGTGCTGGCGGTCCCTTTGTAATTCATAGTTGTAAATAGTTTGGCCCAATTGATACATGAAAGGATAGCCGATCGAATCATAGTCGTATTTATCGTCGTTCAAAACGCCATCACTATTGACATATATAGTTGCAGTAAGCATGAATTCAATATTATTTTTGAAATCAACAATGTAAGATATGTCAGTTAGAAATCCGTAAGCCCAACCCACCTTGTTGAAAACCCGCACCTGCTCCGGCATTTGGTGAGATCCATATTTAAAATAGAATTTTACAAAGCTGTCATAAAATTTACTGGTATCGTATTTCGGATAGTTTGTTTCAGAAGGATATTGAGAAAGGTACTGGTATAAGAACCGGTAATCATCATTGGTAAGTTCAAACCTTTGCTTTTTCGGAACGGATGAGGGAAACAATACCGATTGTAAAATTTGCTGGTAATCTTTCACTGAAAGATTATTGGCGTAAGTAAAATCGATAGGCTCGTTAATAAGGCTATCATTGCGGTCATAATGTGCTCTGCCGATCCTAATGCTTGGCGGAAAGGAGAACGAATCCGGATTATAAGCGGCTGGCTGCAGGTAGATGAGATCTCCATTATCGTGAATGAAGCGGATCTGGTTGGTATGGCGGTTTTGATCCGCCGTAAAACCCATGAATTGTCGCGTAATGCGCACATCACTATAACCTTTGTTGTGTAAGGAGCGATTTATCTCCTGCTGGCCGACAAATTGATACATCCGGTTGTAAGCATCATTATCGCTCACTAAAAAAGCTTTTCGAATAAACTGAGCAATTGAAGGGAGTTTGTTTTGTGCACTGGTGTCAACGTATAACTTAACCTGTTTTTCATAACTGCTGTCAAATTGCATGGAGGTATATTTATTCACTCCCTCGACGCGCATTTTATTCAGTTTTGCCAGTGAAAGGAAGGCAAGTGGCATCTTTACCGTAGAAGCAGGATTGAAATAGAAGTGCGGATCGTAGTTATAGTAATAATTTTTGAAAGTTGGCTTATTATGCTTGTTTCGGTTGACCTCGGTATAAACGATCTGGAGCCTGTATGTTTCTGGATCCTTCAATACTTGCTGAAAGAGAGTGTCCTGGTTTTTTTCGAGAATATTTTTTAAAAAAGAGTCTGAGGTTCGCTGGGCGAATACAGACAGGTGAAATGTTGACAAGAAAATAAAATAAAAAGAACGCATGGGTTGAAGATACATTATCCGGAATGGAAAACAAATTATTGATACCGGTAGGTATTTCCGTTTGATTTTTACCACGGAGTCACGGGAGAAAATGCAGAGTAACACAAAGAAATTTCCTGTGCTGCTTTTGTGTACTCTGTGTCTTCGCGGTTTTACATGATTCTTCCAGGTTCAATGCGATAGTGCTGCTCAGACTGGCATAATTTTATATAGATTCATAACAGTACTTTATAAAAACTAAAGTGATATGGAAAATCGGGAATTGGAAAAAGCAGCGACCATTGTTGGAATGTTATTGTTAGTAATCACCTTTGTTATGGGAATTTTGGATACACTTTAGCAATTGTTGCCCCGCGCTTGTTACATAATGGCAATAAGAGTGAAGACTTACTCAACCCTGTTTCAATAGAAAAGCTCATGATAACATCATGAGCTTTTTGCTGAAGTATTATGCAGACAACCTATTTGTCAATTGTTTTTTGCTTGATTATATTGCCGTTGTCGTCGACCAACATTTTAATCTTACTGTCTCCATTCTTCAATTGTAGTTCATACGCCATCTGACCTTTTTTCATTTCCCTGTTCACAGACGAGATGGTATAGCCCGAAAACTTATCATTAAGCAATGTGTTAACTGCGGGTGGTAACGATTTATAATCATTGACTGCATATGCCGTTCCGATCCAATCGGCATTTCCGGCATACCATGAATAGTATGTATCGTTGTTCAGATTATACGTAACAACATAGGCACCCTCGCCAGGAGCGGTCCAACCATTCAAATCCCAATCGACCATCGGAGTCACCGATGCATCGTATTTTGACCAGGCTACATTCGTTGCCGTTGGATACTGTGTAGAAAATGCAGTTTTGACTTCAGCTGGCACTCCTATAGTGTCTGTACTTACCGTAGATTGGTCTGTAACGCGGTAAGAAGGTCCACAGGAAGCTAGTATCACAACACCGGCAATTAATATTAATATTTTTAGCTTCATAACATTGGGTTTTAAGAATTACCAGATAATATTATCACTCACTGTTCCTCCAAACATGTTGCCAGAAGAAAACAAATGGATTTCTAATAAAAAAAATTATAATAGCACAGCCTGCTTATTTTATCAACTGGATTCAAATATTGAATTCATTTTTTGTTTGGCCTTCTTCATATTAATTCCTTTTCCAATTGCTCCCTTGAAAGGATCTCCCATTTCCCTTAAACGTGGAATGGCATTTTTTAAATTGTGATGTTTTATTTTTAAACCTTTTTTAACTTCTTCCCAATGAAGAGGCATTGAAACCGGGGCAAAGGGTTTTGGACGAAGTGAATACGGCGCGGCCACTGTCGCCTGTGGCCGATTTTGTAAAAAATCGAGATACATCTTTCCCGCCCGATCTGCGGTTTTTCTTTCGATACTGGTGAAAGAAGGTATTTCCGCATGTACAAGTTTTACGATACTGCGTCCGAACTCTTTTGAATCCTCGTAAGTGTATTTCGCCCCTAGCGGTATATAAATGTGCAAACCCGTTGAACCCGAAGTTTTGCAATAGGCAGAAACGTCAATTGCATCCAGGATTTGTTTTGTTACCTGGGCTGCCCTGATTACCTCGTCAAAAGTGTTTTTATCGGGATCCAGGTCGATAATACACCAGTCAGGATTTTCAGGCGATTGCATGCGACTGCTCCAGGGATTCATTTCAATGCAACCTAATGAAGCAATATAAAGCAAGCTGGCTTCGTTGGTGCAAACCAGGAATTCTTTCTCTTCTCCATCCGTCTCGCTATAGTAGGGAAATGTTTCGATCCACTCCGGCACTTTGCCTTTCACGTTTTTCTGATAAAAACTTTCACCGACAATTCCATGAGGGTGGCGATTGAGAGTTTGTGGCCTGTCTTTCATATAAGGCAACATATAGGGTGCAACCTGGTAATAATAATTGATCATGTCTCTTTTCGTAAGTTTTTCTTTTGGCCAGAAAATTTTACTGAGGTTAGAAAAGCCGAGATTATGGCCACCGATATTTCTTGTTTGTGCCTCCTCCGCTGGATTGAGCAGGGTTTTTCTTTCTTTTTTCGGTGGCCTGGAAATTCCTTTCTGCAGGATGCCGGAGGTTATTTTTTCTTTTGACTGCTTGGTCACTTCTGATGTTTCTTTTGGAACTTCCCTTACTACAGTGTCAGGTTTCTTGTCCTCACGTAAACCTTTGAAAGAAGGATGACGTATGGCGCCATCTTTTGTGACCTCGCGGAAACTAACTTCAGCGACAAGTTTTGGTTTTACCCAAATCACTTTTGCTTTGGGAGGGTTTGGACGAAAACGGGAAGGTTTATTGTACTCAGGCTCCTCAACAAAGGGACAGGTCTTTGTCTCGAACGGTTTCAGTTTTTGAAGAATATCTTTCTGGATATTTGTATTGAATCCCGTGCCCACCGGAGTTACGAAATGAAATTCACCATTTTCATATAATCCAACCAATAGTGCGCTGAACAACTTGCTTGTATTTTCATTCCTCGTGTATCCACCGATCACAAACTCCTGCCTCTTCTCTGTTTTTATTTTTAACCAGTCCTTTGAACGGTTACCGGGATTGTAAATGCTGTTCGCTTTCTTGGCAAAAATCCCCTCCAGTTTTAGTTGTTCGGCCAGGGAAAAAAAATATTTTCCCGAAGTATTGAATTGTTCACTGATTTTAATAATACTGTTTTCAGGAGGAATGATAGCCTGTAATAATTGATGCCGCGCCTCAAGAGGCAAGTTCATGACATTGTATCCTTCCAGCCACAAAACATCAAAAAGATAAAATACAAGTTGACCATCGGCTTCACTTCGCCATAGTTGAAGATCGCTGAAATCGGGCATGCCTTGCTCATTTACCACCACAATCTCACCATCGATCACTGCATTAATCTTCTCGCTTTGGGACCATTTGCTCAGGGCATCATAAACGGGGTAAAATTTTTCATTAAACGATTTGTTATTACGCGAACGTATATCTACGGTTCCTTTGTTTAAATAGGTGATGCCGCGATAACCATCCCATTTTATTTCGTAGATCCAGTTTTCATCACCCGGGATTTCATCTGCCAGGGTGGCCAGCATTGGTTCGATATTCCTCGGTATTGCCGATGCTTTTCCTTTCTTTAAAAGTTTCTTCGATGCCGCATTCATGGAAAGAGAAATTACAGAATCGTGCCAGTACAAATATTATCTCTTCATCATCATAAATGTCCGGAAAATTTAGAGTATCTTATCAGGCATGCATCAATGTTTTTATAAATCGGTTGCGATAAAATTTTTATTCGCACTGTTCTTTTTGCCCCTTCAAAATTTCGCCCAGGATATAACCGGAACATGGGCCGGCTTTTTGCAGATTAACGACACGAGGGTTCCCTATGAACTTGTGATCAGTGGAGATAAAAAAAATTTAAACGGCTATTCACTGATCACATTTACGTTTGATGGAGTTGAGAACGTAGGTGTAAAGACAATGGAAATAAAGATCAAGAGAGCAAGCATAGCCATTGAAGATGGAGAACTGATCTACGATAATTATACAACTCCTTCCCGCAGAGTAAAATTGTATGGAACCCTGGTTTGGGTGGGAAGGGACTCCAGTATGACGTTAGCCGGAACCCTTGCTACAAGGTCTCTCGATATGAGATCGCCAAATGAAAACAATTTTAAAGGGACTATTAAACTGCAAAGAAAACCACCAGCCAGATCAAAGTTGATCTCAAAACTGGATGAAATGGGTTTGGCCGACCAGCTTTCATTTGTAAAGCCAGCCGCGAATAAAGATGTAAAGCCAGCCGTGAATAAAGAAGTCGTCCTGGCGCCAGTGAAGGAAAAGGAAGTGGTGGTCAAATCATCCACAGAAACTGTAAAGAGAGAAACGGAAGTTATCAGAACAGTTTTGTTTAAATCTGATAGCCTGGTCCTTAGCTTGTATGATAATGGGGAGATCGACGGTGACACGGTAAGCCTCGTCCTAAATGGAAATATCATTTTATCAAGACAGGGTTTAACAGATAAGGCAATAAGAAAAACGATTGCTACGTCAGAGATCGGGGATTCGTCAAAATTGGTACTGTATGCCGAAAATCTCGGCCGAATACCACCCAATAGCGGCTTGCTTATTTTACAGGACGGTAATGAGCGATACCAAATCCGTTTTTCCGGTGATCTTCAAAAAAACGCGGCTGTCATTTTGAGGAGAAGGCGTTAATCAGCCGCACATTTCAATTTTATACGCGAGACTGAAATAACGATAATAATGACCGGCCTGGTCTACCGAATCGGCATGCCATTCTTCCCCACTAAAGGGGTTTTGATTACCAGCTGCTGCCTCGCCGAGTGCGACCATTGTGTTGTTTGCATAGATGCGAAAACCATACATTTCATCCTCGTGTAACGGCATTGGTGGAAGCTCAAATCGTATCCATCTTTCGTTGTCAATTTTTTCCACGTCAACGGTAGAGCTTGCAAGAAGGGGTCCCCACGACTTGTTCTGGGGTCAAACGAATGAAGACTTAGTGTCAATTGCCCTCGATTTTGCACGGCTGCTGAGAAAACTTGGATATTATCCAAATTACCTGAAGAGGGGCATCTGAAGGTTTGACCTGCAAAATGATCGGTAGGATCTGTCTGCAAATGGCCGATCCAGAGGGTGGTGTTATTTTGCACTTGGGTGATTAGAGGGCGAGGGCGGCTGCTTCTGTTCCGGGTTTCCATAATTTTTAGTATTTCAAAGATTACGGAAGAAGGAGAGCATGGAGTTAGACTTTAAACTACCGGGCAAGCGAATTATTGTGCCGGCTTCATTTTGTGAAGAAGTTTTTGACAGAAAACCAGCGATGAGTAAAAAATGTTGGCTCATTGAATTTTTTAAAACCTAGAGGGAGTCATGCTTATAAGCGAAAGGGACCCTGAAGAGTGCGACGCAACGAAAGCAAAATAGCAGTACTGTGGCAGGTTACAGAAAATCATCCACTTTCTTGCATATCCGCAAAAGCCCGATGGGAGTGATTTGTAAAGGAAATGTTAAGGGGATTATATTCCCCAATTCAATGAAAATGCCATTCTGGGGTTTTATCAACCTGACCAAAAAAATGCAAAGGTTTTTTTTGTCACAAAATGTGTGGATTTAGATCGAGCAGTCGTGCTTATTTTTTTTAAATTGTGCATGACCATGAAAGTTAAGATGGATAACCCTTGATTATTGTGGATTATATTGTGAATGCGGAGTGGATAAGAAAAAATTTGTTTTAACAATTTTTCTCCTTTTATATTCGCCAACTGACTGGACGGGAAACATTCCAATAACACAGAATTAAGAAATAGATAATGTAAGGGCGGGAACAATCCCCATGGTCAAGGTATTGAATCGGTTTAACTAATTATTACTACCCAGGGCCAACAATGGATCTTACTAACCTGAACAGAGACAGAAAACGGCGCAAATCCTCCCTTGATCTTAGCACGATGGTGTATGGCAAAGTGCCACCCCAGGCAAAAGACCTTGAAGAAGCCGTTTTAGGTGCCATCATGCTTGAAAAAAATGCATTTGACACCGTTGCTGAAATTCTAAAACCCGAGTGTTTTTATGTCGAGGGACACCAACGCATATTCCGATGTATGCAGAACCTGGCGCAGAAAAGCCAGCCGATAGACATTCTAACGGTTGTGGAGGAGCTGCGAAGCAGGGAAGAGCTGGAAATGATCGGAGGTGCCTACTATGTCACAAAGCTCACAAACACCGTTGTTTCGTCAGCTAACATTGAAACGCATTCGAGGATCGTTCTTCAGAAATTCATTCAACGCGAACTAATCCGCATCAGCGGCGAGATAATTGGGGACGCGTATGAAGATAGTACTGATGTATTCGACCTTCTCGATGATGCCGAGAGCAAATTGTTTGAGATTACAAACAATCACCTTCGGAAAAATTTCGATACGATCGATTCGGTATTGGTAAAGACCATTCAGCGTATCGAGGACCTGCGCCACAAAAATGAAGATGTAACCGGTGTGCCCAGTGGTTATGCTTCGCTCGATCGTATTACATATGGTTGGCAGAATACCGATCTTATCATCCTTGCGGCAAGGCCTTCTGTCGGTAAAACCGCGTTGGCTTTGAATCTTGCCCGCAATGCGGCACTTCATGCCAGCAAACCAACGCCGGTTGCGGTATTCTCGCTTGAAATGAGTGCGGGCCAATTGGTGCAGCGTATTTTGGCGGCCGAAAGTGAAATTTGGCTGGAGAAAATTGCACGGGGAAAACTGGAAGAACATGAAATGAAACAATTATATGCAAGAGGCATTCAACGCCTGGCACAGGCCCCGCTATTTATTGACGATACGCCTGCGTTAAACATCTTCGAGTTAAGAGCAAAGTGCCGCCGCTTGAAGAACAAACATAATATCGGAATGGTGATCATCGATTATTTGCAGTTGATGAGCGGGACGGGCGAGAACCGGAACAGCAATCGCGAACAGGAGATCAGCAACATTTCCAGAAACCTGAAAGCCCTGGCAAAAGAATTAAGTATTCCGATCATTGCTCTTTCACAACTAAGTCGTGAGGTAGAGAAACGTGGCGCAAAGGACGGAACAAAAATGCCACAGCTTAGTGACCTTCGTGAGTCGGGTGCCATTGAACAGGATGCTGACATGGTTATGTTTTTGTATCGCCCCGAATATTATGATATCACCACGAACGAAATGGGTGAGAATAATCGCGGTGAAACGCACGTAAGAATTGCTAAACATCGCAACGGATCATTGGAAACAATAAAACTTAGAGCATTGTTGCATATTCAAAAATTTGTTGAAGATGATGGGGGAGATTTTGGCCCGGTGGGGTTACCCGGCAACTGGAAGCCAGTAAAAGATGATGATGGTCCAAAGCTCTACATCCAAACGGGAAGCAAGATGAACGACACAAGCGATGATGAAGATCCGTTTTAGATGATAGTTGATAGATGATAGATAAAAGTTAAAAGATAAAAGTTTTGACTCTCCTTCGGGAGAGTTTTTTGTTTGGACTTTATTCTGAACTTTTCGAGGAATTTGCGTTCTCCCAATCATGCCGGTTTGCCTGAAAATAGCTAAATTGATTTTCATGACCCCTCCCATTTTTTATATCAATGAATATGATTCTTCGAAAAAACAAATTGCCTTGGATGAGGATACATCGAAACACATCGTTCAGGTATTGCGAATGAAAAAACGGGAGGAGTTGAATTTGACAGATGGGAAGGGAAATCTTTTGACAGCAGAGATCATTGACGATCACAAGAAGCATTGTAGTGTCCAGATCATTGATTCACGATTCACGCCTCCCGATTCACGAAAAATAACCGTTGCTATTTCACTTCTTAAAAATTCAAGCAGATTTGAATGGTTTCTGGAAAAGGCCACAGAGATCGGTATTCATGAGATCATTCCTTTGATATGTAAAAGAACAGAAAAACAAAAGTTTCGTGAAGACAGGATGCAGAATATTTTGGTCAGCGCGATGTTGCAATCGCAACAATCCTGGCTGCCAGTTTTGCACAAGCCTATCGACTATGAGTTGATTTTCCGACAGGAAGAAATTATACATGCTTCACAAAAATTCATTGCACATTGTATCGAAGAAGAAAAGAGAAATCTTGCTGATCTTGTCAATGAAACACTTTCTTCGCAGGTAATTTTAATAGGGCCTGAAGGCGATTTTACCAACGAGGAAGTGCAACTTGCCATTCACAACCATTTTGATGCCGTGTCATTAGGTGAGACAAGATTGAGAGCTGAAACGGCGGGAATTGTGGCT
>Ga0207689_10000361_pt1 | contig 42843 bp, 30 predicted proteins | sample KBSMisM52_FD_184312 | JGI IMG/M metagenome (GOLD analysis project Ga0207689, IMG submission 184312) | Miscanthus rhizosphere microbial communities from Kellogg Biological Station, Michigan, USA - KBS Miscanthus M5-2 (SPAdes) (version 2) | ecosystem: Host-associated > Plants > Roots >...
CAAGGATGGACTGTTCGACCGCGCGCGCGGCCGCATGGTCGGGTCCGACCAGTACCTTACGAAGCCGTTCACGAAGGAAAGCCTGCTGAAGGCCGTGAAAACCCACGTGAGCCGACCGACTGCTGCGCCCGCTGCCGTCGCCCGCTGAAAGGCCGCTGCCGCATTGTGCCCCCAGACGACATGACCATAAAAAAGATACTGATCGTCGACGACTCGCCGACCGAGCGGCACGTCCTCAACTCGCTGCTGACCAAAGCGGGCTATGAAGTCGTCTCGTGCGACAGCGGCGATGATGCGATCGTCAAGGCAAGGCTCACGATGCCGGACCTTATCCTGATGGACGTCGTGATGCCGGGGTTGAACGGCTTTCAGGCGACGCGGGCGATCAGCCGCGACGCGGCAACGAAGCACATCCCGATCGTGCTCTGCACGTCGAAGAGCCAGGAGACGGACAAGATCTGGGGCATGCGGCAGGGCGCGCGCGACTATGTCGTGAAGCCCGTGGACAAGAACGAGCTCCTGGCGAAGATCACCGCGCTGGGCTGAACGCCCGCGACTCACCGCGACAAGAACCCATGGCACGTCCCGCCCGCATCGACCTCCGCCTGTTCCAGCAGGAGCTCGCGACCCGCCTCGCCAGCAAGACGACCGCGCAGGTGGAGTCGTCGCGGCTGGGGCTGAGCTGCGCCGGGGAACGCTGGCTGATTCGCCTTGCGGATGCCGCCGAAGTCGTGGCGGTGCCGCCGCTCGCCGGGGTGCCGCTCACCCAACGGTGGTTCCTGGGCCTCGCGAACATTCGCGGGAACCTGTTCAGCGTCATCGATTTCGCTGCATTTCTCGGCCGCGAGCCGATCGTTATCGGCGCGCTGTCGCGCCTGATCCTGCTCAATGGTCGAAGCGGCGAGCAGAACGCCGGCATCGTCGTTCAGCGCGTGCTCGGATTGCGCAATCTCGCGCAGTTAACACCCGTCGACGATTCTTCGCCTTCTGCCGAGTGGCACGTCCAGCGCTGGGCGGATGCCGATGGCGGCTCATGGCAGGAAATCGATCTCGTAGCGCTCGCACGCGATCCCGCTTTCTTACAAGTTGGCGCATGACGCGAGGCCGGTTGGCCGACGCGTCGGTGAATTCGGAGGCTGCATGGCACTGAAAATGACAAGACTCTTCGGCGGCGAGCCGCCGCGCGCAGCGGAGAATATGGACTTCGAACCGCCGACGACGCAGGTGCGCATGGGAATAACGTCCTCGGAAGGCTACGAAACGCTAACGACGATGTCGGTGATGGAGCAGTTGCGCGCCGCGAGCACCGCGGCGCCCACGCCGTCGAAGACGCTGCTGATCGGCAACCTGCCCGTCGTCAAGCAGTTCCAGGTGCTTGGCGTGCTGACGGTCATGTTCCTCATCCTCGCCGCGTTCATGGTGTACCTCGACAACCGCGCGTCGAACCAGCAATCGATGCAGTCGTCGATCGCGACGGAAATGCAGATGCTGTCGCAACGGCTCGCGCGCGGCGCGGCACTGGCGGCACAGGGGCAGGCGAGCGCGTTCGCTGCGGTCCGCGACAGTCGCGAGCGGTTCAAGGTCGACCTCGACGCGCTCGTGAGCGGCGGCACGTTCAAGGGCACGTCGCTCGACCAGACGCAGGAATCGGCGTCGCTCGAAACGCTGAACGGCGTCAAGCAGCGGTGGGAGCGCGTCGATGCCGCCGCGAAGAAGCTCGTCGACAACGAAAAGAGCCTGACGTCGCTCGCCCACGGAATGGAGGCGATCAACCAGGGTAACAGCGGGCTGCTCGAGCTTGCCCAGCAGGCGGCGCAGCAGATCGGCCAAGGCGGCGGCAGCCTGCGCGAAGTCGACTATGCGAACCAGCTCGCCGTGCTGTCGCAGCGGATCGCGAAGAACGCCAACACGCTCGCGGCCGCCGACGAAATCGATCCCGAAGTTGCGTTCCTGCTCGGCAAGGACGAGACGGCGTTTCGCGACGTGATGAACGGGCTCGCCAAGGGCAGCGACTCGATGCGTCTTGCACCGGTGCGTTCCGAAGACGCGCGCACGACGCTGGCCGAGATCGGCAAGCGCTTCGGCGCTTACCAGGCCGGAATCTCGTCGATCCTCTCGAACATGGCCAACCTCGTCGTCGCCAAGCAGGCGGCGCGCAGTGTCAACAACGAGGCCGAGCCGCTGCTGACGGACACGACGACGCTGGCCGACCAGTATCAGAACGGCAACCGGACGCGAGCTTTCACGCTCGGCCTTTCGATCGCGTTCGTGCTGCTGGCGCTCGGCTGCCTCGCCATGGTGGCCAAGGTGTTCCTGAACGATGCGCGCCTTCGTGCGCAGGACAGCGAGCACGAGAACAAGCGGAACCAGGAAGCGATCCTGCGACTCCTGAACGAGATGGGCAACCTCGCCGATGGCGATCTCACGGTGCAGGCGTCGGTGACGGAGGACGTGACGGGCGCGATCGCTGATTCGATCAACTTCACGATCGAGGAACTCCGCACGCTGGTGCGCGGCATCAACTCGGCGACCGACCAGGTGACGAAGGCCACGCAGGAAACGCAGGCGATATCGAACCGCCTGTTCGAGGCGTCGCAGCGGCAGAACCGCGAGATCCAGCTCGCATCGGCATCGGTGCTGACGATGGCCGAGTCGATCAACGAGGTGGCGCAGAACGCCGCGCAGTCGGCGAAGGTCGCGCAAGCACAGCTCGTTGCCGCGGAGAAGGGCGGCAGCGCCGTGCAGGACCAAATCTCCGGCATGAACGACATCCGCTCGCAGATCCAGGAAACGTCGAAGCGGATCAAGCGCCTCGGCGAGTCGTCGCTCGAGATCGGCGAGATCGTCGAGCTCATTTCCGACATTACCGAACAGACGAACGTGCTGGCGCTGAATGCCGCCATCCAGGCGGCATCGGCCGGTGAAGCGGGCCGCGGTTTCTCGGTCGTCGCCGAGGAAGTGCAGCGCCTCGCCGAGCGCTCCGGCGAAGCGACCAAGCAGATCGAGGCGATCGTCAAGACGATTCAGGCAGACACGCAGGATGCCGTCGCGGCAATGGAGAAATCGACGGTCGGCGTCGTCGAAGGCGCGAAGCTGTCCGACGCGGCCGGCCAGGCGCTCGCCGAGATCCAGCAGGTGTCGCGCGAGCTCGCCGAGCTGATCGGCAGTATCTCGGCGCAGACGCAGCGCCAGTCGTCGTCGGTGACCGACGTCACGCGCGGCATGCAGGGCATCCTGAAGATCTCCGAGGAAACCACCGAAGGCACGAAGCAGACGAACGTGTCGATCGGACAATTGACCAAACTTGCCGCGGAACTGCGCAGTTCCGTGGCCGGCTTCAAGGTCTGAGCGTTACCAGAGTGACAGGCACCGGGGAGTGCATGCGTGTTGAGTGAAACTGCCACCGAGTTCGATCTCGGACCGTTGTCGTGGGTCCAGGGTGAAATCGACGAAGCGCTGACGCGCGGCACCGCCGCGCTCGCGGCGTTTCGCGCCAGCCCTGGCGACACTGTTTCGCTCAAACACGCGCGCGCGCACGTGCACCAGGCGGCGGGCGCCATTCAGATGGTGGGACTCGACGCCGTCGTCGCGTTCACCGACGAGATCGAGCGCCAGCTCGTCAGGCTCGAGGAACTGTCCGCTGCGGACGTGCCGGCTGTCGTGGATCTCGTCGATCACGCGGTCAGCCGCTTGCGCGTGTTCCTCGACGAGATCGCCAACGGGGCGCCGCCGGTGCCGCTGACGCTGTTCGGCGAATTCGGCGCGATGCAGAAAGCACGCGGTGTCGACGCGCCCGCACCGGCCGACCTGTTCTATCCCGATCTCAACGTCCGCGCGCCGCGCGCGCCGCAAAGCGAGATCATCCCGGCGGCTCGCCTCGCCTCGCACCTTTTGAAGGAGCGCAGGCAATTCCAGCGCGGGCTGCTCGAGTGGCTGCGTGGCGCCGATTCGGGTGCCGGGATGATGCGCGAGGCGATCGAGGCAATCGAGGACGTGACCACGCAGCCGAACCTGCGCGCGTTCTGGTGGACGGCAGCTGCGATGCTCGAAGCGTTACAGACCGGCGCGCTTGGGCGCAGCTTCGGCGCGAAGCAACTCGTCGCGCGAATCGACATGCAGATTCGCCGCGTGACCGAGGGCAGCGCGAAGGTCGCGGACCGACTGCGTCGCGAAGTTCTCTATTACATCGCCACGGCGCAACCGGGCTCGCAGAAGGCCGAGGCGGTGCAACGCGCCTACCACCTCGGTGCGCTGATTCCGACGGCCGAAGCGCTGGACGCGGATGTCGTGCGCCGCCAGCCGCTGCTGCGCGACGCGCGCGACCAGCTGGCGAGCGCCAAGGACGCATGGCTCAAGGCCGCGTCGGGTCGCTCCGACACGTTGCCGAAGTTGCAGCAGCTCCTCGCGTCAGCCAATGCGAAGGCGACGGAGGTCAAGCATCCCGCGCTGTCGCGGCTGACGTCGGGCCTCGTCGCGCGCCTGGCCGACATGCCGGCCGACGGCGTTTCGGAGCCGCTGGCGATGGAGTTCGCGACGGCGCTGCTGCTCGCCGAGAGCGCGTTCGAGAACTTCAACAACCTGTCGCCCGAATTCGGCCAGCAAGTCGAGGCGATGCTGAAGCGTCTCGACGCCGCGCGCGCCGGACGCTCGTCGACGACGGCGGCGCCCGTGCTCGACGAAATGTCGAAGAAGGCGCAGGAGCGCGTGCTGCTGTCGCAGGTGATGCGCGAAGTGCGCGCGAACCTGCGCCACATGGAGCAGGTGCTCGATGCGTTCTTCCGCGACCACACGCGCCGGTCCGAGCTTGCGGCGCTTGCGAAGGACAGCCAGCAGATTCGTGGCGCGCTGCGCATTCTGGAGCTCGACGACGCCGACCGCCTGCTGGCGCTGTGCCAGACGCAGGTCGAGACTTATGCCAATCCCGACACGCCGGTCGACGAGGAGGGATTGGAACTGCTCGCCGAATCGTTGTCGGGGCTCGGGTTCTACATCGACGCGGTACTGCACCAGCGCCCCGATCGCGAACGGATCATCGCGCCGCTGATCGCGAAACGTCTCGGCGAAGCGCCGCAACCGGTTGCCGTCGAGCCGCAGTCGGTCGAGGATTCGGTCGCCGAACTGCGTGGCGCATTGCCGCGGCTGATGGCCGACGTCCAGAACGCGCCTGCCGACGCATCGGCGCGCGACGAATTGCGCGGCAAGCTCGCGAGCCTGCGCGATGACGCCGACCTGATCGGCGACGGCGAGCTCGTCGCGCAAGCAAGTGCCGCACTGAAGGAAATCGACGGCGGTGCCGAATCCGCCGCGCTGGCGGCAAGCGTCGACTTGATTGTCGAGGCGGGCACCGCACCTGCGCCGGCGATTTCGAAGGAGACGCAGCGGCTACTTGATACCGACGCGTCGGCGCTCGATGCCGAACTGCTCGACATCTACCTGACCGAAGCCGACGAAGTGCTCGACACGGTCAACGCGCATCGGGCGATCCTCGAGCACAACCCGGGCGACCGCGAAGCGCTGATTACCGTGCGCCGCCAGTTCCACACGCTGAAAGGCAGCGGCCGCATGGTCGGCCTGACCGAGCTCGGCGAGCTCGCGTGGGGCGTGGAGCGTGTCCTCAACCGGCTGCTCGAGGAGGACCGGCGCGTCACACCCGCTGTCGTCGCGCTGATCGCTGTCGCCGATTCGAGCTTCCGGCAATGGGTCAAGGAGTTGCGTGATGCCGGCCGCTTCGCGACCGATCCCGCTGCGCTGCAAAGTGCGCTGCGCATGGTCGAGGCGGAGCTTCCCGGCGGTGCGCCGGCTGCCGCGATGCCGCTGCCGCCCGTGCCCCGCACGCCACCGATCGTGCCGGAGACGCACACGCCAATCGGGCCGATCACCGTGCCGCCGCGCGTACCTGCCAGCCCGGCGGACGCCGGCGCCGGGTTCGCGCCGTTCGACCTCGATATCGGTGCACCCATTGAATACCCGACCGCATCTGCGGAGCCGCCGCTGCACGCGGAGGCTTCCTTCGACGGATCACCGACCGATGCATCGCTCGTACCCGATCTCGAGCTGGTCGAGTTTGCGGAGCTCGGCGCACCGATCGGCGACAACATGGGGCCGACGGTCACGGTGCTCGAGGAATCGGGGGGCGAGACGATCGACGTTGGCCTGCCGGCCGATCTGCGCGATGCGTCGAAGCCGATGCTGCGCGTCGTCGCCGACAACACCGCGGCGCACGGCGGCATGCCGGAACCACGCGCTCGCTCGCCACACGGACCGGAGTTGATGCTGCTGACCGACGCGCCGCGCACGCCGGAATTGCCGCCGTCGATCGAGCCCGAGGAATTGACCGTGGGTCCGGTCACGCTGTCGGCCGCGCTGTGGCGGATCCTCTGCGACGAGGCCGATCAGAACGTCGCCGTCCTGCAGCACGAAGTGTCGATCCTGCAATTCGATCCGGATTACATGCCGGTGGTCGCGATGGTCCGCGCAAGCCACACGCTGTGTGGAATTCACCGGACCGGCGGCATTGCGCTGATCGCGACGACGGCGCGCGCGCTCGAGCAGGCGCTGCTGGCGCTGGAGGAGCGCAGTGCACCGTTCCCCAGCACGGCGCAGCCCATCCTTGCCCGCGCGACGGCAGGCCTCGCGCACTTTGTCGAGCGCGTCAAGAATCGCGAAGGCTTTACGCCGAGTGACGAACGCGAAGCATCCGACATCGAGGCCGAGCTCGATGAAATGCGGCGCGATGCACTGGCCGACCTGCCGGTCGACGATCCGCTGATCCCGCCGGAGAGCGCGCGCGAGTTCGACATGCCGCTCGTCGCGGATCACGACGATCCGACGCGGGCGCTTGCCGCCGATACGACGCAGCGGGAGGTTCCCGTTGCAGAGCCGGAAATCCCGGGCGCGCATTCACCACTTACCGCGTCAGTAGCCGAGTCCGGCGCCGGTGCGATGCTGCTGACGCAATGGCGTGGGCGGGACGACAGGCATGCGGGAGCGCCGGTCGAACACCTGGATGCGGTCGTGGCGAGCGATGGCGCGGCCGAGCCCACACTGGCGAGCGCAGCGCCGCCCGAGCCGTTCGTCGAATATCCGCCGCTTGCCGATCACCTTGTTCACGCACCGGAGGTACCGACGACCGCACTGCCGCCGGTAGCGATCATCGAGGAAGCGCCGGCGCTGGAGCAGGCATGGCCGGAGGCGGTAGCGCCCGCGCCACCCGTCGTGGCGACACCGACGCCGATGCCGGCGCAGAGGCAGGTCGCATCGGACGAATCACTGCTCGATGTCACCGACGACCTCGACGACACGATCCTCGCGATCTTCCTGGAAGAAGCGAACGAGCTCTTTCCGCAGGCGAGCGAAGAGGTCAGGGCATGGCGTCGCGTGCCCGACGATCCGTCGAACGCCGCGCAGCTTCGCCGCACCCTGCACACGCTGAAGGGCAGCGCACGGATGGCAGGCGCGATGCGCCTCGGCGAGCTCGCGCACCGGATGGAAGCGCGACTCACCATCGGCGACGTGACGGTTGCGCCGAGCGCCGAGCTGTTCGAAGCGCTCGACACCGACATCGACCGGATCGCCTTCGTCCTCGACGCGTTACGCGAAGGCAAAGGCAGCGTGCCGCTGCCGTGGCTCGCGCAGCCCGACGCAGCCGCCGCGTCAGTTGCGGGCGCTTCCACCGCGACGACCGGCGAGACGGCGCCGGTAGCGGCTGCACCCGCGCCGATTGCCACACCCGCGCCATCGCGCGCCGAGCCGGGCGAAATCGAAATGGCGAAGGCGATGCTGCGCGTGCGCGCCGACATCGTCGACCAGCTCGTCAACGAAGCCGGCGAAGTGGCCATTGCCCGCGCGCGTGTCGAAGGCGAGCTGCGGACGCTGAAGGCAAACCTGCTCGAGCTCACCGGCAGCGTGATCCGCCTGCGCAGCCAGGTCCGCGAAATCGAGTTGCAGGCGGAGACGCAGATCCAGTCGCGGATGTCGCACGTCAACACCGCGCAGGAAGATTTCGATCCGTTGGAGCTCGACCGCTACACGCGCTTCCAGGAGCTGACGCGTTCGTTCGCCGAAGGCGTGAACGACGTCTCGACCGTGCAGCAGGCGCTACTGAAGAACCTCGACGACGCCGACGCGGCGCTGATCGCGCAGGCGCGTCTGTCCCGCGACGTCCAGCAACGCTTGTTCGCGATCCGCACGGTGCCGTTCAACAGCCTGTCGGAGCGCCTCTACCGGATCCTGCGGAAGACCGCACGCGAGCTCGACAAGCGCGCCAATCTCGAGATTCACGGCGGCCAGACCGAGCTCGATCGCTCGGTGCTGGAAAAACTGGTCGGACCCCTGGAGCACCTGTTGCGCAACGCGCTCGACCACGGGATCGAGACTCGCAAGACGCGCGTCGCAACGGGCAAGTCGGAAACCGGCGAGATCGCGCTGACCGTTCGCCAGGTCGGAAACGAGATCGCGATCGAGTTGTCCGATGACGGGCACGGCATCGACTTCGAGCGCGTCCGCGAACGCGCCGTTGCACTTGGGCTGCTCGGTGCCGATTCCGAACCGACGATCCATCAACTGGTCGAGTTCCTATTCAATCCCGGCTTCACGACGGCTGCGGAGGTGACGCAAATATCGGGTCGCGGCATCGGCATGGACGTCGTTCGCAACGAGATCATCGCGCTGGGCGGACGTGTCGACGTTCACACGCAGCCGGGCAAAGGGACCCGGTTCAATCTGTTCCTGCCGTTGACGCTCGCCGTCGCGCAGTCGGTGCTCGTGCGGGCCGGTGGCCGCATGTGGGCGATCCCGGCGCCGATGGTCGAGCAGGTGCAGCAGATCAAATCCGACGTGCTGCAGACGCTCTACGCAGACGGCCAGGTGCACTGGCAGGGTCGCGCGTGGCCGTTCCATTACCTGCCGAGGCTGCTGGGCGACAACGGCTGCATCCCCGAGACCGGACGCTACAACGCCGTGCTGCTCATTCGCAGCGGTCAGGGAACGACGGCGATCCACGTCGACGAGATGATCGGCAATCAGGAAGTCGTCGTGAAGAACATCGGTCCGCAGCTGGCGCGCGTGCCCGGCATTTCCGGCGCGACGGTGCTCGGCACCGGCGAGATCGTGCTGATCATCAATCCGGTGCAGCTTGCGCAACGGCCGGGAATCATGCGCTACGACCCCGCCGAGAACGAGCGGATCACTGCCGAACTGCGCCACGCAGCGGCTGCGTCGGCACGCAAGCTCGTGATGGTCGTCGACGACTCTCTGACCGTACGCAAGTTCACGTCGCGCCTGCTGACGCGCGAAGGCTACGAGGTGGTCACGGCGCGCGACGGCATCGATGCGCTGAAGCTTCTGACCGAGCATGCGCCGGATGCGATCCTTCTCGACATCGAAATGCCGCGGATGGACGGATTCGAGTTCGCCAAGACCATCAAGGGTGATCCGAAAACGTCCGGTATCCCGATCATCATGATTACGTCCCGCACGGCGGACAAGCATCGGAACCGGGCGAACGAGCTTGGCGTCGAGCGTTTCCTCGGCAAGCCGTACCAGGAGGACGAGTTGCTGCAGAGCCTCCGCACCGTGACGTCGAGCGTGCCGGAGCAGGACAGCGGCATCGTCGCGTCGACGACGCTGCACTGACGCTGCGTCGCGGACCACCGCTCGACGGCCGCCAACGGCGGGCGCAGGGGCCGGCTATCCGGGCGTATGCATCGGACGGGGAGGTCGGGCCACCGGCTCCCATTCGATGCGCTCGTATTCCGCGATCACCTGCGCCCCGATCAGCAGCACCAGCGCTGCGATCTCGAGCGACAGCAGCACGACGATCGCCGTCGTCAGCGAGCCGTAGACGGTGCGGATCTGCGACAGCGTCGCAAAATACCAGACGAGCACGTGCCGCGAGATCTCCCATAGCACAGTCGCGGCCACGCCGCCGATCAGCGCATGCCGCCACGCAAGGCGGCCAACGGGCATGACGAAATAGATCGACGCCAAGACGAGCACCTCGCCGCAAACGCCGATCATGTAGAGCAGCACGCGTGACGGCGTCGACATCGACCAGTCGTGACCGAGGAAATCGAGCGTCGTCATCGCGAACGACTGCAACGCGCCCGCGACCAGCGTCACGACCAGGAGACCGATTCCGAGTATCAGGATGTACAGGTACGGGATCAGCATCGACACCATCATCGGCCGCCGCTTGTCCAGCACGCGATGGAAGAAGATCACCGACATCGCATTCTCCAGCACGGAAAACGCGAGGGAACTGAAGAAGATCAGCGTTACGGCGAGCGTCCAGCCGATCACTTCGCGGTGAGCGATGAATCCGCGCAGTTCTTCGATCAGCGGGGCGGATTGGCCCGGCACGACGATCTCGAGGTAGTGCGCAAGGGTCGACATCAACCGGTCCGCCTCGATGACGTGCGACAGGATAATCACGAGCAGGATCATCAGCGGCACGATCGAAAGCAGCGTGTAGTACGCGACGCCGCCGGCCAGCAGCAGGCCCTGGTTGGCCCTGAACGCTCGCCATGTCTGCGCGGCGAAGCCGAGCGGATCGTGGGCGATCTTGCGCGCGGACCGGGAAAGCCCCGGCGAGAGTGATAGTCGGGCGAGCACGATCGCGAATCTTCGCACGGGCGGGCACCGGGCGCCTGTCGGGACGCGCTGCGGGATTCCGTAGGACAAACACTCATACTAGCGGTCGCTGCAGGCGGGAGCCGGTTGCCTGCGGCGGCTGACAGCGCCGCGCTTCGGCGGTACATTCGCCTCATCCAGACTTCAGGAAACCGCCATGGCGCAGTTCGCGACGGAGAACATTCGTACTGTAGGGTTGGTGGGGGATGGGGCGTCGGGCAAGACGACGCTCGCCGAGGCGCTGCTGGCGAAGGCGGGTGCGATCGCGGTTGCCGGCAGCGTCGAGCGCGGCAGCACCGTCAGCGACTTCGACTCGATCGAGAAGACGTACCAGCATTCGTTGCGCGCGTCGCTGATGCATCTCGAATCCGCCAACACGCGGATCCACCTGATCGACACGCCCGGCTACCCCGATTTCATCGGCCAGTCGATCGGTGCGCTGGACGCCGTCGAGACCGCGGCGGTCGTCATCAACGCCGCCGCCGGGCCGCAGATGATCGCCGCTCGAATGATGGAGTGGGCGGCGACCCGCAAGCTCTGCCGGCTCGTCATCATCAATCGCATCGATGCCGACAACGTCGACCTGCCGGCAGTGCTCGCGGCCGTGCAGGACGCGTTCGGCAAGGAGTGTCTGCCGATCAACCTGCCCGCCGACGGCGGCAAGCGCGTCGTCGACTGTTTCTTCAACCCATCCGGCAACGCGGACTTCTCGTCGGTCGACGATGCGCACCGTGCGCTCGTCGATCAGGTCGTCGAGGTCGACGAGGAGTTGATGGCGCTGTACCTCGAGCAGGGCGAGATCGAGCCCGACCAGTTGCACGCACCGTTCGAGAAGGCATTGCGCGAAGGACATCTCGTGCCGGTTTGCTTCGTGTCGGCGCGTACCGGCGCGGGCGTGGCGGAATTGCTCGACGTGCTCGTCAAGCTCGCGCCCAATCCGAAGGAGGGCAATCCACCGCTCTTCACCAAGGGCGAAGGCGACGCGGCCGTCGAATTTCATTCCGAGCCCGATCCGTCGCAGCATGTGCTCGCGCACGTGTTCAAGGTCGTGATGGACCCGTTCGTCGGCAAGCTCGGCGTGTTCCGCGTGCACCAGGGCACGGTGACGCGCGATACGCAACTCTTCGTAGGCGATGGACGCAAGCCGTTCAAGGTAGGGCACCTGTTCATGCTGCAGGGCGGCAAGTACGTCGAGATCGACCGCGCCGTTCCGGGCGATCTCGCAGCCGTTGCGAAGGTCGACGAGATCGACTTCGACTGCGTGCTGCACGATTCGCACGACGAAGACCACATCCACATGAAGCCGCTCGAGTTCCCGGTGCCGATGCACGGCTTCGCGATCACGCCGAAGCGCCGCGGCGACGAGCAGCGCATCTCTGACGTGCTGCACAAGATGATCGCCGAGGATCCGACGCTCGTCGTGTCGCACGACCCGGCCGTGAACGAGACCGTGCTGCGTGGATTGGGCGAGCTGCACCTGCGTTCCGTGTTCGAGCGGATGGCGAGCCAGTTCAAGCTCGAAGTCGACATGCGGCCGCCGCGCGTGCCCTATCGTGAGACCGTCACCGCGAAGGCGGAGGGGCATCACCGGCACAAGAAACAGACCGGCGGTGCGGGCCAGTTCGGCGAAGTGTTCCTGCGCATCGAGCCGACGCCCAGAGGCACCGGGTTCGAGTTCGTCGATCAGGTGAAGGGTGGTGCGATTCCCAACACGCTGATCCCGGCCGTGCAGAAGGGCATCGAGCAGGTGCTGAACGCCGGACCGGTCGCGGGCTTTCCGATGCAGGACGTGCGGGTCATCGTCTACGACGGCAAGTATCACCCGGTTGATTCGAAGGAAGTCGCGTTCGTGTCGGCCGGGCGCAAGGCGTTCATGGACGCGATCGCGAAGGCGAAGCCGATCATCCTGGAGCCGATCGTCGGCGTCGAGATCAATTGTCCCGCGAACACGATGGGCGACGTCACCGGAGACCTGTCGTCGCGGCGCGGGCAGGTGACGGGCACGCAGACGATGCAGGCGGGCATGCTCGCCGTGAACGGGCTCGCGCCGCTGTCCGAGCTCGACGGCTATGCAGCGCGGCTCAAGTCGATGACGGGCGGCCACGGCGCGTGGACGATGTCGCTGTCACACTACGAGCAGGCGCCTCCCAATCTGCAGACGCAACTGGCGACCGAGTACGCGAAGCATCGCCGGCATGAGGAGGAGTAACGCCGCGAGCGGTCGATGAGGGGCCCAATCGCGAAGCGAAAGGGGATCGACGACAAACGCGAGTCGGCGTGCGAGGTCGACACGCCGGCGCCACAATTCACGCCGTAAGTACCAGGAGGCCGAGGGCGCGAGCGCGTCTGTGAAACCGAGCCCGTCAGTGCTTTGCCTTCGATCCGTCTACCTTCAGCTCGTCGAATACGCGCTCGACGCCCGGTGCCTTGGCCACCGCTCTCGCGAGCGTCCGGCGCTGCGTGGCATTGCGAACGCATCCGTATAGCGTCACCCACCTGCGCGATGTCGTCAGCCAAACCGACGAGCCCGCGAAGCGTGCGTCACCGGCGATCATTGCGCGCACCCGCTCGTTGATTTCGGGGTCGTGGCGATACGCGCCGCCCGATTCGCACGTGCCCTCCATCGCGCAGCGCGTGCCGCGTTCCACGCGCACGTGCGCCTCGGCGCGCGCTTCCTGCTCCGTTAGCAGGGGCGGCGGCTGGTCGGGGCAATCGTGCGCACTGGATGTCGCCTGCGCGAACGGGTCGAGTTGCACGAGCGGCTGCGCGATGGCCGTATTGACGTTCGCGCATGCGACGGCAGCGCAAAGCAAGCCGAATCCAACCGACCGCCGCGCGCAGCGCATCCTCATCGTTGTCCGCAACTCCGCTGCACGCTCAGCGCCGGGCGAACCGCAGCGCCTTCGCATCGATCTCGTGACGCCACAGGAGCGCACCCGTCTGGTCATAGCTTTCCAGCGTGATTTGGCGCGTCTTCTCCGGTCCGGTCAACCGGATCAGGCCGAACTGGCGCTTGCCGACCAGCGTTCCCGCAACCAGGTCGGGATTGGTGCGTTCGGCATTGTCGGGATTTTCGTAGGCGCGCGACGTCAGCGGACTCGACGTGAACTCATACAGCGGATACGCGCCGGGGCGGTCGATGCGGAGCAGCTCGGTGAAATGACGATCGCCGCTTGCGAACATCACGCCGTCCACGCGCTGCGACAGCAGCCAGTCGGCCAGCGCTTTCTGCTCGTACGAGAAGTGATTGAAGCCCTCGAAGCGGTTCGCGCGATTCCACAGCTGCGAGCCGTTGACGACGAGCTTCAGCGGCGCATGCGAATAGACGAGCGCGTTGCGCAGCCACGCAAGCTGCTGCGCGCCGAACATCGTCTTGTCGGGTGCGTCGTTCATCCGGTTGGCCGACCGGTACCAGCGATCGTCGAGCAGGAACAGGTCGACATCGCCCCAACGCGTACGACCGAACACGCCGGGAACGTCCGGGAGTCCGTAGCTCGGATTGGCCCAGTAACGGCGGAACAGCGCGAGCGATTCCCCCTTCATCACGTACGACATATCCGCGTCGTTGGGCCCGTAGTCGTGATCGTCCCAGATCGCGATCTGCGGCGCCGCTGTCAGCAGCCGCTGCAGCGCCGGCAGCGCGCGCTGCCGGCGATAGCGCGCCGCCATCGATGCCGGATCGAGCTCGTCGGGTGCCTGGAAGTACAGGTTGTCACCCATCCACACCATGAGGTCCGGTGCTTTCGCGGCGATCGCGTCGAATATCTCATAGCCCCCGCCGTACGTGCTGGCGCTCCATGGCGGTTCGGCGGGCGCTAGAAAGAAACACGATCCGATCGCGATCGTCACGTCCTGCGCGTCATCGCCGGCAGTCCAGTACGGTTGTGCGCGCACCGCGCCTTCGCGACGCTCGCCGTCGCCATCGATTGCGTACGCGGCGCGTGCGCCCGGAGCCATTCCGGTGAGCCGGGCAACCACGACGTCGTCGTCGACGGCTTTCGCGTCGAGCGTCAGCGCGTGATCGCGGCCATCGTGCTCGGTTCGCCAGCGAACCTGCACGGCACCGGGTGCGTCCGCCTGAATCCAGACGAGCACACTGGTGTAGTCCGCGTAGCCGTGCATGACGACGAGGCGCGCTTCCGCGCTCGTCACGCAGATGCCCGCAACGAAAAACGCTGCAACGAAGCGTGATTTCACGGGCGTGCGGGCGGAATTGGAAGCGCTCGATTGTGCCGACAACCCTCGCAGATTACAATTGCGCCGTGGGAGATTCCGTCAACCTGACGCACCATTTCCTGATCGCGATGCCGGCGATGGTCGATCCGCATTTCGCGAACTCGCTGACGTACGTGTGCGAGCACAATCCGGAAGGTGCGCTCGGCATCGTCGTCAACAAGCCGATCGACATGACCCTGTCGGCGCTGTTCGAGCAGATCGAGATTCCGCTTGACGATCGCGCGTTGCGCGACGCCTCCGTGCATTTCGGCGGTCCCGTGCAGATCGACCGCGGCTTCGTGCTGCATCGCCCGCTCGGCAACTGGCAGTCGACGCTTGCGATCAATGACAACGTGGGTCTGACGACGTCCAAGGATGTTCTCGAAGCCGCCGGTCGCGGCGAAGGACCGAAGGACATCTTCGTATCGCTCGGCTATGCCGGGTGGTCGGCCGGGCAGCTCGAAATGGAGCTCGCGCAGAACGCGTGGCTCACCGTCGAGGCCGATCCGGGCGTCGTGTTCGACCTGCCCCCCGAGGGTCGTTTGCCCGCTGCCGTGCGGCTGCTCGGCATCGACATTTCGCGGCTCTCCGATACCGCCGGACACGGGTGATTGCGCGTGCGAGATGAAGCCGGACGCGACGATTCTCGCGTTCGATTTCGGCACGCGACGCATCGGCGTCGCCATGGGCAATACGCTGACGCGAACCGCGCATCCGCTGACGACGCTCGCGACATCTCGCGCGGCGCAGCGGCTCGACGGAATCGCGGCGTTGATCGAAGAGTGGTGTCCTGCGCAACTGGTCGTCGGCTTGCCCGTGCATGCCGACGGCACGCCGCACGCGATGACTGCGCGCGCACAGCGCTTCGCACGCGAGATCGGTGCGCGGTTCGAACTGCCGGTGGCGCTCGTCGACGAGCGCTGGACGACCGAGATTGCGCAAGGCGCGCTGCGCGCGGGCGGTCGCGGCGGCCGCGATGCTCGCGGCGAGCGGGATGCTGTCGCCGCCCAGATCATCCTCCAAGCGTGGTTCGACGCCGCCGATGAAAAAGCCTGACGACTTGCCCGACGCGGAAGCGGCGCTGGCGAAGCTCGTCCAGCGGATGGAGGGCGTCGTTGCGCCGAACGCCGCGTTCGTCGGCATCTACTCGGGCGGCGCATGGCTTGCGGAGCGGCTGAGCCAGCGGCTGCCCGATGCGCATCCGGTGGGTTTCATCGACGTCTCGTATTATCGCGACGACTATGCGCTGTCGGGCCTCAAGCCCAACACGCGCCGCACGTCGCTGCCGTTCGACGTCGAAGGCGCTACGATTGTCCTCGTCGACGACGTCCTCTATACGGGACGCAGCGTCAGGGCCGCCATCAACGAGCTGTTCGATTTCGGGCGTCCGGAACGCATCGAGCTTGCCGTGCTCATCGATCGCGGCGGACGCGAATTGCCGATCGAGCCCACGTACGCCGGTGCGACGATCAGCGTTGCACCGCATCTTTCGATTGTGTTGTCGCGCGATCCGGGCGGGACGTTGTCGCTCGCCGTGGAACCGTCGGCAGGGGTCGCGTGAGGCCCGCGGGCGAGACAACGTCGAGCCGAGGCCCGAAGGGCGCGGCGCGGGACGAGCGCGGAAGAGGCCGACACGCGGTGCGGCGTTTTCGATCGGTCGCAGCAAGGAGGCCGAGCGTGAGCGGACGAGCATGAATAGCTCGCGCAATCCGCAACTCAACCGCGCGGGCGATCTCACGCATCTGCTGACGCTCGAAGGCCTGCCCGCCGACGTTATCACCCACATTCTCGACACGGCCGAGCCGTTCGCGTCGATCTCCGAGCGCGAAGTGAAGAAAGTGCCGCTGCTGCGCGGCAAGGCCGTATTCAACCTGTTCTTCGAGAATTCGACGCGGACGCGGACGACATTCGAGATCGCCGCCAAGCGGCTGTCCGCCGACGTGATCAATCTCAACATCGGCGCGTCCTCGACGTCGAAAGGCGAAACGCTGCTCGATACGGTCGACAACCTGTGCGCGATGGATGCGGACCTGTTCGTCGTCCGCCACGCGCAGTCGGGCGCACCGCACCTGATCGCGTCGCACCTCGCCGCGATGGGGCGCTCGGACGTCCACGTCGTAAACGCCGGCGACGGACGCCACGCGCACCCGACGCAGGGCCTGCTCGACCTCTACACGATCCGCCACTACAAGCGCGACTTCCGCGAGCTGACGGTCGCCATTGTCGGGGACGTGCTGCATTCGCGTGTCGCGCGCTCGCTGATCCACGGGCTGACGACGATGCAGACGCCGCAGGTACGCGTGATCGCGCCGCGCACCCTGCTCCCCACGCGCGTCGAAGCGCTGGGCGTGCAGGTTCACAACGACATGCGCGAGGGGCTGCGCGATTGCGACGTCGTCGTGATGCTGCGGCTGCAGAGCGAGCGCATGAAGGGTGCGCTGCTGCCGTCGGCCGGCGAGTATTTCAAGCATTACGGCCTGACGGTCGACAAGCTTGCGCTCGCAAAGCCCGACGCGATCGTCATGCACCCGGGCCCGATGAACCGCGGCGTCGAGATCGATTCGGCCGTTGCCGACGGTGCGCGCTCGGTGATCCTGCCGCAGGTGACGTTCGGCATCGCCGTACGAATGGCCGTGCTGTCGATCATCGCCTCCAATTAATGCACATGACCGGCGCGCAATTCGTGGACGGCGCACACTCTTGAAGATCGAAATCACCGGCGGGCGCGTCGTGGATCCGGCGCAGGCGCTCGATCGCGTCGCATCGGTGTATGTCGCGGACGGGACGATCGCCGGCGTCGACGCGATGCCGGCGGGCTGGCGCGCCGACCGCGTCATCGATGCTGCACAGTGCATCGTTGCACCCGGTTTCGTCGACCTTGCAGCGCGGTTGCGCGAGCCCGGGCTCGAGCACAAGGCAACGCTCGAATCGGAATTGGCTGCGGCGGCGGCCGGCGGCGTCACCAGTCTGGCCTGTCCTCCGGACACGGATCCACCGCTCGACGAGCCCGGCCTGGTCGAAATGCTGAAGCACCGTGCGCGCGTGATCAACCAGGCACACGTCTATCCGGTCGGCGCGCTGACGCTGGGCTTGCGCGGCGAGACGCTGACCGAGATGAGCGAGCTCGCCGAGGCGGGATGCGTCGCGTTCTCGAATGCCGACGTGCCGCTGCCCGACACGCAGATGCTGTTTCGCGCGCTGCAGTACGCGGGGACGTTCGGCCATCGCGTATGGCTGCGGCCGCAGGATGCGCATCTGGCACGGGGTGGCGTTGCGCACGACGGTGAAGTCGCGACGCGGCTGGGCCTGCCGGCAATTCCCGTGACGGCGGAGACGATCGCGCTCGCGACGATCTTCGCGCTCGTGCGCGAGACGCGCGTCGCCGTGCACCTATGCCGGCTGTCGTCGGCGAGCGGTGTCGCGATGGTTCGTGCCGCCAAGGCCGACGGACTGTCCGTTACCTGCGATGTGTCCGTCCATCACCTGCATCTTTGCGACGTCGACATCGGCTGGTTCGATTCGCAGGCTCACCTGATGCCGCCGCTTCGCGCGACGCGCGACCGCGACGCACTGCGCGAAGGTGTGGCCGACGGAACGATCGACGCGATCTGCTCGGACCATGCGCCCGTCGACGACGACGGCAAGCAGGTGCCGTTCGCGGAGGCAGAGCCCGGCGCCACCGGCCTCGAGCTGCTGTTGCCGCTGATGCTCAAGTGGGCGACGGAAATGCGCGTGCCGATGACGCGCGCGATCGCGACCGTCACGACCGCGCCGGCATCGATCATCGGGATCGCGCAGCCCGCGTTTCGCGCCGGCAGCCCGGCCGACTGCTGCATTTTCGCGGCGTCCGACGCGTGGACGGTGTCGCGCGACGCGCTGCGAAGCCAGGGGAAGAACACACCGTTCCTCGACCTGGAGGTGCTCGGTCGCGTCCGCTACACGCTGCTCGCGGGGCAGGTGGTGCACCAGCCAATCGACCGGGCCGATTCGTCCCGGCCGTGACGGCCTGCTACGACTTCTTGGGTTTCGCCGCCGCGGCCGCGCTCTTCACGCTCTTCGAAACGATGCGGCCGGAGTCGGCGTCGACCTGCACGACGAAGACATTCGTTGACGTTTCGCTCTTGAGGTCGAACGACCAGACTTGTCGGCCCTTGTCCGTCGCGAGCTTCGAGCTCTGAACGGAGCCGTTCGGCACGGACGCCAGCGCCGTCTTACGGGCATCGGCTTCGCTGACCTTGGTCTGCGCCTTCGTGGCGGCCGGCTCGGGCTTGTCTGCGGCGAATGCAGGCACTGCGAAGGCGCCCAAGGCGGCCAACAGCACGGCCAGTGTGCGGGAAGTAACGTGCATGAATGAAGCTCCTGATGTGAAAGTACGGGCCACGCCCGCCGACAGCCGAAGCGTACCCGGATTCCCTTATGTGGGTCTTAAGCGATGTGTCGTTGGTTGTCGTCGATGGGCGACACGAGCGCGCCGTCTTCGCGCGTCACAAGCGCGGCGCGCGCCCCATCAGGTAGAACTCGTCGTTGGGGCGCATCGAGATCATGTTCGCCATCCGGTTCGACAGCGCGAAGAACGCGGCGATCGCTCCGATATCCCAGATGTCCTCGTCCGTGAATCCGTGCTCGGACAACGCCGTGAAGTCGGCGTCGTCGATCGCGACACTGTTCACGGCCACCTTCATCGCGAACGCAAGCATTGCGCGCTGGCGCTGCGAAATGTCGGCCTTGCGATAGTTGACGGCGACCTGGTCGGCAACGAGCGGATTCTTCGCGTAGATGCGCAGGATCGCGCCGTGGGCGACGATGCAATAGAGGCAATCGTTCGCGCCCGACGTCGCGACGACGATCATCTCGCGCTCGGCCTTCGACAGCCCGCCCTCTTTGAGCATCAGCGCGTCGTGGTACGCGAAGAACGCGCGGAACTCGTCGGGTCGGTGGGCGAGCGTGACGAACACGTTCGGCACGAAGCCGGCTTTTTCCTGCACCTCGAGAATGCGCGCACGGATGTCGTCCGGCAAATCGGCGAGCGCCGGCACCGGATAACGGGAGATCGGCGCGCTCACGGGGTCGGCGGAACGTAGCCCGAAGGCATTTCGGCACCGCCGCCGAAGAAATGCTTCTCCATCTGCTCGGCGAGCCATTTGCGCGCGCGAACGTCGGCGAGCGACAGCCGGTTCTCGTTGACCAGCATCGTCTGGTGCTTCAGCCATTGCGCCCACGCTTCCTTCGACACGTTCTCGTAGATGCGCTTGCCGAGTTCGCCGGGGTACGGCGGAAAATCCAGCCCTTCCGCTTCGCGCCCCAGCTTTATGCAGTTGACCATCCTAGCCATCGGTTTTGCTCCTTCGGAAGCAGGCTACAGGTTCTTGACGTACACCTGCGACTTGCGTTGAAAATTGTAGAGCGCCTGCTTTTGCTGCGGGAGGTCGGCGATCGCCGCCGTCCTGAATCCTCGCTCCAGGAACCAGTGCGCCGTGCGCGTCGTCAGCACGAACAACTGCGTCAGGCGCAGCTTGCGGGCGCGCTGCTCGATCTCGCTCATCAGCGCCTCGCCGTAGCCCTCGCGACGGAAGTCGGGATGCACGGCGAGCGCTGCGAGCTCGCCGACGCGTTCCGCGGCGAATGCGTAAAGCGCGGCGCAGCCGATGATGTGATTATCGTACTCGGCAACGACGAACCGCTCGATCTCGCTTTCGAGGCGCTCTCGCGAGCGACGGACGAGCACGCCCTGCTCCTCGAGCGGCTCGATGATACCGAGGATGCCGCCGACGTCGTCAATCGTCGCGTTGCGCAGATGTGCGAGCGCCGTCGCGGCGATCATCGTGCCGACGCCGTCGCGGGTGAAAAGCTCGAGCAGCAGCGCACCGTCGTGATGGCGGCTGATGAGATGCGCGCGCGCGACACCGTTGTTGCACGCACGAATCGCGGCGGGCAGGTAGACGCGGATGTCCGGCGCCAGGCGGTCGGGGCGGGCGAGCAGCTTCTCCGCATCGGTCGTCGACAGGTCCGACAGCAGTTGCCGGCGGCCGTTGCGGACGCCGTCGGCGTCGGTGAGGAAGATGAGCTTCGTCGCGTCCATTCGCACGGCGCACTGCGTTGCAACTTCCTCGACGGTGAGATTGAAGATCTCGCCGGTGGGCGAATAGCCGGTTGGCGAGATGAGCACGATGTCGCCGTCGTCGAGCCGCTGGGCGATCGCTTCGGTGTCGATCCGGCGCACTTCGCCGGTCAGCTGCATGTCGATGCCGTCGACGATTCCCATCGGCTTGGCGGTGAGGTAGTTGCCGCTCGACACGCGGTTGCGCGCATTGGCCATCGGCGAATTCGCGAGGCCGAGCGACAGCAGCGCCTCGATCCGCGCGCGCACCTGTCCTGCCGCTTCGAGCACGCAGTCCATCGCGTCGCTGTCGGTCACGCGCACGCCGTTCGCATACCGGCTCGGAATGTTCTGCGCGGTCAGGATGGCCTCGACCTGCGGCCGGCAGCCGTGCGCGACGATCAGCTTGATGCCGAGGCTGTGCAGCAGGTTGAGGTCGTGGACGACGCCCAGGAACGAGTCGTCGGCGACCACTTCGCCGCCGAACGCGATGACGAACGTCTTGCCGCGAAACGCGTGCACGTAAGGCGCCGCGGCGCGGATCCAGTGCACGAACGAGCGCATCGTCGCCGAGTTCGCCGGGGGCGTTTCGTCGGGCAGGCGCTTGGTTTTCGGATCGCGAGGCATCGGCGGCGCCGATTATAATTGCAAACGTGCCGAAGTTTCGGTCGGCACATCCGTGCCTCCCACGATACTTCGGCCCGGATGATGTTTACCACGAATGGCTCGGGGCGGCCCTTCGCCCTTCGAGCGACAAATCCTTGAACCTTCTGGAAAATCTCAATCCCGAGCAACTCGCGGCCGTCACGCTGCCGCACACATCCGCGCTGATTCTCGCGGGTGCCGGCAGCGGCAAGACGCGTGTGCTGACCACGCGCATCGCATGGTTGCTCGCGACGGGGCAGGCCAGCCCGCTGTCGATTCTCGGCGTCACGTTCACGAACAAGGCTGCGAAGGAAATGCTGACGCGGCTCGCCGCGCTGACGCCGATCAATATCCGCGGCATGTGGATCGGCACGTTCCACGGGCTGTGCAACCGGATGCTGCGCATGCATTATCGCGACGCGAACCTGCCCCAGCTATTCCAGATCCTGGACACGCAGGACCAGCTCGCGCTGATCAAGCGGATGTACAAGGCACATGGCATAAACGACGAGAAGTACCCGCCACGCGAGCTGCAGTGGTTCATCGCGTCCGCGAAGGAAGAGGGGCGGCGGCCGAACGCCGTCGAGGCGGGCGATGCGTTCACGCGCGGCCAGGTCGAGCACTACATGCTGTACGAGGCGATGTGCCAGCGCGAAGGCGTCGTCGATTTCGCCGAGCTGCTGCTGCGCTGCTATGAGCTGCTGACGCGGCACGAAGGCATCCGTGAACATTACCGGCGGCGCTTTTCGCATCTGCTCGTCGACGAGTTCCAGGATACGAACGCGCTGCAGTATCGATGGCTCAAGGCGCTGGCCGGCCCCAATGCTGCGATGTTCGCCGTCGGCGACGACGATCAGTCGATCTATGCGTTCCGCGGCGCCAACGCGGCCAACATGCAGCATTTCGAGCGCGACTTCTCGAAGCCGGACGCGCCGGTGCGTCTGATCAAGCTCGAGCAGAACTACCGGTCGCACGCGCATATCCTCGATGCGGCCAACGCGCTGATCCGGAATAACGCGACGCGGCTCGGCAAGAACCTGTGGACGAGCGAAGGGAAGGGCGAGCCGGTGCGCGCGTTCGCGGCTCCGAGCGACTTCGACGAGGCGGCGTTCGTCGTCGACGTGATCAAGGGTCTCGTCGACGACGGACTGGCGCTTGACCAGGTCGCGCTGCTCTATCGCAGCAACGCGCAGTCGCGCGTGCTCGAGCATGCACTGTTCAACGCCGCATTGCCGTACCGCGTCTACGGCGGCATGCGCTTCTTCGAGCGCGCGGAGATCAAGCATGCGCTGGCCTACCTGCGCCTGATGGCGGAGCCCGGCGACGACGGTGCATTCCTGCGCGTCGTCAATTTTCCGCCGCGAGGCATCGGCGCCCGGACGCTCGAGCAGCTTCAGGATGCGGCGCGTGCCCAGGGAACGTCGCTGTGGCAGGCGGCTTGCGCGGGTGCGCTGAAAGGCAAGGCGGCAACGTCGATCGCGGCATTCATCCGCCTGATCGAATCGGCGCGCGAGGTGACGAAATCGCTTCCATTGCCCGAAGCAGTCACGCACGCCATCGAGGTTTCCGGGCTGCTCGCGCACTATCGGCAGGAAAAGGATGGCGCAGAGCGCGTCGAGAACCTCGAGGAGCTGGTCAACGCCGCCCAGAGCTTCGTGCGCGAGGCGGATGTTGCCGTCGACGCACCGATTCGTATGGCCGCCACGCGCGAAGCGGTGATGTCGCTCGCGGCTCCGGATGCGACCAACGGCGCTGCCGACGTCGCCGGTGACGGGCAGGACGTCGAGGGCGCAACCGATCCGCTGACGGCATTTCTTGCGCACGCCGCACTCGAGGCGGGCGATACGCAAGCGGCCGAAGGGCGTCCGGCGCTGCAGCTGATGACGATCCATTCGGCCAAGGGCCTCGAGTTCCACACAGTCTTCGTCACGGGGCTCGAAGAGGGCCTGTTTCCGCACGAGAACAGCCTGAACGAGATGGACGGCGTCGAGGAGGAGCGGCGACTGATGTACGTCGCCATGACGCGCGCGCGCCGCCGGCTCTACCTCACGCTGGCGCAGAGCCGGATGTTGCACGGCCAGGTTCGCTACGGCATTGCGTCGCGCTTCATCGACGAAGTGCCGCGCGAGCTTGTCCAGTGGCTGTCCGCGCGCGAGCGGCGTGGTGCGTCGCTCGATGCCGATCGTTCCGAATGGGGGAGCCGCAGCTGGGCGCAACCGAACGGCACGGTCGCCGGCTCGCCGCGCGCCACGCCGCCGGCACCTGCTTGGCGAATCGGTCAAAGCGTCAGGCACGCGAAGTTCGGCGTTGGCGTGATCATCGACGCCGAAGGACGGGGCAGCGACGCTCGCGTGCAGGTGAACTTTCGCGACGCGGGTGTGAAGTGGCTCGCGCTCGATTACGCGCGGCTCGAAGCCGCGTAACCCGCTCGGGCGACGCTAGCGCTGCGTCCCGGTCGGGTCGCTGCCGCCGATCGGCGCCAGCGTTTCGCCGGCGTGGAATACGTCCCGGTAGCTCACGTAATCGGCGATGTGCAACGTCGCCACGAAAAATGCGAGATAAGGCAGCACGATCAGCGCGGCGATTGTCGCGTTGAGCGGCGGCGGCACGACGAGCGCGATGCCGGTCGTGACCAGCGTGGGGACGACGGCGCCGAGCGTGAACACGCCAAGCGCATAGCGCAGCGCAGCGCGCCAGTTCGCGATCGACGCGCGCAGGCTCGCGCCCAGCGCCGCCAGCAGCGGAGCGTCCTGGAACACGACAAGCGCAGGCGCCCACCACAGTGCAAGGATCGTCGGCAGCGCACATAGCGCGCCGAACAGCATTGCAAGTTGCACGTTCGTCGACGCAAGCGTCTGCTGGACGCTGCGCGCCGCGCCCGTGGGATCGGCGTCGCCGGCGGGCGCCGCGCCGTAGAGCATTTCGAGCAGCCGGCCGCCGTCGATCAATGCGGTTGCGGCGATCGCGATCGAGATGCCGACGACGAAAATGAAGCCCAGTGGAAGCAACGCCGCGAGGTTCGCGCCAAAGCCGCGCAGCAGCATCCGCAGCGATGGCTTGCCGCCTCGCTCCTGCGTCCACGCGGCAGCGAGGAAGCCGACGGAGAGTACGGGCTTGATCATCGGCGCGATGAAGACGCCGATCCACGGCACGACATCGACCACGATCAGCGCGACGTAGTAGCCGGCCAACATGCTGATCCAGCCGAGCCGATGCGCGCTGAACATCCGGTAGCTTTCGCGCAGCCAGCCGATGCCCCGCCGGCCGTCGTAGCGTGTGAACACGATGTCGCGAGGGTTGGCGTCCATGGCGTTAACAGGCCCTAGAGCTCGAGCGGACGCGCTGGCGCGGCGGCGCGTGCGCGCAGGATCCGCTCGAACGGCGTCGGGTCGTGCGCGTGCGTGAGCTCACCCGGACGCGGCAGATACAGGTCGTAAAGGCGCGATACCCAGAACCGCAGCGCTGCGGCGCGCAACAGTGCCATCCACTGTGTGCGCTCGTCGTCGGTCAGCGGGCGCACCGCGTGATAGGCGCGCACCATCGCCTTCGTTCGCGCGGCATCGAGACTGCCGCTGGCGGCGTCTCCGATGCACCAGTCGTTGACGGCGATCGCCAGGTCATACGCAAAGAAGTCCGTCGCGGCGAATCCGAAGTCGATGATGCCGGCGACGCGACCGTTGGCGAAGAGAACGTTGTCGCAGAACAGGTCGCCGTGGATCGCACCTTTCGGTAGCGTGCCCTTGCCGAAACCGGTCAGGAACCGGACTTCGCCCTGCAGCAATTCGTTCTGCTCGTCGCCGAGGAACGGCCGCACTGCGCGCGCCGCCTGGCGCCACCACGCCGGACCGCGCCGGTTCGTGAGCCGCGCGCGATAACGCTGCGCTGCGACGTGAAGCCGCGCGAGCGCGCTGCCCACCTCCGCGCAATCGGCTTCGCATGGGGCTGTGACCGGGGTCCCGTCGATGCGCGCTACGAGTCCGGCAGGGCGCCCGTTCAGCACCGAAAACAATGCTCCCGTTCGATCGGGCGCGGGTGCTGGAACTTCCACGCCCGAACGGGCGAGGTGCGCCATCAGGTTCAGGTAGAACGGCAGTTCGTCGGACGGCAGACGCTCGTACAGCGTCAGCACGAAGCGGCCGCGCTCCGTCGTGATGAAGTAGTTCGTATTCTCGATGCCGGCAGCGATTGGCGCGAGCTCGACGAGCGCGCCCAGTGCGTAGCGGGTGAGCCACGCGTCGAGCTCGTCGGGGGTGACCGGTGTGTAGACGGACATGAAGGCCGCGCCGCGTCCTCTCGCGGCGCACGCGTCGCTGATGGGCGCGCTAACCGGTCAGAACGAGAACAGCACCCACATCGGCACTTTGAGCGATGAATCGAGGCTCTCGCGCCGGATGAAGGTTGCGCCGTTGACGTCCGGGACCAGGAAATAGGGCCGGCCATTTCGCGGCGTCACGCGCACGTAGCGCAACTCGCCCTTGATCCGCACTTCCTCGCGCACCTGGTCTTCCTGCCGGACGATCGTGACCTGCGGCTCGAGGTCGGGATCACTGATGACATCGGGCGGTGGCGGCGGCGGTGGCTGCGTCAGCGGATCCGGCCTCACCGGCGTCTGCGCGAAGGTCAAGCCGGCAGCCATGGTTATCAGCAACATCAGGAGAGGGCGACGTGCAGCCATGGCGGAGGGTGTGACCGTGGTGGCGGGGAACGCGAAAACGGCTCGGCTGACGTTATTCTAGCAAACGCGGCGGCCCTCACGCATGTTCGGCGCCGGCGTTCGCTGTCGGCGTCGCCGCATCTGTGTGTCGGTACAACGCCGACGGGTCGTCTCACGATCCGAGAGCCCTGCCGCGACGTCAGAGGTTCAGCAGCTTCTCGCGCTCGTCCCGCGACGGCTGGAACCCGCGGTTCTCGTAGAAAGCGAAGATCGCTTCGACGACCGCGTCCGGCTCATCGATCACCCGCATCAGGTCCACATCGTGCTCGCCGATCATTCCTTCGCCCGCAACCGTCGTGCTCAGCCAATCGAGCAGTCCCTGCCAGAACGCGCGGCCGACGAGAATGATCGGAATGCGGCGCGTTTTGCCGGTCTGCACGAGCGTCAGGCATTCGGACAGCTCGTCGAGGGTGCCGTAGCCGCCCGGCAGCACGACGTACGCGGATGCGAACCGCACGAACATCATCTTCCGCGCGAAGAAATAGCGGAAGTTGAGGCTGATGTCCTGGTATTGGTTGCTGGGATGCTCGTTGGGCAGCGCGATGTTGAGACCGATCGCCGGTGCGCGTCCTGCGTGCGCGCCGTGATTGGCCGCCTGCATCAGGCCGGGACCGCCGCCGGAGATCACGGAAAAGCCCGCGTCCGACAACTTGCGCGCAATGGCCTTCGCAGTCGCGTAATACGGATGATCCTCTTTCGTGCGCGCGCTGCCGAAGATGCTGACGGCGGGCCGCACGCCGTTCAGGCGATCGGCCGCCATCTGGAACTCTGCCATAATCCCCAGCACCCGCCACGCTTCCTGTCCGTTGGTCGAATACAGCGCTTGCGGGTCAATCATTTCGGGAATCTTGTGGGTTTGTGACCGCATGGCAAAGCTCGTCCTCGTGGATGGTTCGTCGTATTTGTATCGCGCGTTCCACGCTTTGCCGGACCTGCGTACGTCGAAGGGCGAGCCGACCGGCGCGCTGCGCGGGGTGCTTTCGATGTTGCGCCGTTTGGTCATCGACGACAAGCCGGACTATTTCGCCGTCGTGTTCGATGCGCCGGGCAAGACGTTCCGTGATTCGTGGTACGCCGACTACAAGGCGAATCGCACGGCGATGCCCGACGACCTCACGCTGCAGATTGCGCCGCTGCACGACCTCGTGCGCGCGCACGGCTGGCCGCTGCTGGTGATCGAAGGTGTCGAAGCCGACGACGTCATCGGCACGCTGGCGCGACAGGCGAAGCAAGCCGGCATCGAAACGCTGATCTCGACGTCGGACAAGGATCTGGCGCAACTCGTCGAGCCCGGCATCACGTTGATGAACACGATGACGAACGAGCGGCTCGATCACGACGCCGTCGTCGCCAAGTTCGGCGTGCGCCCGGACCAGGTCGTCGACCTGCTCGCACTCACCGGCGATGCGATCGACAACGTGCCGGGCGTGGCGAAAGTGGGCCCGAAGACCGCCGCCAAGTGGCTCGTGCAATACGGCACGCTCGACAACGTCATCGCGCACGCTGCCGAGGTTCCCGGCGTCGTCGGCCAGAACCTGCGCGACGCGCTCGCGTGGCTGCCCCAGGGCAAGCGATTGCTGACGGTGAAATCGGACTGCGAGCTGCCGTTGACGCCGACCGGCCTCTTGGTCGGGGCACCGGAGGCCGATCGGCTGCGCGCGCTGTACGAGCGCTTCGAATTCAAGATGTGGCTGCAGGACATCGCACGCGGAGATCGCGATCCTTCGCTCGCCGGTGCCGCGGGCGCGGCCGGTGCGGGCAACATCCCGGTTGCGCAACCGGAGACGGCGCCCGCGCCCGAGCCGCCGCCCCACGTCGACTACGAAATCGTGCTGACCGGGGCCGCGCTCGCGACGTGGCTGGCAGCGATCGACGCGGCCGAGCTCGTATCGGTCGACACGTCGACGTCGACATCCGATCCGCTGACGGCCGAAATCGTCGGCATCTCGCTTGCGATCGAACCCGCCAGCGGTTGCTACATTCCGTTCGGTCATCGCTATGCCGGCGCGCCGGCGCAACTCGGTTCCGCACAGGTGCTCGACGCACTTGCACCATGGCTCACCGACTCGCGACGCGCGAAGCTCGGCCAGAACCTGAAGTACGTGCAGCACGCGTTCGCCAATCACGGCATCGACATTGCCGGCTGCGCGCACGATACCGAGATCGAGTCGTACGTGCTCGAATCGCACAAGCCGCACGATCTCGAGTCGCTCGCGAGACGCCACCTCGACTTGCCGACGATCGGCTACGACACCGTGACCGGGCGCGGCGTGCACCGCATCCCGTTCGACCAGGTGTCGCTCGATCGCGCGACCGAGTACGCGGCCGAGAACGCCGACGTGACGCTGCGGCTGCATCGCAACCTCGTGCCGCGGATCGATGCGGACCCGAAGCTCACGCACATCTACACGGCCATCGAACTGCCGGTGCGCAACGTGCTGTACACGATGGAGCGCACCGGCGTGCTCATCGACTCGGCCGTGCTCGCCGCGCAAAGCCGCGATCTGGGTGCGCGCGTCAACGCGCTCGAGCAGGAAGCGCACCAGCTCGCCGGCGGGCCGTTCAATCTGGGCTCGCCGAAACAGCTGTGCGAGATCCTGTTCGAGCGAATGAAGCTGCCGGTGAGGCGCAAGACGCCGACCGGCCAGCCGTCAACCGACGAGGACGTGCTGCAGGAGCTCGCGGCGAGCTATCCGCTGCCGAAGGTGTTGCTGGACTGGCGTGCGCTGGCGAAGCTGAAGTCCACGTACACCGACAAGCTGCCCGCGATGGTCAACGCACGCACCGGGCGGCTGCACACGACGTTCTCGCAGACGACGGCAGTCACCGGCAGGCTCGCATCGACGGAACCCAACCTGCAGAACATTCCTGTGCGCACGGTCGACGGGCGCCGGATCCGCGAGGCGTTCATCGCGCCGCCCGGTCACCAGCTGATCTCCGCCGACTACTCGCAGGTCGAGCTCCGAATCATGGCGCATCTGTCGGAGGATCCGGCGCTGCTGAAGGCGTTCCATGAAGGCGACGACATCCATCGCGTGACGGCCGCGGAGATCTTCGACGTGCCGATGGCTGACGTCACGTCCGATCAAAGACGCTACATCAAGGCCGTGAACTTCGGCCTCATCTACGGCATGAGCGCGTTCGGACTCGCCGCCCAGCTCAACATCGAGCGCAGCGCGGCCGCGCAATTCATCGAGCGCTACTTCGCGCGCTATCCGGGAGTGGCCGTGTACATGCAGCGGACGCGCGAACTGGCGCGCGAGCAGGGCTACGTCGAAACCGTGTTTGGACGCAGGCTGTTCCTGCCGGACATCCGGGCCGCGAGCGGACCGCGTCGCGCAGGCTCCGAACGCGCCGCCATCAACGCGCCGATGCAGGGCACAGCGGCCGATCTCGTCAAGCTCGCGATGATCGCCGTGCAGAATCATCTGGACCGCGAGCGTCTGGCAACCCGGCTGATCCTGCAGGTGCACGACGAACTGGTGCTCGAAGCACCGGATGGCGAGGTTACGCGAATCATTCGCGACCTGCCGGAACTGATGACGTCGGTTGCCTCGCTGCGCGTGCCGTTGAAGGTCGACGTCGGAAGTGGCCCGAACTGGGAGCGCGCGCATTGACGTACGGCGGTCTGCGCTGGCGCAACGTCAGCGCGAGAAGATCGTCCGCCAGCCCGCGTAACAACTGCCGACGACCATCGGGCCGAGCACCAGCCAGCCGAGCCCCATCGGAATGGATGCGACGATCGCGAGTCCGATGTAAATGATGCCGTACAGCAGGAACGCGCCGATGTTGTGCATCGATGCCGCAAAGCTCTTGCGCAGGGCGGCGATCGGCGCCTCGCCGTTCAGCACGACGAGCGCGGGGGCGAACCAGTACGCCATCGCCACCAGCAGCATGAGCGCGAGCGCGATCAGGCCGACGACACCCAGCGAGACGCCGGCGGACGCGAGCGCCGAATAGTCGAGGTTCGCGGTGCCGAAGTCCATGATCGCCGCGAGTCCCGAAGCGCCAAGCGTCAGGAAGATCGTGGCGACCATCACGATGGCCACGACGAAGATCAACGCGAGCCAGATCAGGCCCAGCACGCACAGCGGCATGAAGCGGTTGCCCTGAAAGCCCTCGAACAGGTGCCCCACGCGCAACGGCTCGCCGCGTGCAAGCGCGTGGCAACCGAGCATCGCACCGCCGGCGAACACGGGAGTGAGCACCGTGTGGATCAGGCTGCCGACGATCGGCACCAGCACGAGCGCGATGGACAGGATGACGAAGAGCGCGAGGATTCCAAGCCACGTCGAGGGCGCTGCGCAGAAGATCCGCCAGCTCTCCCCCCACCAGGCGATGCCATCGCCCGCGGGGAGGCGGCGCGGCTCGGGTGCCGTCGCCATCGCCATTTCGCCGGCCGTTGTCGACGTCGACTGCGACACTTCCATCGAATGTGCACTCCGCGGCTCATCGGCACGCTGCCGCCGCGAACCAATCAATTGGCTTATGCTTATGCCGCTCGCGATCGATCGGCTGTCCCGCAATTGTGGCGCAGCGCACGGCAAAAGACGAGTGGATCTTGGTAATCGCGGTAAAGCGCCCATCTGACGGATTCGCGCACCGCCCTCTTAGGTATCTGGGAAATCGATGGATTCGATCGCCTCGCAACTCGCCGACTACGGTGTTCCACTGGTCGGGCTGAACGTGCTCCTGCAGCAACTGGGGCTGCCGATTCCCGCGGTGCCCACGATGATGCTGGCCGGCGCGCTCGCCGTCGCCGGTCGCATCGACTTCGCCGCTGCGTTTGCGATCTCGGTCGCGGCGTCGCTCTTCGCCGACCTGCTGTGGTTCTGGGCGGGCCGTCGCTACGGCTACCCGGTGCTCCGGTTCCTGTGTCGCATTTCGCTGTCGCCCGACACGTGCGTGCGGCAAACCGAAGGCATTTTCGAACGCTGGGGGTTTTTCTCCGTCGTCATCTCGAAGTTCGTACCCGGATTCGCGACCGTTGCGCCGCCGATCGCCGGTGCTCTGAAAATGCGCGTCGGTCCGTTCGTTGCCGCATCGACGGCCAGCGCGGCATTGTGGGTCGGCGCAGCGATGATCGCGGGCGTCGTGTTCGCGCGCCAGATCGAGTTGGCGCTTGCGTGGATGCAAAGTCACGTTGCGCTCGCAGCGCTGGCACTGTTCGCCGTGGCCGCCGCGTACGTCGCCTTCAAGGCACTCCAGCGCTGGCGCATGTCGCGCTTCCTCGCGACGGCGATCATCACCGTCGACGAGCTGCGCGAACGGCTCGATGCCGAGCCGCGCCCGTTCGTCATCGACGTCGGATCGAACCTTGCACACGGCGCGCGCGCACACATACCAGGCGCGATGCTGCTCGACCTCGATGCCATCGCGCGGGTGGACGACCTTCCGGACGATCGCGACATCGTGCTGTACTGCGCATGTCCGAACGAGGAATCGGCGCGGCGTGCTGCGCAACTGCTGATGAGAAAGGGTTATCGACGCGTGCGACCGCTCGTCGGCGGCTTCAACGCCTGGTCCGCGGCCGGTCACCCGGTCGAGCATGGCGCCTCGGTAAACTTTGCCAAGACGCCGCGTTCATCCTCCGACACGGCACGGGTCGAGGCAATCGCAGGGGTGCTCGAAGGACGCGCGCATCGCGGGTGAGCGCTCGACTCGCGGCATTTGGCCCGCCGGCGCCGGTTGTAACGTTTGCTTGCAACCCGGTGGGCCTTTCGTCTGCATAATCGGAACCGCATGCGGGTCTGCCGGCCCAATGCCATTCTGCAGCCGTTGTCGCGATACGATCCTCGCGCCGGCCGCAGCATCGGGGTCGGGCCTGCGCGTGCGGGTCGGGACGTCCGCTGGCGGCGTGCGGCAGCTTGATCGCGCGGCACCAGCCATTCGAAGAACAGATTCGAGCAACGCCCGCCGCGCGGATGGGGCCTGCATGACCGCGCGGCAGGCTCACCTCGAAAAATGCGCCAACAGGACGCCCGCATGGACCAGCCGAAGCCGCCATCCCGCACCACGCCGCCGACCGGCGAACCGCCGGCGGGCGTGCGCCGCCGCCGCTGGGTCGGCAGCACGATCGCCGTCGTCACGTTGGTCGCGATCGCGGCGCTGGCCTGGTACCTGACGCATCGCCCGCAGCCTGTGCCCAACGCGGCCGGAGCCGCGGCAGCGGGCGCGCGGGGCGGCCCCGGTGGTCCCCTCGGTGCGAGCGGACGCGGTGGCCCGCCGAGCACCGTCGGCGTGGCGACGTCGCGACACGCCGACATACCGGTGATCATCGAAGCGCTCGGCACAGTCACGTCCGGGGCGAGCGTCACCGTCACGCCGCAGGTGTCGGGCGTCATCACGCAGGTGCTCTACACCGAAGGTCAGATGGTCAAGAAGGGGCAGCTGCTCGCGACGATCGACCCGAAGCCGTTCGAAGCGGCCGTTGCACAAGCGGCGGCAGCGCGGCTGCGCGATAGTGCACAGCTCGACTCGGCGCGCGTGCAACTCGAGCGCTATCAAGTGCTGCTGAAGCAGGATTCGATCGCACGGCAGACCGTCGACACGCAGGACGCGCTGGTCAAGCAGCTCGCAGGCACCGTCGCGCTCGATCGCGCGAACGAAGACACCGCGCGGCTCAACCTGCAGTGGTCGCGGATTGTCGCGCCGGTCGCCGGGCGCGTCGGGCTGCGGCCGATCGACGCCGGCAACTACATCGCGTCGGGTGCAGCCACCGGCATCGCGACGATCACGCAGATCACGCCGATCGACGTGCAGTTTTCGATTCCGCAGGAGCGCGTGCCCGAGATCAAGGAGCGCATCAACGCCGGCGCACCCCTTCCCGTGACGGCGTGGGACAGCGCGCGCACGCGGCAGCTCGAGGCCGGCACGTTTCTCACCCTGGACAATCAGATCGATACGCAGACGGGCACGATCAAGGCGAAGGCGCGATTTGCGAACGCCAGCGGCACGCTGTTCCCCAATCAGTTCGTCAACGTGAGACTGCTGTTGAAGACGATCGACAGCGCAGTCGTCGTTCCGGTCATCGCGCTGCGGCACGGTCCGAATGGCGATTTCGTCTATGTCGTCAATGCCGATCGCACGGTTTCGCTGCGCAACGTGACGGCCGGCGTCTCCGGCGTGAACGACGTTGCGATTGCCAAGGGCCTGGCCCTCGGCGAGGAAGTCGTCACCGAAGGTGGTGACCGGCTGAAGGACGGCGCGAAGGTCCAGACGAGCGCCGATCGTCCCCCGAGGACAACGCTGCCCGATGCCCGCGATGCATCGAGCGACGGCAAAGGTGCTGGCCGTCGTGCGTCGGGTGTTGCCGGCACACAGTCGGAGGGACGCGGCGCGCGTAACCGGGGCGCCGAAACCGCGGGCGGTGCTGCCGCCGCAGGCGCTGGCGATTCGGCGTCCTCGTCCGATGCGACCAGCGCGGCGCCTGGCGCCGCGCCACGCGCAACGCAATGACGCGAGCCGTGCAGCGACCAGACCGCGAACGCAGCGCATGAGTCCGTCGCGCCCGTTCATCGAACGTCCAGTCGCGACATCGTTGCTGATGCTCGCGATCGTTCTCGCGGGCTTCGTCGGCTTCCGCTTCCTGCCGCTGTCGGCGCTGCCCCAGGTGGACTATCCGACGATCCAGGTACAGACGCTGTATCCGGGGGCCAGTCCCGATGTGATGGTTCACACGGTGACCGCACCCCTCGAAGGGCAGTTCGGCCAGATGTCGGGGCTCGATCGGATGAGCTCGACGAGTGCCGCGGGCGTGTCGGTGATCACGCTGCAGTTCTCGCTGAACGTCGCGCTCGACGTGGCCGAGCAGGAAGTGCAGGCGGCGATCAACGCAACCGGATCACTGCTGCCGGCCGACCTGCCGGCACCGCCCGTATACGCGAAAGTGAATCCCGCCGACGCGCCGGTGCTGACCCTCGCCGTCAGCTCCGACAGCATGCCGCTGCCCGACGTGCAGAACCTCGTCAACACGCGGCTCGCGCAGAAGATCAGCCAGGTGTCGGGTGTCGGGCTGGTGTCGCTGTCCGGAGGCCAGCGGCCGGCGATCCGCATCCAGGCCAACACGCAGGCGCTCGCCTCCTATGGCATTGGCCTCGACACGTTGCGAACGGCGATCAGCAACGCGAATTCCAACGCCGCGAAGGGGAGCTTCGACGGCCCGCAGCGCAGTTACACAATCAATTCGAACGACCAGTTGCGCACCGCCGACGACTACCGGCGGCTGATCGTCACGTACAAGAATGGCGCGCCGGTGCGAGTCGCCGACGTCGCCAGCGTGATCGCCAGCGCCGAGAACAATCAGCTGGGTGCCTGGGCCGGCCTGCGCTGCGACGGGCCCGACAAGGCGGCAGCGCCGGCGGCTTGTCGTGGTGGCGAGGACGCGGTGCTGATCCCGGCGATCATCATGAACGTGCAACGCCAGCCGGGCGCCAACGTCATCGCGACAGTCGACGCGATCAAGCGTCAGTTGCCGACACTGCAGGCGGGGTTGCCCGCATCCATCCGCGTCGACGTGCTCGCCGATCGCACGAGCGGCATTCGCGCGTCGGTAAACGACGTCGAGAAAGAGCTGCTGATCGCCGTCGTCCTCGTCGTGCTGGTGATCTTCGCGTTCCTTGGCAGCCTCCGGGCGACGATCATCGCGAGCATCGCCGTGCCGATCTCGCTCGTCGGCAGCTTCGGCGTCATGTACCTGCTCGGCTACAGCCTCAACAACCTGAGCCTGATGGCGCTGACGATCGCGACGGGATTCGTCGTCGACGACGCGATCGTGATGATCGAGAACATTGCGCGCTACATCGAGGACGGCGAGCCGCCGATGGCCGCGGCGCTGAAGGGTGCGACACAGATCGGATTCACGATCATCTCGCTGACGATCTCGCTCGTCGCCGTGCTGATCCCGCTGCTGTTCATGAGCGACGTCGTCGGCCGGCTGTTCCGCGAGTTCGCCGTCACGCTCGCGATCACGATCCTGATCTCGGCCGTCGTGTCGCTGACGCTGGTGCCGACGATGTCGGCCCGCTGGTTGAAGCCGCACGGCAACGATTCCGTCGCCGAGCGCGGCTCGCGCGTGCGTGGCCTGTACGCGCGCATGACCGATAGCTATGACCGGATGCTCGCGCGCGTGCTCGACCACCAGTGGATCACGCTCGTCGTCGCGTTCGCGACGCTGCTCGTCACCGTGCTGCTGTACGTGACGATCCCGAAGGGACTGTTCCCGACGCAGGACACCGGTCAGCTCAAGGCACGCGTGGACGCCGCGCGCGACGTCGCGTATGACCGGATGGCAGCGCTGCAAGGGGATGCGGCGCGTGCGATTCTCGCCGATCCCGCCGTGGAGAGCTTGAGCACGATCGTCGGCGTCGATGCCGCCAACAATACGATGCTGCAGACGGGCAGCATGCTGATCAACCTGAAGCCTTCGCACGGCGACCAGCAGCAGGTGATGGATCGGCTGCGCGATCGCGTCAACGCCGTCGCGGGCGTGACGCTCTACCTGCAGCCCACGCAGGATCTGACGATCGACGCGGAGACGGGTCCGTCCGAGTACCGCGTGTCGCTCGAAGGCGTCGACGGCGCGCTGATCACGCAGTGGATGGGCACGCTGATCGACCGGCTGCGCAACGTGCCGCAGGTACGCAACGTCAGCAGCGACGCCGGTGCGCAAGGCCTCGCGAGCAACGTCAACGTCGACCGCGACACGGCTTCCCGCCTCGGTATCACCGCAAGCGCCGTCGATGATGCGCTGTACAGCGCGTTCGGCCAGCGGATCGTGTCGACGATCTTCACCGACACGAACCAGTATCGCGTCATCCTCGAAGCGCAGCCGGGCCTCGCGACCAATGCCGCCGGGATCGGCAAGCTGAACCTGATCTCGAGCAGCGGACAGCCGACCCCGCTGTCCGCGTTCGCGAACATCACCGAGCAGCTTGCCCCGCTGCAGTACACGCACGTCGGCCAGTACCCGGCCAGCACGCTGAACTTCGACACGGCGCCGGGCGTTGCACTCGGACAGGCCGTCGACGCGATCCGCAAGGCGGCCGCGGACATCGCGCTGCCGCCGACGATCACGATGACGTTCCTCGGCGCGTCGGGCGCCTACGAGAAGTCGCTCGCCAACGAGCTCTGGCTGATCCTCGCGGCGGTCGTCTGCGTCTACATCGTGCTCGGCGTGCTGTACGAGAGCTACGTGCATCCGCTGACGATCCTGTCGACGCTGCCGTCGGCGGGGGTTGGCGCGCTGCTCGCGCTGATCGTCACCGGCAACGATCTCGGCGTGATCGGCATCATCGGCATCATCCTCCTGATCGGCATCGTCAAGAAGAATGCGATCATGATGATCGACTTCGCCATCGACGCCGAGCGCATGCAGAACAAGAGCGCGCGCGAGGCGATCCACCAGGCGGCGCTGCTGCGGCTGCGGCCGATCCTGATGACGACACTCGCGGCGCTGTTTGCCGCCGTCCCGCTGATGCTGAGCTGGGGCGTCGGCGCGGAACTGCGGCGGCCGCTCGGCCTCGCGATCTTCGGCGGCCTGATCGTCAGCCAGTTGCTGACGCTCTTCACCACGCCGGTGATCTACCTCGCGTTCGATCGCCTCGGTGGGGGCACCACGCGCTTAGCACTTCCCGACGATGGCGATCCGTCGTCCACGGACGAGGCGAGGAGCGCGACGTGAGCTCGCCGCTGCACACCACGGGCGAACGCCGAAGAGCTGCGCGCGGAGATTGCCGATGAACCTGTCGCGGCCCTTCGTCGTCCGGCCGATCGGCACCGTGCTGCTGACGGCCGGTGTCGCGCTCGCGGGCATCGCAGGATTCTTTGCACTGCCGGTCGCGTCGCTGCCGCAGATCGACCTGCCGGTGATCTCGGTCAATGCCAGCATTCCCGGCGCGAGTCCGGACACGATGGCGACGAGCGTTGCAACGCCCCTCGAACGTTATCTCGGTACGATCGCGGGCGTCAACGAGATCACGTCGGTGAGCTCCGTGGGCGCGACGCGCGTGACGTTGCAGTTCGACCTGCGCCGTGACATCGACGGCGCCGCGCGCGACGTGCAGGCGGCAATCAGCGCGTCGCGGATCGACCTGCCGGCCACGCTCAGGGCCAACCCGACCTATCGGAAAGTGAATCCGTCCGCCGCGCCGGTGATGATCCTCGCGTTGACGTCGAAGACGAAGACGCCCGGCCAGATCTACGACGAGGCCTCGAACACCCTCAACCAGCAATTGCTGCAGATCGAGGGTGTGGGCGACGTGCAGATCGGCGGCGGCTCGCTGCCGGCGGTTCGGATCGAGCTGAAGCCGTTCGCGCTCAACCAGTACGGCATCAGCACCGAGGACGTCCGCGCGGCGATCCAGGCGAGCAATGCGACGCGGCCCAAGGGCGTCGTCCAGGGCAATGGCCAGCGACTGCAGATCTACACGCAGACGCCGGGATTGCACGCCAGCGATTACGCGCCGATGGTCGTTGCGTGGCGCAACGGTGCCGCCGTGCGGCTGCAGGACGTCGCCAACGTGATCGACGGCGTCGAGGACACGCGAACGCTGGGCCTCTACAACGGCGAGAAGGCAATCATCGTGCTGATCCGGAGCCAGCCGGCGGCCAACGTCATCGAAACGGTCGACGCGGTGCGCTCGCTGCTGCCCGCACTGCAGGCCGAGCTGCCCGCGGACGTCGACCTCCACGTTGCGTCGGATCGCACGCATTCGATCCGTGCGTCGCTGCACGAGATCGAGATCACGCTCATCGTCGCCGTGCTGCTCGTCGTGCTCGTCGTCAGCGCGTTCCTGCGCAGCGTGCGCGCGACGCTGGTGCCGGCGGTCGCGACCGTCACGGCGCTGCTTGGGACGTTCGGCGTCATGTACCTGCTCGGCTTCAGTCTCGACAACCTGAGCCTGATGGCCTTGACCGTTGCCACCGGATTCGTCGTCGACGACGCGATCGTCGTGCTCGAGAACACGAGCCGCCACATCGAGGCCGGCATGACGCGGATGAAGGCAGCGTTGCTCGGCGCACGCGAAGTCGGCTTCACCGTCGTGTCGATCAGCCTGTCGCTCGTCGCTGTGTTCATTCCGCTGCTGTTCATGGCGGGGCTGCAGGGACGCTTGTTCCGCGAGTTCGCCGTGACACTGTCGGTGGCGGTGCTGATCTCGCTCGTCGTGTCGCTGACGACCACGCCGATGATGTGCGCGTGGCTGCTGAAGCCCGGCGGTGCGAACGAGAAGGACCCGGGCTGGTTCGCGCGCACCGCCCAGCGCGGCTACGACTGGGTCCTGAGGCGCTACGAGCAGAGCCTCGACTGGGCGCTCGCGAGCAAGGCAATGGTGATGCTCATCCTGCTCGCTGTCGTCGCGCTGAACGCATACCTGTTCGTCGTCGTGCCGAAGAGCCTGTTCCCGCAGCAGGACACCGGGCAGCTCGCCGGAGGTCTTTCCGCCGACCAGAGCATCTCGACGAAGGCGATGGGCGACAAGCTGCGCCAGGTGATCGACATCGTGCGGCGCGATCCGGCCGTGCAGTCGGTCGTCGGCTTCATCGGCGGAGCGCGCGCGGGCGGCGGCTTCATGTTCGTCGAGTTGAAGCCCGTCGCCGAGCGCACCGAGCACGGCATGGCGGTGATTGCGCGGCTGCGGCCGCAGCTTGCGAACATCACGGGACTGCGCATCTTCCTGTCGCCGGTACAGGACGTTCGCGCAGGTGGCCGGGCGAGCAACTCGACGTACCAGTACACGCTCAAAGGCGAGAACAGCGCCGACCTGCGCGAATGGTCGCGCAAGTTGATGGACGAGCTCAAGACGCATCCCGAGCTGACGGACATCGACAGCGACCAGCAGGAGAACGGTGTCGAGACCAACGTGCGCGTCGACCCGACGGCGGCCGCGCGGCTCGGCATCCGCGCCAATGCCGTCGATGCGTCGCTGTACGACGCGTTCGGCCAGCGGCAGGTGGCGACGATCTACACCGAGCTCAACCAGTATCACGTCGTCATGGAATGGGCCCCCGAATACACGCAGAGCCCGAACGCGCTCGCCGACGTGTACGTGCCGGGGACGTCACTCGTGAACAACGGCGGGCGCGTCGTCGCGACCGAGCGTGCCGCGACGACGAGCTCGACGTCCACACAGGATTCGGCGAGCACGACGCAGGTTGTGTTGCCGGTCTCGCCGAACCCGGCGCTGCGCAACGCGTCGAGCGGCAACGTGCTCAGCAATACGCCGGCGAGCCTCGTTCCGCTCGCGGCGATCGCGACGTTCATCGAGCAGCCCACGGCGACGTCCGTCAACCACCAGGACACCGAGCTCGCGACCACACTCACGTTCAACCTTGCCGAGGGGTCGACGCTTGACGATGCACGAGCGGCGATCACGCAGGCGGAAGCGGACATCGGCATGCCGACGCGCGTGCGCGGCGGCTTCGCCGGTACGGCATTGCTCGCACAGCAGTCGAGCGCTCAGCAATGGGTGCTGATCGCCGCGGCGCTGATCGTCATCTACATCGTGCTCGGCGTGCTGTACGAGAGTCTCGTGCACCCGGTGACGGTGCTGTCGACGCTGCCGTCGGCGGGTGTCGGCGCCGTGCTGGCGCTGCTGCTGTTCCGCATGGATTTCACGCTGATCGCGCTGATCGGCGTGTTTCTGCTGATCGGCATCGTCAAGAAGAATGCGATCCTGATCATCGACTTCGCGCTCGAGGCGGAGCGCGCGCGCGGCCTGACGCCGTTCGACGCCGTCCGCGAAGCGTGCCTGCTGCGGTTTCGCCCGATCCTGATGACGACGCTGGCCGCAGCACTTGGCGCGCTACCGCTGGCGATCGGGTTCGGGGAAGGATCGGAACTTCGCCGTCCGCTGGGGGTTGCGATCATCGGCGGCCTCGTCGCCAGCCAGTTGCTGACGCTGCTCACCACGCCGGTCGTCTACCTGCTGCTCGACAAGCTGCGCCGGCGGGGCGCGGACGAGCGGCACTTGAGCCACGGCGACGTCGCGTCGCAGCGGTTCAACGAGGCCGCCGCATGAGCGCGCGCCGCGCGGCCTTGCTGCCGCTGCTCGCGGCGACGCTGGGCCTGCTATCGGCCTGCACGGTCGGCCCGGCGTATCAGCGACCGGATGCCGCGGTACCGACGACGTTCAAGGAAGCGCCGCCGGCAGGCGACTCGACGTGGTTCCCGGCCGCACCCGCCGATGCGCTCGATCGCGGGCCGTGGTGGGAGCTGTTCCACGACCCCGTGCTGTCGTCGCTCGCGAGCCAGGTCGAGGTGACGAATCAGAATGTAGCGGCCGCAGTCGCCTCGTACGCGCAGGCGCAGGCGCTCGTCAGCCAGCAGCGGGCCGCGTTGTTCCCGGGAATCGGTCTCGACGCGGGCGCGACCCGCAACGGCGGCAAAGGCGCGGTGGCAAGCGGCAGCAACCTGCGGCTTGGCTTCACGGCGAGCTGGGAGCCGGACATCTGGGGCCAGTTGCGCCTGGCGGTGACCGGGGCGCAGGCGAGTGCAGAGGCGAGTGCGGCGAATCTCGCCGCTGCGACACTGTCGGCTCAGGCGGCGCTTGCCACCAACTATTTTGCATTGCGTGAAGCCGACAACGAGATCGCGCTGCTGACCAATGCGGTGACCGCGTACGAGCGCGCGCGGCAGATCGCGCAGAACCAGTACGACGCCGGCATCGCGCAGCGCACCGACCTGTTGCAGGCGCAGACGCAGCTCGAGACGACCCGCGCGGATCTGTCCGCGGCCGTCGGACAGCGCGCACGGCTCGAGCACGCGATTGCGCTGCTCGTCGGCAAGGCGCCCGCCGAGTTCAGCATTGCCGTGGCACCCTGGGACTCGCGCGTTCCCGGCGTGCCGCTCGTCGTGCCGTCCGCGCTCTTGCAGCGACGTCCCGATATCGCAGCAGCGGAGCGGGCCGTGGCCGCTGCGAATGCGCAGATTGGCATCCAGCGCGCGGCGTACTTCCCGAACATCGGGCTGACGGCATCGTATGGCACCGCCGGCGGATCGCTGCTGTCGCTGTTCAGGACGTCGGGGAATGTTTGGTCGCTCGGCCTGACACTGGCACAGACGATCTTCGACGCGGGTGCCATCGCAGCAAAGGTCGAAGGCGCACAGGCGGCGCGCGACGTGGCGATCGCCAATTACCGGCAGACGGTGCTGACGGCTTTTGTCGCCGTCGAGGACCAGCTGGCGACGATCCGCTCGCTTGCCGAGCAGGATGGTCAGCGGCGCGCGGCATCCGCCGATGCCGACCGCACCGAGCAACTGACGCTGAACCAGTTCCTGCAGGGGCAGGTGCCGTACACGACGGTCATCGTTGCCCAGGTGATTGCGCTGAACGCGCGTCAGACGCTGTCGCAGTTGATGTCGAGCCAGCAGGCGGCGGCGGTTGCACTGATCCAGGCACTGGGCGGCGGATGGCACGGGCCGGACGCACCGGCTACTGCGGCGGCGAAGTAGTCGTGAACGCCAGCATGCTGCTGCGAACGGTTACTTGGCCGGGGATGGCAGCGGTAAAAAAGATTGAAAACCGCTTGTAAAGCCTAGGGTTGCACCCTATCATTAGCACTCGCGTTGGCTGAGTGCTAACAAAGCCGGGGGAGCGGTTCCTTAGCCGTTCCGATGCCCGTGGCAATCGCCGACCATCGCGTCCCAACTCGTTGTATCCAGACGATTAAATTTCAGGAGTGAGCACTGACATGAAGCTTCGTCCTTTGCACGACCGCATTATCGTCAAGCGCCTCGAAGAGGAGCGTAAATCGGCCGGCGGAATCGTAATTCCGGATACGGCCGCCGAAAAGCCTTCGATGGGGGAAGTGGTCTACGCGGGCCCCGGCAAGACCGACGACAACGGCAAGCTGGTGGCCATGGGCGTCAAGGCCGGCGACAAGGTCCTGTTCGGCAAGTACTCGGGCCAGGAATTCAAGCTCGAAGGCAAGGACCTGCTCCACATGCGTGAAGACGACATCATCGGCATCGTCGACTGAACCCTACCCCTTAAAGCACACGTACCAGGAGAATCAACATGGCAGCTAAAGACGTACGCTTCGGCGAAAACGTCCGGAACAGAATGGTGTCCGGCGTGAACGTTCTCGCCAACGCCGTCAAGATCACGTTGGGTCCGAAGGGCCGCAACGTCGTACTCGAGCGCAGCTTCGGCGCGCCGACGATCACCAAGGATGGTGTGTCGGTCGCGAAGGAAATCGAGCTCAAGGACAAGTTCGAGAACATGGGCGCGCAGATGGTGAAGGAAGTCGCGTCGAAGACGTCGGACGTCGCCGGTGACGGCACGACGACGGCCACGGTCCTCGCGCAGTCGATCATCGCCGAAGGCATGAAGTACGTCGCCGCCGGCATGAACCCGATGGACCTGAAGCGCGGCATCGACAAGGCGGTCGTCGCCATCGTCGAGGAGCTGAAGAAGATCAGCAAGCCCTGCACGACCAGCAAGGAAATCGCGCAGGTCGGCGCCATCTCGGCCAACGCCGACGAGTCGATCGGCAAGACGATCGCCGAAGCGATGGACAAGGTCGGCAAGGAAGGCGTGATCAC